>Ga0209048_10000793_pt1 | contig 33613 bp, 29 predicted proteins | sample FrelakmetCRP12CR_FD_187146 | JGI IMG/M metagenome (GOLD analysis project Ga0209048, IMG submission 187146) | Freshwater lake sediment microbial communities from the University of Notre Dame, USA, for methane emissions studies - CRP12 CR (SPAdes)... | ecosystem: Environmental > Aquatic >...
GAGGACGACGTCGAAGCTCCCATCCTTGGCCTTGACCTTCTCGACGAGCGCTTTGGCCTTCTTCAGGTCGTGCTTCGGGTATCCCGCGTTCTTCAGGTATCCCGGCGCGCCCGAGTCCATCAAGCTGTTGGCAACGGGGAACATCCCCTTGGTGCGAATCTGGTCGATGGTGTTCTTGTCGACCGCGAGCGCTACGGCGAGGCGCGCGTCGGGGTTGTCGAAAGGCTTGGAGTCCGAGAGCAGCGCGTAGTAGCTGAGCTCGCGGTACCCGGCCTTCTGGGTGAGCAGTTTGGCGGTATCCGGACCGAGCTGACGGAGCGCGTCGGTCTGAAGGGCGGTCGACGTATCGAGCACGTCGAGCTGACCGCCTGCGAGTTGGTTGACGCGCGAGGCGCCGTCGACGACGGGCACGAACGTGATCTTGGCGGCCTTCGGGTATCCCTTCTGCCAGTAGCGGGGGTTCTTCACGACGACCGTCTTCTCGTTCTGCGCGTAGCTCTTGAGCGCGAAGGGGCCAGTGCCGATCATCTTCGTCGCGCAATCGTCGCCCGCGTTGAGCTGTGCCGGAGCCATGATCCCGAGTCGACCGTCGCTGAACAGGTAGCTCGGGAACGCGACGACTGGAGTCTTGAGCGTGACCTTGACGGAGAGTGGGTCCACGACCGTCACATCCGCGATGAAGTCGAAGATCTTGGCGAACAATGGCCCGCTGTTCGGTGCGCCAGGCGCGCCGCGGTAGGCATCGAGGTTGAGCTTCACCGCGACGGCATCGAGGGGTGACCCGTCGTGGAACGTGACTCCGTCCCGCAGACCGATCGTCCACTCGGTGTAGTTCGCGTTGGGCTTCACCGACTTCGCCAGGTACGGGACCGCGACGCCCTTGTCGTTGGGGACCGTCAACGTGTCGTAGACGGCCGCCGCGACCTGGATGCCGGAGATCGCCATCTGCGCCCGGCTCAGGCAGTAGTCGGTGTTCTCGGCCTCGAGGCCGAACGTGATCTCGCCACCGCCCCGCGCGTGCAGCGCACCGGATCGGACGGACGCGCCGGCGACGTGGCTGGAAGTGACGAGCATGCACGCCGTCGCCGCGAACACGGTGATGGGTCGCAGCAAGCGAGCGGGTGAGCACGGCGACAAGGAGGAGTTCATGCTGCGAACTCTAGGGCTCGACCCAAGGTGCCGCTCGGCGGCGACCCGCGTCGTCAGCCTCGCGACGCGAACACCCTCCGCTGGGTGCGGTCATGGTGGCGCCGGGTGGGCTGTCGGATGCCGGACGTCGAGGACGCCGAGGCGGCCCGGCAGTCGCTCGCGTGGCCGTCAGTCTTCGCCAAGCATCTCGGGCGGCGGTTTGGAGATGCCGGCGACCCACAGTGTCTTCTCACGAGACCGGTCGCCGCGCACGAGCGATACGGCTGAGCGGCGGACGCCAAAGAGGCTCGCGATCATGCGCCGGAGCTCAGCGTTCGCCTTCCCTTCGATCGCCGGGGTAGCGATGCGCACCCGGAGCCGATCTCCCGATGCGCCAATCACCTCGCTGCGCCGCGCCCCCGCCGTCACGCGAAGCGACAGGTTGATCCCACCGTCACCTGCCGACCACCACGACCGGGAGTCCACGCCACCCGGACAGTAGCGGCGAGCGCGCGAGTCGGCGATGCAGGACGAGGCGGACGGAAGCGTCAGACTCAGCCGTGACCATCGAGACCGTGATCTCCGTCCTGGCGGTCGCCCTCACGGTGGTCTTCGCGTGGCCACAGGCGTTCCGCGTGCTGCGACACGGAGTCCACGGCGTCTCGGTGGGTGCGATCACGCAGTCGTTCGTCGCCGCGTCGGCGTGGCTCGGCTACGGCATCGCACGCGGCCTCGTCCCGGTGATCGTCGCCAACTTCGGCGTGATGACCGGCCAGCTCATCGTGACGCTGGAGTTGACGCGCCACCGCGCGCTCCCCAAGATGGGCGCGGCGAGCGCGATCGGCGGGGCCGTGGTGTTGATCGGGGCGTGCCAGGTGTCCGCGCTCACCGAGCCGATCGTCGTGGTGGCGGGGCTAGTCGCGATGACGAGTGTGCTCACCCAGCTCCTCGAGGTCCTGCGTGAGCCCCATGCGCTCGAGGGACTCTCGGCCAGCACGTACGGAATCCTGACTTCGGTCTCCGCGTGCTGGGCCATCTACGGGCTCCTGATGGGCGACGTGGTCATCATCGTGACCAACGTGGTGATCCTCCCGATGGCTGCGTACATCACCCGCGCCGCGTCGCGTTCGCACCACGAGCTCGACGGTACCGACCAGGACGCGAAGAGCGCGACCCCTGATGCGGCCCCTCGACCGGCGCCGAGCTCATCCTCTCGTTAACAGGTCTCCGTCGGCGTCGGCGCGTGCCGATCGACACGGCGCTCCGGACGACCAGTACATGACCCCTGCGTGCTCGAGGGCAAGATCCTCGTGAACATCGACGGCAAAGAACATCGGGTCGGGCCCGACTCCATGACGATGGCGCCGCGTGGCACGCCGCATGCGTTCCTCGTCTCCTCGGAGGCGGGCGCGGCTGCTCACCATGACGCCGGGCGACACGGAAGACTCCTTCCGGAACGCGAGCACACCGGCGTCCGACGAGACGACCGCCATCGGGACCGGTCGACCTCGGGCGCGTCCGGGCATCTGCGGAGCGCCACGCCAGCATCGAGATCCTCGGCCGACCTCCGTTCGAGGTGCGCTCGGTCAGGCCCGAAGGGCGTCGCGGCGCTTGCGGAACTCCTCTTCGTCGATCTCGCCGCGCGCGAAGCGCTCGGCCAACAACTCTTCCGCGCCGCGATGGCTGCGTCCGCCGTCGCTGAAATGCCGCACGAGCAGGACGGTCACCGCGACGACGAGCACGATGATGATCACCATCACGAGCCAGCCCCAGCCCATTCCCCCGTCGTGATGGCGGTCCCAATCGCCCATCTGAGCGTGCAGCAGAAGACGTCGCACATCGTTTCTCCCTCGTTGGCAAAGGCGGCTCGAACTCGCACCACCCTCCCGTTCGCACCCACCGCCTCCGCTGCGGCGCACTGTGCATTGCGATCGATGCTCCGCTCCGTGAGGCGCAGGCACCAGAGGCAAAGGACCCGTCGAGCGGGACATCCGGCGGCCGGGTGTGATTCGGGACGTTGTGCCCATTGCAGGTGCGACAAGGGTGAGGAAGAGTGACGGCGTGGCGGGCGAAGCGACCTTCTGCGGGCACTGCGGCGCAGCGGTCAACCATGGCGCGGTGTTCTGTACCTCGCGCGGTCGCGTCATGGCCGCCCACGACGCGACCGGCGTGACGACACTGCCGGGCGGCGCCCCAAGGTGAGGTGAGGTCGTGATGGGCAATGGTCGGTACGTTCGTGCTGTGATCTCGGGTTTCGTGTGCGGCCTCGGGATCGCCACCCTCCTCGAGCAGTTCGCGATCGTGCCCTTGCGCACGGTGCCGCTCGTCGCATTCCCGGTCGGCATGGCAGTTGTCGGGCTCGCTCTCGGCTGGCCCCGCGGCGGCGCCGAGCCGGGGCCCGTGCCGACCCCGGGCAGGGTCGAAGGTGTTGCCCCCGCGGGCACCTAGCGTGGCGACTCCTGGCGTGGCAAAGCCCGGACTCTCCGGGGGCGAGCTGCTGGTTCGCAGCCTGCACGCTCAGGGCGTGCGCCACCTGTGGGCGATCCCGGACGGGACCTACATGGCGGTGATGGAGGCACTCGAGCGGCTCGGGCCTGAGTTGGGCATGGAGCTCGTCGTCTTCGACCACGAAGCGGCCGCGGCGCACGCGGCCGATGCGTATACGCGCGTCACCGGCGGTCCCGCCGTGGTGCTCGCGTGCGCGGGGCCGGGCGCGGCGAACCTCGTGTCGGGCATCGCGTGCGCGGCCGACGAGGGCAGCCCCGTGATCGCGATCACCACCGCGCGCCGCGCCGACATCGACTACCCCCACCTCGGCGGCATGCAGGTGTTGGACCAGACCGCGTACTTCGCCCCGGTGACCAAGTGGAGCACCGAAGTCAACCACTGGAAGCGGATCCCCGACGTGGTCCGCCACGCCTTCCGAGTTGCCCGTGAGGGCCGGCCCGGGCCGGTGCACTTCGAGATCCCCGAGGACGTGCTGCGGGCGACCGGCGACCCCGCCGACGCACCCCTGTGGCCCGGCGAGCAGACTGGGGCCACGGCCGCCGTCGGCGGCGACGCCGATGCCGTGCGCGACGCGGCGCATCGTCTCGTCGATGCCACGTTCCCGGTGATCCACTGCGGCGGTGGCACCTGGCGCTCCGGCGCGTCAGACGCAGTGGGCGCGCTGGCCGAGCATCTCGGCTGCCTGGTCACGACCGGACCGGGATCACGGGGGGTGCTGCCCGACGGCCACCCCCTCGGCGCGCCGCCGGTCTCCCCCGTCGCAGCACTCGCGAAGAACGAGGCCGACGTCGTGCTCGTCGTGGGCTCTCGCCTCGGTGAGCTCGACCTCTGGGGCCGCCCGCCGTTGTGGCGCGCCTTCGACGAGCAGGTGGTGGTCCAGATCGATGCCGAGGCCAGGAACCTCGGGCTGAACCGTCCGGTAGCCGTGGGCATCGTCGGCGACGCTCGCGCCGTCGTGGGCCAGCTCCTCGACGAGGTGCGCGCCCTGACGCCGGCGCGGCTTCCGCACCCGAAGCTCGAGGATCTCCGGGTGTTCGAGCGCGAGTGGCGCGCCGAGCTCGACACGCTTGTCGCCGACTTCACGCGCGCGCCGATGATGCCGGGGCAGATCTTCGCGGTGTGCAACGACGTCTTCCCCGACGACGCGGTGTTCGTCCAGGACGGCGGCAACACCTGCTTGTGGGCCGCGCACTACCACCGTGCCCGCGGTGAACGTCAGGTGCTCTGGACCTCGAACGCCGGCCACCTCGGCACCGGCCTCCCGTTCGCGCTCGGCGCCAAGCTCGCCGCGCCCGCCCGCCCGGTGTACTGCGTGACCGGCGACTCTGCGTTCCGATTCAACATCCAGGAGCTCGAGACCGCGGCACGCCTCGCGCTCGCCGTGGTGGTCGTCGTGGTGGTCGACGGTGCCTGGGGCATGGAGAAGGCAGCCCAGCTGCGCTCGTGGGGGCGCGCCGCAGCCTGGTTCGGGATCGACCACGCACCGGTGCGCTACGACCGGGTGGCCGAGGCGTTCGGCTGTCACGGCGAGCACGCCGAGTCGGCCCACGAGCTGCGCGGCGCACTCGAACGAGCCATCGCCAGTGGACGCCCCGCAGTCGTGCACGCCGATGTCGACCCGGCATCGAACGTCACCCCACCGGGGACCGATGTGTGGGCGATGGCCCGCGGTGGGGTCGGACGCTAGGAGGCTCGTCGGTGGAGCAGCTCAGCGGGAAGGTCGCCGTCGTCACCGGCGGTGGGAGCGGGATCGGTCTCGCGCTCGCGCGGGCGTTCGCGTCGGAGGGCATGCGCCTCGTGGTCGCCGACGTCGAGGAGGACGCGCTCGGAACGGCGGTCGAGGATCTCGCCGCGGCCGGTGCCGAGGTCATCGGGGTCCAGACCGATGTCTCGCTCGCCGAGTCGGTCGAGGCCCTGGCGGCGCGTGCCCAAGAGCGGTTCGGCACGGTGCACGTCGTCTGCAACAACGCGGGGGTCGCCACGCCCGGCGACGCATGGGTGGGGCCGGCCTCGCTCTGGGAGTGGATGTTCGCGGTGAACGTGGGGGGAGTCGTCCACGGGATCCGGGCGTTCCTCCCGATGCTCCTCGCGCAGGGCGAGGGCCACATCGTGAACACTGCGTCGGCGGCGGGCTTGCGCGCGCGACCGCACCTCGCGCCCTATGTCGCTTCGAAGTACGCGGTCGTCGGGCTCAGCGAGTCGCTGTTCCACGACCTCGCGCAAGGCGCGCCGGGCGTCGGCGTGTCGGTGCTGTGCCCGAGCTGGGTGCGAACCCGCATCGTCGACGGGGCGCGGAACTGGCTCCCCCGCTTCGGTGCCGCACCCGAGCGCAGCGAGGAGGAGCAGGCACTCCATGAGCTCGCCACCGCCGCCCTCGCGGACGGCGCAGATCCCGCGAGCATCGCGACTGCGGTCGTCGACGCCGTGCACACCGGTCGTTTCTGGGTGATCCCGGACCCTTCCGTCCTCGACGAGGTGCAGCAGCGTGCGGAGGGTGCGCGCGCTGGTCGCAACCCCTCGCTGCCGAGCCTCTGATCCGCTCCGATCGTGGCGGCGCTCGGAGCGTCGGACCGCCACGAACCCCGGGCTCCGCCCGCGCGGCTCACCCCTTCCCGGCGGCGCCCGAGCCGCAGAGCCGGACGCCGTATGTGGAACGATCGCTGCGTGCCCGAGGCATTCCTGATCGTGAGCCTGATCGGTGTCGCCTTCACGCTCAACGCGCATCGACCGCGGCGACGTCAGAGCCTGCTCATCCTGCCAAGCTTCTTCGCCGGGTGGCTCACCAGCGAGCTGGCGGCACACCACATCGTCTGGCAGGTCGTGGCCGTGATCGGCTTCGTCGCCGCGGGTGCCCTGACCGGATGGCCGGGCTGGATCGCCCTGGGCATCACGCTCGGGTCATGGGTCGGCCTGCTCGCCCTCGCACGGCGCGCCATGCGTACTGCCGAGGTCGCTGACGCAGCACTGCGTGAGGGCTTGGGACCGGCATACGACGCGGCGCTCGCGGCGCCTTCGCAGCCCCCCTCGGCGGCGTCGCGGATTCGGCTCGTGCTCGCCTGGCCCTTCACTCACCCGGACGTCCAGGTCGAGCGGGACATCCGCTATTCACCGGGTGGCGGTCGCCGTCACCTCCTCGACATCTACCGGCCGCGCGAGCCGGTTCACGCCGCGCCCGTGATGCTCGAGATCCACGGCGGCGCCTGGGTGTCGGGCGACAAGCGCCGCGAGGCCCGCCCGCTCATGTTCCATCTCGCCGCCCGCGGCTGGATCTGCGTGACGGCGAACTACCGGCTGAGCCCGCGGGCGACGTTCCCGGAGCACCTCGTCGACGTGAAGCTCGCGCTCGCCTGGATCCGGGCCAACATCGAATCGTACGGTGGTGACTCCAGCTTCGTGGCGATCACCGGTGGCTCCGCCGGCGCTCATCTGAGCGCGCTCGCGGCGCTCACGCCGGGCGACCCCGAGTACCAGTCCGGCTTCGCGTCCGCCGACACCTCCGTCCAGGCGTGCGTTCCCTTCTACGGCGTCTACGAGTTCAGCGACCGCTTCGGCGGCCGCGGCGCCGACGGGATGGGTGGCTTCATGGAACGCGTCGTGCTGAAGCGTCGCGTCGCGGACGACCCCGACGCGTTCGAGCGGGCGTCGCCGCTGCGGCGGGTGCGCTCCGACGCGCCGCCGTTCATGATCGTGCACGGCACCCACGACTCACTCGCGCCGGTGGAGGGAGCGCGGGGCTTCGCGGCCGGGCTGCGGAAGGTGTCCAATGCTCCCGTCGTCTCCCTCGAGCTGCCGGGTGCCCAGCACGCCTTCGAGCTCTTTCACTCCTCGCGCACCGGCCACGTGGTGCTCGCCGTGCAGCAGTTCCTCGACACCGTCCGGGCGGCGCACCCGCCGGCGGGACCGACACCGGCGGCCTCTACCCCCGGACGGGCCCTACCTGGCGAGCGTTCTCGCGGCACTCTCGCCGCACCCTGAACCGCACGCGCACGAGCGTGCCCCGGGTTCAGGCGACCGCATGCGCCGCCTCGAGCAGGCGGTCGAGCTCGGCCTCGGTCAACGCGACGAGGTCCCACGGATCGGGGACGGCCTCCGGCGTCGCGAGAAAGCCGATGTCCATCCCGTCGCGGTTCGACAGCGCGGTGACGTTGAGGGCCGAGCCCAAGAGGAGCGGACCGAGCGGATAGATCGCTTCGACGCGAGCGCCGGCCACGTACAGGTCGACGGGCGAGCCGCGGACGTCCGAGACGATCACGTTGTACACGGGCGGGAGCCATCGCTCGAGGCCGAGGCCCGTGAAGGCGCGAGCCGCCAAGCCAAGCACGAAGGGCGGTGCGAGATCGGGCAGCGCGATCGCGCGGTCCGCGAAGATCGCCTGCTGATAGTCCTTGGCGCGCGTGGTGACCGACTGGATCACCCGCAACCGCTCGGCGATATCGGCGACATCGGTAGCCAATGTCGTGAACATGTTCACCACCTGCGTGCCCATCTCGCCGAGCGTCTGCTCGGTCCGCACCGACACCGGCACCTGGGCGACGAGCGGCGCGCTCGGGAGCTCACCGCGTGCGCCGAGGTAGCCGCGCAGGGCCCCGCCAATCAGCGCCAGGACCACGTCGTTGACCGTGGCGCCGAACGCGGTCTTCACGGTGAGGATGTCGTCCATCGGCAGGGTCGTCACCGCGAGGCGCCGCTCGGTGCCGATGATCCGGTTGAGGCGCGTGCGCGGCGCCGAGAACGCGCGGGGTGGCGGCTCGGGACCGAGCATGTGGCGTGCGAAGGTGGCGGTCTGACGCGCCAGCTGGTTCGCGAATCGTGCCGAGCGCCACGGGAGCGCGGCGAGCAAGCGCACCGCCCCGAGGCCGAGCTCTGCGCTGGACGGGGCCGGCTCGGGCGCCGGGGGCGTCGCGGGCTCGGCATCGGGCCCGGCTTCACGCTCGAGGTCCATGATGAGCCCGGCGAGGTGCATCCCCGACACTCCGTCGACGAGCGCGTGGTGGATCTTGACCACAAGCGCGACGCGACCATCCTCGAGGCCGTCGATGAACCACGCCTCCCAGAGTGGCCGGCTTCGGTCGAGCTTCCGGCAGATCAACGAAGCCGCGAGGTCGGTGACCTCGCGGCTCGTCCCGGGCGCCGGCACCTCGGTGCGGTGGAAGTGCGCGTCGAGGTCGAACTCCGGGTCATCGACCAGCACCGGACGGTCGAGGCCGAGTGGCGCGCCGGCCAGCCGGGCGCGCAGGTCGGGGGCGCGGGCCAGCCGGCGGGCGTAGCCCCGCCGCACGGCCTCGAAGGAGAACCGGGGTGCATCGGTGGGGTCGAGGATCAGCAGCGCCGAGACGTGCATGTGCCAGCCCGCCGTCTCGCCGTACAGGAAGCCGGCTCCGGCACTGTCGACCTTTCGCATAGGACACGCGCCAAGTTAGAGCCGACATTCCACTTCGACCAGGGCCCTTCGGCTCATCTCGACGAGCCACGGCGGCGCTCGCCGGTGGGGGTCACGAGCTCGGGCTCCGGCTGGGGCGGTCGCCCGGCGGCACGCGCCGCGAGCATCCCCAGGACCACGAAGACGATGCCGAGTCCGGGGGTGAGAGCCACGCCCGCGAACATCCTCGACCGGGACCACGGGAAGCCGGCCATGCCCGTCGCCGCGAGCACGAGGAATCCGACGGCGAGGAGCACGACACTCACCTGCCCTGCGGCCGTGCGCCAGGCCCGATCCGGCGCGGGCGCTCGCGGCCGCTCGAGCCAAGGGACCGGCCGGTATTCGAGCGGAGCCGCCAGGCTCACGACGCTCACAACGGCGATCAGACACGCGGTCAGCTCCACGACCGTCGCGGGCCAGAACCACGCGTCTCGCACCGGTGGCCGGTCGAGGTCGAGGGCGTGCTGGGCCACGACCACCCCGATGAGCGCCGTGAGGTGCCAGAGGTAGAGGGTCATCGCGACGCCACCGAGTGCACACGCGACACGCCAGACCCGGACCCGATGGCAGAGCGCGTCGAGGAACGGCCACAGCGCCCCGATCACGGCGATCATTGCGACGGCGTGCAGCGCGAGCACGAGTGTGGGTGGCCCGACGTTCGAGATCTCCTCGCCGGGAAGCCCCACCATCGACAGGGGGTACGGCCCGCGCGCGACCAGGGCCAGGTTGAGCGCGACGGCCACGGCGGCGACGAGCCAGAGCAGTCGGCGACGGCTCCCCTCGAGATCGCGCACGACGAGCCCGGCGACCGCGGCAAGGAAGAAGACGACGAAGAAGTTGAGCGACGCGACCACCTCACCGCCGCCGTGGAAGCGTCCCGCGTCGACCCCGGCGACGAGGAGGACGAGCGCTCCGACGCTCCAGAGCCCACCGCGAGCGACACGCACCTGCAGTCCGGTGGTCGCGACGATGAGGACGTACACCCCCAGGAACCACAACAGCTGGGTCGACAACCGCTCGAGCGGTCGTGCAGCAGCTCCCATCACCGAACTGAGGACGAGCACCAACGGCATCCAGATGACGAGGTAGTACAGGACGGGCCGCACCAGCCGGCGAGTCCGGGCCCACATCCAGGCCCGCCACCGCACCCGCCGCCGCGTCGCGGCCCGCAACGAGCTGCGGTTCGCGATCGCACCGGCCGCGAAGAACACCGGAATCACCTGCAACACCCAGGTGATCGGCTCGAGCTCCCGCACGAGTGCGAGCAGGTTGTCGACGCGTGGGACGCCGTGTGCCCAGACCACGACCGCCATGAGGGTGTGTCCCACGACGACCACGGCCAAGCTGGTACCGCGGAGCAGGTCGACGACCCGATCACGTCGGGGCGGCGTCGCTGCCGCCACCTCGCCGGCCTGCCGCCAGATGGCGACGCCCGGGAGCCAGCGAACGTTCACCACCCGAGGACTGCGATCGAGACGGGCTCAGCCGAGGAAGCTCCTCGCGCGGTCGCCCACATCGGTCGGTCAGCCGGTGGCGTCGTGGGCGAGGAGCGCGTCGCGATAGCTTCCGGGCTCCACGGCAGCCGGGTCCGTTGCCTGTATGAATTCAGTGAGGATCTCGACGAACCGCTCCGGTTGCTCGGCGTGGGCGAAGTGAGCCGCGCCCTGGATGATCGCGAGGTGGCTGCCCGGGATCGCCTCGTGGGCCGCGTACGCGTGGGCGACGGGGATGATGTCGTCCTGGTCGCCCCACACGATCAACGTCGGCACCGCCGCGGCGAGATACATGCGATCCAGGGCGCTGACGCTCTGGCCGCCCGAGTCGACGACCGAGCGCAGCGTCCGCAGGAAGGCACGCCGGTTCGGTGACTCGGCGAGGGACGCGTACGCCCGCCACTTCTCGTCGATACGGACCGAGCGGACCCCGATGCGGTGGAGCAGATGGCGCACGTCGTTCCCACGGTCCCGCACGAACGGAGGGAACAGGACGGGCATCACGAACTCGACGCCGGGTAGCGTGAAGGCACGCAACAACCAACTCACCTCCCGGCCGAGCCCGCCGCTGCCGACGAGGACCATGCGTTCGCAGCACTCGGGGTGCTGGTAGGCGAGCTGCATGGCCACACCGCCACCGAAGGACTGGCCCACGAGGGTCGCACTCGGGATGCCGAGCACCCCGAGGAAGTCCCGGAGACCGCTCGCGTGCGCCCCGAGCGAGTAGTCGCCCATCGGCTTGGCCGACTCGCCGTGACCGAGAAGATCGGGTGCGATCACCGTGTAGTCGAGCGCGAGCGCCGGCAGAACCTCCTTCCAGGTGCGCGAACTGCCCGCGATGCCGTGGATCAGGAGGATGACCGGACCCTCGCCCCCGCGGCGGTACCCGACGTCATGACCGTGGATGGACACGTGCTGGAGCGGGAACGTCGCCACCGCATCAGTCTCGTCGCTGCGGTGCCTGCGCCCTAGGGGCAAACGTCCCTTTGGGTCACCGCAGGTCGTACGCATCCACCTTCGGCGCGGCCATCTCGGCGCGGAACCGGTCGAACGGCCACGGCCAGGTGGCCGGGACGCCCCGGTCGTCCAGGTACCAGCTGCGACATCCCGTGGTCCAGACGGTCTTCTTGGCCGCCTCGACACGATCGGCCTCGTGACGTTCCATCGCGTCGCTCGTGGCGCTGATCTCGCAGCACTCGCCGGAGCGGATCCGCTCCACGAGCCCCATGATGTACCCGAACTGCAACTCGGCGACCTCGATGAGCGAGAAGTTGCCGACCGGCCCGTTGGGGCCGTTCAGCATGAAGAAGTTGGGGAAGTCGGGGATCGAGATCGACAGGTAGGCGTTCGGGCGCTCGGCCCACACGTCTGCGAGCTGCGTGGCGTCGCGCCCGACGACCGACATGGGGCGCATGAAGGAGTCGACGTGGAAACCGGTCGCAAGCACCAGCACGTCGAGCTCGTGCAGCACGCCGTCACTCGTGCGGATCCCGCCGGGTTCGATGCGCTCGATCCCCGCGGTGACGAGCTCAGCGTTGGGTTGCTGGATCGCCTGGTAGAAATCGCCCGAGACGACGAGTCGCTTGCATGCCGCCCGATAGTCGGGCCGGAGCCGCTCGCGCAGCTCCGGATCGGTCACGCTCTGCTCGAGGTTGTCGCGGCACGCATCCTCGATCATCTGCATCTGCGGTGAGTCGGCGTCGACGACGGCGTTGGCGAAGCCGTCGGCAAACATCTGCGACAGCTCGGCGTGGATCTTCTCGAGGAGCGCCGGATCGTGGCGGAACACCTCCTTCATCTCGTCGGTATACGGCGGGTTCTCCTGTGGCATCACCCACTGTGCGGTGCGCTGGAAGAGTGAGAGGTGCTCCACCTCGTCGACGATCGCGGCGGTGATCTGCACCGCGGTGGAGCCGGTGCCGATCACCCCGACGCGCTTGCCCGCAAGTTGGGCGCCGTGGTCCCACCGCGCGCTGTGGAACGCGTTTCCGGCAAAGGACTCGAGCCCTTCGATGTCGGGGTAGCTCGGGTGATGCAGAACTCCGGTTGCGGCGATGACGACATCGACGACCTCACGGTCGCCGCTCGCCGTCTGGAGCTGCCAGCGGCCGTCGACGAACGCACACGCCACGATCTCCTCGCCGAAGCGGATCGACCGGTCGACGTCGTACTCGCGGGCGACCCGCTCGAAGTACGCCTCGATCTCCTCGCCCGAGGCGTATGGGTGGGTCCATTCGGCGTTCAGGGCGAACGAGTAGCAGTAGAGCTGGGAGGGCACGTCGCACGCGACGCCGGGATAGGTGTTCTCGCGCCAGGTACCGCCGACCCGGTCGGCCTTCTCGTAGATGGTGAAGTCGGTCAGCCCCGCCTCGGTGAGCTTGACCGCGCTGAGGATCCCTGCCATCCCCGCGCCGATGATCGCGAACCGTATGTCGCGAGACATGTCCCGACCTCCTGGCGCGCCAGCGGCGCGCTGGTGTGATTCTGCCCCAGTCCCGGAGTCGCCGTCGGTCGGCTGCCCACGAGAACCGCGGGTACGACTAGCGTGGGTGACCGAACTGCAACGTCCCCAAGGTTGCTCGCGCTCCGGAAACGACCACACGGTGCCGGCACCGTCGAATCTTCGATCCTGCGATCCTGCGATCCCGAGAGGAAACCGATGCCTCATCGTCTGCGCACCATCCTCACCATCACGGTCGCGCTGGCGGTCGTCGCGCTCGTCGGCGCCGGTGGTGCGGGTGCGTCGGGCGCCCCGTCCGTCGGATCGAAGCCGGTCGTGAAGATCGGGGTGCTCGCGCCGATCGATGCCGGGCTCACCAAGTTCGGCCAGGGAATCCGGAACTCGGTGCAGGTCGCCGTCGACCAGGCCAACAAGCGCAACGCGATCCCGGGCTGGAAGATCGAGCTCGCGGCAGTCAACGATTCGTCGGACCCGGCGACCGGTGCCGCCGGTGCGGCGGCGCTCGCGGCCGACCCCCAGGTGATCGGAGTCGTGGGCACGTACAACTCCGGCGTCGCGCAGGCCGCGCTCCCCGCGCTTGGCGCGGCCCACCTCGCACTGATCTCACCGTCAAACACGCTGACCAGTCTCACCCTCGGACCCGACGTGGCGAACCCGGTCCGCCCGTACGACAGCTACTTCCGAATGGTGGCGTCCGATGCGCTCCAGGGGCCGTTCCTCGCGAAGAGCGTCTCCGCGCGCGGCATCCGAACCGTCGCGGTCGTGAGCGAGACGAAGGCGGTGAGCAAGGGACTCGCCGACGCGTTCGCGGCGGCGTTCACCGGCCATGGTGGCACGGTGACGATCCAGCAGGTCGTCGCGGACGGCGCGACCGACTTCAGCGGGTTCCTCGCCGCGGCACTTCCCGCCAAGCCCGACGCCATCTTCTTCGGCGGCGAGTACACGGTCGCGGCGGCGCTGCGGGACCAGGCCACGACCGCCGGGTTCTCGGGCCCGCTGGTCGGTGGTGACGGGATCAAGGACGACGCCTACATCAATGAGGCCGGTGCCCCGAGCAAGGGCACGCTGGCGAGCACCGTGGGGACGCCGCTCGCGTCACTGAAGACCGCGAAGCGCTTCCTCGCCGCCTACAAGAAGGCGAAGTTCGACACCAGCCCGACCGACTACGGCCCGTACGCGTACGACGCCGCGAACCTCCTCGTTGGTGCCGCAGCCCGCGCGCTCGGCGGCCAGACGAGCATCCCACCCGACGCCCGATCCACGGTTGTGAGCACGGTGCAGGCAACGAAGACCACGGGTGCGTCGGGACCCCTCGGCTTCGATCAGTTCGGCGACACCACCGACAGCGTGTTCACGCTCTATCGCGTCTCCGGACCCAAGGCGCACCTCGCCTGGTTGCCACTCACGAAGTAGCCAGCCCCCTCGTTCGCCATCTCCGCCGGCTGATGCGAAACTCGTGCCATGGCCCAGGAGCAGTCGCAGCGCAGTGGAGAACCCGCGCTCGGTGAGTGCGCGGTCTGCGGCAAGGTGGTGACGGTCGACGACCCGGGAACGCTGCGGTTCGTCGCGGCGACGGGCGCGATGTCGCACGTCCACACCCGCTGCGAGAAGCCGCGCGGGTGAACGACCCGACCCCGCTCGACCCCAACGGGCACCCGGCTCGCCGTGGGTCGCGCCGGCTCCTCGTCGGGATCGTCGTTGGCGCAGTGCTGCTCCTCGGGGTCGGGGTCGGCGTCTTCGTGTACCTCTGGCAGCGTGACGACGCGCGGCCGGTCTCGGTGCACGAGGCCCAGCAGCGCCTCGACGGCGCGACGGGAGGCGGCGCGGGCGGCGCCTTCGTGCCGGCCGAAGGTGTGTACCGATACAAGGGGTCGGGCACCGAGGCGCTGTCGACACCGCCGAAGTCGCAGGCCGAAGGGCCCACGATGCCGGCGACCGTCATCCACCGGGGCAACGGCTGCTGGACGTTCCGCATCGACTACAGCACCAACCACTGGCAGGACTGGCGCTTCTGTGCGCGCGGCGGTCGGCTCCTCGAGCAGGGTGGGCTTACCTTTCAGCGCTGGGATCTCGTCGTGAGCTCGATCGAGAACACGTCGACGTTCGTCTGCAAGCCACGGATCGTGGTGCTGCGGTCCGACATGGTCCCGGGTGAGACCTGGCCGCAGTCGTGCGCGGGCACGAACACCAGCCTGGGCGGCACGACTGTCTCCTCCGGCGAGATCCGGTTCGTGGGTGTCGAGCCCGTCGACGTCGGCGGCACGAGCGTCGACGCGTTCCACTTCGTGCAGCCCCGCACGATCAGCGGCGCCCAGCGCGGCGAGGAGAACACCGAGCTGTGGCTCGCACCGAACGGGCTCCCCCTCCGGAACCAGCGCCACATCGTCATCAACAGCGACTCGCCCATCGGTACGGTCACCTACACCGAGGACGGCACCTTCACCCTCACGTCGCTCGAGCCGACACACGCCCGCTGACGCTGTCCTGGCCGCGCCCGGTCAGCCCTTCAGGAGGTCGAGCTTCACCTCGCGACGGTTCGATGCCTTGCAGTCGAACGTGCCCTGCTTCTTCGGCCACACCCGCACGAACTTGCCGTTCTGCACCTGCACGAGTGCGTAGCACGGGGAGTTCTTCCGAGCGCCCACGTCTGTCGTCCCGATCATGCCGCCGGCGTTGAAGTCGTGGATCGTGGCCAGCTGGTCGAGCAGCGCCTTGCGGGTGACACCGTTCACGCCGTCGGCCTTCACGGCCTGTTCGACGGCTTGCTGGAACAACACCCCCGACGCAAACGCTTGAACACCGAAGGCATCCGCGTTGTCTTTGCCGACGTTGCGAAGGAAGTTCTCGAGCATCGGGTTCGACGCGGCTTCCTCGAACGGCAGGAAGCCCGTCTGGACGTACTGGCGATCGACTGCGGCACCCCCCTGCTCGAGGAGCCGACGGTCGTAGCACTGGAGCGTGCAGTCCCAGATGATGTTGGGGTCCGTGAGACCTTGGATCTTCGCTTCCTTGCGCGCGGCCACCGTCGCGTTGAACGGCCCACCGTTGTTGAAGAAGTTCGACCTGTCGTCCTTCATCCGCTGGATGATCGGCGTGTAGACGGTCTGGGGCACGCGGCTCGACACGTCCACCTCCTGGTCGACGCCGACCCCCGCCTGCTGCAGCGGCACGGCGATCGACCGGGTCGAGTTGTTCGCCGCCTTGATGTCGCTCGTGTACACGAACACCCCGTGCAGCTTCTTGCCGGCCTGCTTGCGGTAGTAGGCGACGCGCCCGGCGTTGCCCTGGTACGTCTGGGGATGCTTGTCCTTGGTGGCGCACACGATCTGCGGCGGGTTGATGCCGTACGTCGTGGGTGAGCACTGCTGTGCGACCTCGGTCGTCACGACGGCGAGGTCGGGGAGACCGGTCTTGGCGCCGGCGCGATCGACGCACGCCTCGATGTCGTCGACGTTGTTCAGGAACAGCGCAGACGTGCCCACGAGCGCGAAGTCCTCCGAACAGGCCCGGATCACCGCGTTACGGGACTCGTCGGCGCTGAGCCGTGAGTCGAGGAAGTCGACGACGACCTTGCGTCCGGCGACGCCGCCGTGCGTGTTCACGTACTTCGCCCAACCCTGCACGCCGTCGACCGACCCCTTGAAGAGTCCCGGCGCGAACGAGTTGTCGACATCGGCGACGACGGCGACGCGGATCTCCTTCGCCGTCACCCCGACGTCGGAGGCGGCGGGCGACTCGGCTCCGCTGCTCTGTGACGTCCCGACGCCCGAGAGTCCCGCAGTCGCGAGGCCCACCGCCGCAACGAGCGCTGTCCAGTGTGCCCGCCCCACTGCTCCACCACCCTCTCCCGACGTCAACCCCACCAAACTCCGTTCGGGCCCTCAAGACTAGGGACGAAAGTCACTCCTGCGGGGCGCGGGCCCGGCTCGAAGGTCGAAGGCGTTGGTACGCTCCGGTCGACGTAGCGCAGGGCAGAGCCGGGCGCGTTCGGAGGATGGGATCGCGATGGCTGACGAATGGGGACCCCTCGGGGCGCTCGTAGGTGAGTGGGAGAGCGACCGCGGTGGTCTCGACACGGCCTTCTCGCACTCGCAGGAGAAGGTGCTCGGCACCCCCTACGTGGAGAAGGTCACCTTCAAGCCCTTCGGTCCGGTCGACAACGGCAAGCAGACGCTCTACGGCCTCGACTACAAGACGGCGATGTGGCGTGACGACGAGGAGAACCCCTTCCACACCGAGGTGGGCTACTGGATCTGGGACGCCGCGACCGGCGAGATCATGCGCGGCTTCGTGGTGCCCCGGGGCATCACGGTGCTCGCCGGCGGGACCGCCGCGGCCGACGCCACGTCGTTCACGCTGTCGGCCAAGGCCGGTGACCCCCAGTACTCGATCGGCGAGAACAAGTACCTGGCCCAGCACGCGTCGACGTTGAGTTACACGGTGACCATCACGATCCATGACGACGGCACCTGGTCCTACGACGAGACGACCATGCTGAGGATGGACGAGATGAACGAGCCGTTCGCGCACACCGACCACAACACGCTGCGCAAGGTCGCCTGACACGGTCCGGACGCCGGCGCTAGGGTCATCACCCGTGGACGCAGCCGACCTCGCGGGAATCGAGCTGTTCGCGCCGCTCTCGGACGACGAGCGCGAGCAGCTCCACGGCCACTTGGAAGAGCGTCACGTTCAGAGCGGCGATCGCCTCACCACCAGCGGCAGCTCGGGCTATTTCTTCTTCGTGATCGTGGCGGGCACCGCCGAGGTGAGGCACGACGATCAGGTCGTCGCGCAGCTGGGCCCCGGCGACTTCTTCGGCGAGACCGCCATCCTCGAGAACAAGCGCCGCAGCGCCACCGTGACGGCCACATCGCCCATGACTCTCGCGGTGATGTTCGGTGCCGACTTCGCCAAGCTCGTCAAGGACTACCCGGACATCGCGGCCCGCGTCCATGCCGCGATGCAGGAGCGCGCCTCCGACACCGCGGGGACCTGAGCCGAGACGTCCGCCTCGAACGTGGCGCAGAGCACGATGCGCCCGCCGATGTTCGCGCGTTCGACGTTCGCGGGGATGTCCACGGGTCCGGGGCGTACGATCACCCCATGACCGCACTCGCCTACACACCGTTCGGTCGCGACACGTGGCGTGACCCCTTCCCCACCTACCAGCGCCTCCGCGACGAGGACCCGGTGCACTACTCAGAAGCCGGCGGGTGCTTCGTCCTATCGCGCTTCGACGACGTCTTCACCGCGGCACGCGACACCGCGACGTACTCGTCCGCCCAGGGTCTCACGTTCCACAACGAGGTGGAGGAGCTGGGCCTCGCGCCCACGATCGTGATGATGGACCCGCCCGACCACACGCGGTTCCGGCGTGCGGTCAGCCGGGGGTTCACCCCGCGCGAGGCGCTGACCCTCGAGCCCGGGGTCCGGGCCTTCGTCGTCGACAACATCGAGCGTCTCCGCGCCGCGGGGACGGGCGACTTCGTCGCCGGCGTCGCCCGGCCACTCCCGTGCTTCGTCGTCGCCGACTACCTCGGGGTCTCGGAGGCCGACCGCGCGCAGTTCGAAGGTTGGACCCAGTCGATCGTGCAGGCCGGCGCGGGCGGACACGGGGAGACCACGGGGGACGCGATCGCGGGCCTGTACGGCTACTTCACCGAAGCGATCGAGCGACGCCGCGCCGAGCCGGGCGACGACATGATCTCCACCCTCGTCCAGGCCGACATGGCGGGCGAGCCCCTGGGGGTCGAGGAGATCCTCGGCTACGCGTTCGTCATGATCGCCGGAGGCAACGACACTGCGACCGGGCTCCTCGCCGGGGCCGCCGAACTCCTCACCGAGTACCCCGACCAACGCCAACGACTGATCGACGACCCGTCGCTCATCCCCAGTGCGGTGGAGGAGGTTCTGCGGCTCACGTCGCCGGTCCAAGGGCTCTGCCGCGTGACGCGACGCGACGTCACGATCAGCTCCGTCGACCACGCTGCCGTCGATCTCCCTCCCGGGACCCGAGTGCTCCTCTGCTACGGCGCCGCGAACCGCGACCCGCGCGAGTTCGGTCCCGACGCCGAGGAGTTCGACGTCGGGCGGAGCATCAAGCGGCTGCTCACGTTCTCCAGCGGAGCTCACTTCTGCCTCGGCGCCTCGGTGGCGCGCCTGCAGGGCCGGGTCGTCATCGAAGAGCTCCTGCGCCGATGCCCGGAGTTCAGCGTCGACCCCGACGCCGGCACGTTCGCCGACGGGGCGTTCACCCGCCGCTACGACAAGCTGCCCTTCCGGGCCGCGTAGCCGGCGCCGGGCGCGATCGCGCCGGAGTCCCTAGATTGACGCTCGTGCCAACGGAGACAGGACCGGGCCAGGGCCGTCCCGGGGGAGCATCGGGGCTCGTCGCGATCCTCTTCACCGACCTCGTGGGATCGAGCGAGCTCGCCACCACTCAGGGCGACACCGCAGCCGACACACTGCGCCGCGACCACTTCTCGGCGCTTCGCGAGGCGCTCGCGAGCACCGGTGGCACCGAGATCAAGACGATCGGCGACGCGCTGATGGCGTCGTTCGCGGGGGCCTCCGACGCTCTCACCGGTGCGGTGGCGATGCAACGGGCCGTGGAGCGCCACAACCGGAAGCTGCGCGACTGCCGGCTCGAGATGCGCGTCGGCGTGAGCGTGGGCGACGCCTCCTTCGAGGACGGCGACTGGTTCGGGACGCCGGTGGTAGAGGCATCGCGGCTGTGCGCGGTGGCGAGCGGCGGCCAGATCCTGGTGAGCGATCTGGTCCGTGCGCTCGCGGGCACCCGACACGAGGTGGAGTTGCACCCCATCGGTCCCCGCGAGCTCAAAGGGCTCGCCGAGCCGGTCACCGTGTGCGAGGCGGTGTGGGAGCACAGCGGTGGCGCGGGCACCGTTGCGCTGCCCGCGTTCCTCGAGGTTGCGGCGTCGTTCCCGTTCTCCGGCCGCAGCACACAGCTCGAGGGTCTCATCGACCTGTGGAAGCAGAGCGCCGAAGACTCCCGGCGCGTCGTGTTCGTGTCGGGCGAACCGGGAATCGGCAAGACGCGTCTCGTGACCGAGCTGTGCCGGGTCGTGCACGGCCGCGGCGCCACGGTGCTGTGGGGTCGCTGCGACGAGGAGCTCGGCATCCCCTACGAGCCGTTCGCCGAGGCGCTCCGCCACTACATCGCCGCGGTCGCGCCCGAGCAGCTGCGTGCCGAGCTCGGCCCGCTCGGCGGTGAGCTCACCCGCATCGTCCCCGACCTCGCGGCCCGCGTGCCCGGCCTCGCCGAACCGCTCCAGGGCGAGCCCGAGGCCGAGCGCCACCGCCTGTTCGAGAGCGTGGTCGACCTGTTCGGGGAGATGTCGGTGGCCGCGCCCGTCGTCCTGGTGCTCGACGACGTGCACTGGGCAGACAAGCCGTCGCTGCTCCTGCTGCGGCACCTCCTACGGGCCAACGTGCCGCTGCGGTTGCTCGTCATCGCGACCTACCGGGACACCGATCTCGACCGGTCGCACCCCCTGAGCGACGTGCTCGCCGACTTGCGGCGAGAGGCCGGCGTCGAGCGCCTCGACTTGCACGGCCTTGACGTCGACGGCGTCGGCGCGCTCATGACCGCGACCGCCGGCCACGAGCTCGGCGACGATGCGCTCGCCCTCGCCCAGGCTCTGGTGGACGAGACCGAGGGCAACCCGTTCTTCGTCGGTGAGGTGCTCCTGCACCTCGTCGAGACGGGCGCGATCGTGCAGCAGGACGGCCGTTGGACGACCAACGTCGCGCTCGGTGACATGAGCATCCCCGAGGGCATCCGCGAGGTCGTCGGCCGACGGCTGTCGCGCCTCTCCGAGACGGCGAACCGCGCGCTGGTGCTCGGCGCGGTGATCGGGCCGACCTTCGACGTGCAGACGATCCAGGGTGCGGGAGGTCCTGCCGGTGAAGAGCTCTTCGACGCCCTCGACGAGGCTACGCGCGCCGCGATCATCCGCGAGGTGCCGGAGACGGCCGGTCGGTTCTCGTTCTCCCACGCGCTGATGCGAGCGTCGCTCTACGAGGAGCTCACGACCACCCAGCGGGTCCGCATGCACTGGCGCGTCGGTGAAGCGATCGAGTCGCGTCACGCGGCCGACGTCGACGCCCACCTCGACGCGCTCGCGTACCACTACGGCGAGGGCGCACTGGCCGGCGACGCGACCAAGGCGGTCGACTATGCCCGCCGGGCCGGCGAACGCGCGATGGACGAGCTCGCCTTCGAGGCCGCGGCCCGTCACTTCGAGCGCGCGCTCGGCTCGATCGAGCTCGCGGACGCCCCCGATCGGGTGTTGCGCTGTGACCTGCTCATCGCGTGGGCGCGCGCTTTACGCTACGCGGGCGATGAGCGGCGAGAGCGGGTTCGGAACGAGGCCGCACGGGCAGCCCGCGAGCTCGACGACGCGAAGCGCTTCGCGCAGGCCGCGCTCTCGCTCACCGAGCACCAGGTCGCCTCGTCACGTGGGGGCTTTGCCGACGAGGAGTTCGTGGCGATGCTCGAGGAGGCACTCGAGCGCCTCCCGACCGAGCCGACACCGCTGCGGGCGCGGGTGCTCTCGATGCTCGCGGTAGAGCTCGCCTGGACCCCGCAGGCCGAGCGCCGTCGCGCGCTCGCCCGCGACGCGATCGAGATGGCGCGCACCACCCAGGATCCCGAGGCGCTGGCGCTCGCCCTGAACCGTGCCTGGACGCTCGTCGACGGATCCCGCCCCTTCTGGGGCGAGCTCGAGGAGTTGCTCGACGAGGCCGAAACCGTCGCCCGCGACGCCGACTACTCCTCGGGCCTCGTCTTCGTCCACCGATCGAAGGCCGTCGCCGCCGCGGTCCGCGGCGACCGGGCCGAGATGGACCGCCACCTCACCGCGCTCCGCCCGATCGTCGAGCGACTTCGGGAGCCAGCGCAGCGTGCCCTCATGATCAACGACGAGGCCTGCGCGACGCTGTTCGCCGGCGACCTCCAGCGCGCCGAGGGTCTCGCGTCCGAGGCCGCGGAGGCCGGGCGCGTCGCCGACTTTCCCGACGACGTGATCATGTCGTTTCTCGGCGCGTTGCTCTACCAGATCCGGCTGTGCCAGGGCCGGGTCGGGGAGCTGGTCGAGCTCCTCACCGAACGCGTCGACTTGTCGCCGGGCCTGCCGGCGTGGCGGGTCGCGCTCGCGGGAGCGCTCGTCGAGAGCGACCGGGTTGACGAGGCTCGCCCGCACTACCACTTCCTCGCCGCCGAGGACTGCGCGCAGGTTCCGCCCGATGTCGAGTACCCGGTGGTCCTGTGCGGGCTCGGACGCCTCTCGTACCGAGTGCGACCCGACGCGGCGATCGTCCGCTCGATCTACGACCGGCTCGCCCCGTTCACGGGCTACTTCAACTGGACGGGCACCACGATCGCCGATGCCAACGACCTCGGGCTCGCGATGGCTGCCGCAACCTTGGGTGAGGATGACACCGCCGACGCGCACTTTGCGTCCGCGATCGACCTGTGCGAGCGGGCGGGCGCGCAGGCCTACATCGCACGCTGCGCGCTCGACTGGGCCCGGGTGCTCGACGGTCGTGGCGACGCGACGGCGGCCCGGCCGCTCGCCGAGCGCGCGCTGGCGCTCGGCACCGAGCTCGGCATGACCGGCCCGTCGGGCGTCGTCCCCCGCGCCGCGGCACTCCTCGCCTGAGCCACGCGCGCGTCGTGCGCTGCGACTCGCGCTCAGCCCGCGAACGGGCTGGGGTGAGGCCGGGCCGCTCCGGTAGCGAAGAACGGACGCACGGTCGAGACCATCAGCTCCTCGACCACCCCCGCACACTCGGGGTCCGCGACCCGGTTCTCGTCCTCGCACGGGTCGTCATGCAGGTCGAAGAGCTGGCATGGGCTGAGGGCGTCCTCGTCGACGACCAGCTTGTAGCGGTCGGTCTCGAAGGACGCGAAGCCCCAGTTCTCACTCACCGACACCGAGCGCGCTTGGGGATCGGTGCCGCCGACATAGCCGAGCAACGAACGGCCCTCGCTTGGCGACAACGGCGCCGCGGAAGCAATCGCCCGCACGGTCGCCGGGACATCGAGGTGCTCGACGAGATCGTCGACGACGCGCGCGTCGCATCCTCCGGGTGGTCGGACCAACAGCGGTACCCGCACCGACTGCTCGTAGAGCACACACTTCGACATGAGTCCGTGGTTACCACCCATCTCGCCGTGATCACTGGTGTAGAGCACCCACGTGTCGTCGAGCATCCCGCGGGCATCGAGCACGCCGAGGAGGCGTCCGAGTGCTTCGTCGATGATCGAGACGTTGGCGCCATACGCGCGGCGCATCCCCTGGGTGGCCGAGTCCGTCATCGTGTCGGTGTCGGAGAGCCCGAGGAACGCGCCGAGCAACCGCCCGTACGCACCGGTGCCGTCCAGGTCGGGGCGGCGCGTCGAGGTGGGCATCGTCACCTCGATCGGGGCGTACGCGTCGAGCGCGGCGCGGGGCGCGTCCCAGGGGTCGTGGGGGCCGGGGAAGCCGACGAACGCGAAGAAGGGCGCGTCGCCGTCATAGTGCTCGAGCCAGCCCACGGCGAGGTCACCGTGCCACGTGTCGATGTAGTCGCCGAGCGGCAACGGGGACGGCGTCGCGTCCCACATCGGCACCTGCTTCGTCGCACCCCGACCACTCTCTTGGGTGCCGTGGTAGCTGCGGTCGGCGATGTGTCGGGCGTACGCGTCGAGCAGGCCGCGGTCGCGGAGGTGATCCACGTAGCGGTTTGGCGGGTCGATCGAGAACTTGTCGCCCGTCTCGAGCACTTCCGCGAAGCCCCGCTCCTCGAGTCGAGGCGCGAGAGCATCGACGTGGCGGGGATCGCCCACATCGTCGCGGGTCAGGTGGGCCTTGCCGATCATCGCGGTGTGGTAGCCGGCGTCGCGCAGCGCGTGCAGGTAGGTGGGGGTACCGGGCGCGACCTCAGCCCAGTTCGTGTAGACGCCGTGGTCACGCACGTAGCACTCGGTGAGGAACGACGCCCGGGCCGGCATGCACAGCGGCCCCTGGCAGCTCGTGCGTGAGAAGCGCACGCCCTCCCCGGCGAGCCGGTCGAGGTTCGGGGTCCGCACCGTCGGATCGCCGGCGCAGCCCATCACGTCGGCACGGTGCTGGTCGGCCATCACCAGCAGGATGTTGGGTGCTCGCGACGACATCGACGTCATCCTCGCCGCGATCGGGCATCGCGACCAACCCCGCCCCGCCGCCGTGACCCGCGAGCCTGGCTCAGGCGAGCAGCGCGGCGACGGCCGCGACGGCAGCACTGATCGCGGTGATCCCACCGAACACCGACGCCACGGTCCAGCGGATCATGCGGTTCATCTCCGCGTGGAGCTTGGCGTCGAACCGAAAGCCGAGGTGCTCCTCGAGCCCGTCCAATCGACGCTCGAGCCCGTCCAATCGACGCTCGAGTGCGATGAGATCGCTCTTGGTCGCGATCTCATGCCACCCGAAGGGTGGGATGCACTCCATGAGCGCGGCCGCGGCCGCAGGTCCGAGCTGGGCGGTCAACGCTTGTGACGCTTCCACGCGGGAACGTTCATCCGGTGCCATGTTCCTCTCCCCGTCGTTCCAGAGCAAACGATTCGGGGAACCTTTCGTGCGGCCACGCCCGGCTCCCGAGGCGTTCGAGCATCGTCGCGCACGGGTGTGACGGCTACTTGCTCCGAGACTTGTCGAGACCGTAGGGCAGGAAGCTCGAACGCCAGTCGGGCTCGGGCAGCGCGCCTGTTCCGACGAGATCCGCGACGCGCTCGGCCAGCCAGAGGTCATAGATCCACCCTTGTGGGTGCATCGTGCTGGTCAGCGGCCGCTTCACCACCACACCCTCGTCGCCCCCGACGAGGTACATGTTCTTCCAGAGCTTGCCGTCGGGTGACACCCCGGCGAGCAGCGCCACGACCGCCTCGGGCGCCGCGCCTTTCGCGATCAGCCGTCCGTCGTCGGGCACGATCGAGAGCGACAGCGTGGCCGTACCGACCCACGCGACCTGCGCGCCCTTCGACCCGCTCGCCTGCGATCCCTGGTTCAGCAACACCGGACGACCGTGGCGGACCCCGTGGTATACCGAGGTCCACGGCCCCATGGTGGCGTTGCGGTTGTAGGACCCACGGCTGAAGTCGTCGTCGTGCCGAAGGCCCAGCGGGCCCATCACGATGGCGTACATGTCGTCGGGGTCTCCCGGCCCGGCGTCGCCGAGCTCGAGCGACGCCAGGACGACCTGCCAGGGCTGAGCGGTGACATCGGCGATCTCGTTCGCGTGCCCCCGGTACCGCTCGACCTCGGCCGGGTCCGTGTCCGGGACCGCGGCCCGCTTGAAGAGTCCCATCGCTGCGCTCCTCCCGGCCGTCCGGCCCGGTTCCCGTCCTCGGTCGTGGATCCGCAGTGTGCACGATGACTCGACGCCGCAGCGAGCAGCATCGCCGGTCGTGGCATGATCGCCCCATGGTCGAATTCCCCTGGGAGGGTGACGCATGCTCGTTGGTCGAGGCGTTCCGCGCCGGTGAGCGCTCCCCCGTCGAGGAGCTCGACGCCACGCTCGCAGCCATCGACGCGAGCGACCTGAACGCCTTCGCGCACCTCGACGTCGAACGTGCCCGCACCACGGCCACGAGCGCGGACGTCTCGAAGCCCTTCGGTGGGGTGCCCACCGGCATCAAGGAGCTCGAGCCGGTGCAGGGCTGGCCCGACACCGAGGCGTCGCTGGTGTTTCGCGACCGCATCGCCACGTTCACGACCACCCACATCGAGCGCCTCCTCGAGGTCGGCGGTGCGGTCCCGGTCGGCCAGACCACCGCGAGCGAGTTCGGTGGGCTCAACGTGAGCGTCACCAAGCTCCACGGCGTGACGCACAACCCGTGGCGACACGGCCGCACGGTCGGGGGCTCCTCCAGCGGTTCCGCAGCCGCGGTCGCGGGCGGGCTCGTGGCGCTGGCCACCGGAGGTGACGGTGGCGGATCGATCCGCATCCCCGCCGGCTACACCGGACTGATCGGCATGAAAGGCACGTTCGGCCGCATCCCGCGCAGCCCCCACGCGTACATGCGACCCAACACAGTGGTGCTCGGCAACGTCGCCCGGTCGGTGCGGGACGCGGCGCGCTACTTCGACGTGTGCAGTGGCTACGACGCCGCCGACCCGACGAGCCTGCCGAAGCATCCGGGATTCGAGGCCGGGCTCGGCACCCACCAGCTCGTCGGCAAGCGGGTCGCGATCGTGCCGTCCTTGGGTGGCGTTCCCCTCGACCCCGGCGTCGAGGAACACCTACGCGCCGAGGCTGCCGAGCTCATCGCCACGACCGGCATGGTGGCGGTCGACGTTCGCATCGACCTGCCCAACATGGCGGCCCAGTGGATGATGGGCAACCTCGCGACCGCGCTCGCCGATCTCGGCGACGAGTGGCCGGCCTGCGCACCCGTCATGACGCCCGAGATCGCGCTGGGCCTGTACATGTCCCAGTCGCTCTACAACTTGCGCACGGCAGCGGTGGCGGAATCGCTGCGGGTGCAGGCCAACCAGGTCATGGCCGGCGTCTTCGACCGAGTCGACTTCGTGGTCTCCTCCACCAACCCCGGCCCCGCGTTCGCTGCGGATGCGGAGCAGAGCAGCCGTGAGGAGAGCTTCATCGACTGGGCCAAGTCGAGTACTGCGGCGTTCTACGCGTTCCGCGGCCTCCTCTTCGGGACGCGCCTCGCGAGCGTCGTGGCACCCCGGCTCCCGAGCTTCCTGCTCGACCATGCCGGACGGCGGTTCCCCGAGCTCGTGAACATGGGCGGGCTCACCATCGTCTCCAACATCTACGGCAACCCGGCGATCTCGATCCCAGCCGGCACCGTCGATGGCCTCCCGGTCGGGATGCAGGTGCTGACCCGTCACCACGCCGACGAACTGCTCTTCGACGTCGCGCTCGCGGTCGAGCGGGAGCGCCCGTGGCCGCTGGTGGCGCCGGGAGTCGGCACGGCTCCGGCACACCTCTGACCACGGCGCGCATCAGCCCGCCCGGCCTCCACTCACAACGCGTGCGGTCGCGCCTTCCAGTCCAGATACGAGTTCATCGCGTCGGCGACGGTCTGCCACGCGTTCGCGAGCCCGCCATCGCCGGTGTCGCACCCCGCGGCCACCGTCGCTTCGCGTGCCGCCGAGGCCTGCATCCGGACGAGATCCAGGTCAGCGGCGTCGGCAAACTTCCCCCAGGTCGAGAAGAAGTCGTCCCAGAGATGCTCGGGAAGCGTGCGCAAGGCCCGGCGAACACCGAACATGTCGTCCGGATCGAACCCGGGCACTCCACGTACGAGCCCCTCGGTCATGTCGTTCACAGCAAGCGCATCGTTCATCGACATCACCCGACCTCGGAAATGGGCCTCGGGGCGGCTGGCGGCTGAACTGTCGCCTGCATGTTCACCGGTCATCCGATACCCGGGATAGGGCCGTTCGGCCCATTCGCCGGATCGGGACGCATGCGGTGCCCACGCTCGCGGAGGCGAGCGGCGCGGGTCTCGCTTGTGCCAGCATCCGGTCCCGGCCACGATCTGGCGAGACCGGAAGGTGCCTCATGGTCGCGATGAACATGAGCTTCGATCTGCGGCACCCGTCGAAGTTCCCGACATCGGGGGCCGAGCTCTACCGGGCCGCACTCGACATGTGCGCGTGGGCCGATGAGCGGGGGTTCGCCACGATCGGCCTCGGCGAGCACCATCAGTCCCCGGACGGGTACATCCCGGCACCGCTGCTGTTCGCGAGTGCGGTCGGCGCATCCACCCGGCGGATCCGCGTTCGCTGCTCGGTCCTGCTCGCGGTGCTCTACGACCCGATCCGCCTCGCCGAGGAGATCGCGGTCGCCGACCTCTGCCTCGGAGGGCGCCTCGACGTCGGACTCGGCGTCGGCTACGTCGAGGCCGACTTCGCGGCCTTCGGGAAGGACTACACGACGCGCGGTGACGCCCTCGACGAGCTGATCCCGCTGCTGCGCCGCGCCTGGACCGGCGAGCCGTTCGAGTACCGGGGAACGACCGTCCAGGTGACCCCTCGACCGGTGCAGGATCCCATGCCCATCTCCGTCGGCGGCGCGTCCCGACGGGGCGTCGAACGCGCGGTGGCCCTCGCCGATGGCTACTTCCCACCCGGGATGCCCGCGGGCTGGGCGCGGTATCGCCGGCTCACGATCGAGGCGGGTCGTCCCGATCCCGGCGACTACCCACCGAACGGCCCGACCTTTCTGTGGGTGACGACGGATCCCAAAGAAGAGGTCTGGGAGCTCCTCGCCCCCCACATCCGGCACCAGATCGACTCGTATGCCGCCTGGACCGAACGCGCGTACGGCGAGCCGCAGGGTCCGTTCGTGGCGTCGCGCGATGTCGAGACCTTGCGTCAGGGCGGGGCCTACGAGGTGCTCACCCCGGACGAGGCCGTCGAGCTCGTCGAGCGCCTCGGCCCGGACGGCAGGCTGTCGCTCAACCCGCTGCTCGCCGGCATCGACCCGGCCACTGCGTGGACGATGCTCGAGCTCTTCGAGCGCGAGGTGCTGCACGCGGGGTAGCCGCGCGCCAACGAACGTGGGCGATCTGGGCTACTCCCGGGATCGGGTGCTGCCGAGAATCCTGAACATGGCCATGGACGCGACGAAGAGGCACGACATCCGCGAGCGCGTCTGCAGCGGGCTGCACGGAACGGTGGTGGAGATCGGGTTCGGGACCGGCTTGAACACGACGCACTCCGCGCCCCGAGGTGACGAAGGTCCTCGTGACCGAGCCGTCGGCGGTGTGCACGCACCTTGCTGAGCCGAGAGTCGCCGATTCCTCGATTTCGGTGGAGCGGGCCGGCCTTCACCAGGGAGCACCTCGACCTGTCGTCCGAGCAGTTCGACGCGGTGCTCTCGACCTGGACGTTGTGCACGATCCCCGACCGTGCGGCCGTGCTCGCGCAGATTCGTCACGTCCTCAAGCCCGGTGGCGCAGTTCGCTTCGTCGAACACGGACACGCCCCCGCCGCCAAAGTCACCCGCTGACAGGAGCATCTCGAACCCTTGAACAAGCGGCTCCCGGGTGGCTGTCATCTCACGCGGTGGATCCCCGACAGCATCGAGCAGGCCCGCTTCGCCACCGAACAGCTCGGCATCTACTCCCTCGAGGGCGATCCCAAGCCGTTCGGCTCCACCTTCGAAGGACGAGCCAGTCAAGACCCGAGCGCCAGACGGGAGCTCGACCCGGGCGGCATGACAGGCTCTGGGATGCCTTGTCCCCGCGCTCCCGGACTCCCCCGATGACCGAGCCTTCCTGGCAAGCACTCGACCCGCGCACGTCGGTGATCGCCGGCGTCGGCGTCGCGTCCCAGCACGTCGACCCCGGGGCCGGTGTCGAGGCACTCGAGCTGATGATCACCGCCGCGTGCAACGCCGGCGAGGACAGCGGCGCGCCCGGCATCCTGCGCGAGGTGCAGCGCGTCGCCGTCCCGCACGGCTCCTGGGCCTACACCGATCCGGGGCGCGTCATCGCCAGACGCATCGGCGCGCCGCGCGCACAGTCGGTCCTCGTGCAGACCGGCATCCCCCAACAGACCCTGCTCAACGACGCGCACGCCGCGATCCTCGACGGCACGATCGACGTGGCGCTGATCGTCGGCGGCGAGGCCGCACGACGAGCCGCTTTCGCCCGACGCGCCGGCATGACCGTGGTCGACTCCGTGCAGGACACCACGCCCGACGACTTCCAGGTGCCGACCGGCGAGATCATCACCCGGATCGAGATCGAGGGCGGTGTGGCCTCGCCGATGACACCTTTCGCGCTCATCGACAGCGCGCTGCGCCACGCCGAGGGCCGCACGCCCGACGAGCAACGCGACGAGATCGCCCGACTCTGGGCGGGGTTCAACCAGGTGGCGGGCCGGTTCCCCCACGCCGCGTTCCCCGAGCCGCGCGACGCGGCCTTCATTCGCGAGCCGAGCGAGCAGAACCGCCCGTACGCGTTCCCATACAACAAGTGGCACTGCGCCCAGATGAACGTCGACCAGGCCGCGGCGATCCTCGTGTGCAGCCTCGACGCGGCGATCCGACTCGGTGTCGAGCCCGACCAGATCGTGTTCCCCCTGGTCGCGATCGAGTCGAGCTTCATGCTCCCGCTGTCGAAGCGCCTCGACTTGCACCGGTGGCCCGGGATGGAGGTGCTCGGCCGGGCTGGCGCGGCGCACCTCGGCCACCCGCTGTCGGACATCGAGCTCGTCGAGATCTACAGCTGCTTCCCCGCGGCGGTGCGCGTGCAGCAGCGCGCGCTGCAGCTCCCGGTCGACGGCGTACCGACCATCACCGGCGGCGAGCCCTTCGCCGGCGGCCCGTGGAACAACTTCGTCCTCCAGGTCACCGCCGCGATGATCGAGCGCCTTCGAGTGGAGCGCGACGCCAAGGGCCTCGTCTCCACCGTCAGCGGGCTGCTCAACAAGCCCGGCCTCGCCGTGTACGCAGCCGAACCCGGGGACGCGCCGCTCCTCCTCGACGACCTCGCCGCGCGAGCCGAGCAGGCGACATCCGCCGTCGAGTCGATCGCCGGGTACGAAGGCCCCGCGCGCGTCGCAGCGTGCACCGTCACCTACAAGGGCATGGAACCCACGAAGTGCACCATCATCGCCGACACCCCCGACGCCAGGCGATGCGTCGCCACCGCCGACGACGCCGAACTAGCGCGCCGAGCAACGGCCGAGGAGCTGATCGGGACGACCGTCATCGTCGACGGCACCCGGTTCGCCGTCTGAGCACGGGTCGAGGCTCGCCTCGGACAGACAGTCGCCATGGCGAGGCGAACGCGCCAGGTCATCAGCGCCATCACCATCCCTGGCTGCGACCGTCGTCGCGGTCATCCGGCTGGCCGGGAACTCCGACGAGACCACCGCAACCGACTCCTCGACCACGACCGCGATGTGCTCGACGACCACGATCGGTACCGGTCGCACCCCGAGTGGGCCACCCTGCTCGAGATCTTCGCGGAAGCGTCGACCCGATGGACCGAAGCGGGCGCGTCCTTCTATGTCCTGATGCGCTGAGCCACCGGTAGCCTCAGCACCGCACCCGTCGGTGGGCAGAGGAGCAGGCCGCATGATCGAGACGACCAACATGATCGAGACGACCATCGCCCGCTGGCATCAGCACCTGCGCGGCGAGCTGCCCGGTGGGCTCGACGAGCTGCTCCACGATGACGTGGTGTTCTTCTCGCCCGTGATGTTCACCCCGCAGCGCGGCAAGGACGTCACGAAGCTGTACCTCGAGGCCGCGGGCGCAACCCTCGGCGGTGAACCGGACTCGGCGACCTCCGAGAGTGGCGGGAACAAGGCGGTCGGCGGGAAGTTCCGCTACGTGAGCGAGGTGATGAGCGGCAATCGCGCCGTGCTCGAGTTCGAGACGGAGATGTCCGGGAAGTACGTCAACGGCGTCGACCTCATCACCTGCGACGGCCAGGGCAAGATCATCGAGTTCAAGGTCATGATCCGCCCCCTCCAGGCGATCAACACCGTCCACGAGGCGATGCGAGCGATACTCGAACAGTTGCAATGACGTGTCCGCTCCGACGTCACCTGGTGCTCGCCGTGATCGGCGGCCTCCCCTCCATGGTCGTGGCGTTCCTATTCGCGCTGCATCCGCCCGCATGGTCGCAGCCTGGTTCGGCAACCACGAGCTCCGGTTCGCGTTGGGCGACGCCGCGGACGCGGCGATCTTCGCCCTGAACCTCGGGTTGATCGCGCCATCGTGAAGCCGAGCCGGATGCACGGGTTGCGAACCCTGGCTGTGTCTCGGCTCACGATCGATGTCGGCATCGGCGTCTCTCACGACGGACCTAGACGTCCCAACCGACAGAGCGCGGAACCGGCTCCGGTAGGGCCAGCGGCCTGATCGTCAGGTCGTCGAGATCACGCGATCCTCACGACCACGACACACATCCCTCAGGGTTGCGCGCGATGCTGGGCTCCACTGAAGCGCTGGTGCTCCCAGAGGACCGGTGCTCCCAGAACACTGATACTCCGATCTACGGATGAAGGGATCAGACATGGAGTTCCTCTCGTCGGCTGCACCTGCGATCGCGGCCGCTCATGAACACGGGCGGCGCGCTGGGCTCCTGGTCGTCGTCCTGCTGATCGTCACCGTCGGACTGCTCATCTGGCTGGTCGTGCGAGATCGACGTTCGAGCCGCGGCGCGAGGTCGGCACGCGAGATCCTCGCCGAGCGGTACGCCCGAGGCGAGATCGACACCGACGAGTACCACCAGCGCCGCGACCAGCTCTAGAGCGGTGCCCGCGATGGAGGCGCGCGACCACACGCAACGACGGTGCGGTATGTCGTGGCGGAGCGTTGCGATCGCCATCACGGCATTGCTGATGGTTGGTACCGGTGCGGTGGCAGCCACGGCTGCGCCGGCGCACCCGAGCGGGCGACGCACCCAGACATCTCGCCCCGCTGATCCCGTACCGGCCGAGTATCAGAGCCTGTACGACGGGCTGTCGGCGAACCTCGACGGCTACGCGACTGCCCTCGCGAGCACCAAGCGCGCCGGCCCGACTCGCCCGCCGATCCAGGGCGCCGAGCTCTTGAGCGCGAACGGGAATCGGTTCGCGCAACTCTTGGACCCGCGCACGATGACCGGCGTCGAGCACGAGCTGGACGCCTTACGCCGCCTCGGCGTTCGCGGCGTCACGCTCGGCATCAAGCTCCCACTCCTGCTCGCCACCTACCTACCCGACGCCGATCGGTACGCGAGCTTCTACGCAAGCGTGGCCAACAAGGTCCGCGCCGCCGGCATGAAGGTGTCGGTCGAGCTGGGCGCACCCTTCTGCGGCACCGTGTTCGCGAACTGTGACTATCAGTGGCCGAGCACCATCGACGAGTTCGCCGCGCTGACCGCCACCCAGGCCCAGACCGTCATCGACCGCGTGCGCCCCGACTACCTGACGATCGTCTCCGAGCCGAGCACCGAGGCGAGCCTCACGCGCCTGGCCGACTTCAACACGCCCGAGGGCACCGATCGCTACGTCCGCGGCGTGCTCAACGGCATCACGCACCGTCGAAAGACCGCGATCGGAGCCGGCGCCGCCTCCTGGCTCCCGATCGCGTACGACAAGCTCATCGTTCGCGAGCCCATCGACTACCTCGTCACGCACATCTACCCCGCCACCGCACGCACCGGCGAGACGCTCGTCAGCACTGCCGCGCTGGCCCGTGAGCACCACAAGGTGCTCGTCGTCGACGAGGTCGGCCTCTACAAGACCGTCACCGCGCCGAACACGAGCGGCGTCGCGCAATCCGAGGATGCGTTCCGCCTCGACCGGTTCGGCTTCTTCGCGCCGCTCGACGAGCGGTTCCTCGCCACGACCCGAGCGTGGGCGCGCAAGGCGGGCGTCGTGTACGAGTCGGCCTTCTGGTCGGGACAGCTCTTCTCGTACCTCACCTGGACGCCCGAGCTCGACGCACTCGGCTACCGTCGGCTCGCCGTGAGGGCGAACCAGGCTGTGGTTGCCGCGATGGACACCGGTGCAGTCACCGCAGGAGGGCGAGCCTGGGCCCGATGATCCGCTGACGTCACGCGCCGGTGATCAGTCCACGGGT
>Ga0209048_10000794_pt1 | contig 33601 bp, 42 predicted proteins | sample FrelakmetCRP12CR_FD_187146 | JGI IMG/M metagenome (GOLD analysis project Ga0209048, IMG submission 187146) | Freshwater lake sediment microbial communities from the University of Notre Dame, USA, for methane emissions studies - CRP12 CR (SPAdes)... | ecosystem: Environmental > Aquatic >...
GTGAGTCTCAACGCAGCAAAAGCGCGCCGCCCTATGGAGACAGAAGATGCTCACGCCGAGCCGCGCACCCATGCAGCGCAGCCCAAGTAATAAGCTTGCTTCATGGCATGCGGACACGTAAGATAAATTTTTGATCAGCCACATTCGCCACTTTACCAGCGCTTCCGCCGCGGAGTGGCGGAACCGTGATCGTTTTCAGCCGAACTCGGCTCGTTAGGAGTAGCTTGATCCAGCGATTCGTCCTTCTCGCCCTCGGTTACTGGAGAGGCCAGTCGCAAGGCGCCGCATGGATTCTGTCAATCGGATTTCTCGCCTGCCTCGTCGTCAACACGCTCATGGCGCTGGCGGTCAATCGTTGGACGAAGAACTTTTTCGACGCGCTTCAGACGCACACCGTGGATGCAATCGTTCAGAGCATATTGCAACTGGCGATCCTGGCCGTCGGAATTGGCCTTGCCTCAATTGCAACGACTCAGTTCCGAATGCGCCTTCAGCTCGGTTGGCGCCTCTGGCTGACCGCGACTCTCGTTGAAGGATGGTTGAAGAACGGGACTCGCCGCGAATGTGCAATTTCGCCGTCAATCGACAATCCGGAAGCCCGCATCGCCGACGACGGCCGCCTCGCCATTGACCTTCTCGTCGATCTGGCCGGCGGCGTCGTCAATATTTTTTTGGTGTCAGCCGCCTTCATCGTCGTGCTGTGGCAGGTGGGCGGGTCGTACAAGATCTTCGACATTGTCGTGCCTGGATATCTCGTTCTCGCGGTCGTCGTTTATTCCGCGATCACATCGTTTGGAATGTGGGTGCTTGGGCGCCCGCTCGTCGCAAGCGTCGAAGAAAAAGCCGCCGCCGAGGCGCATTTCCGCTATGCGCTCACCCGGGCCCGGCACGAGTTCGAAGCTGCGACAATCGGCCAAGGCGACGAGGACACGCGTCGCGACATCGAAGATTACCTGCGTTATCCGTTAAGAAAACGGATGCCTCTCATCCAGGATGGGACGTCGCTGGCCGGAGCAGAGGTCGCAAGCGGCAACCCCTTCGATCGCTTTCTGAACCTGCTTGCGAGGGCGTGGGATAGCGTCATTCAGGGCCAGACGAAAATTGTCTTTCTGACGCACGCCAATAATCTCCTGGCGCCGGTCGTTCCTCTTCTGCTCGGCGCGCCGAAATATCTCGCCGGCGATATGACTCTCGGCGATCTGATGCAGGCGGCGGCGGCCTTTCTGCAGGTGCAGCTTTCGCTCAATTGGCTGGCGGACAATGCGCTCAGCATAGCGAACTGGTCGGCGTCGGCGCGCAGGGTCGCCGCGCTCGATCTCGCAATGGACGCTCAACCCGTCTCCCACTTGAAGGACAGGCCTCTCGCGGCAGGTAAGGCGACGCAGACTGCGTAATGGCGACTGGAAACGAGCCGGGATGTCTTTCCGGCTATTATTCTAGCTTCGCGGGATATTCGCGCTGACGGGACAGCAACCGGACTCAATTTCAAAGCCGCTTCGTCAAGCAAAAAAAAATCAGGCCCAACTGTGCGAGGGGCCGATATCGAAGTTCGGCGCACAACATAAAGCAGGAACCATACTAACTGCGCGCACTAAACTGCTGATGGGTGAGATTGCGCGGAGTTAATCAGGTGTGAGTTCCGATGCGAAGCGTAACCCGCGAACGCTTTGACCCTCTCAAATTTCATTCCATGAGCCGCCATCGCATTTTCGAAATGTGGCGGAAGACCGCAGCACGTGAGGTCTTCGGTTCTTTCTTGATACGATTAAGGGACCGAATGTCACATCCTTCGCCTTGGAATCCACCATTGAATTAATTGCTTTAAGCCCCACATCACATGAGCAGAAAATGAAGGAGATTATGTCATGGACAAGGAAAACATTAAGGGCGCGGCACAGAAGTTAAAGGGCAAGATCGAAGAAGTCGCGGGAATCGTTACCGGCGATAAGGAACTTGAGCTCAAGGGAAAAGCCGATCAGCTCGCAGGTGTCGTTCGTGACGCGGTTGGAACTACGAAGGATACGATAAGGGACGCGGTCAAGGACGTGAAGAAGATTTAGTCTCCCGAATTTCGTCTCGGATCTTCTTAAAAAGGGCGTGTGACGTTGGAGAAGCCTACTTGATTAGCGTCATTCCCGGCAATTGAGACGCGCTTATGGGTTTGCGCCATAGGCGCAAGAGATCCGGAGCGAAATCGTTTGATCTCTAAATCTCGATTTCGCTTCGTCGTCTTGTGTCGGTGCATTTAACGAACGGCAAAGCCTGCAGCTCTTCCAAGATTGTGCTTTAGGAGCACACGCACATGACCCTTAGCATCGCGCATCTCCAGCCCATCGTCTCCCTGCTCGCTGGCATTCTCATCCTGATCATGCCGCGGCTCCTAAATTATATTGTCGCAATCTTTTTGATCGTGTCTGGCATCCTAGGTCTTGGGTTAGTCAAATAGTGAAGTGTTCGGGCGCCGAAACACAAAGACCGTCAAGGTGACGCTTTGGCGGCTATGGCTACGGCCATGGCGGCGTCGGCGTGATCGGCCTCATCCTGATTATCATTGTCGTTCTCATGCTGCTTGGGCGGATCTGATCTGACCCGTGGGAGATCGGAGAAGTCGGCCTTCGACTTCCCCGCAGAAACGGCTGGTGGAGAGCCGCGAACGTGAAAGGCGCTCCGCCGTTACGACCTAGTCAAACGGGGCGGAAATGGCCGCTTGGGCGGCGAATGAGCAATCTCCACGACCTGGAATGCGGCGCCACACTTGGGACAGATGATCGGCGCGCGGTGAAGATCGAAGAAGGGCGCTTCACAGCTCAGGCATCTGCGCTTTATGCCGAGTTCGGCTTTTGTCGCTGTTGACATTGTAATGACTCCTCAAGGATGGGCCTCTCTGCGGAGGGCGCAAAGCGCTAAGTGTCGAATCGCTTGCTCTCCGCCAAAATACGCACGGCGCGCCCTTGAGCGCGCCGTGCGTCATTCGCGTAGACTGTTTTGCGAATGACGCCACAAAAGAGTTGGCGTCATCGCTCCATATTCGCAGCGCTTAGAAACCGACTCTAATGGTGAAGGCGCGGTTTCCGTCGCAGCGGACTTGCCCGATAAGCCCGTGGGACTTCGCGTCTGTGCTTGCCGGGCTATGACCTGTCCAAACACAACCGTTTTTGTCGTCGGACCGCTTGGCCAATGTCACCGAATAGTCGGCCCCGTTCTTTGACCCGTCGAACGTATAGGTGAGAACATTGCCATTATCAGCCTGCATATTCGCAGTGCCCGTTATCTTGTTATCGTCCACGTTCACGGCCCACTGGCCCTGAGCGCTTTTGATGCCCGAGGTGCCCTCTTCCGTGACGTTCCAGATTTGGCTTTGGCTTGCGGCCATGGCCGATGCGCTCATCGCAACAAGCGTGGCGGCTGATATAAAAGTAAGCTTGATCATGAGTGTGCTCCCGTTTCAAAAACAGGTAATCGGGCGCTCGCGAGATGCAGCGCCACGTCGATCGATGTTCAGGAAAGGAAGTCGGGTGCGTTAACGCCTTTCGGCGTCATTAGCAAGGTCGTTCAACCGAAACTCGATAATTGTATTTAAGTCGCCGCGGGCGCGAATACAAGCGCGGCGAAAGGACGCGCGGCGGGCGCGGGGCGGAATGCGCGCGTCGCAGCGAAGGAAATATCCTCCGCAGCGCTCCGTGCGCAAGGCAATGTCCGATTGATGTCAGTGGCTTTTCCGAAATTCGCTCCGGATTGGCGCGACACGAGATTTCTGGCAAAGCAGCGACTCGACACCGCAAATGGGGCGGTTTAACGGAGACAGAAATGCTCAGATCAATCGTCAAGTCGATGTTGCTGATCTTTGCGATGGCGTCGGCTCTCTCGGCTTGCGGCGTGAACTATCACATCAATCCCGACGCCAACACATGGCCTCCTGCCCCGAAGGCGCCCGCGCCTAAGGGATAAGGTTGCAGCGCAGGTCCATCGGTTGCATTGCGCACGGATATTGGCGCATCGACATCGGAGTTTGAGAGATTATGGCGACCGTTCGACTGCTGAGCGACGATGAGCTTTCACCGGAGGCGAAGGCCGTCTTCGCCGATATACGCGCGACGCGCAAAAGCGATTTCGTGAACAACTTCTGGCGCGCCCTCGCGCATGATCCCGCGACGCTGAAGCGCACATGGAAGAGCGTGAAGGAGGTCATGGGTCCGGGCGCGCTGGAGCCGAAGGTCAAAGAGATGATCTACATCGCCGTCTCCATTGCGCATGGGTGCCCCTACTGCATCCATTCGCACACCGCCAATGCGCGGGCCAAAGGCATGTCGGAAGACGAATATCACGAATTGCTGGCGGTCGTCGGCATGGCGTCGGAAACCAACCGTCTCGTCACCGCGCTCGGCGTGCCGATTGACGAGGCCTATGAGGTGGGATGAGGTTGACCAGTTTTGGGAGACGCCTCATGCCTCTCCGATACACGCGCGTCATGCCCGGCCTTGTGCCGGGCATCCACGCCGCGACGTTGATAAATGCTTCGGAATTAGCGGCGCGCGTCAACATGACTCCGCCTCGCGTGGATGGCCCGGCCATGACGGACTAGCGAACGTCAGGTGTCCGAATTGCGCGAACAATTCATCGCCGTACTTGGTCACGATTTGCGCAATCCTCTAGCGGCCATTACTTCCTGCGTGCGACTACTAACACAGGCAAAATCGGCAGAAGACATCATCGAGATAGCTGGGCTGGCACGGATCGCAAGACAAGCCTGGCGCGCGCCACGACCGAAAATGGAATATTTGAATTGTCCGTCATGAACGCCGGCGATCCAATCCCACCCGCTACGATGACGAAGTTGTTTCAACCATTCTATCGGGGCACTGTGAAAAATTCTTTGCAGGGTCTTGGACTGGGGCTGTTTATTGCAGCTGAAATTGCTCGAGCGTATGGCGGAACGCTCGATGTTACATCTGAAGTGGGCGAAATCCGGTTCAGCTTTCGAATGCCGATAGCCTAGTCCAAGCTGCGGGCGACGAGTCTGGCAGGTCAAGGCCAGTGGGTGCTTCTGCCGCAAAGCTGTCATGGTCAAAAGCGAACGTTCAAGCTCCGCAAAGCAGCGCACGGCCGGGCCCATCACCTACCTCGCCACCGCATTCCATGTCGGCGCGTTGGGCGTGCGGAAATCGAGCTCCCAATTGAATTTGCTCACCAGATTATAGCCGAGGATAAAAGGCGCGTTCGGGCCGAGGATCTGCCGCAGCGGGCCGAAATCATAAGCGAGCGCATAAAGGTCGCGCACAACTCGCCCGTCGCCCAGATCGAGTTCTTTCATCTTGTAGATTTTCGAGGAAATCTTCTTGCCGCCCACTCCGGTGGCGCTGCCTTTGTTTTTCACAAGCGTGAAGAAGTTCTTGTGCCTCTGCACGAACTGCTGATCGACGGCGCAGATTTCCGCGCCCGTATCGAGCAGCCCCACCGCGCTCGTGTCTCCCGCGCGCAGATCGACGCCGACAAGGCGGTGGTCGGGGCCAAGCAGGCGAAAGGGCTTCGCGCCGCCTGGCGCCAGCGGCGCGCCGAAGAAGACCATTTCGCCGCGCGTGAAATTCAGAGTGAAGCGCGCGTTCCTGAAGAAATCGAGTCCCAGAAGATCGTCGCCGTCGCTCGCGGCGCAGCGCGTCACCACATATCTCCCGCGGGCGATGTCGTTGCCTTCCGAGGCTTTGAGCGCAACGGCGCTGGCCTCCACATCGTCGCAGAGCGTCGATCTTCCCGACGCGCCCGTCGACACGCTTCGACCGAGCGAGGACAGACTCTTGTTCCAGGGCGCGAGCATGATGCGGCTCGTGGAGGCGCCCGTGTCGAGGCGCATCTTTCCAAGCGCGTTGCCGAACCGAACCGAAAGATAGATGCGGCCGCCGCCGAATTCCCCCTGGGTGAGCATCATCGGAATGACGGAGCGACTGTCCTCGCCGCGCGCGCCGGCCGAGGCCATGAACAGGGCGAGGAAAGGGAGGGCGATGCGCTGAAAAAGTTTCATGCGCAACCTTTTGATCAGAGCGTCCATTTCGTCAATCGCGCCAATGACTCGCGGGGCCGCAGATCACACCAGCCGGCTCTGCGCCTTCGCCGCCGCGATAAAACTCGCAAAGAGCGGATGCGGCTCGAAGGGCCGCGATTTTAATTCCGGGTGATATTGCACGCCGATGAACCAGGGGTGGTTGGGTATCTCCACCGTCTCGGGCAAGAGGCCGTCGGGCGAGGCTCCCGCAAAGAGCAGGCCCTTTTCCTCCAGCCTCTCGCGATAGGCGGTGTTGACCTCATAGCGATGGCGGTGGCGCTCGGAGATTTCCGTCGCGTTGTAAATCTGCGCGATGCGCGAACCGGCTCTCAAATGCGCGGGATAGGCGCCGAGCCGCATGGTGCCGCCCAGATTGCCGCCGAGGCCGCGTTTTTCCAGCTCATTGCCGCGCATCCATTCGGTCATCAGGCCGACGACGGGCTCGGATGTCGGGCCGAATTCGGTGGAGTTCGCCTGTTCGATTCCGGCGAGCGCGCGCGCCGCCTCGATCACCGCCATCTGCATGCCGAAGCAAATGCCAAAATAGGGAACGTGACGCTCGCGCGCAAAACGCGCGGCGAGAATCTTGCCCTCCGCGCCGCGCGGGCCAAAGCCGCCGGGAACGAGAATTCCGTGCACATGTTCGAGATGCGCGGCCGGATCGGCGCTTTCGAAAATCTCGGACTCGATCCAGTCCAGATTGACCTTCACGCGATTGGCGAGTCCGCCATGAGCGAGCGCTTCGATCAGGCTCTTATAGGCGTCCTTCATGCCGGTATATTTGCCGACAATGGCGATGGTGACTTCGCCTTCGGGATTGTTGATGCGCTGCGTGACCGCGTTCCAGCGGCTCATGTCGGGCTTTGGCGCGGGCTCTATGCCGAAGGCCGCGAGAACTTGCGCATCGAGCCCCGCGGCGTGATAGGCGCGCGGCACGTCGTAGATGTGATCGGCGTCGCGCGCCTCGATCACGGCGCCTTCGCGCACATTGCAGAAGAGTCCGAGCTTGCGGCGCTCCTCGCGCGGAATCTCGCGATCCGTGCGGCAGAGAAGAATATCAGGCTGTATGCCGATGGAGCGCAGCTCCTTCACCGAATGCTGCGTGGGCTTTGTCTTCAATTCGCCGGCGCTCGGGATGTATGGAAGCAACGTCAGATGAATATAGATGCAGTGATGCGGCGGGAGATCGTTCTTGAGCTGCCGAATGGCCTCGAAAAACGGAAGCCCCTCTATGTCGCCGACCGTGCCGCCGATTTCGATGAGCACGAAATCGACATGCTCATTGCCTTCGAGAACGAATTCCTTGATGGCGTTCGTCACATGCGGAATAACCTGAATGGTCGCGCCGAGATAATCGCCGCGCCGCTCTTTGGCAATGATGTCCTGATAGATGCGGCCCGTGGTGACATTGTCGTGGCGCGAGGCGGGACATCCGGTGAAGCGTTCGTAATGTCCGAGGTCGAGATCCGTTTCGGCGCCGTCGTCGGTGACGAAGACCTCGCCATGCTGATAGGGACTCATCGTCCCCGGATCGATGTTGAGATAGGGATCGAGCTTGCGCAGCCGCACGCTATAGCCGCGCGCCTGAAGCAACGCTCCGAGGACCGCTGACGCCAAGCCTTTTCCGAGAGAGGAGACCACGCCGCCGGTGATGAATATGTACCGCGCCATGGGGCTCTACGACTAACGCCTTTTGATCGGTTTGGGGAGAAAGATTTAAAAATGGCCGGGGTTTCCCCCAGCCATTCTCATTCGCCTTTATTGCGTGGGCGATTTCCAGATCACGGGCGGCGGAGGCGCGGGAGTCTCCGCCGGTTTCTCCGCGGGGGCGGCCGGGGCCGCGCCTTGAGGAGCGGGAGCGGACGGGGCCGGAGCGGCGTCTTGCGGAGCAGGCGCAGGCGCCGGGACGGGAATCGCAGTCTCCGGAACTTGCATCGGCGGGGCGGAAGCCGCGGGCGGCTCGGGGGCCTTCACGGCGGGCTCAGGGGTGGGCTTCGCTTCGGGCGCTGACGCGGCGGCCGGGACGTCGCCCTTGGGAGCCTCGGCCGCAGGCGTTTCGGCCTTGGGGACCTCCGCCTTGGGAGCATCCGTTTTCGGGGCCTCGACCTTAGGCGCGGCGGTCGCCGGTTCTGTGGCCGGCGGCGTTGCGGACTTTTGGCGCTGTTCCTGCGCCCGCTGAAGCTGATCGAAAATGCTCTCCTTGCCGTCCGACGGCGGCGGCGCGGCCTGATCCTGCTGCTTTTTGATTTCCTTCAGCTCGATTTTCTGATCGAGCGCCTTGGTCCAGTCGTCTCCCCCCGCGGCGCGCCGCTCCCAGGCGGGCAGAATCGTCAGGGTTATGCTGGTCAGGAAGAAGATCGTGCCCAAAATCGCGGTCGCGCGCGTCAAGGCGTTTGCCTGTCCCCGCCCCGTCATAAACCCGCTGGAGCCGATGCCCAGCGCCCCACCCTCGGACTTCTGGTAGAGCACCAGCGCAACGAGCGCTATCACCACCATGAGGTGGATCGCGATGATCACATGCTGCATGAAAGCCTTCTCCCGGCGGAGCGGCGCTCGACGCCGTCTGTTTCGGTGAGCCTTCTACACCAACGTCCCCGCGCAAGAAAGAGGGCTCCGCCCGGGCGGGGAACGCGATCCACCGCCACGAACGGGAGCCCTGCGCGAGGGCGGCGCTTTCTGCTCCGGCGCCGCCGCGAGACTCAGTAGGTGTTCCCGTCCTGGCCCTTCCAGCCGCCCGACTCCTGGTCGAAGCGGGTCTCGTCCTTGAATTCGATGGTTTTGCCGGGCTCAATATATTGCCGTTCCTTGACCATCTTGTTCTGGATGGTCGTGGAATAATAGGTGCTGGCCGAGCAGCCGGCCTTCACGGCGTTATCGGCGCCCTCCGGCTTGCAATCGAGATTGGCGCCTTTTGGAAACTCCACTTTAGCGGTGAAATAATATTCGATGCCCGCATGTCCCGCGCCCTCGACGTCGAGCCGCCAGAAGCGGTCCACCTTGAAATCCGTTAATTTGGCGTCGGGGTCGAATTTCTTCTTGACCAAATTCTCGAACACCTTGCGCGCGTCGGCCTCGCTCGGCTCGCAGCCGAAGAGGCAAAGAGCTTTCGCCGGCGCCGTCGCGGCTGCAAACGCAAACACCGCCAGCGCGGCGATCCTTAATCTCGTCATCTGATGCGTCTCCTGCTCTGTCTCTACGACTTCTCTCGCCGCGGGGCTGTGGCCGTCGCGCGCGGGGCCGCTCTCAACACGCATGTTCAAGCTGCACGGGTCTCGCTCCCTCGGCAAGCCTCAGGCGCCGGACGAATTGTCGCATGAGACGAAAGCGCTCCGACGCGGTTGCGCGCCGCCGGAGCGCGCTCTATTGACGGCGCGGATTGAGGATTCGCGCGCATAAGAGGATTTCATGGCGTCCTACAGGCTTCTGCTTCTTCCCGGCGACGGCATCGGCCCGGAAATCACCGCCGAGGCCGAAAAGGTTCTGGCCTTTTTGGGCCATGCCGGCGTCGCGCGCTTCGAGGTGGAGCGCGGACTCGTCGGAGGCGCCGCCTATGACGCGCATGGACAGGCGATCAGCGAAAGCGATATGGCGCTGGCGCAATCCGCCGACGCCGTTCTGCTTGCGGCGGTCGGCGGGCCGAAATGGGACGGCGTGCCCTACGACTTTCGCCCGGAAGCGGGCCTGCTGCGACTGCGCAAGGATCTGGGACTTTTCGCCAATCTGCGTCCGGCGATCTGCTATCCGGCGCTCGCCGACGCGTCGTCGCTGAAGCGCGAAGTGGTGGAGGGGCTCGACATTATGATCGTGCGCGAACTGACGGGCGGCGTCTATTTTGGCGAACCCAAGGAAATTATCGATCTTGGCGGCGGCCAGAAACGCGGCGTCGACACGCAAGTCTATGACACTTACGAGATCGAGCGCATCGCGCGCGTGGCCTTCGAGCTTGCGCGAAAGCGCAGCAACAAAGTGACCTCGTCGGAAAAGGCGAATGTGATGAAATCGGGCCTGTTGTGGCGCGAGGTCGTCACCGCGCTCCACAAGCGCGAATATGCGGATGTGAAGCTCGAACATATGCTCGCCGACGCGCTCGGCATGCAGCTCGTGCGCTGGCCCAAACAATTCGACGTGATCGTCACCGACAATCTCTTCGGCGACATGCTGTCGGACGTCGCCTCCATGCTTACCGGCTCGCTCGGCATGCTGCCGTCCGCCTCTCTCGGCGTGGCCGATGAGGCTGGCAAGCGCAAGGCGATGTACGAACCCGTGCATGGTTCGGCGCCGGACATCGCCGGCAAGGGGATCGCGAATCCGATCGCCATGATCGGCTCGCTTGGAATGGCGATGCGCTATTCCTTCGACCTGCCGAAAGAGGCGGACGCTATAGACGCGGCGATTTCCGCAGTGCTGGCGCAGGGCCTGCGCACGGCGGACATCAAGGGCGACGCGGCGTCGACGGTTTCGACCCACGAAATGGGCGACGCCATCGTCGCGGAACTCAAAAAACAAATGCCCTAGACCGGGGAGGCGGCGCGAGCGCGTCCGGATATTTCATGGCGACGAAAACGAACTTCATCGGAGGAGTCGAAGGGCGCGCGATTGTCATCGTCGACTACGACCCCGAGCAGCCAAAATGTTCGAACGACATGCCGGCGTCATCGCCGGCGCGCTCAGCGGCGGCCGCTCTGACCTCGCAAATCCGCTCGCTTTCGACAGTTCGATATTCCGCAAAGGCGGCTTCTAATGCTTCGCTCTGCTCTACGACGGGTAATGAGTTCTGCGTTGAAGCCCCTCAACCTGGCGCTCGTCAGCCAGAGCGGGCTCGACGCGCTGAACCGCCGCGTCGAAGAAGCGAAATATTCGACAAACGACCCCGACTTTCTCAAGGCGCTCGATCCAGCCGTCTATGCGCTGCATGCGCTGGAAAAATCGACCTCGCAGATTGGCCAGGACGTTTTCGCGCTGTCGACGCTCGGCCTTAAGCGCAACGGCTATTTCGTCGAATTCGGCGCTGCTGACGGCGTCGGACTGAGCAACAAGCATATGATGGAAAAAGATTATGGCTGGAGCGGCGTTCTCGCGGAGCCCTGCTGGCGCGAGGCGCTGCAACGCAATCGCGCCTGCGCCATCGATACGCGCTGCGTCTGGAGCCGCTCGCACGAGACGCTGACGTTCAACGAGGCCAAAATCGGCGAACTTTCGACCATAGACGCCTTCAGCGCCGGCGATCAGAACCGGGACTTGAGAATCAGCGACGCGCGATATGAGGTCGAAACCATTTCTCTGAATGACCTTCTCCGGCAGCATCAAGCGCCGCCGGTCGTCGATTACCTCTCCATCGACACCGAGGGCAGCGAGTTCGATATCTTATCTACGCTCGATTTCGACAGGTTTCAGTTCCGCGTCGTCACCTGCGAACATAATTTCACGCCAATACGCGAAAAAATTCATGCGCTGCTCTCGTCGCATGGCTATGTGCGACGGCTTGAGGCTTTCTCGCAATGGGACGATTGGTATGTGAAGCCGGGGCTGTAGCCCAACGTATCTCGAGGCTTGCCAAGCTATTGCGAGGTTTTGGCGCTGTTCGGCGTGAAAATGCTTTTCACGCGTCCGCCTGACGATCCAAGGCCAACGACCGCCGCCTGTCCGGTGGCGACGTCATAGACGAGCTTCTCGCCCTTGGTGACATTGTCGCCCTGGCTCAGCGTGACATTGCCCGTCAGATAGACTTTGTTTTCGCCGCGATCGTAGGTTCCGTGATCGCCGGTGCCGATCTGGTCCTTCGAGACGAGCGTCACCGGACCATCCGCCTCAATATGTTTCACGCGGTCGTTGCTCGTTCCGCCCGCGGGGGCGTTCTGGGTTTTGGAATTGTCGAGGAGGATCGTCAGCTTCGAGGCCTTCAGCGTCGAAGGTCCGTTCACGACGATCACGCTGCCGGAATAAATGAGCTTCTGCTCCTTATCGAAATAATCGAGCTTGCCGGCGTCGATATTGAGCGGGTCTTTCGCTGTGGCGCCTGGCAATATGCCGCCGCTGCGCGCATCTTTTGCCGAAAGCGGCGACGCCAAGAGCAAAGCGGTCGCTACGAGGGGCGCAAAAATTGAACCGCGCATATTTTCGTTACTTTCCTTCCTGAGGCGGCGCGCCTTTCGGCGCGTTGTCACCCTCGCCATAGATCACGGAATGCACTTCGCCGGTGAAGGTGGCGCGGCGCTCGTTTTGCGAAAACTCGACCGATTTCGCGACGACTTCGCCATTGTCGATTTTCAGCGTCACCGGCTCGTTCGAGGACATCACGCTCGCTTTGAAGTCCATCTCGGCCGATTGCAGATTCATGTCGAACTGCCTGTCGTCGCGGATTCTCACTCCGCCGGCGAGATCCGCATGTTCGCGCTTCGAATTGTAAACGCCCTTGGCCGACGTCAAAGTGACGATCTTGTCGCCGCCGTCCATGCGAACTTCCATGTCCTCAAGCTCGAAGACGTCGGGAGTCGATATGTCCTGTATCCCGACGCGCGCGTGAAGCTCGTAAGGACGCCCGTCCTTGCGGTAGCCGACAAGCTTCGGACTTTCGATCGTTATGCGCGAACCTTTCAGGCCGACGCGCGCGAAACGAAGATCAACGGGAAGAAAGCGCAACGCATGGATTCCCATGCCGACCAGCACGATGCCGACGATGGCTCCGGCCGACCAGATCATCAAGCGGCGCAGCCGCGCCACGCGCACCGTATGACGGATGGCCTCGGGCAGCGCGTTTTCTCGCGCAACGCCGATCACGGCCATGCGATCGCGCGGCCCGCTGGGGGGCTCGACGGTCTTCATTCGGGCTCGCGCAAGGTCATGCGCCACACTCCCGCCCGTCAATCGTGGCGAATTCGCGGCGCGCCGCGAGCGAAGCTTGATCTCGGCGCGTCATTCATGGGCGAAAATATCGGTTTCGGCCCAGCCGACGAGATCCAGCCGCGCGCGCATAGGCAGAAACTCAAAACAGGCCCTGGCGATTTCGGCGCGGCCTTCGCGGGCGAGCGTCGAATCGAGCTTCTCGCGCAGCGCGTGCAGATGAAGAACGTCGGAGGCGGCGTAAGCCTGCTGCGCCTCCGTCAGCGTGGGGGCGCCCCAGTCGGAGGATTGCTGCTGTTTGGAGATTTCCACGCCCAGAAGCTCCCGAACGAGATCCTTCAGACCATGCCTGTCCGTGTAGGTCCGCGTGAGCTTGGAGGCGATTTTCGTGCAATAGACCGGCGCCGTCATCGTTCCGAACGCATGGTCGAGCACAGCAATGTCGAAGCGCGCATAGTGAAAGAGCTTCAACACTTTAGGATCCGCTAGGAGCCGGACGAGGTTAGGGGCGTGGCGCTGGCCCTGCGCGATTTGCACAAGTTCGGCGTCGCCACCCCCGCTCGAGAGCTGCACGAGACAGAGCCTGTCCCGATAGGGATTGAGGCCGAGCGTCTCCGTGTCGATCGCGACGACCGGCCCGAGGTCGAGGCCGTCGGGCAAGTCGCCGCTATGCAAGCGAATGGTCATAAGATGCTGCTGATTCGGTTGTTTCGGTCCGCGATCTTATCCGATGGCGGCGGCTTTTGTCGAAACTCGCCTGTTGGAGCCCCCCAATGACGCTCTCGCAATTTCGAGCCTCTTTCCGGAGCGCCAGCCCGCCCGCCGGGCTGGGCCCGCCGCTTCTCGCCCTCTGGCATGACGCCAGAGGGGATTGGGACAAGGCCCATAAATGCGTCGATCAATCGAGCGATCCGCGAGGCATGTGGGTCCACGCCTATTTGCACCGCAAGGAGGGCGACGCCTCCAACGCCCGCTACTGGTATTTTCGCGCCGTGCGTACGCCATCAACCGCTTCGCTCGACGAGGAATGGGCGACAATCGCATCGGCGTTGCTCGAAGCAGGGGGCGATGAATGATCCTTCGATATTTCTCCGGGGCCGGACTCGTCGGTCTCGCGCTGCTTACGTCTGCGACCGCCGCGGAGGTCCCCAAGGAAGACGCCTCGGCCGTGAAAGCGTGCCTGGACATCGAGGCGAATAAAGCCAAGGCGGCGGGCTCGGCCAAGGACGAACTCGACGAGAAAGCCGGGCCGGAGCGGAGGCTTGCGGCCGCCACCGAAAAAGCCGGCCACGCAAAGGAAAGCTGCATCGGCGCGCTTGCGGTCGCCTGCGTCCAGAAGGCCGGAAACACGTCCAACGCCACGCTGAACGAATGTTATTCGAACGAGGCCGCCGTCTGGGACCAACGCCTCAATGCCGCCTATCGCGCCGCCCTGGTGAAAATGGAGAAGGACGCGGCCGACAATTTGCGCAAGACGCAGCGCGCCTGGATCGTCTGGCGCGACGCCTCCTGCAAACAGCCCTATCTCGTTTTTCAGGGCACAATGGCGGGGCCAATGGAGTCCTGGTGCGCGCTCGATTTGACGGGCAGGCAAGCGATCTGGATGGAAGGCTGGGTCGAATGACGTTCGGCGCGCCGGGGGCCCCCGACGCGCGCCGGCCCTTGCGCGAGACCTTTGGCTATGGCGGTTTCAGGCCCGGGCAGGTAGAAGTAGTCGCAGATCCTCGCGGGATGCGACGCCTTCGCGGTGATGCCGACGCTCCGGCAGATCTCTGCTCTATCAGTTGCCCGCTGCGATGGGCGTTGCGCCGGTCGTTGTCGTGTCGCCAATGATTTCGTTGATGCGCGATCAATTGCGGGCTCTGGCGGAGACAGGAATAGCGGCCGTGGCGATTCATTCCGCTCAGGACGACTTCGAAAACGCCAAACTCCTCGAGGGACTTTCTCGCGGACGCATCAAACTGCTCTATGTCGCGCCGGAGCGGCTCGCTTCGGAAAGCCTGATCGATATGTTGCGCGCCGCGCACATCCGATTGCTTGCGATCGACGAGGCGCATTGCGTCTCTCATTGGGGACACGAGTTTCGCCCGGACTATTCGCGTCTCAAGGAGTTCGCGCAAATACTCGGCGCGCCGTAAACCTTGGCGCGCCGGGGCTGCGCGTCGCCGACGAACGCCTTTTGCGTCATTTGATCGCCTTGCGGCTCGTTATCGCGCGCAAGCGGCGCCTTCCGCCGCATCCTGTCGCAAAGGACGCTCAGCTCGCCGCTTTGGCTGCGACGCGGCCGCGCAGCCTTGACGAAACGCCTTTCGTCGACGAAACCGGCGCGTCATGCAATATCGTCGAAGCGCCGAGCTTTCTGCGCGAAATCGAACGCTGGCGGGACCCAAGCTGACGAGGGCGCGCCTTAAATAAACGACATGCCGCCATTGCAAGCGACGCAAGGCAATCCAGAACATTTCGATGTCTCTCTGCGCCTGCGCTGGCGCGCTGAGCATCGAAACGAATTCTTCGCAATCCCGAGAGTTACAGGCCCGATGATAATCGACGCAACTGATAGCGCGCTCAGCAAGACGGAAATTCGCGAGATCATGGTCGGGCTCGGGCTCGCCATGCTGCTTTCGGCGCTCGATTCGACCATCGTCGTTACGGCCATGCCGACAATTGGCCGGGAACTTGGCGATGTCGAACATCTTCCCTGGATCGTCACCGCCTATCTGCTCGCTTCAACCGGAGCGACGCCGCTCTATGGAAAACTCGCGGATATGTACGGACGCCAGATCATGCTGCTCATCGGCGTCTTCCTGTTCATGCTCGGCTCGCTTTTCTGCGCTCTGGCGCAGGACATGACTCTCCTCGCGCTCGCGCGCGGAGTGCAGGGCGCGGGCGGCGGAGGACTGATCGCGCTGTCGCAGACCGTCGTCGCCGACATTGTCACCCCGCGCGAGCGGGGCCGTTATCAAACCTATTTCGCGAGCGTTTTCTTCACCGCAAGCATCGCCGGGCCTGTGCTCGGCGGCCTCTTCGCCGAACGGCTGCATTGGTCTTTCATCTTCTGGATCAATCTGCCGCTCGGCGCTATTGCTCTGTTTCTCGTGCGCACGCGACTCTCGCGCCTCCCGCAGCGCAGGCATCCGCACCGTCTAGACATCGCGGGCGCACTGCTTCTTGTGCTCGCCTCGAGTCTTCTGCTGCTTGCGCTCAGTTCGGGAGGCGGACGCGGCTCCTGGATGTCGGCGCCGAGTCTATCGATGTTCGCAGCGTCCGCCGTCTGCTGGGCTGCGCTCGGATGGCGCGAGAGCACGGCGGAAGAGCCGCTCGTTCCGCTTGCCGTTCTGCACAATCCCATTGTTCGCAATTCGACGCTCTCGAGCAGTTTCGGCTTTGGAACGCTGACTGCGCTCACCGTCGTCACGCCGCTCTATTTTGAGGGAGTCCGCGGTTTGACGCCCGACCAATCCGGCCTGGCTGTTCTGCCCTTGATGGCGGGGCCGGTCGTCGGCGCGACGATCTCCGGCCGTCAGATGGCGCGCGTCCTCCACTACAAGCGGCTGCCGCTCGCGGGCCTGGCGCTGACCTTCGCGGCTCTGATCTTTCTATCTATCGAACTAAACGCCTTATCGCTTACCGCGGTCAACCTCGTGCTCGCTGCGGCCAGCCTCGGCGTGGGCTCCATGTTGCCGGTCGCCACCGTCTCCGTGCAAAACGCCGTCGCGACGCGCGATCTTGGCACAGCCACCGCCGTCATGCAGTTCTTCCGGCAGCTCGCCTGCGCCATTGTCGCTGCGCTATTCGGCGCGATTGTGCTCGGCGCGGACGCGGCGGAACTGCTCCGCACGGCGCATTCGCAGCGTCACTCTCTCGAACCGGCCGACATCGCCGAACTTGCGCAGAGCTTCCGAATCGTTCTGGCGACGGCCGCGGCGTTGACAGCGGCGTCCCTTTTCTTTCTGGCTCGAATGGAGGAAAAGCCCTTTGCCGAAGAGCGGAGGCTCTAGCCATGCTTAACAACCGGTTGGCGAAACATTTGTCTCGAGACGGGCATGGCCGCGCTCTTTTGCGCGCGAGCTCGGGGACCGCCCATTCCGGTCTTTGCGTACTTCTTAGCTGTATTTTCGCCTTCGCGCCGGGAGGGACGGCGAGAGCGGAAGACGGCCCCAGGGTGACAATCATCCGCGACGCGGAGATCGAGCAATTGCTGCGCGATTACACAGGGCCGATTTTCAAGGCCGCCGGCATTCAAAGCGGCGCGGCGCGGATCATTCTCGTCGGAGACCGCTCCTTCAACGCTTTCGTCGCAGACGGGCAAAAGATTTTCATCAACACCGGCGCTCTGATGGAGGCCAAGACTCCGAACGAAATTATCGGCGTGCTCGCGCATGAATCGGGCCATATCGCGGGAGGGCATTTGGCGCGCGGTCGCCAGGAGCTGGCGCGCGCCACCATTCTTTCGATCGCCGGACTGCTCGCGTCCGCCGGGGCGATCTACGCATCGCGCGGCGCCTTCGGCCGGTCGGACGGGAGAGTGGGCGCGGATTCCGGCGGCGTCGCGGGCATTGTGCTCGGACCGCAGGAGGCCGTGAAGCGTTCGCTGCTTTCCTACCAGCGCGGCGAAGAACAGGCGGCGGATCGCGCCGCGGTCAAATTTCTCACGGCCACCCGTCAATCCGCCAAGGGCATGTTGACGGTGTTTGGACGTTTCGCCAATGACGCCTTGTTCAAGACGCAGGCGATCGACCCCTATCTCATCTCGCATCCGCTGCCCAACGAACGCATTTCCAATCTCGAACAGGCGGCGAAAGATTCGCCTTATTTCGAGATCGCCGATCCGCCGGAACTTCAGGCGCGGCACGATATGATGCGCGCGAAGCTCGTCGGCTTCATGGGCGACGCCAGCGAGATTGCGCGGCGTTACCCCATTTCGGATATATCGCTCGCCGCGCGTTACGCGCGCACCATCGCCGACAATCGGTTCGGTCGGCTTGACGAGGCCCTGCGCGGCGCCGACGCGCTGATCACGGCCCAGCCGAAAAACCCCTATTTCTGGGAATTGAAGGGGCAGATCCTTCTCGAAGCCGGACGCGCCTCGCAAGCGATACCGCCGCTCCGCAAAGCCGTCGCGCTCGCGCCGGCGCAGGCCGCGCCCATTCGCGTCTTGCTTGGGCATGCGCTCGTCGCCTCGGATACCCCGGGCTCGACCGACGAGGCGATCCGCGTTCTTCACAACGCCACTCAGCGCGACGAAGACAACGCCGACGCGTATGAATTCTTGTCGATGGCCTATTTCCGCAAGGGCGATAACGCCAAAGCTCAACTTGCGGCGGCGGAAAGTCTCTTTGTCGCCGGCAAATATGTCGAGGCGCGCACGCAGGCGGCCCGCGCCCAGGCGCAGTTCAAGGAAGGAACGCCGGGCTGGCTCAAGGCCGACGATATTCTAACCTATCGACCGCCGGATTCGAGCGATTGAGGCGGAGCAAAGCGCCGGAAAGGCGAAAAGACAGTGTCTGCTATTCCACCGCTTGCGCTGACGCAAGGCGATCCCTCGGGCATAGGCCCGGAGCTCGCGCTCAAAGCCTATCGCGCGCGCGGTAAGGAGCGGCTCGCGCCTTTTTTCGCGCTCGGCGATCCCGCGCATTTCGCACGCGTCGCAAAGGCGCTCTCGCTCGAAGTTCCGATTGAGGAGACGCTTCCCGAGCGCGCCAATGACATCTTCGAACGCGCGCTCCCGGTGGTTCCGCTCGGCGTCGACGCGTTTGGAGAATTTGGCGCGCCAAGCCCCGAGGATGCGGCCTCGACTCTTCTTTCCATCGAACGCGCGGTCGAATGCGTCGCCAGGAAAGAAGCGCGCGCCGTCGTCACAAATCCGATTTCGAAAAGCGCACTCTACAGCGCGGGCTTCAAACATTCGGGCCACACGGAGTTTTTGTCCGCACTGGCGACGCACTATTTTGGCGGCGACTATCGCGCCGTCATGATGCTTTGGTCGCAAGAACTCGCCGTCGTTCCGATCACCATACATGTGGCGCTGTCTGAGGTTCCCCATCTGCTCACGCGCGAACTCATCGTTTCGACGGGCCGGATTGTCGACGCCGATTTGAAAGCGCGATTCGGCCTCGCGCATCCGCGTCTCGTTTTTGCGGGACTTAATCCACATGCGGGCGAAGCCGGCGCCATGGGACGCGAAGAAATCGACGTCATCGCTCCGGCGGTCGCCGAGCTGCGCGCGCTGGGCGTCGACGCCCGCGGTCCGCTCCCCGCCGACACCCTATTTCACTCCGCTGCGCGCGAAAAATATGACGTCGCTCTCTGCCCGACGCATGATCAGGCGCTGATTCCGATCAAGACGCTCGCTTTCGACCGCGGCGTGAATGTTACGCTAGGCTTGCCCTTCGTGCGCACTTCGCCAGATCACGGCACCGCCTTCGACATTGCGGGAAAGGGCCTCGCCGATCCCTCGAGTTTGATCGAGGCGCTTCGCCTCGCCGACCGTCTAACGCGGCAGCAATTATGATCGACGCGCTGCCGCCATTGCGCGAAGTGGTCGCGCGTCATGGCCTCGACGCCCGCAAGGCGCTGGGTCAGAATTTTCTCTTCGACCTCAATCTCACCGCGCGCATCGCGCGTGCGGCCGGACCGCTCGAAAGCGCGACGATTGTTGAAATCGGGCCAGGCCCGGGCGGACTCACCCGCGCCTTGCTGGCGCAGGGAGCGGCGCGCGTCATCGCCATTGAGCGCGACGAGCGATGCATTCCCGCGCTCCGGGAGATCGCCGCGCATTATGCCGATCGTCTTGTCATCGTCGAAGGCGACGCGCTCAAAATCGATTCGGCCGAACTTGTCCGCGCGCAGGGGCTCGCCGGTCCCGCGCGCATCTGCGCCAATCTCCCCTACAACATTGCGACGACGCTGCTCGCCAATTGGATCGAGGCTGAGCCCTGGCCGCCGGTTTTCGATCGTTACGTGCTGATGTTTCAAAAAGAGGTCGCCTTGCGCATCGTCGCGACGCCGAAACAGCGCGCCGACTATGGGCGTCTTGCCGTGCTCTGCGGCTGGCGCACGAAGGCGCGCATTTTGTTCGACGTGCCGCCCGCGGCTTTCACGCCGCCGCCGAAGGTCACATCTTCAATTGTGGAGCTTGCTCCAAATCCTTCGCCGCTTCCCTGCGACGCGCGGCTTTTGTCGCGCGTGACGCAAGCGGCGTTTGGCCAGCGCCGCAAGATGTTGCGGCAAAGTTTAAAACCGCTTGGCGTCGACGCCGGCGCGCTTCTCGCCGGCGCAGGAATTGACGAAACCAAACGAGCCGAGGAGATCGATGTCGCGGGATTTGTGCGGATCGCGAACGCTCTGAAATCCATCAAGGGAGAAAGCGTCAGCGAATGATCAATCGCGCTCTGTCAGAATCGATTGAAGCGCCCTGGCGTTGTTTACGGTTTCATTCTTTGCCGCATAGACAAGCGTGACCGTTCTCCCGCGTCCAAGTTTACGCAATTTGGCAAGCGTCTCGGCGGCGGCAGGCGATGCAAGTTCGGCGCGATAGCGGATTTGAAATTCCCGCCATAGATCCTCCCGATGGTCGAACCAGCGACGCAGCTCCGCGCTCGGCGCCGCGTCTTTGAGCCATTCGTCGATCCTGGCCGCTTCCTTCGTCAGTCCGCGCGGCCATATGCGGTCGATCAGGACACGATAGCCGTCGGAAACATGAGGCGTCTCATAGACGCGCTTGATTGCGATCATGACGCAGAAATAGCGTCCGCCGCCCTAGCGGCGAGCGGGTAGGTCATTCTTCGCTCAACAATTTTGTCACAAATTCTTCTATCGACTTTTCGCCGCGCGGTCGGCGCTGGCGCTCGGCGCGCAAAATCGCCAGCAGATCGTCGAAGGCGCGCTGAAGGTCGTCGTTCACGAGCACATAGTCATATTGCTTCCAGCGTCGGATTTCGTTGCGCGCATTCTCCAGGCGATGCTCGATCACCTCGCTAGAATCCTCGGCCCGACGCTCGAGGCGAGCGCGCAATTCCTTCATCGAGGGCGGCAGGATGAAAATCGTCACCGTGTCGGCGCCCATTTTTTCCCGCACTTGCTGAGTGCCCTGATAGTCGATGTCGAAAAGCGCGTCGCGCCCCGCTTTCAAAATCTCCTCGACGGGCGCGCGCGGCGTTCCATAGAGATTGCCGTGCACCTCCGCCCATTCGAGCAATTCGCCGGCGTCGCGCATCGCCTCGAACTGTCGATGGGTGATGAAGCGGTAATGGATGCCGTCGACTTCGCTGGAGCGGCGCGGACGCGTCGTGACGGAAATCGACAAAGACAAATCGAGCGCGCAATCCTGCAACAGCATTCGCGTCAGCGTGGTTTTTCCAGCGCCGGATGGTGAAGACAGAATGAGGACGATGCCGCGGCGGGCGAGTGGCGTAGGTGACATGCGGGTTCCAGGCGAATGGAATAGCCAATTAGTCCTTAACAGGCCAATTCGCACTTCCTATCCGCGACGATTATTCGATATTTTGCGCCTGCTCCCGCCATTGCTCGACCTCGATCTTGAGTTCGAGGCCGATCGCGGTAAGCGCCGGATCGTTGGATTTTGCGCAGAGCGTATTGGTTTCGCGGGATAATTCCTGCGCGAGAAAGTCGAGACGCCGTCCGATGGGGCCGCCCAAGGCAAGAAGGGCGCGCGCGCTTGCGACATGGGCGGCGAGCCTGTCCAATTCCTCCCTTATGTCCGCCTTGACGGCGAGCATCACGGCCTCCTGATGCAGGCGCTGCGGGTCGAGGCTGCTGGCGCCTTCGAGCAGCGCCGCGACCTGTTGCGCGAGCCGCGCGCGGATGGCCTCGGGGGTTCGCGCCGGCGATTGCTCCGCCTGTGTCGCGAGGTCCTCGATGCGCTCGAGACGCGCCACCAATATTTGGCCAAGCGCGCGTCCCTCGGCCTCCCGCGAGGCGGCGAGGGCTTCGAGCGCGATGGACAGGGTCGCCAGCATCTGCTCTTCGAGCGCCGCCCGTTGCGCCTCATCCTCCTCTGGCTCGATCGTCTCGACGACGCCGCGCAGCGCAAGCAGCCCGTCGAGCGAAGCGGGGCGCAAACCTCCGGGCAAAGGCACGTCCTCGAGCGCCTGAAGAATCGTTTCGAGCGCCTCTCGATTGATGCGTGTGACGACGGCCGAGTCGTCGCGCTTCGCGGAGAGATTTGCGAAACAGGCGCCTCGTGCGACACGTTGCGAGATCTGCGCCCGCGCTTTCACTTCCAGCGCGTCGAAACCTTGTGGAGCGCGCAACCGCAGATCCAGCCCCTTGGAATTTACGGTCTTGATCTCCCAGGCGTAACGACAAGGCCCGAAATGGTCATGCGCCCGGGCGAAGCCCGTCATGCTGGAGAGCGTCATGCCGCGCTTGCTTATCGAAGGTTCGTGGTTGAGGGCACGCTTTTGGCTGAGCTCAAATCCCAGGACTTGTCGCGAAGCGGATCGAGCGGCGTATTCTCGGACGCGTCGAAAGCGCGAGACCGCCGGGGCTGCGGGGGCGGCGCAGAGTCCGCCGTGGCGTCGGCCATGGCCTCCCTGGGCGGCTCGTCCGATCCCGGCGGAAGCCCGAGCCGAGCCGCGCGGACTTTTTGTTCGGCGTGCATTCTTGCAGGCGCGGGGTAGGTCGAAAGGCCTTCGCCGCTGATGAAAGCGATCGCCGCATCGCTGCCGGCTTCCGCCTCGGGAGGCGGCGCTTCGCTGTTTCCGGCGGCGTCCGGATCGCCCGCGAGAAGAGCTCCATCCATCATGATGCGAATGTGCGGCTGAGCCGAAGGAAAAGTGAAAAAGGCGCGCGCTTTGCGCAGTTCTTTCGCTGCAGGCGCGTTCCAGGCCGTTGCGTCCTCTTCGACCCCATAGATCGCCGCGACGTCGACCCAGGGAACGCGCGCTAATCTCAGCGGCGCGCCCTTCTCCGGCGACATGAGCCGTCCGGGCGCGTAGTCCTCAAGGCGCGCATCGGCCGCGAGAAGCCGCCCGATCCGATAGACGCCTGCGTCGCTTCGCTTGTCGCGGGGAGCGGCGGTCGGAGCGGGAGGCGGAAGCGGCGCGACGCGATCGACCTCATCCGAGCCCTTGTCCTTCTGCTCGCGTTCGATCTGCCGCCACTTTTGGACATTGCGGCCATGCTCCTCGAGACTCTCCGCAAAGACATGGCCGCCCGTCCCGTCTGCGACGAAATAAAGGTCGCGGGTGCGAGCGGGATTGGCCGCCGCCTCCAGCGCGGCGCGCCCCGGGTTTGCGATGGGGCCAGGCGGCAGCCCTTCGATTGCGTAAGTATTGTAAGGCGTTGGGCGTTCGACCTCGGATCGCAAAATACCGCGGCCGAGACTGCCCTTTCCGCCGACGAGGCCATAGACGATGGTGGGGTCCGACTGCAGCCGCATGCCTTTGCGAAGGCGGTTCACAAAGACGCTCGCGACATGCGGGCGCTCTTCCGGCTTGCCTGTTTCCTTTTCGACGATCGAGGCGAGCGTCACGAGTTCGTAAGGGGTCTTCAGCGGCAGATCCTTGGCGCGTTTTGCCCATATCTGCTCGACGAGCTTGCGCTGATCGGCCTGCATTTTCGCCAGAAGCTTCGAACGCGAGAAATTGCGTTGAGCCTTATAGGTTTCGGGCAACAAAGAGCCTTCTTTCGGGATGTCGTTCACGTCGCCGGAGAGTACGTCGTTTTCGTGCAGCCGCTGCACGATCTGCTCGCTCGTCAATCCTTCCGGGATCGTAACGGCGTGCAAAAGCTGACGGCCGTTCGCCAATATGTCGATGACGTCGCGCAGGCTCGCGCCCTTTTTGAAAAGATATTCGCCCGACTGCAGTTTGCCGTAGGCGCGCTCGACGAACAGCGCCCCCTCCATCAGCAAGGGGTTCTTGATCACCCCTTCGCGCTCCAACTGCGAAATGGCTTGCTGCGCAAAGCTTTCCGAGGCTTCGCCGCGAGGCGGGATATAGACGACCTTGTCCGCCGCCAATGGACCCGGCTCCCCCAGCTTGTGCTTCACGACGATGAAGGCGAAGGCGGCTCCGACGCCGATCAGGAGAAGGAAGGAAAGGAGGCCGCTCAGAGCCGACAAAGCGCCCTCGCGCTTTTTCTTGCGCGGCGGCGGCGGAGGAGGAGGGGGCGGCGCTTCGGGCTGAACCATTTGGCCGGCGCCCTGGACGTCTCCGCGTCGGCGATAATTTTGACGCCGCTCTCCCGTGACCTGCGCGCCAGGCGCAGAAACCGGCGGAGGCGGAGGAGGAGAAGCGGCTTGGGAGGAAGAGGCCTCTGATCGCGAAGCCGCTATCGGCTCGGAAGTCGCCTTTTCGGGAGCAGGCGCCGTTTCGGGCGCGGCTTTCTCAAGGGACGACGCCGCTTCACGAGCGGCGTTTTCGGAAACAGTCGTCGTTTCGGGTGCGGCTTTTTCGGGGGACGACGCCGGTTCGCGCGCCGCGCTTTCGGAAGAAGTCGTCGTCTCGGGAACGGCTTTTTCGGGGGAAGTCCCACCCGACTCGCCGTCTTTTGGCGACTCGCTCATTGCTTCGGACCCTTTCCGGCGTCTTTATTCGCCCGCGCTCCCGCCTACGCCGGAATCGCTAAAGTCGCCAGTCTATCCCATTATTGGGCGAAATCAGGATTTCGCTCCTTTGACGACCTCAATCTCAACAGAATGTTGGACCGTCAATGGGCGGCGCGAAAGACGAGCGAGGCGTTTGTGCCGCCGAAACCGAAAGAGTTCGACAGTGCGATCTCTAGGGGGCGCTTGCGCGCCTTATGGGGAACGAGGTCGATCTGGGTCTCGATCGAGGGATTGTCGAGATTGCGGGTCGGCGGCGCAATCTGGTCGCGCAGCGCGAGAATCGAATAAATCGCCTCGACCGCGCCGGCCGCGCCGAGCAGATGGCCGACCGCAGATTTTGTCGAGGACATCGACAGTTTCGGCTCGACATTGCCCATCAGTCTTTCGACGGCCTTCAGTTCGATTTCGTCGCCGAGAGGCGTCGATGTGCCATGGGCGTTGACGTAGTCGACGTCATGAACGGAAATATTGGCGCGCTTCAGCGCCGTCCGCATACAACGATAGGCGCCGTCTCCGTCGGGAGCGGGCGCGGTGATGTGATAGGCGTCGCCGGACATTCCATAGCCGATGACTTCCGCATAGATTTTGGCGCCGCGCGCCTTGGCGTGTTCGTAAGACTCGAGAACGACGCAGCCGGCGCCTTCGCCGAGCACGAAGCCGTCGCGGTCCTTGTCGTAGGGGCGTGAAGCCGCTTCCGGCCGATCGTTGAATCCGGTGGAGAGCGCGCGGCAGGCCGCAAAGCCCGCAACCCCGATGCGGTTGACGGGCGATTCCGCGCCGCCTGCGACCATCACTTCGGCCTCGCCGAGCGCGACGAGCCGCGCAGCGTCGCCGATGGCGTGCGTGCCTGTCGCGCAGGCCGTCACGACTGCGTGATTTGGCCCTTTGAGATTGTGCATGATCGAGACATAGCCGGAGGCGAGGTTGATGATGCGTCCGGAAACGAAAAAGGGCGAAACCCGGCGCGGACCTTTTTCTCTCAGCGTCACCGACGTTTCGTAGATTCCGCCGAGACCGCCGATGCCGGAGCCGATCAGAACTCCGGTCGATTCCTGTTTCTCGGGCGTATCCGCGGTCCAGCCGGCGTCACCGAGGGCCTGCGTCGCCGCGCTAACTCCGTAGATGATGAAATCGTCGACCTTGCGCTGTTCTTTCGGATCGAACCAGTCGTCCGGATTAAAGGCGCCCTCCGCGGCGCCGTTTCGCGGCACTACGGCCGCGATCTGGCAGGCGAGATCGGAGACTTCGAAGGTCTCAATCCGACGAAATCCGCCTTCGCCCGCAATCAAACGGCGCCAATTCGGCTCCACACCGCAGCCCAAAGGCGAAACGATGCCAAGTCCGGTGACGACCACCCTACGCATTTGCGCTCTCGAGAAATTCGCTTGTCGACGTAAGTTTTTTGGCGGACGCGACGAAAAACCTGAAGAGTTTCGTCGCGCTATTTGGCGGGCTCAGGCCGCCTTCGCTTTTTCCAGGAACTTCACGGCGTCGCCGACCGTAAGGATCGTTTCGGCGGCGTCATCGGGAATCTCCACTCCGAATTCTTCCTCGAAAGCCATGACCAGCTCGACGGTATCGAGCGAGTCGGCCCCCAGATCGTCGATGAAATTCGCCTTGTCGACAACCTTCTCGGGCTCGACCCCGAGATGTTCGACAACTATCTTTTTAACGCGCTCGGCGACATCGCTCATCTGCTCTGATCCTCGTTCGATTAGCTGTTTCGATTGTGCTGATTTATACTGATTTGTCGCTCGAATTTTTCAATCCGAGCTCAAGCCGATTTCCGGCAACTGTTCCCACCCCATGCGCGCGACAATCGCGCCACTGGCGCCGTCAAGGTCTTCATTGCCGCGCTCCGCTTGCGCGAAACGGCGGAGGCCCGCTCAGTGTCGGGTCTGGTAGCATACTTCATTGGCCATGGCGAGAGGGCCGCCGGCGGCGCAAAAGCCGCCTTGCGCGCTTCAAATCATAGCCATCCCGCCGTTCACATGCAGCGTCTGGCCGGTGACGTACGCCGCTTCCGCGCTCGCCAGATAGACCACTGCGGCGGCGACGTCCGAGCCCGTTCCAAGCCGCCCCGCCGGAACGACGCGAAGAATCGAGTCCTTCTGCGCCTCGTTGAGCGCGTCCGTCATCGGACTCTCGATAAAGCCAGGCGCCACGCAATTGACCGTGATTCCGCGCGACGCCACTTCCGCCGCGAGCGATTTGGCCATGCCGATCATTCCGGCTTTGGCCGCCGCGTAATTTCCCTGGCCGGGATTGCCGGTGACGCCGACGACCGACGTGATGCCGACGATTCGCCCGTATCTTTTGCGCATCATGCCGCGAAGCGCCGCACGGCAAAGGCGGAAAGCGGAAGTGAGATTGACGTTTATGACGGCGTCCCAATCTTCGTCTTTCAGGCGCATGAAGAGCATGTCGCGAGTGATTCCCGCATTGTTGACCAGAATGTCGAGCCCTCCCATCGCCGCTTCGACGGATGGCACCAGCTTTTCGGTCTGCTCCTTGTTCGAAAGATCGCAAGTAAGCACATGAGTTCTTTCGCCTAATTCGGCGGCGAGCGCGTCCAGAGCCGCCTTGCGCGTTCCAGAAAGCGCCACTTGCGCCCCACAACCGTGCAAGGCGCGCGCTATGTCGCGGCCGATTCCGCCGCTCGCGCCGGTGACCAAAGCCGTTTTTCCCGTCAAATCGAACATGTTCTTTCCTCTGTGCGCGCCCGCTTCCAGAGCGCACGAAGCTTATGGCGCCGCCGCCGTCAAGCGGCCCTTTAAAGCCAGTCGTTTGCGCGGGGCCTATATTTGTGCGGGTATGAGAGTCGAATTCGCGAGGCTTCACTCACGCATGAATAGAAAAAAGATTGAGCGTGCGGCTCCTGTCAAAGCGGCGCGCGCGAAATGTGCGCAGAGCATTTCAGATCCCGCAAAAATTGGTGTGACATATTTGCCGCAACGCGGCGCTTTTTTCCATCGCTATGAAATGATTAGGCTTTTGTTTTATCTTTCTTGCTGAATTTCTTGGGTCGCAGGGTTAGATTCCAAGGCCTGGGGCGGACTCTTCGTTCAAACGAGTCACAGACTTGTGTCGTCCGGATCCTAAAGTTTGACGCATAAAGGAACCATCATCATGAAAAAGAGCATTTCGGCTTTCGCTATGGCCCTGGCTTTGGCCGCCGGGTCTGCGCAGGCCGCGGATCTTCCCTCCCGGAAGGGGCCGCCCCCGGCCTATCTGCCTCCTCCGCCCGTGTTCACCTGGACCGGCTTCTACGTCGGTGTGAACCTCGGCGGCGGCTGGAAGAGCGGCGGCAGCGACAACAACGGCTTTGGCTGGTGGAACACCGGCGGCAACAACAGCGGCGGCGTCGTCGGCGGCGGTCAGATCGGCTACAACTATCAGTTCTCTCCGTGGCTGGTCGTCGGCCTTGAAACCGACTTCCAGGGCACGAGCATCGGCTCGGGCAACGGCGGCAACAACTGGTGGGGCGTGGGCTGGAACTTCGGCAACGCGCAGACGGCCCGCATCGACTGGTTCGGCACGGTTCGCGGCCGCATCGGCATCACCCCGTTCGACCCGCACTTCCTGATCTACGGCACAGGCGGCTTCGCCTATGGCGAAGTTCAGCGCAATGGCTGGTGGTTCAACAACTCGGCCACGCAGACCGGCTGGACGGCTGGCGGCGGCGTCGAGTGGGCGTTCCTGCCCAACTGGTCGGCCAAGGTCGAATATCTGTACACGGACCTCAGCGGCAGCGGCCAGAACGGTTTCAACTGGGGCATCGGTCTGAACAACACCAACAACCACACGCGGTTCAACACGGTCCGCGCGGGCGTGAACTATCACTTCAACCTGTTCAGCCCGTCGCCGGTTGTCGCAAAATATTGATCGACCTCACGGTCGTTCGAAGGAAAGCCCGGCCTTTTGGCCGGGCTTTTTCCATTTCGGCGCATCACGCCATGAAGGCGCGATAGGAGTCGAGATCGCCGGGAGCGCCGACTGAGAGTCCCGCCGTCTGCGGCGCAATGCGCTTGAGAAGTCCCGTCAGAACTTTGCCCGCGCCGCATTCGATAAATTTCGTCACGCCCTCGCCCGCCATCGTGGCGACGCTTTCACGCCAGCGCACTGAACCCGTCACCTGATCGACGAGAAGAGCCCGGATCCGGGCAGGATCGGCTTCCGGCTGGGCGGTGACATTGGCCACGAGCGGGATGCGCGGCGCATTGATCGTCACTTGCGCCAGGGCGTCGCGCATGGCGTCCGCCGCCGGCTGCATCAGCGCGCAATGAAAGGGAGCGGACACGGGCAAGAGCAGCGCGCGCTTAATTCCCTTTTCCTTGGCGATGTCGATCGCTTTCGCCACGGCGGATTTAGCGCCCGAGACCACAATCTGGCCTCCGCCATTGTCATTCGCGACCTGGCAGACGGCGGCGGCGGCCGCAGCCGCCGCCGCGGCGATCTCTCTTCCCTGTTCGAGTTCCGCGCCCAGCAGCGCCGCCATAGCGCCTTCGCCTACCGGAACGGCGGCTTGCATGGCCTCGCCGCGTAGCCGCAGCAGACGCGCCGTATCTGAGAGCGAGAGCGCCCCGGCGGCCGCGAGCGCTGAATATTCACCGAGCGAGTGACCCGCGACGAATTTGGCGTCGCGCGCGAGGTCGAGTCCCGCTTGCGCCTCAAGCCAGCGCAGGACCGCGAGAGAAACGGCCATCAGCGCAGGTTGTGCATTTTTGGTGAGCGTCAATTCCTGTTCTGGACCTTCGAAAATGATCCGCGACAATTTTTCGACAAGCGCCGAATCCACTTCGTCGAAAACGCGGCGCGCCTCGGGAGAAGCGTCGAACAGCGCCTTGCCCATGCCGACGGTCTGGGAGCCTTGTCCCGGGAAAATGAAAGCCTTCGACATATGTGATCGCCCTCTCTCGCGCTTGGTGAAGTGTCGCGAGTGGCACTGTCAGGTCGCGAGTGTCAAGTTCCATGGCCGGGGCCCACGACGGACGAAACGTCCAGGGTCGCAAGCCCGTAAGGCCATGCGGGCGGCAGCTGCCTTATAGGCCGCCACGACCAAACTCTTGTCGCCGGCGACCGAAAAGCCATTTGGCAGCCATTTGGCGTGATTCATATTCCACATCGGGTCCGTTAGTTGAACAGCCGCTGCGGTCCCGCCGACTTGATAAAGGAAGATCGAATAGAGCCCGCCTTTGGTTTGGCCGGGCGGCGGCGGATAAGCGCGGTTCGATTCGAAGACGACCCATTTGCCGTCGGGCGACTACCAGGGCGCGCGCCCCTGCCATTTTTTTCTGGAAAGGTCCTGTGCTCGGGGCTCCTTTCTCGAGCGGAACGGGCGTCACAGGCTGCTTCGACACATCGACGAGCCAGATGTAATTGGCGTTCTGATCGTAAGGCCCGTTTGCGACGTTCTGACCCGCAAAGACGATTAGAGTGGGATCCACTGGATTGACGCTGGGCATTCCTGCGAAGAAGGCGGGACCAGCAGCGCAGTCGCAATCAAATTTCCATCGACGTCGATTTCGTTCGTATTCGGGAGAGGCGAGGTGGATGGCTGCTCGTTATAGACGGCAAGCGCCTGATAGAGCGGCGGGATAGGAAACCAGGTCGGGTAAATCATGCCGCTGGTTCCGCCGAAAAGCGTCGGGTTAGCGCCGTCCACGCCGACGAGCCAAACGCCTTTGCCATTGGAAAAGACGACCTGTCCCGTCACCCAGGAGCAATCCGGGCGCGTCGAGCCATGACTGAATATTTGACTCAACGCCCAGCGCGTTCGCGCGCCAGACTCGCGAAGCCTAAACCCGCGTGCTTTGCGAGGCTAGACCTTCAACATGTAATAACCAAGAATGCCGCCGCCCAAGGCGCCGATGACAATGGCTCCAACCGCAGTCGGAAAGCCGAAGATCCCGGCCTCGAAATCATTCGGCGCAAAAACGGGCGCGCGTATCGGCATGTCTTTCTCGCGTAATCCGAAAATCCATGTTCGAACGTCGCGCCGCTGAGCCGCATCCCCGTTGACGCTCTTCGAGAAAGGGACATAAGCGTCAGGGCGAAAACTCCTGGTGAAACGAAGCAATTCCGCGCGAGCGTCATGATCAAAGGACATGTAAGCAATAAGCTTTTCTTGGAAGATTTTCGCCCCATTTCCGATCATACTCTGCCTGCGCCTTGACGGCGCGCTTTTCCAAGGAGGTCAAAAATGAAAAACGCCACCGTCGCGATAGCGGCTGCTAGCGTCTTGACTGCATTGACAGTTGCGGCTCAAGCCGAGCCTGAGGCGAAGAAGGAGAAATGCTACGGCGTCGCGCTCGCCGGCAAGAATGATTGCGCTGCGGGACCGGGCACGAGCTGCGCCGGCACGTCCAAGGTCGATTATCAAGGCGACGCCTGGAAATATGTCGAGGCGGGCTCCTGCGCAAAAATCTCGACGCCTAAAGGCCACGGATCGCTGACACCCAACAAGGGCTGACGCATATGGGTCCGACCGCCGGGATAGGGTTCAAGCCAGAACACATCGAAGAGGCCGTAGCCTCTCCGGCGGCCGGACTCTGGTTCGAGGTTCACGCCGAAAATTACATGGTTGGCGGTGGCCCGCGTCTTGCGATGCTCGAAGCCATTCGCGAGGCGCGGCCCTTGTCTGTTCACGGAGTGGGACTATCGCTCGGCGGCGAGGAGCGAGTTGATCGCGAACATCTCTCGAGATTTAAGCAACTCATCGATCGTTTCGAACCTTTCCTCGTCTCCGAACATCTCGCATGGTCGCGGATCGACGATATCTGTCTTCCGGATTTGCTTCCCGTTCCGCGCACGCGGGACGCGCTTGAATGCATCCTGCGCAACATCGATGAGACGCAGACCGCGCTGGGGCGCAAAATTCTCATCGAAAATCCGTCGCATTACATCCCCTTCGCAGAGCACGAGTGGAGCGAGCCGGATTTCCTCGCAGAGATCGTGCGGCGCACGGGATGCGGACTCCTTGTCGACGTCAACAATGTTTATGTGAGCGCGAACAATTTGGATTACTGCCCCTACACCTACCTGGATTCAATGCCGCTCGGAGCCATCGGCGAAATCCACATTGCAGGCCATCGTCCGGATGTGGCGCGCGGCGAGGCGCTTCTCATCGATAGTCATGACGCGCCTGTCGCCGCAGGCGTTTGGGCGCTGCTGGAGCATTTGTTGCGGCGAAGGGGCGCCGCGCCCGTGCTTCTGGAACGGGACGGCGCCGTGCCGCCTTTCGCCGATCTGGAGGCGGAGCGAGATCGCGCCGCGAATATTTTGAACGAGCCGCGAGATTACGCAAATGCGATCTAGTCTATCGACCTTTCAACGCGCTTTTGCGTCGGCCATTGTGAGTGGCGCGCCTTCGGATTTCGATCGCTCGCCGGGCTTCGCCATTTATCGCAATACGAGCGCCGTCGCGGCGATCGAGGCTCTGGCCGCAGGCTATCCGGCGACGCGCGCAATTGTCGGCGAGCTTGATTTTCGCCAGCTGGCGCGCGCCTATTTCCGCAGTGATCCTCCCGCAACGCCCATACTCGCGTATTATGGCGAGGGTTTCGCGGACTGGCTCGATTGGCGCCCGGACGCATCGCATCCGTCTTATCTTCCCGATGTGGCGCGCATCGACAGGCTGCAACTCGAATCCCATCTCGCCGCCGATCCTGACGAGGTCGATTTGCTCGCGCCCGCGGACATTTCCGATGACGAATGGACGCGCGTCGCGGCCGTGTTGCGTCCCGCGGCGCGTTTTCGCTGGTTCGACCGGCCGACGCCATCGATCTGGCTCGCCTCGCGCGCCTCATGCGCCCCAGACCAAATTACTCCCGATTGGAAGCCGGAAGGAATACTCCTTACAAGGCCAGGCGGCGCCGTCGACGCCTGTGTCTTGAATCGTATGGAGTTCGAGCTGTTGGAGGCCTTCGTCGCGAACGAGACTGTCGGCGACGCGGCAATCGCGATCGCAAAACGGCGTCCATCTGGCGACATCGGCGCAGCATTCCGGCGCTTGCTTTCGAGCGGCGCAATTCACGGATTTAGGCGCAAGGAGCAATATTGATGACGTCGCAATATTCCCGTTCAGAGCATGGAAGAGGGCCGTTCGCATTCATCGCCCGCATTGGCGAGACGCTCTTGCCGATGTGGCTTCTGCTTCTGATCCAGAGGATCGCCATCGCATCGATATTTTTTCTTTCGGGCCGCACTAAGGTCGAGGGGCTGTTCATGGTGACGGACAGCGCCTTCGAATTGTTCCGCAGCGAATATAAGCTGCCGCTTATTTCGCCGGAGGCGGCCGCATATATTGCGGCGGCGGCGGAGCACATCTTTCCCATCCTTTTAGTGCTTGGGCTTTTGACGCGCTTGTCGGCGCTGGCATTGCTCGGCATGACGCTGATTATCGAGATTTTCGTTTATCCCGACGCTTGGGCGACGCATCTGAGCTGGGCGGGACTTCTCCTGCCGCTGATCGCTTTCGGCGGCGGAAAACTATCTCTCGACCGACTCTTCGGAATTGATTGAGGCGCACTCTCCGCGAGCGCGCCTCTTTGCGCCTCAATATTTCGCAACGAGCTGCTGCGGCTCCGCCGGCCAAGCGAAGCGATAGTTGACGCCCGTTCGGACAATATGCGTTTTGCTGTCGCTCGACGCCGAGAGAAGAGCCGGAAAGCCTAAAAGAGCGGTGACGCCGGAATCGCTCATCACATAGGTCTGCTTGCCAAGATCGACGTAGAGCCATTCCGCTTTCAGAGTCAGATTGCGCGCGATCGCCGCGACGTCGCCATAGGCGAAACCGCCCGTGCCGTACAGAAGGAAATCATCGCGAAGCAGCCAGCCGAGGCGCCACCGGGTCACCGGAAGCGGTCGCCCGCCTCCGGTTCCCACAGAACGTGGCGTGCGGATTTCCCGCACCACGCTCTTCGGCGGTTGATTCACAGCTGCACCGCGAGCGCCTGCAGCGCCCGGTAGGGAAGCTGCAGTTTTGGTCGCTGTAGAGGTGTCCGCTCTTTGATCTGGTGGAAAGCGTCCCACGTGAGGTGAGCGCCAGCCCAGCTGCGGCTGCACAACATTCTATGCCAGTAACGCTCGACGGCCCGATACACCTTCAACAAAGCGCGGATATTTCCGGCGATGCCGTAATAGGCGTAGTG
>Ga0209048_10000795_pt1 | contig 33582 bp, 27 predicted proteins | sample FrelakmetCRP12CR_FD_187146 | JGI IMG/M metagenome (GOLD analysis project Ga0209048, IMG submission 187146) | Freshwater lake sediment microbial communities from the University of Notre Dame, USA, for methane emissions studies - CRP12 CR (SPAdes)... | ecosystem: Environmental > Aquatic >...
TGGGGCAAGCCGCAAAACACCAACCCGCTGACATGGGTCAGCGAACTGAGTCTCCTTCCCTTTCTCATTCATTCACGTCGTCCCCGCACATCCCCATCGGAGTGAAGGGGATTCGTTCCTCTTCGTTGTGTCACACCTTGCGCTGTGCCTGGGCGGCCTTCGCGGAGCATATCATCCCCGGGGGTACCCCCCATGGGGCAAGCAGTCCGAGGCCATATCGACGACTTAAATCGTCGATGCAAGGTCTCTCCGTCCCTCTCGCCTATTTCCAATTACCTGATTACGCTTCACTAATTTCGAACAACCTGACATATAATTGAATGGAATTCCAAGCCTCTTCCTCCATATCCATATCTTCCTAATGAGGTACCCCATGGATCAAAAACTCACCCTCGGCAGCAAATTCCGGTACGGTCTGGCCGATCTAGGCTTTGCCCTCATCACCTCGGCCATGCAGTTCTTCCTTCTCTTCTATTACACTGACGTGGCCGGCATCGATCCGGCCCTCGCCGGTCTGGCTCTCATGGTCGGCAAGCTCACCTGGGACGCCCTCAACGACCCCCTCTTTGGCTACTGGTCCGACCGCACCCGCTCCCGCTTCGGCCGCCGGCGCATCTATATGCTCATCGGCGCCGTGCCCTTGGGCATCGCCGCTTGCATCATGTTCTCCTTGCCTAAGGGTCTCACCGGCGCGGCCGCCTTCTTTGCCGTCCTGCTCAGTTTCTGGCTGGTAGACACCTTCCATACCATGTCTACCGTCCCCTATTACGCTCTCACCCCCGAACTGACCCGTGATTATAACGAGCGCGCCAGCCTGACCTCCATCCGCATGGCCTATAGTGTGTTGGGCTACATCCTCGGGGCAGCCCTGACCACCATCCTGGCTGGGGTTTTCCAGGGAGCTGGGTTGAACCTCCAGCATGCCTGGAGCGCCACCGGTGCGGTCTTCGGGACTATCGCCGTGATCACCACCCTGGTTACTACCCTCTCGATCAAGGAGCGGCCCGAGTTGGCTGGGGAACCCTCCAAGCTGCCGCCGGTTAAGGCCATCCTGATCCCGTTTAAGAACAAACCTTTCATTATTCTGATGATCGCTTTCATCCTGAGCAGTTTCAGCTTTACCGTGCTGACCGCCCTGGTGCCCTATTTCATCCAATACCAATTGAATATGAAAGACCAGGTCTCATTTGTTCTCCTGGTCATGCTGCTGATGATCGGCATCTTCCTCATCCCGGCCAAACTGGTCTCGGATAGGATTAACAAGGGCCCGGCCTACGCCTTGGGTCTGTTCATCGCCTCCCTGGCCGTCATGACCAGCTTCTTCTTCCCGCACGGCGCTACCCCCCTGATCTACGTGGTGGCAGCGGTGGCTGGTCTGGGCTTTTCTGCCCAGTGGGTCTTCCCCTGGAGCATGCTTCCCGATGTCGTCGAGTACGACGAAAAGATGACTGGCGAGCGGCGAGAGGGCATCTATTACGGCCTGTGGGCTTTCCTGAGCAAGTTCACCGGTGCCCTCGGTATAGCCGTCAGTGGTTGGGCTCTTGGGTTGTTCGGCTACGTGCCCAACGTGGAGCAGACGGTGCACGCCTTGTTCGGCATCCGCCTCTTCTTTGCAATCGTGCCGGCTGTGGTCATTTTGATCAGTCTGCCCTTCCTCATCTGGTATCCCATCACGCGTGCCTCCCACGCTGCGCTGGTCAAGGAACTGGCGGATCGAAAAGCCGCAGAAAGAAAAGGGTCGGCATGAAAGTCGTCATCATCGGCTCGGGCATGGCCGGATTAACCGCCGGGGCGTACCTTTCCAAGGCCGGGCATGTCGTCACCGTCTTCGAGCAGTTTCCCACCCCGGGCGGGGTGACCGCCACGGTGACCCAGGATGGGTTCGGCTGGGACATCGGTCCATTGCTGCTGGAGGGCTTTGCTCCTGGCGACAAAGGGCGCCTGATCCTGGAGGAGCTGGGTGTCAGTGAGCAGGTCCCTTCGGTGCACGCGGACCGCGGCCTGTCAATGCCCGAGTTCGCCCTGTGGAAGCCGAGAGAATACGAAGGTCCCAATTGGCGCCGCGAACGTCTCAAGCAGCTCTTCCCCAACGAGGCCGATGCCCTGGACCGCTATTACCGCTTTTACGAGCGGATGATCGCACTGATGTCGCTGGCGCGCCGGTCGGAAACCGCCCGCGGCCTGGCAGCCCTGTGGCTCAAGTTGCGCATGCTGCTTGCCTTCCAACCGGTCAAAAAGTATGTGAACTGGAATGGCTCCCAGTTGATGGACCATTATTTCGAATCGCCCATCTTGAAGACCTTTTTCCTGGGGATCGTGGCCGATTTCGTTACCGCCCCCAGTGAATTCCCCGCCATGGGTGTACCCTCCATCCACCTCGAGACCGCCTTCGACATGCGCATCCCCACCTTCCCAGGAATCCGCAGCGCCCAGACGGCTTATACCTACATCCTGGGCGGCTGCCAGACGCTGGTGGACGCTGTCATGGGCGTCATCCTGGCCAACGGCGGGAAGGTGCTGACGGGCACAGCCGTCAAGCGCATCCTCGTCGAAAACGGTCGGGCTTCGGGAGTGGAATTGGCCGACGGCCGCATCGAAACCGCCGACCTGGTACTTGCCTCGGGTGGGATGAAGGAGGTTTTCTTCGACCTGGTTGGTCGCCAAAACATTCCCACTGAATTGTCCACTCAGATCGACGCCAACCGCCTGATGGAATCGGTCCTGATGGTGCAGTTGGGCATCGATTTCGACCCAACCCCTTGCCAGCCGGCGGCCCTATGCTATTACTACCAAACTCAGGACCTTGAGGGCGCTGTTCAGCGCCTGCGCACAGGTGATTACCACGAGGGCAGGGACGGTTTCCTCGTCTATATACCTTCTCTGCACTCGCCGTCGCTTGCTCCCGCTGGTAAACACGCCGTGACTATCTATACCGTCGCCCCTGACACCCTGGCTAAAGGGACCTGGTCCGAACGTAAAGAGGAGTTGGCTGACAAGCTGGTGGCGGAAGCCGAAGCCCATATCCCCGGCCTGCGACAGCATACCCTGACGCGCCTGATCCTGACGCCGGAAGACTATCGCCGGCGCACCTCCCAAAAGCACCACTCCTTTGGCGGGGTGCCTCCGGTCATCGGCAACAAGCCCCCCGCCCACAAGACGCCCATCCAGAACTTGTGGTTCATCGGTGCCCAGAGCGAGAGCACCGGCGGGGTGCTGAATGTGATGGTCGGCGCTCATAAGGTAGCCAAACGCATCCTCGCAGGAGATTGAGGAGAATGTTTTGATAAACAGACACGACCTGTCTGAAAAACAAGACAGGTCGTGTCTGTTGGTCCTTCGAAGCAACCTCAGGGCTGCTTGCCATCCCTCGCTCGAATGGCGGCCTGCACTTCCTCATAGCGTTTCTGGTTGAGCGGGTAGAATAGCAGCGCCAGATTGCCGAGCAGGATCAGCACTGCCGGCAGGGGGCCGATAAGAAGTCGCATGCCCAGGATGGAGGACGCAGACTGGATCGCGTCTGGGACATAACCGAACAAGCCTAGGCTTTGTCCCACCAGGAAACCTGCAAATGCGCCTCCCAGGGCGATCATGAAAGTCCAGACGCTGTAATAAACACCCTCCCGGCGTACACCCGAGCGGGCATAACCGAATTCGATCGTATCAGGGGCCATCGACCAGGGCAGCACGAAATGAGATGAGAAGCCGAACCCGGCCAGGACCATGTAGACCAGCGCAACGGTCTGGCCCAACTTGTCGGCGGTGAACGCGAACAGGACTACCGCCAGCAGGGTTAGGGTCATCCCGATCCCATAGGCAGTCTTCTTGCTGACCTTCCGGGCAAACCACACCCAGAATGGAATGGTGGCGATCGTGACCAACAGAAGAATGATCATTGCCATGGTGACCGACCCCTCGTCCTGGAATACGTATTTATAGTAGTAGATCAACATGGATTCCATGATCGCCACAGCTGTGCTGTTGGTGAACCACGCAGACAGCAGTAACAGGTAAGGTTTGTTGGTGAAGACGTCTTTCAATGACCGGGGGATGCTTTCCCCTTTAGGCTGCTCCACTCCCTTGGGTTCACGCACGCTGAAAAATGTGGCCAGTAGCGAGAGTATCGCGAGAAACCCGAAGATGGCCGACATGCCGATATATCCGGCAGTACGCGTGGCAAAAAGTGCCATGATCGGCAGGGCCGCACCCGCCCCAAGCAGTGTACCGATCACCGCAAAGGCTTGCTTATATCCGGAAATGCTGGTGCGTTCGTTGTAATCCTTGCTAATTTCCGGCAGGAGGGCGTTGTAGGGAATATTGGTAAAGGAATAAACGGTACAAAAAATATGTAGGTGAGCATGGCCCACCAGAACTTGCCTGTCTGGGCCGCGATCCCGGGATTGCGGAACATCAGCACGAAGGCGATCCCGAACGGAATGGTGAAGTACAGGATGTACGGTCGACGGCGACCCCAGCGCGAGCGGGTGTGATCGGAGAAGTAACCGATAAACGGGTCGATGGCTGCATCCCATATCTTGCCAACCAGCAGAGCCGACCCGGCCAGCGCGGCACTCAAGCGCACCTCGTCGGTCAGGAAGTTCAATAACCAGAAGGAGGTGAGGGTAAAGAAAATGCTGCTGCTGAACTCCCCCGCTCCGAACCCGATCTTGGTCTTGCGAGAAATCTTATCGGTCATGTGGGCATCCTTTCAATGGAACAGGAATTAGGAAAAACACAAGGCGATCAACAATTGGCCACCGGCGTAAGGGAGCCGTTTCGGTTACTGGACAATTCTGTTGATAAATTATAGAAGCAGGTCGGCAAACAGGTAACTTATCCTGGAATAAAGATAAGGAATGAGCTGCTTCGCTGCGGAGCCTCATTTTCAGGAAACTTCATCGGGCCTGACCTCGTGCCCGGTCGCTGCGGACTGCAAAGCTGCCATGGTAAACTGCAGCACAGCCTTGCCAGTGGGACCATCAAGTCGCGGCTGGCCTCCGGTTTTCAACTTCTCGATAAAGTCGTGGGTGGTAGCGACGAAGCTGTCGTGCCACTCCACGCCCTCCACCGGGACCGGCGTGGTCTTGCCATCCTTGAAGAGCATAAGTTCTGGCAGGTCGACTGTCCTTGTGGTGTATCGGTTGATGAACAGGATTCCCGTTTCGCCAATGACCTCGATGCGGTCGTCGTCGGCATAGTAGTCCGAATAGATGCGCATATTGGGTGTGTGTTCGATATCTAGCAGGCCATAGCGGTGGCTGGCCTTGAACTGGAACATAATGGCAGCTGGTGCGTCGATCTTGACGATCCCGCCCGCTTCCTTTACCGGCGTCTGGTCGATCCAGGCAAAGACCTTCTCGACCGGCCCGCCCAGGTAGTAGCCCAGCGAGAACAGGTGGTAGCCGTGGTCGAAGACCAGCGGTCCGCCGCCGCACTGTTTCTCATTGAATCGCCACAGCCAGGCTGATAGCGGTACCTTCCACGAAGTGTCACCCGACCCGCTGTTGACGTGCATGCGTACAGCGCGCACCTCACCGATCTCGCCGGCTTCGATCATCTGTTTGGCATGCATGGCAGGTGCATAGTAAACAAAGGTCTCGTATACCCTCAGGATGACCCCGGCCCTGTCAGCCGCAGCGATCATTTTGTCCGCTTCGGCTGCCGAGAGCGCCATCGGTTTCTGCACTGAGACGTGCTTGCCTGCCTGGCAAGCCTGGACGGTCATCGGGCAGTGCAAGTGGTGAGGCGTGAGCAGTTCGACCAGGTCCACTTCCCGGTCTTCGAGCACCTGATCGAAATCGGTATAGACCTTTTCCACGCCCCATTCCCTGGCTTTCCTTTTTGCGTGGGCTTTGTTGATATCGCAGACTGCGACGATCTTGGCATCCGCGCGGCCGCGATAGCCCATTTGATGCAGGTCGGAGATGCGGCCGCATCCGACAATGGCAACACGGATCGGATTCATCGTCATTCCTCAGGAAGCTTGCTGGATTGTGGATCATTTTTCATAATTGCCTTCTCCTTAATATCTGATGGCTGGAAGTTTCAGGCTTTCAGGATTGCGCCCTGGTTTGCTTGGGTAACAATCTGGCTGTATAACTCCAAAAAACCACTGCTTACAGTAGGGGCACGCGGTTTCCAATTCACTCGACGAAGGGCAATTTCCTCTTCTGGAACAAGCAGATCCAGACGGCGATTTGGGATATCGATTTCAATCCGGTCTCCATCCTTGACCAGCGCGATCAATCCACCGACAAAAGCTTCCGGGGCGACATGCCCGATACAGGGTCCGCGCGTCGCGCCCGAAAAACGCCCGTCCGTGATCATGGCAACTGAATCATTTAACCCCATTCCCGTCAACATCGCGGCAGGGATGGATAGCTCGCGCATCCCGGGTCCGCCGCGCGGCCCCTCGTTGCGGATGACTAAAACATCACCTGGTTTAATCGCGACCTTTTCAACAGAATTTTCCAGTTCTTCTTCACACTCAAACACCCGCGCTGGACCAATATGTCGCAGCATTCCGGCCACCACCCCGCTTTGCTTGACCACGGCCCCATCCGGTGCAAGGTTGCCCCGTATAATTGCCAGACCTCCCTCGGTGGAAAGAGGAGCATCCAAAGAATGGATTACCTCAGGACGCAGGTTTTCAGCCTTAAAAGCGCGAGACCGGATGGTCTCTCCTGTAACAGTCGGAAGGTCAAGATTCAGGAGGGGAGATAGCACATTCAGCACTGTAGGGATTCCTCCTGCTGTGTCCAGGTCAATGACGGTGTAGGGGCTGGCTGGGCGGAAACTGCCAATCAGAGGAGTCTGGCGACTGAGCTCGTCGAAGACATCCAATCCCAGGGTAATCCCTGCCGAATGCGCGATGGCAGGGATGTGCAGTGCCGCATTGGAAGAACCTCCCAGTGCTAAGACCACGCGAATGGCATTCTCTAGGCTCGCCCGGGTCAGCATCTGGCAGGCAGTCATGTTTTGCTCCACCAATTGTACGACCTGCCGTCCGCTTGCCAGGCATAGCTCCCGGCGATTTGGATGGAGGGCAGGCAAGGTCGCGCAGCGCGGCAGGGTCAGGCCAAGTGTTTCGGTCACGCAGTTCATTGTGCTGGCAGTACCCATGAAATTGCAGGCACCCGGGCCGGGACAAGCATGGCTCTCTATGGCATAGAATTCGTTTTCGGTAATTTTGTTTGCTTTGAGTTTCCCCATTCCCTCTTTAACATCGCTGGTTATTACCTCCCGCTCTCCAACCAAGCCGGGGGCCATCGGGCCTCCTGTTACGAACAAAGTGGGAAGATCCAATTGGGCTGCTGCCATTAACATTCCCGGCACGATCTTGTCGCAATTGCACAACATCACCAGCCCCTCAAAACTGTTGGCGCCTACCATTAACTCTATGGAGGCCGCAATCACATCCCGCATAGGCAGGATGTAGTGCATCCCTATACCCTGGGCTATCCCGTCACAAGGCGCCACGGTATTGAATTCAGCGGGAGTCCCGCCGGCCTCGCGGACGCCCTGTTTGACCCATTCCGCGAGTTGGCGTAGATGAAAATGTCCGGGATTGACCTCGCTCCATGAATTGACGATTCCGATCAACGGTCGCTTGAAATCTTCGTCCTGATATCCCATTGCCCGGTATAGGGCACGGGGATAGGCTCCATGCAAACCTTCAAAGAGGCTATGGTCAGTCATCTTTACAATCCAATCTCATGCCGCAGGGCCTGCACGTCTTCGCTCCAATTGCCCACATTCCAGCGCCCGTAGACACCCATCCCACCCAGCGGGTCTGGCCCAAAATAGACCGGTAGGTGGATAAGTGTCAGCCCGGCATGTTTCCCGGCCAGTTCCAACGCGATATTAAGCGTTTCAGGCGTGCGCCCACCGTCTAATGCCAGCAGGCCGGGGACAGCGCGGCCCCAAGCCAGGTAATCCACTTTCAATGTATTCCAGGTGGTGAAGCTCACCCCGTATTGGGCTTCCTGCAAGCCGGTGATTGCGCCCATCCGGCCGTTGTCGAGCAGCAGGATACAACCGCGTGCGCCGTGCTCGACCCCGTCGATTAAAATTTGTGGACTCATCGTGAATGATCCATCGCCGGTCAACGCCAAGGCATAGAAGGGGTTCGATGCGACACCTGTTGCCAGCAGAGCTGAGACAGCGAAGCCCATATACGAGGCACCAGTCTCGGTGAAGGTCTGGCCGGGTCGTTCGTCCTCAGTGATTTGGAAGCCATTGGCCTGTACGTCCCCGGCATCGAAAAAGCAAACTGCTCCCTGGGCCTTGGCCCAGTCGGTGGCAATTTTGATAGCTGCGGGCTGGGTTAGTACTGTTTCCCCCCAATATTCGTCAGATAATAACGGTGTTTGGAAACGCTGCACCTTTAATTCCTGCCAGGCGGACTTTTTCCCAGCACAGGCTTTCAACCAATCCGATTTGCCTCCCTTTACCAGACCCAATGCCTGGTTCAGTTTCTCCAGTGTTTGGAATCCATCCCCAACAAGCATCAGGGTATTGTGATAATGCATAGCGTCTTCCAGGTCAGCATTTATGTTGATGACTCGTTTCACATTTGGATAACTGGTGCGCGAGCAATCGGACTGGCAGACCGCACGCGTCCCAACCGCAATCAGCAGGTCGGCGTGCTCCATAGCGTAATTACCGCACAGTGATCCTTTTGAGCCACCCACGCCCATGTTTTGCGGATGGCAGTATTGAATGCAACCGGTGGCGATCGGGGTGTGGACCAGGACTGCGCCCGTCCGTTCCAGCAAAGTGGTCAATTGCGGGCCTGCCATCCGTCCACCACCTCCGACCTTTATAACCACCCGCCGAGCAGCTTTAATCCACTCCGTGGCCTGGGCGTAGTCGCCTTCCGCAGCACCCAAGGAAACCGGGTGAACTTCCGGAAGTTCGTCCAGTGTGAAATCCGGCAGCCAAGCAGCCTGCATATTTATCGGCATCAGCAGGTAGAATGGTCCAGGGCGATAAGGATGGTCCACTGTCGCCGCACCGCGCTGGAGAGCAGTTGGGAGCGCCAGCGGGGTGTGCAGGGAATAAGCGCGACCCATTGTTGCAGCCAATTGTAGGAACAACCCCTGTTCATGCCGGGGAATCTGCTGCATGTTAAAGCCCTCATCCTCGGTAGTTTCGTCTCCAAAGAGATACCAGACACCGATACCGTCCGAGGCGGGGGCTAGCGAGGCGGACAAAGCTTGCAATGCTCCTGGTCCGATGGAAGTGACCACTGCAGCTTTCTCATCCGTTACCCAGCGCAGCGCCGCAGAGGCGTGTGAGGCTTCGACCTCGCTGCGCACGCCGAACACTCTAACAAGCCCGGCTTGCTGGTAGACACGTAACACTTCGCCCACTTCGGTTGAGCCATGGCCCAACACTGTAAAATAGATCTTCACGCCTTGCCGGATCAAGCCGAGAACCAGCGCTTCAGACAGTGTCAACCCGAGGCGGTGCGGCAGGTTCCCGGTACGCGCGAATTTAGCGGCGTGTTCGATCCGCTGTCTGGTCAGTTCATCGTGGGGAGGTTTGGTGGATGGATTCATAGCGCCTCAAAATGATGAGAGTTTTGTAATTCAGTTGATGCCTGATATTATATAAATTATATGCTCATTAGATCTAATCCGGCGAGCCCGGACGGGTTAGAAATCATACACACCCAAAACAAAGGATATTCGACTTTCAGATGTGTTATCCGTCCATTCACGAAAACGCAGTGAAAGCCACTCGCATTTCATAGTGCCACACAGCCCAAACTAGTGCAACCATCCACAGGTATGGAAGGAAGTAAAGGGTCGGCAGCCAAAAAACGCTGATCATGAGAGAAAAAGATACAAGCGTCAGCAACCCTGCAACATCCCATACAGTCAATCTTTTCGTCCGGAGTGCAGTCAACCCCACGCCCAGGCATGGGACGAGTAGTAAGGTCAGGTCATGGTAGAACAGGTGTGGAGCAACAAAAAGGCTAACTGTCACAGCGACAACGATATGACGGAAACGGATTTCATAAGACCGTTTCCACCAGATGGACAACATTGCAAAAGCAGCGAAGTATAATCCCCAGGCGACGACATGGATAATGTTCAGATTAACCTGCGGTAATAAGCGTAAAACCAGACCGGTAAAGTTAAGCATGGCTTGCTGTTCCATCCCAAAACCTTTTCCTAGGGCGCTGATACCGATCAGGATGAAATAATCCCGTACGCCGTTCCACCCCACCAGGAATATACAATAGAAGGACAGGAGCAAGGCAAATCCGCAGAACCACCACCAAACTTTTCGCTGCTTGAACAGGAACGGAAAAGCCAGCATGATCGCAATCTGCGGACGAAGGACAGCCAGCGCCAATCCAGCCCCAGATAGGGCTTCCCTGCCGGTTACAAGTCCAAACATCCAGAGCATTACTCCCAGCAACACGATGGCCGAATCCTGCCCTCTAAAAAGGCTGATAAAAAGCGGGTAAAACAACGCGCTGACTAGGATAAGCAACCAGCGTGAACCAGTGTGAACTTTTACTTCCTGAAGAAGTTGATTGAATACAACCATCGATGCTATTGAAAATGCAATCAATACAGCCGCCCAGCGCCAATACGAAGCCATGTAGTTCTCATCCACTATTATCTGCAACAACGGAACAAACAATGGAGGGTGGTTGAACGGAAGGATCTGAGGTGAGGTAAGTGAAACCCCAAGAAAATCTTGACGTGTGGCACGCTGGGTTTCGATATCGTATATCAGATCGTACCGGCCTGAATCGGCGATTCTCCCAGCTGTGTAAAGAATGCTGAAATCAGTGGATTTGTAGAGGTCGGGCCGGATTCGCCAAACTATAATTGCATACCATAACACTTGGATAAAAATTGCAGTAGCTATTAAAAGAGGCTTGATTTTAATAGGCTTCATTTTGCCTTTTAATCTTGCCAAAGAGGAGTAACCCTAATCAGGTCGTGAACCATAACGCCTACGTGGAACCAGGATATCGGTAATAATTGGAAATGATTCCTGATATTAGTTGCGAACAAGTCATAATCTAAGATCCTCAGGCTTCTTTTTCCACCACGATCGTCGCCTCGGTAACCAAGGCGGCAATCGCCCCCACTGCCGCCAACGTAGGTGCCAGTACCACGCCAACAACTCCAAGGGTTAGTGGAAACTCGATTAGGACTTTGCCATCCTTGTCCTTAATAATGATGCGACGGATATTTCCTGCGTGGATTAGGGCTTTGATTTTAGTGAGCAGTTCTTCACCCTTGACCCGAAACTCTTCTGTTCGAAATTCGCTCATTGTCATCTCCTTGACTTTCTCCTGAATACATTTTTAGTATTATTATCGCATATTTTCTATAAATGCGTTCCCTGGATAAAGTGGTTAATTCACAAAACTGGTCGCCCCTACATATCCCCGAATTATCTTTATGTAATATACTATGTAAAGCATTAATTCTGTTTCCGAGGAGTGACTCATGATCACCATCGAAAAAATTAATACCGAAAATAAGTCTCAGGTCAAGCGCTTCGTCGAGTTTTACTACGAACTCTACAAGGATTGCCCTCAATGGGTCCCGCCCTTGTTCATGGATGCTTATCTGCCGCTCAACCGCAAGAAACATCCCTTCTTTGAGTATTCTGAAGCTGATTTCTTCCTGGCCGTCAGGGACGGCAAAGAAGTCGGCCGCATTTGCGCCGGGGTAAACAAACCTTTTAACGAATATCACAAGACAAAAAAAGCACAATTCTATTTCTTTGATACCATTGATGATCTCGAAGTAGCCAGGGTACTTTTTGAAACCGTCTTCGACTGGGCACGGGAGCGTGGTCTGGATACTGTCGTCGGACCCAAGGGTCTTTCACCCTTCGATGGATACGGAATCCAAATTGAAGGTCATGAACATCGTCAGATGATGACCATGATGAACTATAACTACCCCTACTACCAAAAACTGGTCGAAGCGCTGGGTTTCGAGAAAGAAGTGGACTTTGTCTCCTGCTATTTGCCCGCGGAGGCATTCAAAATCCCGGAGCGCATCGAACGCATTGCCCAATGGGCCTTGCAGCGCGGTAAATTGTGGGTCAAACACTTCAAAAGCAAGAAAGAACTTGTGAGTTGGGCGCAACGCATTGGCGAGACTTACAACCGAACTTTTATCAATAACTGGGAATATTATCCCTTCTCCCAGGGTGATATTGATTACGCAGTACAAAATGTCTTCATGGTTGCCGACCACCGTCTCATCAAACTGATCATGCACGGAGAAGACATCGTTGGTTTCCTGTTCGCTTTCCCGGATGTCTCCGCTGCCATCCAGCGTGCCAAAGGTCGCTTATTCCCCTTCGGCATTGTGGACATCTTGTTAGAAATGAAACGCACCAAGATCGTATCAGGGAACGGGATGGGGGTTCTGCCCGAGTTTCAGGGTACTGGCGGTAATGCCCTGCTATACTACGAAATGGGTAAAACCATGCTGGATTTCAAGCAGTTCGAATTTGTCGAAATGACCCAGGTGGCCGAAACCACCAAGCAAATGCGCGCTGACCTGAAAAACCTGAACGGCGTAGAATACAAGAATCACAGGGTCTATCGGAAGGTAATTAGTTGATACATCCGCTCGCGTTCGTCTCCGACAGCGCCCGTAAGCCCGTTTTCTTAGCGCTGCTCGCCTGGACCCTGGTTCTGTTTGCCATTTTCCAGGTACTTAACGCTCCACTGATCAATCCTATAGCCCCTGCCGGCATCGTCTCGCACCAGTTTGCCTGGACACCTGAGAAGGCACACGCCATCCTCTCTTCGTGGGAGGGGCACACTGGTCTCTTAGCCGCCTTTGGTCTTGGCCTTGACTACCTTTTTATGCCATCTTATGCTCTGACCGTAGCACTGGGGGCGTTGCTGGCAGCGGGTCGTCATTCGGGCTGGCTGCCTCGGCTAGGAATCTGGGTCGCATATGGCGTATTCACCGCAGCCGTCTTCGATGCCTTGGAGAATATCGGGCAGGCGCAACAATTACTGAACGGGGTTGTCACTCTCCCGGTGACTCTCTTCGTGGGTGTGTGTGCTTCTCTCAAATTCGCGCTGCTTCTGCTTGGGATCTTTTACGGATTGGTTGTTTTAGCGTTGGCAAAAAAAACTTAATTTCCTGGCTTCGTCAAAGATTAGACACCAATCAAATCTCCCGCCATTTTGAGTGGGAGTTTTTATTGATTTTGGTCATTAATAATGATAGGAACGTTTGCGGCTGGAAACCTTTATTGCACTAATCGATTTCGAATTCCACCTTCTGGTTATCCTTTTATTGTGGAAGCCCTCGCCGTGTATGACAGAGCTAATCTCGAACACATCCAGGCCACTTTCACGGGCATGGAAGAAAGTATGCTCGAAATCGGGTTATCGGGTATTATTAAGAGGCATAAAAGTATTATTAAATAGACGGAGGAGTTTGCATGAGAGTTGCCCATCCTTTCTTTCCCGAGATCAATAATTTTGAATTCCATGTTTCACGAAAGGCCAGAGAAAAATATCAATTTGATGAGCAATTATTCGCCTTGAATGGCAATGTGGTTCTGGCCGATTTCGCCGCGGCTCGTCGTTTCGCTGAAAGCATGACAAATATTCGCCATCAGACTGTCCCAGCCAGCGATATTAACGCCATGGGTTTAATCGACGAAATTCTGCATATCCTCATTCGCCAATACGAGATGCAAAACCCGGGGGTTACAAATCGTGCCCTGGACGCAGCCGGAGTGGACGCAGATGTAGCACTGCTGAAATTCACCGAGGACTTTCCGCCCATGGCAGTCTATCGCGGTGAAATAGATGCTCGACATTACCTGGACCTGGAAACTGCCAATCGATTGAAGCGTGCCGCCACGCTGGAAGAGCTGCTTATTCTGCATATCACGAATCAGAATCCAGCCGTCCAGCAATATAAAGAACTCTTCGATGAGGAACCGCTCAAATTATCCAGCCCCTATGAGCAAACGGTTCGTTTACTGAAAGACTTCTTCAAAGGACAGCCTGGTTTTGGAAACCCGGAAACGATAGCAAAGAATCGAGAGTCTTTGATCGAAGTATTGCAGGCGCCAGCACGCGTCGCACCACACTCGCTATCTGCCCAATTGGAGTACCTGCTTAATCGTTGGGGGGTAATCCTGGGCGAGAGTTTCGTGCTGAAGATTCTGCGCGGTATAGACTTCGTCAAGGAAGATGCCTTGCGCGGCAATTTCGCCGGAGGTTTCGCTGGGAATATCCCGGTGATTACTTTTTCCGGCAATGACTACAGCGAGTATGAACGTTTCAGCCCCGACAAGGACTGGATGCCGCGCCTGGTCTTGATCGCCAAGAACTCCTACGTCTGGCTGGACCAGCTTTCGAAAAAATACCAGCAGTCCATCACCCAATTGAATCAAATTCCAGATGAAGAGTTGGAGCTTCTCAAGCAGCGTGGCATAACCGGCCTGTGGTTGATCGGCCTGTGGGAGCGGAGTATCGCCTCAAAGCGTATTAAGCAGATGATGGGTCAGGGTGACGCGGTGGCGTCGGCTTATTCGCTGATGGATTATCAGATCGCCGCTGACCTGGGTGGCTGGGAGGCGCTGCAAAACCTGCGCTGGCGCGCCTGGCAGCACGACATCCGCCTTTCTGCTGACATGGTTCCCAATCACATTGGTATTGATTCGCGCTGGGTGGTGGAACACCCCGACTGGTTTCTCTCCCTCCCATACTCGCCTTACCCGAACTACTCGTTTAACGGTATGGATTTGTCGAATGACAACCGCGTGGGTATTCAAATCGAAGATCACTATTATGATAAAACCGACGCGGCAGTTGTTTTCAAACGATTTGACCGCTGGACCGGTGACATGCGCTATGTCTATCACGGCAACGATGGCACCTCCATGCCATGGAACGATACTGCTCAGCTGGACTATTCCAAGCCCGATGTTCGTGAGGCCATTATCCAGACCATCCTGCACGTCGCGCGTAATTTCCCTATCATCCGATTCGACGCTGCTATGACCCTCGCCAAGAAACACATCCAACGCCTTTGGTTCCCTGAACCGGGACAGGGCGGGGTGATCCCATCACGTTCCGAGCACGGCATGACTCGGGTCCAATTTGATGAGGCCATTCCGAACGAGTTCTGGCGTGAAGTGGTGGACCGGGTCGCTGCGGAAGTCCCGGATACACTACTGCTGGCCGAGGCGTTCTGGATGATGGAAGGTTATTTCGTCCGCACACTTGGAATGCATCGCGTATATAACTCGGCATTTATGCACATGCTGCGCGACGAGGACAATGCCAAATACCGCCAGGTGATCAAGAACACTCTCGAATTCGACCCGCAGGTGCTCAAGCGTTACGTCAATTTCATGAACAACCCCGACGAGAAGACCGCTGCTGAGCAGTTTGGCACCACCGACAAGTATTTCGGCGTCTGTACGCTGATGGTCACCTTGCCTGGCTTGCCGATGATTGGTCATGGGCAGATCGAAGGCTATCTCGAGAAATACGGCATGGAATATCGTCACGCCAAATGGGAAGAGTCTGTGGACGATGGTCTAGTGCGAGGGCACGAATGGCGCATTTTCCCATTGACCCACCGGCGTGCACTTTTTGCCAACGTGGAGGATTTCTGGTTGTATGACTTTTACACCTCGAACCTAAATACTGTGGGGGCAACCGGAATGGTTAACGAGGATGTATTCGCCTACTCCAATCGCATTGGGAATGAACGCGGATTGGTCGTCTATCACAATAAGTATGCTGAAACGCGTGGCTGGATCAAGGTCTCCGCCGCTTCCATGGACAAAAGCAGCGGCAATCTTATACAAAAGTCACTTTCCGAGGCACTTTCCCTGCCAAATGATGCTTACACTATTTTCAAGGATTACGTTACTGGGCTGGAATACATCCGCTCTTGTCGGGAACTGACCGAAAAAGGACTATTTATAGAGCTGGGCGGTTATAAGTGTCACGTCTTTCTAGATTGGCGCTTTGCCAACGGGGAACAATGGGGTAAATTGAACCAGAACCTCGCAGGCATGGGCACCCCCTCTATTCAGGCAAAATACGATGAGCTGTTTACCCCCAAGGGTGAAGTCAAAGTAAAGTCCTCCAAGAAAAAAACCACGGCTAGGAAGACTTCAAAAAAAGCACCGGTAAAAATTACAACCGGGAAAAGTATTGGAAAGAGGTCATCAGCGAAAACCGAAAAAGCCGGGAAGATTAAAAAGAAATCATCTTGATTCTTAGCTGTAATTTTACTAAACTTTATAGCATGGGGGGAATTATACTCAATCCTTCCAGTGAGACTTTCTAGGGATTCCGTTGTAGCGTTCAAGGGAATGCTTAGAGGACATTCGTCATCTTGCATCAGGCTCACGTTTCCTACGTTATAATAGCCCGTATTTGAAAGAGAATCATGACAAATCAGGAAGCCCGAAAAGATAAACTTTCCGCCGCTCTCAGTTCTGTCGTCGCTGCGATCGGTTTGACTACCTTTAAACTCATCGTTGGCTTGTTGACCAACTCGCTCGGTATCCTTGCAGAAGCCGCTCATTCCGGTCTGGACCTGGTTGCAGCGGCCATGACCTACTTTGCCGTACGGGTTTCGGACAAACCCGCTGACCAGGAACATCCTTTCGGTCACGGCAAGATCGAGAATCTCTCTGCTCTTTTCGAGACCCTGCTTCTGCTGGCCACTTCGGGGTGGATCATCTACGAGGCGGTTCAGCGCTTATTCTTCGTCAACATAAAAGTTGAAGCCTCCATCTGGTCGTTTATCGTTATGGGCACTTCCATCGTCATTGACTACACCCGTTCGCGCATTTTATACAAGGCTGCCCGAAAGTATAAAAGCCAGGCTCTTGAAGCGGACGCTCTCCACTTTAGCACTGACATCTGGTCATCTTCAGTGGTTATTCTTGGCTTGATCGGGTTGACCATTGCCCGCAGAATCCCTGGCCTGGACTGGATGCACAAGGCAGATGCCGTCTCTGCCCTAGTCGTAGCTATCATCGTCATCTATATAAGTGGGGAACTCGGTTGGCGAACAATTTCCTCCCTGCTGGATACCGCCCCCAGGGGATTGGCGGACAAAGTTGAGAAGGTCGCTGCTTCTGTAAATGGTGTTGTGGACGCGCACGCTATTCGCATCCGTCCTTCCGGCGCACATACATTCATTGATATGCATGTCACAATGGATGGCAACTGCACTCTAAATGAGGCGCACGCGGCCACCGAGGTGATTGAGAAAGCTATCCATGACATCATCTCGCCCGCAGATATCACTGTCCATGTAGAACCAGCGGAAGTTATTAAGCCTTCCTTAAATAAAATAAACGAATAATAGGGAACGTGACGCGTAGAAGCTTGGTTCCCTACAATATCTCAGGCAACCCTTTTGTATACCTTGACTGTAAATTATCCCCCCGATATTTGCTTATTTTGTAACCCTTCCCACTCCGCCAGCCACGCGTCCATCTCGGCTTGCAGGGCGGCATACTGGTTGCCCCATTTGCGGACCAATACCGTGTCTCTGGGGGGATTTTCCAATTTTCGTCCTAGCTCAGCCATCTGGACCTCCAGCATGGCGATTTTGTTCTCCACTTCCTGCAAACGTGCAATCCTACGGCGTTCTTCTTTCGCTGCCGGATCTACCAAGCGGCGCGCGGCGCGTAGTTTGACAGTCTGGGCTACATCAGCAGTGTATAACATAGCCAGACGTTCGCGCTCTTCCCGCCGCTGGCTGTATGTTCCCTCAAAAATGGTCAATTGCGACTCATCTGGTTCGATTTCCCAGATTTGGGTTCCAAGGGCGTCGATCAGATAGCGGTCGTGCGTGACTAATAAGATCGTCCCGCTATAATCGTCTAGGACAGCCTCGAGTACTTCCTGGGAGGGAATATCCAGGTGGTTGGTGGGCTCGTCCAGCAACAATAAGTTGCTATCCTGTAAAGCCAATTTTGCCAATGCCAAACGTCCACGCTCGCCACCGGAGAGAACCGAAACCTTCTTAAAGGCATCATCACCTGAGAATAGATATTTACCCAGATATTCGCGGATTTGACCAGGCAACCAGTGCGGCATGACCAGGTCGATTTCCTGGACAAGCGTATTTTCAGGATTCAATCCCTCGTGCGCTTGGGCAAAGTAACCGATTTTCAATGACGCGCCCAGCTTCACTTCTCCTTCCAATGGATCCAACTGGCCGAGCACGGTCTTAAGGAAAGTGGTCTTGCCAGCCCCGTTGGGACCGATCAGGGCCGCGCAATCGCCACGCCGCAGGACGATATCCGGCGCTACGAAAAGCAATCGCCCGGGGTATCCAACGCGCAGATCTGAGGTCCGCAGAACGAGTTCGCCTGAACGGGTCGCCGAGCGCAGGTTCAGGTGCAGACGCGGCAGAGTTCGCACCGGGGTGCGCAGTGCCCGCACACGTCGTTCGGCTTCATCCGGTCCAAAGGGTGAAGTCGCGATGGTAACGTCCTCGCTTGTCTCGATCCATTTCTGGTTGACCGCAGTCTCCATGCCAACTTGCTCGATGGCCTGGACAATTCGGCTCAGACGGCGCAATTTGCCTTTAGCCTGGCTCACGTTTTGGCCAGAGATGTTTTTCTTGATGTACTCAACATCTTTGAGCAGTTTTTCTTTTTCAGCTTCGAATGTTTCGCGGCGGTGCTCCCAGCGTTCTTCTCGGGTGTGAAGGTAGGCGGAGTAATTTCCGGGATAATGCTCGGTTGCTCCAAAAGACATCTCCAGGATGCCGTTGGCCACCTGGTCGAGAAAGTAGCGGTCGTGAGAGACGATGACCACCGCGCCATCCCATTGACTCAAATATCCTTCCAGCCATTCCACCGCAGCGATATCCAGGTGGTTGGTAGGCTCGTCGAGCATCAGCAAGTCAGGCCCGGAGAGCAGAAGGCGGGCTAGGAAGGCGCGCGTGCGTTGTCCACCAGAAAGATGGTTAAGCGGCATGTGAAAATCACCGGGAGAAAAACCGAGGCCGCTCAGGACCTGATTGATCTGGGTGTAGAAGGTATACCCACCGCGGCGTTCGAACTCATGCTGGAGCGGACCGTAGCGGCTCAAGGCTTGGTCGCGCGTTTCCGAGATAGACATCTCTGCTTCGAGTTTTTCCAGTTCCCCCTGCCGGGCGATGAGATCAACAAAAACAGCGAAACAGGCGTCCCAAAGGGTGCCTTCCATTTCGAACTCGGCCTCCTGTGGCAGATATCCAATGCGGACGGCCTTGGCACGTGAAATCTTTCCGCTCGAAGGTTCATCCAGCCCGACCAGGATGCGTAAGAGAGTAGTCTTGCCGCAACCGTTTGGTCCGACAAGCGCCAGGCGCGAGCCTTTGGGGATGGCAAATGAAACTCCGTAGAAAAGATCTATGGGGCCAAAGGATTTGGAAAGCTTGTTGGCGGTGATGAGGGACATGAATTATCCACAAATTAACAAAAGTTATTCAGGTCAACCCGCCGAATTATACCTTACACTATTTGTATAAAAAAACGGACGGTTGTTAAACGTCCGCTTGTTTTTCGTTATTCCTGGTTTGTTTCAGGTATGTGGACTGGTGTTTCCTTGCCCAGTTCCAGCGAACGCTGGTAAGCAGCCCATATGGCTCGTGAAATTGCTGTGCGGAAACCGGCCTTTTCAAGGTAATATAACGCCTCAGCAGAAGTTCCGCCCGGCGATGTGACCTGGTTACGCAGCGCCGCAGGATGTGTCTGGATATTCTGATAATACGCTATTGAACCAGTAAGTGTTTTTACTACCAACCTCTCAGCGATTCGCCGCGAGAAGCCCATATGGACCCCTGCATCAACCAATGCTTCCAAGAAGAGAAATACATAAGCCGGACCTGTGCCAGAGAGAGCCGTCGCCATATCCAGGTAGTTTTCATCCTCAACGAAAATCTCCTCGCCCAGCGCGCCAAGAAGGTTTCGGGCAATTTCCTTCTGCATCGTACTCACGTCAGGTGAGGCGGCCCAGACAGTAATCCCTTCACCAATCTGCGCAGGAGTGTTGGGCATGGCACGCACAACAGCAGCATTCTTAAGTGCCAATGCGATCTTCTGGATGGGCGCACCTGCAACAACCGAAAGTATAAATGCTTCCCGGGAAACGTCTTTCAGCTCATTTAGAACGCCACTCAGCCGCTGTGGCTTTACCGAGAGCACAATCAATTCTGCAGTTGAAACGGCAGCATTGTTATCAGTAAAAGGTTGAATGCCGTATTTTTCCTGCAAGTGCAACCCGCGTTCGGCCCGCGGGCCGGAAGCCAGCAGGTTTTTAGGTCGGGCAAGTTTCTGGCGTAATAGCCCGGCGATCATGGCTTCAGCCATTGCTCCTGAACCAATAAAAGCTACCTTTTTCTCAAACATCGTACCTCCTGTTATTTTGCAGCCCCCCACTTTGATAATAGCGAGGGCACGAATTGTACATCACACCCTGCTATTTCACAATTGCGTATAAATAACTATCTCTCGGTTCGTCGCTGATACTCGGATGAATGCTATAACGCCGTAACACCCCCTCACGCTGCATCCCCACCTTTTCCATCACCCGGGCTGAAGCCGTATTTTCAACGTCACAGTCGGCACAGACGCGGTAAATTGATGGCTGGCTTAGCGCCCATTCAACAATTACGCCAACCGCTTCAGGTGCCATCCCCCTACCCCAATATCCCCGTCCGATCACATAACCAATTCCAACGGTCGAATCAGTAATGTGAAAATCAACCATTCCAATAGGATTGTCTTTCCCCTTAAGCATGATGATGTAAGGGAACCGCCTTTCACCTTCCCAAGCAGCAACGAACCCTTTTAGGAAATCCAGAGTTTGCTCAACGCTCGTATGCGGACGCCACATTGCATAACGGCTCACCTCAGGGTCATGGGTGTAAGTATTAAACAGGATTTCTGCATCCGTAAGTTCTGGGACGCGGAGCACCAGTCTTTTAGTTTCGATTCGCGCAGGAGGTCTCACATTTTTCATTATAAAACAAGTGGAGAGAGTGTGTCTGCCCACCATATTCCTTACCAGTTACTTGCTTCTAAATACTCACCTCCCCGTAAACTGCTGCAAGGCCAACCTCAAACGCTCTTCCACGCTTTCCGATGCATCCTTCGGTAAGGATTGGATAGCCGTCTGCGCTTCGACAACCGAGTAGCCTAGCGCGATCAGCGCTGCCAGCACTTCAGAATCAGCATCTGACATGGAGGCTAATTTTTCAAGTCCGCTGACCGGTTTTAATCGGTCATGCAGATAGAGCACTATTTTCTGAGCGGTTTTTTTACCAACACCCGGTACGCGGCTCAACAGATCCGGCTGGTTGCTGATGACTGCCCGCTGAACCGTGTCCAGGTTTAGGGTGGAGAGGACCGCCAGAGCTGTTCGCGGCCCGACTCCGTCCACGCCTAGCAGCGTAGTGAAAAGTTCGCGGTCCTTTTGGGACTCGAAACCGTATAACTTCCAATCATCTTCTCGGACGACAAGATGAGTAAAAAGGAAAATGGCTTCCCCTGCCTTGATCCTCTCGCGCAGCGGTTTCGGGACAAAGACTCGCAAGCCCACACCGCCGGTCTCGATGATAATGGCATTGTCTTCCACCTGAGTGATTTCACCGCGTAACGTCGCTATCATTGCTCACCATATCTTTGTGTGTTCAGATGAGTAATAGCAATCGCCAAGGCGTCGGCGGCGTCGTCGGGTCTGGGAATTTCTTGCAGCGCCAGCAGCATTCGCACCATCTCTTGCACTTGCTTCTTCCCGGCATTTCCATAGCCGGCTACGGCCTGCTTGACCTCGTTGGGTGTATATTCAGCCATATCCAATCCAGCCTCGCTGATCGCCAACATCAACACCCCTCTTGCTTGTCCCACAGCGATGGCTGTGGAAATATTACGCTGGAAAAACAATTTCTCCACTGCGACTGAATCCGGGCGATGGAGAATCAGGATCTCATTCATTTGATGGAAGAGCATCGATAGGCGCCAATGAGCTTTTTTGCCTGCCGGAGTTCGGAGGGTGCCATACGCAACTGATTCCAGGCTGCCATCTTCCCGGCCAAGTACCAAACCGTATCCGGTCGTCGCCGTCCCCGGGTCAATCCCCAGCACCAAAGTCATATTAAACCTCTAAAGACAGCTGCATCAAACATGGCAGCTTGTCCGGCAAGGCTACTCAGCCTCGAGCGCCGCCAAGGCCTGTTCAGAAATCTTCAAATTATGGAATACGTTTGCCACATCATCCAATTCTTCCAGTGATTCGATCACGCGAAGAACCGAAAGGGTCTGGTCCACGGGCAATTCCATATCCTGTTTGGCAATCATGCGCAGGCCGGCATCGTCGGGCGATACCCCTGCCTTTTGCAGGGCATCGCTGATCTTCTTGAAGGCCTCCACCGGGCCGATGATTTCGATATTTTCACCATCTTCCTGGACATCTTCTGCACCCGCTTCAACAGCCAGTTCGAAGGCTTTGTCAAAATTCAATTGGCTGGCAGGGAAAGAGAAATACGAGTTGCGGCTGAATTGCCAGCCAACCGCGCCGGCTTCGGCCATATTCCCGCCACCGCGGCTGAGTAGGTGCCGGATTTCCGCCACCGCCCGGTTGCGGTTGTCGGTAACGCAATCCACCATGAATGCTACACCATGCGGTCCAAAGCCTTCATAGGTAATTTCTTCAAAAACAGCGCCGTCTTTGTCATCCCCTGTCCCGCGTTTGATTGCGCGCTCAATATTTTCCTTCGGCATGTTTCCGGCGCGTGCTTTTTCAATCGCCAGCGCCAGTCGGAAATTGCTATCTGCATCGCCACCACCTTCCCGTGCTGCCATTACGATTTCACGTGCCAGGCGGGTGAAAATGGCACCCTTTTTGGCGTCAGCCGCGCCTTTCTTGCGGCGGATGGTTGCCCAGTGGCTGTGTCCAGACATATTATTACTCTCCTATAACCACACTCGTGGGAATTTTCGCAATAGCCCGCGAATTATACCATAGGGGATTTAGGTGACAAAGAAACCTATCGCCAACACTCCCGGCCCGCCGTGAACAACAATCGCTGGGGGCAGTTCGTAGATAGGAATGGAAGTCAGGTTCATTCTGGACTTCATGTTTGCTGCCAGCACACTGGCTTCTTCCACCGCATCAGCATGCATCACACATAAATGAGAGTCTGGACCTTTGGGACACTGTTCCTCGACGATCTCTAACAATCGTGCTACTGCCCGTTTCTTCGTCCGCTGCTGCTCGAAAGGCTCCACCTGCCCCTCACGCAGACAAAGAATTGGTTTGACCTGGAGTAATTCACCCATCAAGGCTTTCGCTCCGCCAATGCGGCCACCTTTTTGGAGATATTCCAAAGTATTTACTAGGAAGTAGATCCGGCCGCGCGGAATCCATTCGTTCAGACGCATGATGATGGTGTCCGCATCCAGGCCGGATTTGGCCCATGCATCCGCTATCAGTACCAGGCTGGCGAGGTTCCCGGCGATTGTCAGCGAATCGATTACGCGCACGTCCATGCCTGGGAAATCCTGCGCGGCAACTGTGGCAGCGCGCACCGTCCCGCTAACCTTTTCCGAAGGCGCAATGACGATCACACTTTCGTTGCGTTGTTGCGCAAGGGCGTAAATCGGGTTATACAATGCAGGGGCTGGGGCAGCGGTTTTAGGGAGTACCTTCGATGCTTTAAGCTTTGCCAGGAAAGCCGCCGTGTCAAGTTCGGTATCGTCGCGATAAGACTCCTCACCGAAGACAACTATCTGTGGAATGAGCGGAATGTTAAGCGATTTGAGCAATTCGCGCGGCAGCCCAGAGGTGGTATCGGCTACGATTTTGACCATTCACTGCTCCTTTTCTATCCCGGGGAAGATCACAACACCCCTATGCTCTTATTAAAGATCCTTTTGATACATTCGATGCGTCTTATAAAAATCAACACCAAAATTTTCCAATTCACGTTGCATTTTGTCATTCTCCAAACCGATCTGAACCACCTCAGCGTGACGGTAATGCTGGTTTTCAACGATACTTTTGAACATCTCACTGTATAAAATGGCTGTCCCGCCCAGGCCGCGGTACTCCTCGATCATCCCAGCTCCGTTGATGTTGATCCATTCGGTCGTACGCAATTCTCTCAGAATGGTGACCCAGCCAAATGGAAAAAGCCGTCCCCTTGTCTTTTGTAGCGCAGCGGAAATATCGGGATAGGCCAGCAGAAAGCCGACTGGCTTATCATCCTTCATGACTATCTTGATCAGATGGGGGTCGGCAAACCAGAGCATCTGGTCAGCCAGGGTTTTTACTTCTTCATCGGTGATAGGGGTGCCACCGATGGTGCCTTCCAGTGCGCCGTTGTAAAGGATTTTTAGGTAGCTTAGTGCGACTCGCAATTCACGGCGAGTGCCAAAGCGGGCAATGCGCAGTCCGCGACGTTCCCGGATACGGTCAGCCAGTTCGTGGATGCGTTCTGGGAACTGGATGTCTTCACCCAGGTATCCTGAAACAATTTCGTTGGTCTTGATAAATCCCTGCGCCTCTATAAGCTCTGGATAATAAGGCGGATTGTACGGCAACCCCAACGCCGGGCGCCGTTCAAAGCCTTTGACCAGCAACCCCAGCCCATCCAACGCGGTAAATCCCTTCGGACCAAGTATATTCAACAGGCCACGCGAACGCGCCCATTCGAAGCCCGCTGTAAAAAGTTCAACGGCGGCATCACGGTCATTTTCACATTCAAACAAATAAAAAAAGGCGGTCTGAGTATTGTTGTGTTGGTTATAGAGAAAGGGATCCAGGACCGCCAAGCGGCCGATTATCCGCGAGTTTTGACGGGCAAGGAAAAATGCAGCATTTGAATGCTTATAATACGGATACCGATTGGGATTGAGACGGAGGTGCTCGTCGGTTTGAAGAGCAGGCACCCACTGTGGAATGTCTCTATAAATGCGAAATGGCAGTTCCAGGAATTCCTGCACCTGCCTCCGATCTGCAAGGTCAATTTGGAAAATAATCATAAAATCAAAAGGAGTGCAACCTGGCGCGCCCCTTCAGGATTACGCTGGTTTATTTACCTTGTTCTGAGCTGCCCGGGTTGCCAATTGGGAACGCAGGGATTTGATGTCGCCGTCCACAAAGAACAACGCGCCTAAATACAGGAAGAAGCACAGCACCCAGGCCGAGATACAGACAACCATGATAGCGTATTGCTTGCTGTGTGCTGCCAGAGCGATTGCACCTGCGATGGTCGGTGCCAGGGCTGCTCCGCTGTTCTCGACAAAATACTCAACAGCTTGTGCAGAACTGCGAACTTCCGGCAGGGTGATGTCGAAGACAGTCGAGGTCACGTTGGGTGAGGAGAATGGCATAAAGATGGCTGTCAGGCTCATCAAGATAAAAAAGGTTGTTTTATCTGTAACGGGGGTTCTCAGTGCGAAGAAGAGGAAGATCGCACCAAGGATGACACCCACACTGGAGATAAGGATACGTCCTTTAAGGGTACGTTTGAATAACCAGTCGCCCAATGCTCCACCAACAAAGTAGCCAGCCGCCAGAATAATAACGACCGGACCCATCGTCAATAGGACAGAAGTGTTGTCGTATCCGCGTTCCAACATGAGATACCCGAAGAAAAAGAACGTGATCACGTTCCATGGAAACACACCGGCGAAACCTTGCAGGAAAATGAACCACATGGTCTTCTTTTTCAAAACATCTTTGAGAGCAGCCCAATTGAAACGCACTTGGACAAACTCGTCCATGCCTTCAAATTCCGGTTCTGACTGGCCGCGGGGTACTTCCTTGATTCCAAAGTAGATAATGACCGCCATCACGATCCCAAGTGAACCGGTAATCAGGAATATTGTTCGCCACCCTTCCAGGTGGAATATTTTCCCCTCCAGCAATGGAGCAACCATCAATGCCAGGATCATGCCAAGGAGGTAACCGAGTGGTTGGGCCAATTGCAGCAAGCCATAGATCTTGCCGCGTATTTTTGGACCAAAATAATCGGCGATCAGGCTGTAAAGACCAGGATAGGATGAATCGTCAATGCCGGTGGAAGAGCGCGTGGCGAGGAACTGTGGATAGGTTTTTACCAAAGAACTCAACCAGGTGGTCGCGCCCCAGATGAACGAGGCCAAAGCCAGCAGTTTTGCGCGCGCGTAACGGTCATATAGATAGCCCCAGATCGGGTAAAACACCGTCCCAACGATCAGCGCGCCTGTATTGATCAATCCCCACTGAAGATCATTTAGATTAAAAGTTTTACTAACTGGGAGTTGCAACGAACCGATTAACAATTTATCCGTCTGATGCAGGAGCACAAAAAAGAAAAATACGATTACAACAAATATAGGGTATGTGTTACGCTTCTTTTTCATGTCGGTAACCTCGTTAATAAAGGATGATATTAGGAAAGTTTACATTAGAAAAGGGGGAGAGTCAATTGGCTTATGATATAAATCTGTCATGACAATCTTTATAGGAATCCCAATTAATATTATGCCGATTGGATCTTGTCTGCTAATACTATATTATTAAAAACATAACGATTTTGGTACATATGGGGTTTTAAATTGAGGTGAATAAAATGAGTATTTGGGAATCGACAGGGTTGTTTCTATTGAACCTGTAAAATGATGTTTTTTAAGATTCAAAATCGGAGTATGATTACTTTTGATATGGACAATCGTGTGCTGTCCTTCGGAAGGCAATCCATCAAATCGCAAACACGCTTGAAACGTTTGCGTACTATACTCCCTTATTAAGGGAGTTATTTTCATCCGAGGTCTCGATGAACGGTAAGAGTTTTCAAATTGCTATTCTTTTCAATGAAGACGTTCAAATTACCAAAGGCGATCCGCAAGATTTACTGGCAGTTCAATATACGGTAACAGCCACGCAGAATTTGTATGAGGCTTTAGCAAGTCTGGGGTACCCGGTTACAAAACTAGCGGTAAGGGGAAATCTCGAGGAACTTGAAGATATTCTTTGTTCAGTTCCTCCAAAAGATACTTTTATCTTCAATAACTGTGACGGCTTTAACGGCAGTAACCTGGGTGCCGTGGATGTCATTCGTCTCATCGAACGGATGGGGTTCAAACACACCGGCGCAGCCGCCGATTCCATCGAAATGTGTATTGACAAGCCGCATTCCAAAGAACGCCTGATCCAATTCGGAGTTCCCACCCCCCGCTTTCAGGTCTTTGAGCGTGCAGAAGGGGAATTCCATCTAGAGTTCCCGGTAATTGTCAAGCCATCGGTTGAAGATGCTAGTATGGGAATAAACTTGGATTCCGTCGTCAGCAATATGGAATGTCTATTCCACAAAATAGCTTATATACTTGAAAAGTATGAACAACCTGCAATGGTCGAAGAATTCGTCTGTGGACGCGAGTTAGCTGTTGCTATGTGGGGAAATGATGCAGTTGAAATCCTGCCAATCGCAGAAGAGGATTTCTCCTGGGTTGTAAACCCACTTGAGCAGCTGCTCACCTATGAGTCTAAATGGAAGACGGACTCCCCCTACTATCAGAATATTCCTGCCCGCGTCCCGGCTGCCCTCTACCGCAAAGAGGTGCAGGAAGTCAAAAAAGCTGCCGAAGGTTCGTTCCGTGCCATGGGCTTGCGCGATTTTGGGCGAGTGGACATTCGTTTCAACAATGGAATTCCTTACGTGATCGATATCAACGAACTCCCGGACCTTTCACCAGATGCCGGGTTCTGGAATTCCGCACGCGCCTCCGGGATCACTTATCCACAAATGGTTGAACGTATTCTGACTTATGCCCTAAAACGGGAAGGATGGATATAAATGATTTCGGCTCCACGAGATAAAGATGGTGCTCAAATTCACGCCATTACAGCCAGTACCACTATCTTCAACCAGGAAGAAGTGGAGTGTGTTGACGAACTCTGGGAGGAATACCTTTCCTTGGGCTCGGAACGCAGTGGCTATTATTTCTTGGTTGAAAAAGAAGAAGAACACGTTCTCGGTTACGCTTGCTACGGTCCCCGGGCACTCACTTCCGGAACTTACGACCTTTACTGGATTGCCGTTGATCCCTCTCTCCATCGAGGTGGAGTGGGACGTAGACTGCTGGTTGCCAGCGAGGAGGCTATCCGCACCCTCGGCGGTCGTTTGCTGGTGCTTGAAACCTCCGGCCTGCCCGCCTACGAACCAACGCGCAAGTTTTACCTTGCCACCGGCTACACGCTAGAAGCCACTCTGAAGGATTTCTACAACGCTGGGGACGACCTGGTTGTATTCACCAAACACCTATAAATAATAATGTCCGAATATTTGGGCACGCTTCGAATAGCGTGCCTTTTCTTTTCTTCGCGTGGTAGAATCGCCTGCGCATCCTATCCAGCCCCTCCTAGAATTGAAACCGGATGACCACAATCACCTCCCCCGCCGAATTTACCCTTACTCGTAGCCACGCTACTGACCGGCGCAATCCAGTGCGTTGGATCATTTCGCACACCACGCGCTATTGGTGGCTGGTGCTCATCATGTTCATCGGTGCAATTGGGAATGCGGCGCTGGCTGCATACGTGCCGGTATTAACCGGTGATGCCTTTAACGCCATGCTGAAGGTCCCACCCGAAACCAAAGTTCTGCTCCCGCTGGCACTCATCATGGGCGGATCGCAGGTTTTACGTGGAATCCTTCAACTGGGACGCAATTTCGGTGCTGAACTGATCGCACAACGTATCGAGCGGGACGTGCGCGATGAGCTCTACGTCTCCCTGCTTGGCAAGAGTATGACCTTCCATAATCTCCAGCCGGTTGGCGATACTATGGCACGTGCCACCAACGACGTACGCGAAGTTAATTACATGTTTAGCCCTGGAATCAACCTGGTGGTCGGTTCACTGGTCTTCCTGGTCATGCCGTTTTTCTTTGCCCCTCGCTACCATTGGTCGTTGTTGCTCACTCCCATCATTTTCACAATCGCTTACTTCATTGCTCTGCGCTGGTATATGCGCACTCTGAATCCCATTACAGAAGATGTCCGCGACTCCTTCGGCAAGATGAACACTCATTTATCCGAAGCCCTGGATGGCATCGAGACGATGAAAGGCGCAGCCCAAGAAGAAGCCGAAATTAGACGTTTCAACATCAATTCCCGCCACCTGAGGGATAACAACATTCGCCAGGGTGATGTAGAAGCCCGTTTCGTACCTTTGCTTTTATTCTTCATAGCATTGGCAGGTGGCCTGCTCCACTCCATCTTACTTTATCGGGTGGGTATCCTAAATATCGGCGATGTTGTCGCGTATTTTGGTATATTGTTGATGCTCGAATTTCCCACCTGGACCTCAATCTGGGCCTACTCGCTCATTTCTTCTGGGTTGGCTGGTGGCCGGCGGATCCTGGACCTAATCAACCGCGAAACCAACCTGGACCAGAATGCTTCCGGTCACACCCAGCCAATGCAAGGAAAAATCGAATTCCGCAATGTCACCTTCGCTTACCCAACCAGTGAGGCCGTGTTGCGCGAAGTTTCCTTCACCCTCAACCCGGGGCAAACCGTGGCCATCGTCGGGCAGACCGGTACCGGCAAAACCTCGCTGGCGAAACTGGTCAACCGCACTTACGATTCTACTGGTGGGCAAATCCTGGTGGATGGGGTGGATGTCCGTGATTGGAACCTGGCTTCACTGCGCTCGCAGATTTCTATTATTGAACAAGACGTGTTCCTCTTTTCCCGCTCAGTGGCAGATAATATTGCTTTTGGCAAGCCTGGAGCAACAAAGGATGAAATAGAAACCGCTGCCAAATCTGCCCAAGCTGACGAGTTTATTAACCAGTTCGAAAAAGCCTACGATACGGTTATTGGCGAGCGAGGTGTAACCCTCTCTGGTGGACAGCGTCAGCGCCTGGCGATTGCACGCGCTTTCCTGACTGACCCGAGAATCCTGATCCTTGACGACTCGACCAGCGCCATTGATTCCGCCACCGAGGACATGATCCAGCGCGCCATCGCCGCAGCTGCTAAGGGTCGGACAACGCTCATTATCACTCACCGCCTGTCTCAAATTCGGTGGGCAGACCTGATCATCGTCCTGCGCAAAGGACGCATTGCTGCTATCGGGAGTCATGATGAACTCATGAAAACTTCCGATGCTTATGCCCGTATTTTTAGAGAATAGGAATCAGGTATTTAGGTGATCAGGCCTCCTGATTACAAATCTCTTATTACCTGATAACTTTTACACATGGGTTTCTACGAAGGTCTAAACGAAGAAAAATACGATCGCCAGTACAAAGATCGCGACTTGGCGAAACGCATTTTCGGCTATTTCACCACCCAGCGTAAACGGGTGGCGGTGATTGTCGTTTTTACAATCTCCCTGGCAGTCATTACCGCGGCGCAGCCGGTCATCATTAGCAAAGGGCTGGATACACTCAAAACCATGCCCAGCCTTGCCGCCAGCCTGCTGATCGGCGGGATCGTTCTCTTTATCGGCGTAGCCGACTGGGGATTAAACTGGGCTCGCCGCAGACTCACAGTCCGGACCGTGGGAGATGTTGTCTTAAACCTGCGCACCCTGGCATTCCGTGCTGCCGTTGAACACGACCTATCCTTTTATGACCAGTTCTCATCCGGGCGCATCGTCTCGCGCGTCAATGCCGACACCAGCACCTTGGGCGAGCTGATCATCATCATCACCGACGTTTCTGCTCAGATTCTCAATGCAGTTCTTCTCGGCATAATCATTGTTCGCACCGAGTGGCGCCTGTCACTGGTTCTCTTCGCTTTCTTGCCGTTCATTTTCCTGCTGGCTCTCCTTTTTCGGCGAATTGCTCGCAAGGTGACCAAAAGCGGGATGCAAGCCATGGCTGACGTTAACTCGGCCATTAAGGAGACGGTCAGCGGAATTTCCATCGCCAAGAACTTTCGCCAAGAATCTGGCATCTTCAATACATTCAATGCCGCCAACCGGACTTCATACCGGGTCAACGTTTGGCGAGGTTTTATCCTGGCGCTGGTCTGGCCAGCACTGAATGCCCTGGTTGGGATTGCTACAGCCACACTGGTCTACGCGGGTGGTTTAAGCGCCGCGCAGGGAGCAGTGACTATCGGCGCGTGGTACCTGTTCATATTAAGCCTGGGCCGATTCTTTGACCCGGTCATGAACTTGTCGGCATTCTGGTCCAACATCCAATCCGGGTTGAGCGCCGCCGAGCGCATCTTCGCCCTTATGGACGCCGAGTCGAATGTGGTCCAGACTGAGAACCTGAACCTACAGAAACTGAAGGGCAAAATCTGCTTTTACAATGTTTCCTTCCGCTATGCTGAAAACGAGCCGGTGCTGATTGATTTCAGTCTAACTATCCATCCTGGCGAAAATCTTGCCATTGTGGGTCATACTGGCGCTGGGAAATCCTCCCTGGCAAAGTTGATTGCACGTTTTTACGAGTTCCAAACTGGGCGCATCCTGATTGACGGAGATGATATCCGCACCTTCAACTTGCAACAATACCGGCGTCAGTTGGGAATAGTTTCGCAAGCCCCATTCCTGTTCTCTGGGACAGTGGCTGAAAACATCCGCTACGCCTGTCCCGATCCTGAGTGTGTGTCAACTGCGGATATTCTGTCGATGGCGCGCAAAATTGGTGACGGCGAATGGCTTGAAACTTTACCGAACGGACTTGAAACGATTGTCGGTGAACGCGGCACTATGCTTTCGATGGGACAACGCCAATTGGTGGCATTGTTGCGCGTGCTGATACAAAAACCTGCCATTTTCGTCCTCGACGAGGCCACTGCTAGTATAGATCCATTCACTGAATGGCAGATCCAGCAGGCCTTGAGCATGATCCTGGCAAAGTCCACGAGCATCCTGATTGCACATCGCCTGTCAACAGTCAAGGCCGCTGACCGGATAATTGTGATTGAGAAGGGGAGAATCCTCGAAGAGGGCAGTCACACTGGACTCCTTCAGCAAGGCGGCCACTATGCTACGCTCTACAACACTTACTTCCGCCATCAGTCTCTGGCGTATGTGGAACTTGCCAGGGCTTTCGTTGAAGGTAGTTGAAAGGCGAGAATGAAACGTTTTCTGATTTTATGTTGTTTTATTCTGGCTCCCTATGGTTGCTCGCACAATTTAAAATGTGACCAAACACAAGATGCAGATTCGTGTATACGGATTCTTTTTATTGGGAATAGCTACACCTATACAAACGACCTGCCTGCCATGTTTACTGAATTGGCCTATACTGGAGGGCATTTGGTCGAGACTGACATGGCAGCCCAGGGGGGCTGGACCTTATCAGATCACGTCACCTCTTCTGAGACGCTCGATAAATTGACCTCATCAAAGTGGGACTTCGTTGTTTTACAGGAGCAAAGCCAAATTCCTGCAATCGAGCAATCCCGAAGAGACGAAATGTACCCTGCGGCACGTGTGCTTGTTCGCCAAATTGAAGGAACTGGCGCTAAACCCATTTTCTTTCTCACTTGGGCTCATCGCGATGGTTGGCCCGAAAACGGCTTACCAGACTACCAGAGCATGCAATTCCAAATTGATATCGGGTATCTGGGGATTGCCCAAGAACTTAGCGTGCGTGTGGCTCCGGTTGGGTATGCCTGGTTACTAGTGAGAGGACAAAATCCCCAATTGAGTCTATGGCAGGAAGATGGCAGTCATCCCTCTGAACAGGGTACCTATCTGGCGGCTTGTGTTTTCTTTACAGTTATTTTCCATGAAAGCCCCGAAGGATTGACATACCTGGCTCACTTGCCCAAAGAAACAGCTCAGTTATTTCAAAAAATAGCAGCAAATACCGTTTTAAACGACCCGACCCAGTGGAATCTTCCATAAGAACAAAATGAAGGTTACTCAATAAGAAAAAGAACCCTACTTTTTCGAAGGGGCGGTGCTCATTATCTCTGATACAGCCAGTTAAGTTCCTTGATTTTTCCTTGCAGCTCCCCGTTCAAAGCTGTCCCCCTCATGCGCCATTCCCAGTTGCCACCAAGACTGGAAGGAAAATTAAAGCGCGCCTCGGTGCCTAGGTCCATGAAATCCTGCAGGGGGGCAAGTGCAAAAACTGCTGTTGACTTCCAGGCTGCACGGATCAGGTCCCGAGCAAAATCCGAGCCATCAATCTCCAGGTAGCGGCGGGCAAAATCTTTCTCGTTTTCTGGAGCAGATTCATACCAGCCGCGGGCAGTATCGTTGTCGTGCGTACCGGTGTATACCACACAATTCTGCGTATAGGAGTGCGGAAGGAATGGATTATCCGGGCCTGAAAAACTGAACTGCAAAACCTTCATCCCCGGTAAGGCAAACTGGTCGCGCAGGGCAATAACATCGGGAGTGATCAAGCCCAAGTCTTCTGCGACGATGGGCAGGTCTGCACCCATACTGGATATTACCGTGGTAAAGAAATCGGCGCCCGGCCCAGGGACCCATCTCCCAATTTCAGCGGTGAGATTCCCCGCTGGGATTTCCCAGTAACCAGCAAAACCTCGGAAATGATCGATGCGCAGGATGTCCACCAATTTCAAGGCAGAACGCAGGCGTTCCAGCCACCATTTATAGCC
>Ga0209048_10000796_pt1 | contig 33577 bp, 28 predicted proteins | sample FrelakmetCRP12CR_FD_187146 | JGI IMG/M metagenome (GOLD analysis project Ga0209048, IMG submission 187146) | Freshwater lake sediment microbial communities from the University of Notre Dame, USA, for methane emissions studies - CRP12 CR (SPAdes)... | ecosystem: Environmental > Aquatic >...
AAGCCGAGCGGATCACCGATCTCGGCAACTCGCTGCGGTTCGCGCTGGGCGATCTGGGCGTGAAGGCCGTCGCCGGGCTGTTCGTGCCGCTGCGCTTCCGCGGCGGCAGCCTCGGCGTGCTCGAGGCCTTCGACCGCTTCGACGGTCCCGACTTCACCGCCCAGGACGTGGCGCTGCTCGAGGGCGCCGCGGCCAGCGCGGCGACCGCCGTGGCCACCGCCCAGTCGGTCGAGCGCGAGCGCCTGCGGCGGAGCCTGCAGGCGGCCGAGGACGAGCGGCGACGGTGGGCGCGCGAGCTGCACGACGACACCCTGCAGGCGCTCGGGGGGCTGCGCGTGCTGCTGTCATCCGCCCGCCGGACCGAGGACCCCGACGTCTTTCGCCAGGCCATCGACAGCGCCGTCAAGCAGATCGGCGACGAGATCGTGGGCCTGCGGGCGCTGATCACCGAGCTCCGGCCGGCCTCGCTCGACGAGCTCGGCCTCGGATCGGCCCTCGACGCGCTGGTCGAGCGGATGCGGCTGGTGCACGGGCTCCAGATCGAGACCCACTTCGACCTCGACCGGGAGAGCGGGCGTACCACGGCCCGGCTCGATCCCGAGCTCGAGACCGCGGTCTACCGGATCGTCCAGGAATCGCTCACCAACGCCGCGCGGCACGCCCGTGCCGAGCGCGTCGACGTGGGCGTCGTCCAGCACGACGGCCACGTCACTCTGACCGTGGCCGACGACGGCCACGGCTTCGATGAGGACGTCCCCTCGGAGGGCTTCGGACTCACCGGAATGCGCGAGCGTGTGGCCTTGGCCAACGGCAAGCTCGACCTCTCGAGCTCCGACCGGGGCACCACCGTGAAGGTGTCGCTGCCGGTTTCCTCGCCGGTCAGCCAGACCGCCTGAGAATTCTCTCACGAGGAGTGCGGATCTCCCTCGCTCGCGTAGCGGGGGAATACGGATGGCGCTGAACGGCGCCGCGCCTACCGTCACTTGACTGAGCAAGAACCCCGATGGCGGAGGCTCCGGCAGATGGCAGCGATCTTCAACTTGAATCACCCAGCGCACACCGTGCACTGGCATTTCTTCACGATGTCGGTCTCGAACCTGATCGTGATCATCCTCATGCTGATCGTGTTCGCGCTGGCGATTGCGATCCCGTTCCCGCGTCACGGTGGCGCTGAGGGGGGCACAACCTCATGAGCGCGGTCAAGGGCTCCAACTGGACCGTCAAGGTCCGTGAGAAGGCCGTCGGCGCGCTGCCGCCGGACAAGCTCCTGCCGGACGGCGTGCCGGCCTACGTGTCGTCGTGGATCTACGTGTTCGGCGTGCTGTCCATCGCCGCGCTCGTGGTGATCATCGGCTCCGGCACGATCCTGGCGCTGAAGGGACCGGGCTGGTGGCACTTCACCGGGGTCGGCCACTTCTTCAACAGCATCCACATGTGGTCCGTCGAGGTGTTCTTCTTCGTGATGGTCGTCCATCTGTGGGGCAAGTTCTGGATGGCGTCCTGGCGCGGAGGCCGGACACGGGTCTGGGTCACGGGTGCGATCACATTCCTGGTCGCCGTCCCGTGTGCCCTCACCGGGTACGTCTCGCAGCAGAACTTCGACGCCCAGTGGATCTCGACCCAGGCCAAGGACGCAATGAACGCGGTCGGGATCGGGTCGTTCTTCAACCTGACCAACTTCGGGCAGATGTACAGCTGGCACATCTACCTGCTGCCGCTGGCCGTGGTCGCGCTGGTTGGCGCGCACGTGCTGCTCGTGCGTACGCACGGTGTGGTGCCGCCGTTCGAGCTTCCCACCGACAAGTCGACGGCTCCGGCCACGAACGGCCAGACCGACGTCAGGGAAGTCGCCGAGATCACGCCCGCCGAGATCAAGACCTCAACCACCCAGGGAGCCCAGTCATGAGTCGCGAGAGCCGCAAGCTCGCCCGCAAGCGCGAGAACGACTACGCCCGTGACTGGAAGGGCCCGTACCGGCCCTACGACCTGATCAAGGAGGCCACGATCGCCATCGGCGTCGTGATCGGGATCGTGCTGGTGCTGACGATCCTGTTCTCCTCGCCCGACGACAAGCCGAGCACGGTGCAGCAGTGGGCGCGCACCGACCCGGTCGACTTCGTCACCACCGCGACGAGCGAGCTCGCCGGGACGAGTGCCCTGGCCGGATACGGACCTCCCTACAACCACAACGGCGACGGCCAGCACATCCTGTTCCTGCGGCCGCAGAAGTGGCTCGGCGTCGACCATCCGATCGACACGGCGCAGGACTTCGTGATCACGCCGCTGCGTGAGATCAACGGAGAGCCGCTCACCCAGGCTGCCGTGAGCGTCTGGGAGGCCGCGCCGGCCAAGCTCCAGACGGCGTGGACCGACGCCTATACGAAGGCTCTCGGCAACGCCACCCCCATTGCCGGTGGCTCAGCGCTGGCGGTCAAGCCGGGTAACCACGGGCCGGTGCCGGTGATGATGAACTCGCTGCTCCGCTACGCGCAGGGTGGCGGCCTCGACGGGGCGCTGGTCAACAGCAAGCAGTTCTATCAGACCGATTACACCAAGCCGCTGCTGTTTCTGGCCGATGGCGGAGTGCTCAAGAAACGAGCGCAGGACCAGCACCTGCTCGGCGGGCAGTGGGGCATGATGAACGAGACGGGGAGCTTCCCGGGCCAGACGTGGCTGTGGTTGTATACGTTCTGGTATCAGATCAAGCCCTTCACCACGTCCTGGGCAGCAAACGCTGACATCGCCGTGATGGCGGTGATGGGAATCCTCAGCCTGGCCTTCATCCTGATCCCGATGATCCCCGGCATTCGCGACATCCCGCGCAAGATCCCGCTCTACAAGCTGATCTGGCGTGATTGGTACCGCACGGTCCCCGAGCCCCCGAAGGCGGGCGCCTGACCTGAGGTGCGATGGAGCAGCCACGCAGACATGTGATCGTCGCCGGCGGCGGCCCCGCCGCCGTCGAGACGATCCTCGCCCTCCAGGCGCTCGCCGGTGAGCGTCTGGAGGTCGAGCTGCTGGCCCCCAATGCGGAGCTGACGCTCGTTCCGTACGAGGTGATGGCGCCGTTTCGCGAAGGCCACGAGCGGCGCTATCCACTCTCCCGCATCAGTGCCGATGCCGGCGCCGGGTTGGTCGGCGATGCGATCGCCGGCGTGGATCCCGAGCGGCACGTTGTCCTCACCAGCTCCGGCGCCGAGCGCTCCTACGACGCGCTCGTGATCGCGGTCGGTGCACGTCGCGTCGACACCGTCGCCGGTGCGCACCCGTTCCGCGGCGCCCGCGACGCCGGCCGCCTCAAGGCGCTGCTGGCCGACTCGGATTCCGGGCGCCACGTCCGGGTCGCGTTCGTCGTCCCCGCGGGCATGACCTGGCCGCTACCGCTCTACGAGCTCGCGCTGCACACCGCGGCGTGGCTGGCCGAGCGCGACATCGGCTCTGTGCCACTGACCCTCGTCAGCCCCGAACGCGATCCGCTGGGGGTGTTCGGACAGGCCGCCAGCGACGAGGTGGCATCGCTGCTCGACGAGCACGGCGTGCGCTTCGTGAGCGCGCACCCGGTGCGCCTGCACGAGAGCCGTCTGCTGCTGATGGGTGGCGAGGAGCTCGAGGTCGACATCGCCTTCGCCGTCCCGCGCATGGAAGGCCCGCGTATCCCCGGGCTTCCATGTGACGAGGACGGGTTCCTGCCCGTGGACGAGTTCGGCCGCGTGCGCGGCGCCGACGACGTGTTCGCGGCCGGGGACGTGACCGACTTCCCGATCAAGCAGGGCGGCCTCGCCGCCCAGCAGGCGGACGTGATCGCCGCCCGGATCGCCGCCGACGCCGGCGCTGAGGTCGAACCGGTGCCGTTCAGACCCGTGCTGCGGGCGCGCCTGTTCGCGGGCCGCGACGAGCGCTACCTGCACCATGCGCTCGACGACGAGCTCGAGCAGGCGTCCACGGCATCGACCTACGCGCTGTGGTCGCCCCCGTACAAGCTCGCCGGCCAATTCATCGCGCCATATCTGACCCAGCTGGACAAGGAGCGGGAGGGCGAGAGCGGGCGCGCGAGCGCGCCGGTCGCCGACGCTGAGGGCAGCTGAGGCGCGGCCGTGCCCGCGACCGAGGAGCTGACCGCGCTGGAAGCGACGTTCCTCGAGCTCGAGGACGCCGACCCGTCGGCGCACATGCACGTCGGCGCGGTGCTGGTGTTCGATCCGGTCCCGGCCGGCGGGGCGCCGCGGCTCGAGGCGCTGACCGCTCGGCTCGAGCGAGCCATCGACGCGCTGCCGCGCTACCGCGAGCGACTGTCGGAGCCGCACCCGGGCCGCCTCCATTGGCCGCGGTGGGAGCCCGATCCCGGCTTCGAGGTCTCGTCACACGTACGCGCCGCTGCGCTGCCGCACCCCGGCGGCGAGCCCGAGCTGCTCGCGTGGGCGGCGGAGTTCTTCTCGCGGCGCCTGGAGCGCGGCCGTGCGCTGTGGGAGCTGGTGCTGGTCCCGGGCCTGCCCGGCGGGCGCTGGGCCATCGTGGCCAAGCATCACCAGTGCCTCGGTGACGGAGCCGGCTCGCTGGGGATCGCGGCCGCGCTGCTCGCCGCGCCGGACGCTGGCGCGGCGCCGGCTGGCCGGCCGGCGCTCACCGCGGTTCCCGACGCCGTCGGGCACTCGACGCTGTGGTCGGTCGTGGGGGGGTCGATCGGCCTCGGGCGCTCGGGTGTCAGCGCTGTCCGGCACCCCCGGCGCGTGCTCGAGCGCTCGCGCGCGCTGGCCGAGCTGGCCGTGCGGGACGAGTTGATCGCCGCTCCGTCGACGAGCCTGAACGCACCCATCGGCGAGTGCCGGCGACTGCTCAGCGCGCACGCGAGCATGGCGGAGCTGGCGGCGATCCGGCGGGCGCTGGGCGGCACCGTCGGCGACGTCGTGCTCGCCCTGGCGACCGCGGGTCTGCGGGAGCTGCTGCTGGCCCGCGACGAGCTGCCGCCCGAGGCGGGGCTGAGGGCGATGGTGCCGTTCGACGCCCGCTCGGCCTCGCGGCAGCTCGCGCTCGGCGACCGGTTGCTGTCGCTGTTCGTCGCTCTGCCCGTGGGCGAGTCGAGCTCCCGCGAGCGCTACGAGCACGTCAAGCGCGCCGGCGCCGCCGCCCGAACCGGATCGCAGCCGCTCGGAACCGACACCGCGCTGACGCTCGGTGGACTCGCCCCGCCGCTGCTGCACGCGGTGATGGCCCGGACCCTGTTCTCGGCGCGGCTGTTCAACGTGGCCGTGACCTACCTGTCCGGTCCTCCGCAGCCGCTCCAGATGCTCGGCGCGCCGCTGCGCACCGTGATCCCGCTCGTGCCCCTCGCCGCCGAGCACGCGGTCGCCGTGGCCGCACTGTCCTACGACGGCACGCTCACGGTCGGGATCAACTGCGACCGAGAGACGGTCGCCGACGGGGCGGTGATCGTCGCCGGGATCGAGGCCGAGCTGGCCGCGCTGCGGTCGCTCGCCGCCGAGCAGCCCGGCGCGCCGGGGCGCCTCGGGCGGGCGCACGTCAGTCGCCGTCCCGCCGGGGAGTAGGCAGCGGCGCTCAGGAGCGCGCAGCCGCGACGGCGTCTGAGCCTCGCGACGGGAGCCGTGTCACGAGATCAGCGTCGCGAGGTACGGGGCGAGATGCTGCCCGGCGATCTTCGCCGGCGGCCACCACAGCGGCCGGTCGTCGATGTCGGTCTGCGGTGCGCGCTGGGTGAGGTCGCGGCGCATGAAGCGCGAGCCGTCCGCCGTCAGCAGCGTCGCCCGGATCACGGGCGCGAACGGCATCGGATCGACCGAGGCGCCCGCACGCGCGGCGATGTGGGCGGCGACCGTGTCCGCCTGCTGCGTGGCGAGGCCGCCCTGCTTGACCGGGAAATCGGTGGCGTCGCCGGCCGCATACACGTCGGGCTCGCCGTGGACGCGGCCGTGCTCGTCGACCACGATGAAGCCGCCGTCGCCGTCGGTGATGCCGCCGATCTGCGGTCCCTCCAGGCGCGGCAGCGCGACCACGCCGTCGACCGGGATCGAGCCCTCGCCGTCGATCCACATGCGGCCGTCGGCGAGCACCGTCGCGAGCGTCCCCGTGCGCAACCGGATCCCGTGATCGGCGAGCGACCGGCGCGCAAGCTCGCTGGCGTCGGCACCCATCACCTCGAGGGGCTGGGCCTCGGCCGTGAAGACCACGAGCTCGGCATCGATTCCGGCGGCCTCCGCCCAGCGCGCGGTGAGCAGCGCGAGCTCGTAGATGGCCAGTGTCCACGACACCCCGGGCGGGCTGACGAAGCCGATCCGCCGCCGGCCGGCGGCATCGGAATCGCCCAGGAGCGCGCGCAGGGCGCTGCTCGTTCCCGGCTCGCCGATCGTCAGCGCGCCGGGGATCACGGGCTGGCGGACGGCGCCGACGGCGAGCAGCAGCACGTCGTACTCGGAGCTGTGGCCGCTCGTCGTGCGCACCGTGTGGGCGTCGGGATCGACCTCGAGCAGCTCCTCGGGGATGTGCGTCAGCTCCAGCGAGGTGGCGATCTCGGACCACGGGATGCGCACCACGGCGTCGGCCTCGAACGGCTCGAGCACCTGCAGCGGCCGGTACACGAAGTCGGGCGAGCCGGCCAGCAGGCGCAGCTCGACGCGCTCGGCGGCCAGCGCGCGGAGTGCCAGCATCGCCTCGAGCGCGGCCACGCCGCCACCGGCGACGAGCACCCGCAATTCCGCGTCGGGATGGCGGTGATTCGGTTCGTGGGCATCGGAGGTACTCAAACTGCGACGATCCTAAGCGGCGCCGTGACCCCCGCCATCGGCGCGTCTCGCTGAACCGCGATCAGTAGTAAGAGCGGACGCCGGAAGGTAGGCGCGTCGGATGGATCGAGGATCGGCCCAAGCCTAAGCTCGCTCCATGTCGATGCGCCTCGTTGCGCGTACGGGAGAGCGGCCGCGGGTCGTGATCGTGGGTGGGGGTGTCGCCGGACTGGAGGCGATGCTGGCACTGCGGGCACTCGCGGGGCAGCGGCTCGAGCTCGAGCTGATCTCACCGGAGCCCCATTTCTATTACCGGCCGCTGGCGGTGGCCGCCGCGTTCGGCGCCGAGCCGAGCTCGGTGCTGTCGCTGGCGAGCGTCGCCGCGGACGCCGACGCGCTCTACACCGAGGACACGGCCGCGGAGATCAAGGCCGGTACGCGGGTGCTGCGGCTGGCCAGCGGCCGGACGTGCGAGTACGACGGATTGATCGTCGCCCCGGGCGGGCGCCCTGTCGAGGCGATCCCGGGCGCGACCACCTTCGGCCTCCCGGGCAGCGCCGAGCGCTTCCGCGCCATCCTCGCCCAGGCCGAGGCGGGGCACATCGGCAAGCTGGTGTTCGCGGTGCCGGCGCTCGTCGGCTGGCCGCTGGCCCTGTACGAGCTGGCCCTGCTGACCGCGGAGCGGCTGCGCGCCGCCGGCTCCGGCGCCGACGTCACCGTGGTGACCGCCGAGCCCGCCCCGCTGGCCGTATTTGGGGGCCGCGCGAGCGGCGCCGTGCTCGAGGAGCTCGAAGAGCACGGGGTGCACTTCATGCCCGGCTTGGTCGCCGAGCAGGTCGCCTGGGGCGAGCTCCGCTCGCGGCCGGGCGACTCGCGGATCGCGGCCGACGCCGTCATCGCGCTCCCGAAGCTGCTCGGGCCCGACCTTCGTGGCTTGCCTCGCGATCGCGAAGGCTTCCTGCCCGCCGACCTGCACGGCCTCGTGCGCGGACTGACCGACGTCTACGCCGCCGGCGATGCGATCAGCTTCCCGATCAAGCACGGCGGCCTCGCGGCGCTGCAGGCCGACGCCGTGGCCGAGGCGATCGCCGCGCGGGTCGGGGTTCCGATCCATCCCGAGCCGTTCCGTCCCGTGATCCGCGGGATGCTCCTGACCGGAGACCGGCCCCGGTACCTGGAATCCGGGCTGGCGGGCGGCGAGGGCGAGAGCGGCGGCGTGAGTCTCCGGCCGCTCTGGTGGCCACCCTCTAAGATCGCAGGGCGGTATCTGGCGCCGTACCTGGCGGCGGAGGGACCGCTCGGGCCCGCTCCGCACGGCGGTCTCCCCGTCGAGATGAAGATCGGCACGTGATGAGCTCCCAGCCACCCACCCCTGAACCTGATCAGACCAGCCCGGAGCCCGGAGCGCGGCTCAAGGTCGTCGTGGCCGGCGGCGGCATCGCCGGCGCCGAAGGCCTGCTGGCGCTGCATGAGCTGGCGGGTGAGCTGGTGGAGCTGACGCTCGTCAGCCCGGGAACCGAGTTCGTCGAGCGGCCGATGACCGTGACCGAGCCGTTCGCGCTCGGTCATGCCCGTCGCGTCCCGCTCGAGGATCTCGCCCGTGACGCCGGCGCGACCCTGATCCGGGACTCGGTCTCCGGCGTCGCCCCCCGCTGGCGCTCGCTGGTGCTCGACAGCGGCGCCAGCGTCGAGTACGACGCGCTGCTGCTGGCGCTCGGCGCCCGGCTCGAGGCGGTCGTGCCGCGCGCGTTGACCTGGACGCCCGACGCGGACCCCGAGTTGCTCGGCGGCGTGCTGCGCGACCTCGAGGAGGGGTACTCGTCCAGCGTCGCGTTCGTGATTCCGCCCGGCGTCGCCTGGTCGCTGCCGGCCTATGAGCTGGCCATGATGACCGCGCGCCAGGTCGCGAGCATGGATCGCAGCGGGATCGAGGTGAGCGTGATCACGCCCGAGCACGAGCCGCTGATCGACTTCGGCGAGCACGTCTCCGAGGCGCTGCGCCACGAGCTCCAGGCCAGCCACGTGCACCTGCGCACCGGCGCAGCCCTCGTGCAGCGCGGATCCGCGCTGCTGCTCGAGGTCGACGGCGAGCCGCTGAAGGCCGACCACATCGTCGCCCTGCCGCGACCGATGGGTGTCCTGATCCCGGGTCTCCCGCGCGACGAGGACGGGTTTATCCCCGTCGATCGCCACCAGCGGGTCCGCGACACCGAGCGCGTGTGGGCCGTCGGCGACGCTGTGTCCTATCCGATGAAGCATGGTGGGCTCGCGGCGCAGATGGCCGACGCAGCGGCCGAGTCGATCGCCGCGCTCGCCGGCGCCGAGATCGAGCCACGGCCGTTCCGGCCGAATCTCGACGGTGTGCTGTTGACCGGCGATCGCGCGCGGCGGTTGCGTGACGACGCGGTTGCCGGCGCGATGCCCACGGGCCCTGAGCGCCCGGTCGCCGCGAAGGTGGCGGGGCGCTTCCTGACCCCGTACCTGGCCCGGCACGCGGCCCAGGCGGCGGACGCGGTCGCAACCCGAAAGGACAGCTCATGAGCAGTGGGGGCATGCGTGCCGCCGATGACGGCACTATCGTGCAGGACATGGAGCAGGAGCAGGTTCGGTCTGATCCCGCGACGATCACGATCGTGATCGCCGACGATCACCAGGTCGTACGCGCCGGTTTGCGGATGCTGCTCGAAGCCGAAGACGGGTTCGAGGTGCTTGACGAAGCCGGCGATGTGCCGACCACGCTGCGCAAGGTGCTGGCCTACCGGCCCAACGTGCTCGTGCTCGACTTGAACATGCCCGGCGAGCCGAGCCTGCCCGCGATCCCACGGATCCGCGAGTCCTCGCCTGGGACGTCGATCGTCGTCCTGACGATGCAGAGCGATCCCGCGTTCGCACGCGAGGCGCTCCGCTCCGGTGCCGTCGGCTACGTGCTCAAGGAGGCCGCCGACACCGAGCTGGTGCAGGCCGTGCGGCTGGCGGCGGAGGGACGCACCTACCTGAATCCTGAGCTCGGCGCGCGGCTGGCGGCCGAGCCGCCGGCACCGGCCGGGCCGCCGGACGACCTGTCGGCGCGCGAGGTCGAGGTGCTGAAGCTGATCGCGCTCGGGCACACCAACGGCGAGATCGCCTCGAGTCTCTACCTGAGCGTGCGCACGGTCGAATCCCATCGCGCCCACATCCAGCAGAAGACCCGTCGCACGACCCGTGCCGACCTGGTCGCCTACGCCCGTGAACACGGGCTTCTGGACTAGTTCGGGAATCCAGGACACCCGCGGCGCGGGATACCGGCGCGGAGTAGGCTCCGCTCGCGCGTCCGACCAGGCAGACCGCACCGCGGACCCAGTCGTGGCAGGACGGCGACGAGAGGGAGAACGAAAGAAGGCGGTGGCCACATGGCGATGAAGGCGGAGCTGGAGGCAGAGCTCATCGACTCGGTCTGCGCTCGTGTCCGCGAGCGTCTGCCGCAGGAGCAGGCGCCACCGTGCGAGGCATTCGTGCGCCAGTACTACCACTGGGTCCCGCCTGAGGATCTCGCCGACCGCAGCGCGCTCGACCTCTACGGCGCCGCCGTGGCCCACTGGAACCTGGCCGGCCAGCGCGAGCAGGGCCTGGCCAAGGTCCGCGTCTACAACCCGGACTTCGAGCAGCACGGCTGGCAGTCGGCCCACACGGTGATCGAGGTCGTCACCGACGACATGCCGTTCCTGGTCGACTCGGTCACGATGGAGCTGAGCCGGCTGGGCTACGGGATCCACCTCGTGATCCACCCGGTGATCCGCGTCCGACGCAGCCCGGACGGTCGCCTGCTCGAGGTGCTCGAGCCGGGGGCGGCGGCCGGCGACGCGGTCCGCGAGTCGGTGCTGGGCCTCGAGGTCGATCGCGCCCCCGACGCGGCCGCGCTCGACGAACTGGACCACAACATCGAGCGCGTGCTCGGCGAGGTCCGCGCCGCGGTCGAGGACTGGGGGCCGATGCGGGAACGGATGCAGGCCGTGGCCGCCGAGCTCGGCCGCCAGGCGCAATCGCTCGACGCGGCCGAGGTGGACGAGGTGCGCGCGTTCCTGAGCTGGGCCGCCGATGACCACTTCACGTTCCTCGGCTACCGCGAGTACGAGCTCGTCACCGAGGACGGCGACGACGCGCTGCGGGCGATCGCCGGCACGGGCATGGGCATCCTCCGCGGGCCGCCCGCGACCCCGTTCACGCCGCTGGCGCCGAAAGCCCGGGCGCTGGCCCGGGCGCCGCACGCGCTCGTGCTCACCAAGGCCAATTCGCGCGCGACCGTGCACCGGCCCGCCTACCTCGACTACATCGGGGTCAAGACGTTCGGCCCGTACGGCGCGGTGACCGGCGAGCGGCGCTTCCTCGGCCTGTACACCGGCACCGCGTACAAGGCGAGCCCGCGTGACATCCCGCTGCTGCGCGACCGGGTCGACACGGTGCTCGCGCGGACCGGGTTCCCGGCCGACAGCCACGACGCCAAGGCGCTGATCGAGATCCTCGAGACCTATCCGCGGGATTCCCTGTTTCAGATCGAGGCCGACGAGCTGTTCGACGTTGCGATGGGGATCCTCGGCCTCAGCGAGCGCCAGCGGGTGCGGTTGTTCGTGCGCCGCGACCCACTCGACCGGTTCATCTCCTGCCTCGTGTTCATTCCCCGCGACCGCTTCAACACCGAGAACCGGGAGCGCGTCGGAGCGATCCTGGCCGAGGAGTTCGGCGGCACTCGAGTCGACTGGGAGCTGCACCTGTCCGAGTCGTTGCTCGTGCGGGTCCACTACGTCGTGCACTGCGGCGATCAGCCGCCGTCCGGGTACGACACGGCCGAGATCGAGGCCCGGCTCGTGCGGGCGACGCGCGCCTGGACCGATGACCTGCGCGACGCACTGGTCGAGGAGCACGGCGAGGAGCACGCCTCGGAGCTCTACAAGCGCTACCGGTCCGCCTTCCCGCTCGGCTACCGCGCCGACTGGGTCGCCCGCTCGGCCGTCACCGACATCCGCCGGATCGATGAGCTGGAGACCAAGGGCGGCCCGATCATGAGCCTGTACCGGCCGCTCGAGGCCGAGGAGGGGCTCGTCCGCTGCAAGCTGTTCAGCGCCGATGAGGTGTCGCTGTCGGACGTGATGCCCACCTTCGAGCACATGGGGGCGAAGGTCGTCGACGAGCATCCGTACGAGATCACCCCCGCCGGTGCCGCTCCGGCGTGGATCTACGACTTCGGGCTGCGGTGCGTGGCCGACGACGTCGAGCGGGTCCGCGACGCGTTCCAAGAGGCGTTCCTGGGCGTCTGGCGCGGTGATTACGAGAACGACGGGCTCAACGGACTGGTGATGGGAGCGGGGCTGACCGGCCGCGAGATCACGATCGTGCGCGCGGTCGGCAAGTACCTGCGGCAGGCCGGGATCGCGTTCTCGGACCGTTACATGGAGCGGACGTTGGTCCGCCACCCGGAGATCGCAACCCTGCTGGTGCGGCTGTTCGAGGCGCGGTTCCACCCCGACCGCACCGACTCCGAGGAGGCCGAGGAGCTGACCGCCGAGCTCGACGCTGCCATCGACGCAGTCGAGAGTCTCGACGAGGACCGGATCCTGCACAGCTTCGTCGCGGTCATGCGGGCGATCGTTCGTACCAACTTCTTCCGCGCCGATGCGCAGGGCGAGCACGCCGGAGCGCCGCGGGCGTTCCTGTCGTTCAAGCTCGACCCGTCCCTGATCCCGATCCTGCCGCTGCCGCGTCCCCGGTTCGAGATCTTCGTCTACTCGCCCCGGATCGAGGGCGTGCACCTGCGCGGCGGCCGGGTCGCCCGCGGCGGCCTGCGGTGGTCGGACCGGCGCGAGGATTTCCGCACCGAGATCCTCGGGCTGATGAAGGCGCAGATGGTCAAGAACGCGCTGATCGTTCCGGTCGGCTCCAAGGGCGGGTTCGTGGTCAAGCGCTCACCGGCCGACGGGGGCCGCGAGGCCATGCTGGCGGAGGGGATCGCCTGCTACGAGACGTTCCTGTGCGGGCTGCTCGATCTGACCGACAACATCGTCGGCGCCGACGTGGTGCCGCCGCCGCGGGTCGTCCGCTACGACGAGGACGACCCGTATCTGGTCGTCGCCGCCGACAAGGGGACGGCCAGCTTCTCCGACATCGCCAACGGGGTCTCGGCGCAGTACGGGTTCTGGCTCGGCGACGCGTTCGCGTCCGGGGGCTCGCAGGGCTACGACCACAAGCAGATGGGGATCACCGCCCGCGGCGCCTGGGAGTCGGTCAAGCGCCACTTCCGCGAGCTCGGCACCGACACCCAATCGACGGATTTCACGGTCGTCGGCATCGGCGACATGTCCGGCGATGTGTTCGGCAACGGGATGCTGCTGTCCGAGCACATCAAGCTTCTGGCGGCGTTCAACCACCTGCACGTGTTCCTCGACCCCGACCCCGATCCCGCGGCCTCCTTCGCCGAGCGCAAGCGGCTGTTCGAGCTGCCGCGCTCGTCCTGGAGCGATTACGACCCGACGCTGATCTCACCCGGCGGCGGCGTCTTCCCGCGCACTGCCAAGTCGATCCCGATCTCGCCGCAGGTGCGTGGGACGCTCGGCATCGAGGCGGCCGAGCTGGCCCCGGCCGAGCTGATCCGCGAATTGCTGCGCGCTCCCGTCGACCTGCTGTGGAACGGTGGCATCGGCACGTACGTCAAGGCTTCGAGCGAGAAGCACGCCGACGCCGGTGACAAGACCAACGACGCCGTCCGGGTCGACGGCGGGGAGCTGCGCTGTCGCGTCGTGGGGGAGGGCGGCAACCTCGGCTTCACGCAGCGCGGCCGGATCGAATACGCGCTCGCCGGCGGCGCGATCAACACCGACGCGATCGACAACGTCGCCGGCGTCAACTGCTCCGACCACGAGGTCAACATCAAGATCCTGCTCGACGCCATCGTGGCCGCGGGCGACATGACCGAGAAGCAGCGCAACGAGCTGCTCGTGGTGATGACCGACGCCGTCGCCGAACGGGTGCTGGCCGGCAGCTACAGCCAGACGCAGGCGATGAGCCTCGCCTGCTTCCAGGCGCCCCAGATGCTCGACGTCCACGCGCGCCTGATCCGCCAGCTGGAGCAGGTCGCCGGCCTCAACCGCAAGATCGAGTACCTGCCCAGCGACGAGGTCCTCGGCGAGCGCAAGCTCGCCCACCAGGGCCTGACCGCGCCGGAGCTCGCAGTCGTCATGGCCTACTGCAAGATCCACCTCTACTCCGACCTGCTCGAGTCCGACCTGCCCGAGGACCCCTATCTCGGGCATGACCTCGAACGCTACTTCCCCTCGCCGCTGCCCGAGCGCTACGCCAAGGAGATGCGCAGCCACCGCCTCCGACGCGAGATCATCGCCACGCTGGTCGCCAACCAGATCGTCGACCGGGCCGGGACGACGTTCGCGTTCCGCCTCCGCGAGGAGACGGGTGCGCCCGCATCCCTGCTGGCGCGCGCCTACGCCGTCGCGCGGGAGATCTTCGACATGCGCGTCTTCTGGCACGACGTGGAGGTGCTCGACAATCACGTTCACGCCGAGGCCCAGCTGACGATGCTGATCGAGGCGCGCAAGCTGGTCGAGCGTGCCACCCGGTGGCTCGTCCGCAACAACCCGCGCTCGATCGACATCGCCGCCACCACCGCCTATTACGCCCGCGGCTCGGCGATGCTGTCCGGGGCGCTCCCCGACGTGCTCGACGGCGCCGACCGGGACGCGTTCGAGGCCCGGGTTTCCGAGCTCGAGGGGGCGGGCGTGCCGCCGGCGCTCGCGGCCCGCGTCGCGGGGATGCCCTCGATGCTCGCGGTGCTGGACATCGTCGAGGTCGCCGCCGCGACGATGCGACCGCTCGGGGCTGTCACCGCGACCCATTTTGGCCTCGGGTCCGGCCTCGAGCTCAACTGGCTCCGCGACCGGATCATCGAGCTTCCGCGCGCCAACCGCTGGCAGGCGCTGGCCCGTGCCGCGCTCCGCGACGACCTCTACAGCCTGCACCGCTCGCTCACGCAGGAGGTGCTGGAAGCGGCCCCGCGCGACGCCGACAGCGAGGCCGCGATCAGCGCCTGGACGCACCGCAGCGGCGCCGCCGTGGAACGCTGCCTGGGCATGATCGCCGACGTCAAGGCGTCGCGGATGTACGACACCACCACCCTCCCGGTGGCGCTGCGGGAGGTGCGCAACCTGATCCGAGGCGGGGCCGCGCTGGAAGGCGTGCGGGGGGCGATGTCCGTGACCCTCGCGGGTTAGCTACCCGGGGATCCTCAGCGACATCTACCGCAATCCGTGCACGTGAGCGGGCTCCTCACCACGGGTCGCGTCCGGTGACCCGGGCCGCCACATAGCGGCCGAGCAGCGCCAGCCAGTCGATCAGGCCGGCCGCGAAATGGCCCGCGGGACCGGTCAGGAGCCGACCGGCGAGGCGGGAGGGCAGGCCGGAGATCCGCGCAGACACGACCCCAAGCTATCGTTCACGAGCCGATGGCCGTCAAGACCAATGTCACCGAGCTGCCCGAGTCGCGCGTCCGCGTCGAGGCCGAGGTTCCCGCCGAGGAGGTCGAGCGCCGCGTCCAGCAGGCGGCTCGCGAGCTCGGCCGCCAGATGCGCATCCCGGGCTTCCGCAAGGGCAAGGTGCCGCCCCCGGTGGTGATCCGCCGGCTCGGCCGCGGGGCCGTGCTCGACGAGGCCCTGCGCAGCTCGCTGGGCGGCTGGTACGTCGACGCGATCGCCGTGGCCGGGATCGCGCCCGTCGGCGAGCCCGACCTCGACGTCGGCGACATGCCGGCCGAGGGCGAGCCGCTCGCCTTCTCGATCGAGATCGGCGTCCGGCCCGTCGCGACGCTCGGCGACTACAAGGGACTTGAGGTCGGCCGGCGCGAGCCGCGGGCCGACGATGAACGCCTCGACGCCGAGCTCGAGTCGATGCGCGACCGGTTCGCCACGCTCGAGACGGTGGAGCGCCCGGCCGGGACCGGTGACCACGTGGTCATCGACTACATCGGCTCCATCGACGACGAGCCCTTCGAGGGCGGCGAGGGCCGCGACCAGCTGCTCGAGCTCGGCTCAGGGCGGCTGATCCCCGGGTTCGAGGAGCAGCTCAACGGTGCTGCCGCCGGCGAAGAGCGAACCGTGCAGGTCACCTTCCCCGACGACTATCCCCGCCTCGGCGGCCAGGAGGCGCGCTTCGCGGTGACCGTCAAGGAGGTCAGGGCCAAGCAGCTCCCCGAGCTGGGGGACGAGTTCGCCGCCGAGCAGGCCGGCTTCGACACGCTGGCCGAGCTGCGCGAGGACATCGCCACGCGGCTGCGCGAGGCCGACGAGCGGGCGATCGAGCGCGAGTTCGAGCGGGCGGTGCTCGACGCCGCGGTCGCCGAGGCCACGATCGACGTGCCTGACAAGCTCGTCCATGCCCGCGCCCACGAGCTGCTGGAGCAGATGCTCACGGCGATGGCCCGCCAGGGCATCTCCAAGGAGGCCTATCTCCAGATCACGGGCAAGGAGGAGGAGTCGCTGGCCCACGAGGCCGAGCCCGAGGCTGCGAGCGAGCTCCGGCGCGAGGCCGTGCTGGCCGCGATCGTCGAGGCCGAGAAGATCCAGCCCAGCGACGACGAGGTGCTCGAGGCCTTGGAGCCGGTCGCCGAGCGTGACGGCACCACTCCGCAGAAGCTGCTCGAGCAGCTGCGCAAGGCCGATCGGCTCGAGCGCGCCCGCGGCGACCTTGCCACCCGCCAGGCGATCGACCTGATCGTGCGCGAGGCCAAGCCGATCACCGTCGAGCAGGCGCAGGCGCGCCAGAAGCTGTGGACCCCGGGGCAGGAGGGGTCCGAGCAGGGCTCCGGCCAGCTCTGGACGCCCGGCAGCTGAGCTCCTTCCGCGGGGCCGTGGCCCGCCGCCGGGACCGATTCTGAACCCGGCAGGACGCCCGCTCGCCGCTGCTAGACTCGCCGCGAGCGGCCGGAATCGTACCGGCGCCCGCGATCTGGCCCTCCGGCCGGCGCGCGGTTGAAGGATTCCGGCCGAGGAAGCGAGAAAGAGCGAGGACCATGAGCCCACTGGTACCGATGGTCGTCGAGCAGACCTCCCGCGGGGAGCGCGCGTTCGACATCTACAGTCGTCTGCTCAACGAGCGGATCATCTTCCTCGGCACTCCGGTGGACGATCAGATCGCGAACCTGATCGTGGCCCAGCTGCTGCATCTGGAGTCCGAGGATCCCGACAAGGACATCTCGCTGTACATCAACTCGCCGGGCGGCTCGGTGTACGCGGGCCTCGCGATCTACGACACGATGCAGTTCATCAAGCCCGACGTGCAGACGATCTGCGTCGGCATCGCGATGTCGATGGGCGCGCTGCTGCTCTCGGGCGGGGCGCACGGCAAGCGGATGGCGCTGCCGAACGCCAAGATCCTGATCCACCAGGTCTCCTCGAGCTTCCAGGGTCAGGCCACCGATATCGAGATCCACGCCCGCGAGATCATCGACGTGCGGCGCCGTCTGGATGAGATCATCGCCCACCACACGGGCAAGCCGGTTGAGGAGGTCAAGAAGGACACCGAACGGGATTACTTCATGAGCTCCGAGGAGGCCAAGGACTACGGAATCATCGATCGGGTGATCTCGCAGCACTGAGCGACTACTCTTAGCCTCAGAGCTCGGCGATTGACAAAGCCGTACTCCGGGAGAGGGCATTTGACATGGCGCGTCCAACGGACTCCAACGAACAGCTTCTGTGCAGCTTCTGCGGCAAGTCGCAGCGGCAGGTCAAGAAACTGATCGCCGGCCCCGGCGTCTACATCTGCGACGAATGCATCGATCTCTGCAACGAGATCATCGATGAGGAGCTCACCGCCCCGCCGAGCTTCGACATCGAGAACCTCCCCAAGCCGCGGGAGATCTACGACGTCCTGAACGAATACGTGGTCGGCCAGGAACAGGCCAAGCGCTCGCTCTCGGTGGCGGTCTACAACCACTACAAGCGCGTCCAGATGATGCAGTCCGATGACAACGACATCGAGCTGCAGAAGTCCAACATCCTCCTGCTGGGGCCGACCGGGTGCGGCAAGACTCTGCTCGCCCAGACCCTGGCCAAGATCCTCAACGTCCCGTTCGCGATCGCCGACGCGACCGCGCTGACCGAGGCCGGGTACGTCGGCGAGGACGTCGAGAACATCCTGCTCAAGCTGATCCAGGCCGCCGATTACGACGTCAAGAAGGCCGAGACGGGGATCATCTACATCGACGAGGTCGACAAGATCGCCCGCAAGGCCGACAACCCCTCGATCACGCGCGACGTCTCCGGTGAGGGCGTCCAGCAGGCGCTGCTGAAGATCCTCGAGGGGACGACCGCCTCGGTGCCGCCCCAGGGTGGCCGCAAGCATCCCCACCAGGAGTTCCTCTCGATCGACACCACCAACGTGCTGTTCATCTGCGGGGGCGCGTTCGCCAACCTCGACCGCGTGATCGAGCGCCGGATCGGACACCAGGGCGTCGGCTTCGGCGCCGCGATCCAGTCCAAGGAGCAGCGCGACACGGGCGAGATCTTCGAGCACTGCCTGCCCGAGGACCTGATCCAGTACGGGCTGATTCCCGAGTTCATCGGCCGCCTGCCGGTGATGTCGGCGATCCACCAGCTCTCTCGCGACGAGCTGATGCAGATCCTGACCGAGCCGCGCAACGCGCTCGTCAAACAGTTCCAGCGTTTCTTCCAGTTCGACGGGATCGAGCTCGTGTTCGCCGACGAGGCCCTGTCCTCGATCGCCGACAAGGCGCTCGAGCGCGAGACCGGCGCCCGCGGACTGCGCTCGATCATCGAAGAGGTGCTGCTCGAGGTCCAGTTCGAGCTACCCTCGCGCCGCGACGTGCAGAAGTGCGTCGTGACCAAGGAGACGATCGAGAAGAGCGTCTCCCCGACGCTGGTCACCGTCGCCGCGCCCGAAGAGAGCGGCGAGGCCGCGGCCTAGCTGACGTGCCCGGGGACGTTGCGAACGGTCTGAGGTAGGGGATAGGTCCGGGCCTGCCGAGCGGGCCGCAAGCTCGCGCGCCCGTGTCGCTCGAGGCCCGCCGTCCCGGGCTCGCTCCCTAGACTCACGGCCACGATGTCCGACCTGGAAGGACAGACCCGCTACGACCCCTCCGAGGTGGAGCCGCGGATCATGCGCGCGTGGCTCGAGTCGGGCCTGTTCCATCCCGAGCCCGAGGGCACGCCCGACGAGAACTACTCGATCGCGATCCCGCCGCCGAACGTCACCGGCGTGCTGCACATGGGCCATGCGCTCAACAACTCGGTGCAGGACTGCCTCGTGCGCTACGCGCGGTCGCAAGGCCGGCGCACGAAGTGGATCCTCGGTACCGACCATGCCGGCATCGCCACCCAGACCCAGGTCGAGCGGGCGCTCGAGGCCGAGGGGACCAGCCGCGAGGCGATCGGTCGGGAGGCGTTCATCGAGCGCGTCTGGCGCTGGCGCGAGGAGTACGGCGACGCGATCATTGAGCAGCTCAAGCGGCTCGGAGCCTCGTGCGACTACGAGGAGGAGCGCTTCACGCTCGACGAGGAGTACCACCGGGCTGTGCTCGAGGTGTTCGTCACGCTCTATCGCAAGGGCTACATCTACCGCGATCGCTACCTGGTCAACTGGGATCCGGGGAGCCGCTCGGCGATCTCCGACCTCGAGGTCGAGGACCGCGAAGTCGTCGACACCCTCTACTACATCGACTATCCGCTGGCCTCGGGCTCGGGCGCGATCACCGTCGCCACGGTCCGCCCGGAGACGATGCTCGCCGACACCGCCGTGGCCGTGCATCCCGATGACGAGCGCTACCGGCGCCTGGTCGGCGAGACCGCGATCCTGCCGATCGTCGGGCGCAAGCTGAAGATCATCGCCGACGATTACGTCAAGCCCGAGTTCGGCACCGGGGCGCTCAAGATCACGCCCGGGCACGATCCCAACGACTTCGAGATCGGGCGCCGCCAGGGCCTCGAGCAGCTGTCGGTGATCGGCGAGGACGGCCGCATGACCGAGGACGCCGGCGAGCGTTACGCCGGGCTCACCGTGAGCGAGGCGCGCGACGCGATCGTCGCCGAGCTGCGCGAGCAGGAGCTGATCACCCGGACCGAGGAGTACCCGCACACGGTCCCGTTCTCGCACCGCTCGGGGGAGCGGATCGAGCCGCTCGTGTCGCTGCAGTGGTTCATGCGCATGGATGAGCTCGCCCGGCCCGCGATCGACGCGGTGACGCGTGGGCGGATCACCTTCCATCCCGAGCGCTGGGCGCGGGTCTACCTCGACTGGATGGAGAACATCCGGCCGTGGTGCATCTCGCGCCAGCTGTGGTGGGGCCACCGGCTCCCGGTGTGGTACCGCGGTGAGGAGACCTACGTCGGCGCCGAGCCGCCCATCGGGGCCGGCTGGGAGCAGGACCCCGACGTCCTCGACACCTGGTTCTCGAGCGCGCTGTGGCCGTTCGCGACCCTCGGCTGGCCCGCCGACACGCCTGAGCTGCGCGCCTTCTACCCCACCGATGTGGTGGTCACCGCCCGCGACATCATCTTCCTGTGGGTGGCGCGGATGATCATGCAGGGGCTCGAGTTCAGGGAGCAGATCCCGTTCGACGACGTCTACATCCACTCGGTCATCCAGGCCCCGGACGGCCGGCGCATGTCCAAGTCGCTCGGCACCGGCATCGATCCGCTGGCCCTGATCGACGGCGGCCCACGGCCGCCGGTGTTCACCGAGGGCGGCGACTTCCCCGCCTACGGCGCCGACGCCATGCGCTGGGGCCTCTTGGCGATGTCCTCCGGCCAGGACGTCCGCTTCAGCGAGGAGAAGGTCGCCCAGGGCCAGCAGCTGACCAACAAGCTGTGGAACGCATCCCGGCTGATCCTGCTCCGGATCGATCCCGAGCCGCGCGCCGCGGTCCGCCCCGGCACCGTCGAGGACCGCTGGATCCTCTCCCGGCTCGAGCGGGCCAGGGCCGAGGTCGGCGGTCGGATCGAGCGCTATGACTTCTCGCACGCCGCCCTGGCGCTCTACGACTTCGTCTACGGCGAGCTGTGCGACTGGTACCTGGAGCTGGTCAAGCCGCGTCTGTACGACGGCGATCCCGATGCCGCCGCCACGCTCCTGCACGTCCTCACCGAGACGCTCGCGCTCGCCCATCCGATCATCCCCTTCGTGACGGAGGAGATCTACTCGCACATCCCCGGAGCCGAGGGCCTGCTCGCCGCTCGCACGAGCCGGGCCGGAGCCGAGATCGACGAGCCCGCCGAGCAGAGACTCGGGCGCGCGATCGAGGCTGTCCAGGCGCTGCGCGCCTGGCGCGATCTGGCCGGCGTCAGGGTCGGCGCCCGCCTCACGGCGCGGATCGCTGCCGACGGCTACGAGGAGACCGCGGCGCACATCGCGCGGCTGGCCCGGATCGAGCTTTCCGGCGGCGGAAACGGCGCGGCGCCGGCGACGGATGGGGAGGGGCGGCCGGTGGCGTCGGTACCCGTGCCCGGCGGCACGATCGAGGTGCTCGCGGGCGACGAGCTCGACCTCGACGCCGCGGAGCGCCGGCTCGGCGAGCGGCGCGCGAAGCTGGGGGCCGAGATCGAGCGGGTGGAGCGCAAGCTGGCCAACGAGGGTTTCGTGGCCAAGGCGCCCGAGGCCGTCGTGGCGGCCGAGCGCGAGAAGCTCGAGCGCCTGAAGCAGGAGCTCGGATCGCTGTGACGCGGGGGCGGGTCTCGCAGTGACGCCGGAGCAGGCCGAGCGCTACCTGCTGTCCCTCGAGCTGTTCGGCATGCGGTTCGGCCTGGATCGCATGCACCGGCTCACGACGGCGCTCGGCAACCCCCAGAGCAGCTTCGATTCGATCCACGTCGTCGGGACCAACGGCAAGTCCTCGACGGTGCGGATGATCGCCGCGATCCTCGAGCGCCACGGGCTGCGCACCGGCTCCTACGTCTCGCCCCACCTGGTCTCGTTCTCCGAGCGGATCCGGGTCGGTGACGAGGACCTCGGCCGGGAGGCGTTCGCGGCCGCCGTCACCCGGGCCGCCCGGGCGGCCGAGCTGGTCGACCGCTCGCTCGGCGGCGAGGACCGGGTGACCCAGTTCGAGGCCCTGACCGCCGCCGCCTACTCCGAGCTCGCGGCCCGCAACGTCGACGTGGCGGTCGTGGAGGCCGGCCTCGGCGGCCGCTATGACGCCACCAACGTGCTGCCGTCGAAGGTCCAGGTCCTGACCAGCGTGGGGCTCGAGCACACGCGCTGGCTCGGGCCCACGATCGCCGACATCGCGCGGGAGAAGCTGGCCGTCGTCAAGGACGGCGGCACGCTCGTGGTCGGCCACGGGCTGCATCCCGACGCCGAGGCCGAGGCCCGCGCGGTCGCGGCCGCCCGCGGCGCGCGGCTTCTGCACGCGGGAGCGGATCCGGGCATCCCCGTGGGCGCGCTCGGTGGCTTTCAGCGCCGCAACTTCGCGCTCGCGACGGCCGCGGCCGAGGCCTACCTCGGCCACCTCGACCGGCCCGCCGTCGCGGCTGCCGCCAGCGAGGTGCGCGTGCCGGGACGGCTGCAGATCGCGGGCGAGCACCCGCTGACGCTGCTCGACGGAGCGCACAACCCCGAGGGGATGGCCGCGCTGGCGGAGTCGCTGGACGAAATCGTGGCCGGCCGGCGCCTGGTGGCCGTCGTGTCGATCCTCGACGACAAGGACGCGGCCTCGATGCTCGGTCGGCTGCTGCCGGCCTGCGATGCGCTCGTCCTCACCAGCAGTCAGAATCCCCGTGCCTTGCCGCCGCCCACACTTCAATCGCTGGCCCGGCAGCTGGACGGTCCCCCGTCCGAGTTGGTGCGCGCCCCCGGCGCTGCGCTGGCCCGCGGGCGGGAGCTGGCCGGCCCCGACGGCGTCGTGCTGGCGACCGGCTCGATCTTTCTCGTCGCCGACCTGATGCGGCTGGCGGCCGGAGATTCGGGCCGGGGGAGGGTCTCGCGGCTGTGAACGACCGCGACCACAATCCCAGCTTCCTGACCATGATCGGGCTCGTCGCGCTGATCGTGGCCGTGGTGATCCTGGTGTTCTTCGGGATCGGCTACCTGTTCGGCCGGGTATTCCTGTAGAGCGTCAGAGACCGCCCTGCAAGCATTCATGCAGCCGATCCGACCTGTCCGCCCACTACACTCGCGTCGTTAATGCTGTCTGAGGCCGTCTTCGGGATCAACAACAGCGGGGTCAACCTCGCCGTCAACCTGCTCATCCTGCTGTTGGTGGTGATCTGGCTCGCGCTCGTCTACTGGACGTACGCCGACGCGCGCCGCCGTATCGCGGACCCGCTCCTGATCGGCTGCGGGACCGTCGCGTCGCTGTTCCCGTACGTGGGAACGCTCGTCTATGTGATCGTCAGGCCGCCCGAGTATCTCGACGACGTCCGCGAGCGCGAGCTCGAGATGCAGGCCGCCGAGGCCCGCCTCGCCCAGCTCGGCTACCACTTGTGCCCGCATTGCGACTACGAGGTGGAGAAGGACTTCCTTCGCTGCCCGAGCTGCATGCGCAAGCTCAAGGACCCCTGCCAGACGTGCGGCAAGCCGCTCGATCCGCAGTGGAAGATCTGTCCCTTCTGCGAGTCCGAGATCGGCGCCCGCGCGCCGGCGCCTCGGCGTGCCCGGCACCGGCGCGAAAGCACAGCCTCCGCGCCCGCGGGCGGCGAGCAGCCGTCAACCACCTGAGAGCCGGGCTCGCCCGCGCCTGTCCGACCACCTCTTCGAGGGAGATGACCCATGGAGCGCACGCTCATCCTCGTCAAGCCCGATGCCTTTGCCCGCAACCTGACCGGTGAGATCATCGCTCGCTTCGAGCGCAAAGGGCTCGGGCTCGCCGCGCTGAAGCTGATGACGATGACCCGCGAGCTCGCCGAGCAGCACTACGCCGAGCACGACGGCAAGCCGTTCTTCGGGGAATTGGTCGAGTTCATCACCTCCGGTCCGCTGGTGGCGATGGTGCTCGAGGGCGACAGCGCCGTCGAGGCCGCCCGCCAGGTGATCGGCGCGACCAACCCGCTGCAGGCCACGACCGGCTCGATCCGTGGCGACTACGCGATCGCCGTGGGGCAGAACATGGTCCACGGCTCGGACTCCAACGAGTCCGCGGCCCGGGAGGCCGCGCTGTTCTTCCCCGAGCTCGGCTGACCGCGGCGTGGCCTGCGCCATGTCGCGGCCGCCGCTGATCCTGGCCTCGCGCTCGCCCCAGCGCAGCGCGATCCTCGAGCAGCTCGGGATCGCGTTCGAGGTCCGTGTCCCGGACGTCGACGAGCTCGAGGCCGGGCCGCCGAACGAGGTCGCGCCCGAGAACGCCTACCGCAAGGCCAAGGCGATCGCCGCCGGCGCCCCCGACGACGCGCTCGTGCTCGGCGTCGACACGGTCGTCGCGCTCGGCGCCCGGCTGTACGGCAAGCCCGCTGACGCCGCCGAGGCCCGCGCCACCCTCACCGCCCTCTCCGGCCGCCGCCACGCCGTCGTCAGCGGCCTCTGCGTGATCACCGGCAACCACACCCGCACCGCCACGACCACGACCCTCGTCGAGTTCCGCCGCCTCGACGACGACATCATCAACTGGTACATCGCCTCCAACGAGTGGCGCGAACGAGCCGGCGGATACGCAATCCAAGGTAAGGGCTCCGCGTTGGTGGCGGCGATCGAGGGCGACTACCAGAACGTCGTCGGCCTCCCAGTGGCGACGCTGCTGGAGTTGGAACCAGGGCTGCTGGGAGCGTGACGGAGGCTCCCGGAGCGCCTGAGGGGGGGCTCAAGGGGTGCGCCGGGCACTGCCGCTGCGGGGCTCCAGGAGGGCCGAGGAGCCGTCGCGGTCGGCGCTCACGGCTCGGCAGGCGGACGGGGGCACCGGCACCGGACACCTTGAGTGAGCCCTGCAGGGCGCCGGCACCCGGCGGGCGTCTCGGGTGTCCAGCGACGGTGTCCCGATCGCTCCCACCCAATTCCAGCCTTTTCCCCAGGTAGAGCGGACTCTCGGCCGTCGCCGGCGGACACACGTTCGGTACACTGAGCCGCGGACGGAGCCGGCAGCCTCCTCGCGCCCCACTCGTTCTCGCCGCTCCGCCCGTCGCTTTTCCCTACCTCCGTACACGCATGGGCTTTTTCACGTATCTGACCGGATTCGGCGGCCGCGACATGGCGGTTGATCTCGGCACCGCCAACACGCTCGTGTACGTCCGCGGACGCGGCATCGTGCTGTCGGAGCCGAGCGTGGTCGCCGTCGATTCGCGTACCGGCGAGGTGCACGCTGTCGGGATCGAGGCCAAGCGCATGCTGGGCCGCACGCCGGGCACGATCTCGGCCATCCGGCCGCTCAAGGACGGCGTGATCGCCGACTTCGAGGTCACCGAGGAGATGCTCCGGCATTTCATCCAGAAGGTGCACCAGAACCGCTGGGCGCACCCCCGCGTCGTCGTGTGCGTACCCAGCGGCGTCACCGGGGTCGAGAAGCGTGCCGTCGAGGAGGCGTGCCTGTCCGCCGGCGCGCGCCAGGCCTACCTGATCGAGGAGCCGATGGCGGCGGCGATCGGGGCCGGGCTGCCGGTCGGCGAGCCGACCGGCTCGATGGTCGTGGACATCGGCGGCGGCACCAGCGAGGTCGCGGTGATCTCGCTCGGCGGGATCGTCGTCTCGCAGTCGATCCGGATCGGCGGCGACGAGCTCGACGAGGCGATCATCAACTACGTCAAGCGCGAGTACAAGCTGCTGATCGGCCAGCAGACGGCCGAGGAGCTGAAGCTGGAGATCGGCTCCGCCTTCCCGATGGAGGAGGAGGTCCAGGCCGAGATCCGTGGCCGCGACATGGTCTCGGGCCTGCCCAAGACGGTCGTGCTCACGAGCGAGGAGATCCGCGGCGCCCTCGAGGAGCCCGTCTCCCAGATCATCGACGCGGTCAAGGAGACCCTTGACCGCACGCCGCCGGAGCTGGCCTCGGACATCATGGACCGGGGTATCATGTTGGCTGGAGGGGGATCGCTGCTACACGGGATCGAGGAGCGTTTGCGTCACGAGACGCAGATGCCGGCGCACTTGGCGGAGTCGCCGCTGACCTGCGTTGCGGTCGGCTCCGGAAGGTCATTGGAGGAGTTCGAGGCGATCCACCGTTCGAGCAAGAATTCACGTAACCGGCGCCGCCGGTACTAGGTCCTGGACCTGGTATTAGGCTGGTGCGGAGAACCACCTTGGAGACACGCATCTCGTGTACGACAAGCAAGTCCGTCGGCGGCGCGCCGTTCTCGCGCTGCTCGTCGCCGTTTCCCTGATCCTCCTCACGGCGTACTTCGGCGAATCGCCGAGCAGCCCGCTGCACACGGTGCAGCGCGGGATCGTCGAGGTCTTGTCTCCGATCCAGCAGGGCGCCAGCAAGGCGCTCAAGCCCGTCCGCGACGTCGCGGGCTGGTTCTCGGACACCTTCAGCGCCAAGTCGCAGCGCGACCAGCTCAAGAAGGAGGTGCAGACGCTCCGCACCCAGCTCGACCGCGCGCAGGCGGCGCTGATCCAGAACGCCCAGCTCTCCAAGCTGGTGGGCCTCGACAACAGCCTCGGGATCGCCTCCTTCCAGCCCGTCACCGCGCAGGTGATCTCGCGCGACCCGACCCTCTGGTACGCGACGATCGAGGTCGACAAGGGCTCCGACGACGGGGTGCGCATGAACGACCCGGTGGTCGGTGACGGCGGCCTCGTCGGCAAGATCTCGACCGTGATGCCCACGGCGGCGATCATCACCCTGATCACCGAGCATTCGTTCGCGGTCAGCGCCACCGTGCAGGACTCGCTCGGCGACCAGGGCGTGCTCGTGCCCGAGGTCGGCAACCCGAACCAGCTGCTGCTCCAGAACCTGCCGCTGCGCGCGCCCATCCAGACGGGCCAGCAGGTCGTGACCTCCGGCTTCAAGTCCGGCCCGCTCGACTCGCTCTACCCGGCCGGCATCCCGATCGGCCAGGTGTCGGACTCGAACACCCAGGACGACCTGCTCACCAACCAGCAGGTCAAGGTCAACCCGGTCGCCGACCTGCGCCATCTCGACGTTGTACAGATCCTCACGACCCCCCACGGCGGCTCCCAGCGCGCGCAGGTCCCGTGAACGAGAACTTCCGCCTTCCCATCCGACTCGCGATCCTCGCCTTCGCCACGGTGGTGCTCCAGCAGGCCGCCGTGTCCCAGGTCTCGATCTTCGGCGTGAGCGCCGACATCTCTCCGCTCGTGGTGATGTCCGTCGGGCTGCTCGCGGGCTCGCTCGCCGGTGCCGTGATGGGGTTCACCACCGGCATCCTCGTCGACCTGATCCTCGTCCAGACGCTCGGCGTGACCTCGCTGCTGTACATCGTGATCGGCTACTGGTGTGGGCGCCTCCGCGAGCTGCGCGATCCCTCGCACGGCCTGGTGCCGCTGGCGATGGGGGCCGCGGCCACCGCCGTGGCGGGCATCGGCCTGGCCATCATCCAGTTCCTGCTCGGCGTCGACGCGCCGGTGAGCTTCCTGCTCGTGCAGCAGATCTTCATGACCATCCTCGTCAACACGCTGATCGCGCTGCCGGTGTACGCGCTGGTGCGGCGCGTGATCCGGCCCGCGCTGCCGGAGGACCCGCGCCGCCGCCGTCGTCGCGCCTACACGACCGGCGGCCTCAGCCCGCTCCAGCGCCCCTCCGAGCGTTTGGGCCAGATCCCGCGCTCGTCGCGATGATCCAGCTCCCCGAAGACCGCCGCCCGCCGCTCTCGCCCCAGCTCGCGCTCCGGGTGGCCATGCTGGGCGGGTTCGCGCTGATGATGTTCGCGATCATCTTCTTCCGCCTCTGGTACCTGCAGGTGCTCTCCGGCGATCAGTACCTCGCGCAGGCGAGCACGAACCGCGTCCGCGACATCTCGATCCCCGCCTCGCGCGGCGAGATGGTCGATCGCAACGGGACGCCCCTGGTCGAGAGCCGCCAGGCCTCAGCGATCCAGCTCGCGCCGCCCGACCTGCCCAAGGACCCGGCCGCGCGCGCGGCCGAGTTCAACCGGCTGGCCGGCGTGCTCGGGATCTCGAACCAGACGGCCCGCTGCCGCGTCGGCCCGCAGGTGCTGTACGTCTCGGCGATCGAGTGCGTCCTCCAGCAGAAGCGCTACCAGCTTCCGTACGCCAACGTGACGCTCAAGACCGACGTCCCGCCCGACGTCCACGCCTACCTGGCCGAGCGCGCCGATCAGTTCCCCGGCGTGAGCGAGCCGCAGATCTACGTGCGCTCCTATCCGTACCACGACCTCGCGTCGCAGCTGTTCGGCACCGTCGGGCCGATCAACCCGAGCGAGCTCAAGGATCCCCGCTACCAGGGCGTGCCCCGGGACGGGATCGTCGGCCAGTCGGGGATCGAGCAGTCCTACGACCACTACCTGCGCGGCGTCGACGGTGCGGAGCGGGTGCAGGTGGACGCGCTGGGCCAGTTCAAGGGGTATTTGACGAAGCGCGCGCCCGTGCCCGGACACACCCTCAAGCTGTCGCTCGACCTCGGCCTCCAGAAGGCCGGCCAGGCGGCGATCCAGGACGCGATCACCAACAACCCGCCCGCGGACTCGGGCGCGTTCGTCGCCCTGGACCCGCGCAACGGCGAGGTCCTGGCGATGGGGTCCAATCCGAGCTTCGACCCCAACATCTTCGCCCGGCCGCTGTCCAGGGCCACCTACGCGCAGCTCAACAACCCGTCCAGCAACTACCCGCTGGTCAACCGCGCGATGGGCTCGCCGTACCCGACCGGCTCGACCTTCAAGGTGATCACCGCCACGGCCGGGCTCCAATCGGGGACGATCACCCCCAGCACCGTGATCAACGACCCGGGCAAGATCACCGTCAGCGGCCAGACCTTCCAGGACTCGGGCGGCGCCGGCGCCGGCGCGGTGTCGCTGGTGGACGCCATCCGGGTCTCCTCGGACGTCTTCTTCTACACGCTAGGCGCGCAGATGAACTCGCCTCAGCCGGCCGGCGGGCCGCTCCAAAACTGGGCCCGCCAGTACGGGATCGGGCGCCCCACGGGGATCGACATGGCGGGCGAGTTCTCGGGCATCCTGCCCTCGCCGGCCTGGCGCGCGATGCGCAACCGCGAGGAGCTGGCCTGCGAGCACCGCCACCACGACACGATCCCCTGTGGCTTCAGCGACCTGCGCCCATGGTCGATCGGCGACAACATTCAGCTCGCCACCGGACAGGGTGACCTCGAGGCGACGCCGCTGCAGATGGCCGTCGTCTACTCGGCGGTCGAGAACGGCGGCACGATCGTGCGCCCGCACGTCGGCCTCGAGGTGCAGGACGACAACGGCAACGTGCTACAGAACATCGACCCGCCACCGCAGCGCCACATCCCCGTCGAGGTGTCGAACCTGGACGCGATCCGGGCCGGCCTGCGCGCCGCCGCATCGCAGCCCGGCGGCACCTCGGCTGACGTGTTCGCCGGCTTCCCGCAGCCGGTCTACGGCAAGACCGGAACCGCCCAGCATGCCAACGCCGCGGACCAGTCGTGGTATGTGTGTTACGTGCCCGACCCCAAGCGTCCGATCGTCGTAGCCGTGACGATCTTCCAGGGCGGCTTCGGGGCCATGGCGGCGGCGCCGGCCGCGCGCGAGATCCTGTCGCAGTGGTTCTACGGCAACAGGGGCAGTTTCGTGGCCGGAAGCTCGAAGACCCGATGAGCGTCACCTCCCTCCAGGCCCCCGAGGAGCAGGCGGTCGCGCGGCCGCGCACGATGGTGCTGTTCGACCCGCTGCTGATGGTCGCCGCGCTCGGGCTCGTCGCCTGCTCGCTGGTCACCCTCCACAGCGCCACCCGCACCTCGATTCCCGGCAAGCCGCTCTACTACGTCGAGCGCCAGGGGATCTATGTCTTGATTGGGATCGTGGTCGCGTTTCTGCTCTCCCGCTTCGACTACTCGCGGTTGCGCGAGTACAAGTTCGGGCTCTACGCGCTGCTGATCGGCTCCAACCTCTTGGTGCTCGGGATGGCCAGCGCGACCCGCGGCTCGCGGCGCTGGATCACGCTTCCGTTCTTCCAGGTGCAGCCGTCGGAGTTCGGCAAGGTGCTGTTGATCACGGCGCTGGCCGGATTCGTCGTGGACCGCTCGCGCCGCATCCACGAGTGGAACACGACCGCGCGCATCATGCTGCTGGCGCTCGGGCCCGCCACGCTGGTCATCGTCCAGCCCGACCTCGGGACCGGCATGGTGTTCGTCGCCGTGGCGTTCACGCTGCTGTTCGTGGCCGGCACCTCGTGGAAGCAGCTGACCGCCCTGGTCGCGATGTTCGCGGCCTCGATCGCGCTCGTGCTGGCCGCCGCGCCGGCGGTGGGCGTCCACGTTCTCAAGCCCTACCAGGTGCAGCGGCTGACCGGTTTCCTCAGCCCCTCGCACGATGTGCGCAACCAGACCTACCAGATCACCCAGTCGATCGTTGCGATCGGCTCGGGCCAGAAGACCGGGCGGGGGACGGCCAACGCCAGCCAGACGGCGCTCCACTTCCTGCCTGAAAGCCAGACCGACTTCATCTTCGCCGTCGTGGGGGAGACCTACGGCTTCGTCGGCGCAGCGCTCGTGCTGTCGCTGTACGCATTGATGATCTGGAGAGGTCTGCGCATCCTCACGATGTCCAAGAACCTGTACGGCGCCCTGATCGCCGGCGGCATTCTCTCGATGCTCATGTTCCAGGTCTTCGTGAACGTGGGCATGACCGTCGGGATCATGCCCATCACCGGCGTCCCGCTGCCGCTCATGAGTTACGGCGGCTCGTCGGTCCTCGTCACATTCATTGCGCTCGGCCTCCTGCAGTCGATCCACATCCAGGCCCGGATCGCGACCGCGGGGAAGGCCCGGACGCTACTTTCGTAATGCCGGCCCACCTGAGCGCCGGCCCTATTTTCACAAAGGACTGAACGACAATTGAAGAAGCAAGTGCTGGTCAGCGTCGACCGCGGGGAAACCCGGGTCGCGCTGCTCGAAGCGACGGGTACGGTACCCGCGCGCAAACCCGGCTCTTCCACCCGGCGGCGTAGCAAGCCCGCCACAAAGCCAGGCGCCGGCTACCAGGTCGCCGAGCTCTATCTCGAGCGCAAGGGTGCCCGCTCGATCGTCGGCAACATCTACAAAGGTCGCGTGGACAACGTCCTCGCCGGCCTCGAGGCGGCGTTCGTCGACATCGGCCTGGAGAAGAACGGCTTCCTGCACGTCGACGAGATCGTGCTCCCCGGCGTCGAGACCCCACGCCGCGGCCGCGGCGGCGCGCGGGACGGCCGGCAGATCACCGACATGCTCAAGCCCGGCCAGGAGATCGTGGTTCAGGTCGTCAAGGACCCGCTCAAGACCAAGGGCGCGCGCCTGTCGATGGACCTCACGATCGCCGGGCGCTACATGGTCTACGCGCCCTACGGCGAGGGCGTCGGCGTCTCGCGCCGGCTCGATGACAAGGAACGCGAACGGCTGCGCAAGCAGGCCGCCAAGCTCGAGCTCAAGGGTGGCGGCGCGATCATCCGCACGGCTGCGCAGGGCGCCGAGCGCGCCGACCTCGAGCGTGAGCTGCTGTATCTGTTCAAGCTCAACGAGGTGCTCCAGAAGCGCGTCGCCGAGACCCCGGCGCCGGCGCTCGTCTTCCAAGAGGCGGACCTCTCGGTGCGGGTCGTGCGCGACATCTTCTCGGCCGCGTTCGAGCGCGCCATCGTCGATGACCCCAAGCAGCACCACCGCCTCGTCTCGTTCTTCTCGCGCACCGCGCCCGACCTGGTCGACCAGGTGGAGCTGTGGGAGGAGAAGACGCCCCTGTTCGAGGCCTTCGGGGTCGAGGACGTGCTCGCCTCGACGCTGTCGCGCCGTGTCGATCTGCCCAGCGGCGGCTATCTGATGATCGACTACGCCGAGGCGCTGACGGTGATCGACGTGAACTCCGGCAGCTTCATCGGACGCGGCAAGGGAGCCCGGCTGGAGGACACGATCACCAAGACCAACCTCGAGGCCGCCGACGAGGTCGTGCGCCAGCTGCGGTTGCGCGACATCGGCGGGATCATCGTCATCGACTTCATCGACATGGCGCGGGCCCGCAACCGCGACGCGGTCCTGAAGACGCTCCGCAAGGCGCTCGACGAGGACCGCACCAAGACCTTCGTGGTCGAGATCTCGCCGCTCGGGCTGGTCGAGATGACGCGCCAGAACGTCACCGACGGCGTGCGCGAGATCATGACCAGGCCGTGCCCGACCTGCGACGGCGAGGGCGTGATCAAGTCCGAGGAGACGATCGCGATCGAGTTCGAGCGCCGCATGCGCGACCTGGCCAAGGAGTCCGACGCTGAGGCCTTCCTGATCCAGATGAACCCGCGCGTGAGCGCGGAGTTCACCGGCAACGAGGCCCGCGTGCTGCAGGCGATCGAGGCCGAGACCGGCAAGTGGTTCCACTTCGAGGGCTCCGAGGGGCTCCCGCTGGACCACTTCAAGGTCCTGCTCGAGGGCAAGCGCGACGAGGTCGTCGAGCGGGCGCTGCCGTTCCGCGAGGGCGAGGAGGTCCACGTCGAGATCGTCGAGCCGCACATGTACAGCCTCGGCGACGCGGTGGCCAAGATCGACGGCTACATCATCTCCGTCCGCGGCGGCACGCCGTACGTCGGCGAGAAGCACCTGGTGCGGATCGAGGAGGCGGGTCGCACCGCCGCCGTGGCGTCGCTCGTCGACGTGGCGCCGGAGGAGCTGGCGGCCAACCAGGCCAAGGATGACGTAGAATCCAAGCCTCGGCGCCGTGGCCGCAGAGGCGGACGGCGCCGTTCTGGCGCCAAGGCCGAACCCTCGGCTCCCGCCGCTTCGGAATAGAAATCATGTACGCGATCGTCAAGACCGGTGGTAAGCAGTACCGCGTCGAGGAGGGGCAATGGCTCCTCGTCGAACGGCTGCCCGATGACGACGGCGCCAGCATCGCGCTGCAACCGCTGCTCGTGGTCGACGGCGCCAACGTCGTCGATGGCGCCGACCTCGACAAGGTCAAGATCGAGGCGAAGATCGTCGCCCACGAGCGCGGCCCCAAGCTGCGCGTCGTGAAGTTCAAGCCCAAGCGCGGCTACAAGCGCCACAACGGTCATCGCCAGGACCTGACGCGGATCCAGATCACCGGGATCACGCTCCCCGGCGGGATGGCGAAGAAGTCGTCCGCCGCGGAGAAGAAGAGCCCGGCGCCGGTGGCGGCAGCGCCCGTCGCGGCGACCGGCACCGCGCCCGCCGCCGAGGTGGCCGAGACGTGGGCCGAGAAGGGCGCCCCGGAGGCTGCCGCTGCCACTGAGGTCGAGGTGACGCCGACGCCCGAAGCTGCCGAGGCGGCCGCTGCGGAGGCTCCGGCGGCGGAGGAAGAGACAGCGGCGGCCGAGGAGCCGGCCGCCCCGACCACGGAGGCCGACAATGGCTCATAAGAAAGGCCTCGGCTCGAGCCGCAACGGCCGCGACTCCAACGCCAAGCGACTCGGTGTCAAGGTGTTCGCCGGCCAGGCCGTCACCGGCGGCGAGATCATCGTGCGCCAGCGCGGAACCGTGTTCAAGCCCGGCGACGGCGTCGGGATCGGCCGCGACGACACGATCTTCGCCACCGCGGCCGGAACGGTCGAGTTCACGCGCGGCCGCCGCGGCCGCGTGATCTCCGTCGTCCCCGCCGGCGTTCCCGCCGGCGAGTAGAGCCCCTCGGTGTTCGGCCGCCCGGTTGCCCTGGCGGCCCTACCGCTCGTGTCCTCGGCCGGGCCCCCTAACGCATCTCCGGGCGCACTCTGAACGCGAGAATGCTCCCGTAGATGCGTTGGTCCGCGACGAGAACGCCTGACTTACCGGAACAGACTGC
>Ga0209048_10000797_pt1 | contig 33554 bp, 30 predicted proteins | sample FrelakmetCRP12CR_FD_187146 | JGI IMG/M metagenome (GOLD analysis project Ga0209048, IMG submission 187146) | Freshwater lake sediment microbial communities from the University of Notre Dame, USA, for methane emissions studies - CRP12 CR (SPAdes)... | ecosystem: Environmental > Aquatic >...
GTTGTTTATCACTTCATCTTTGCCGTTGTCAACCGGCGGAAGAGGGCTTGGGCTGTTCGTTGACAGGAGAAAAGTGATCTGGTACTGGCATGCCCATGTTCGTCGCACCGGTCCATGGGCTGAGAAACATGTTGCTGTGTGTGGGCGTTGTTACGCTGTGTTGTCTCGCTCTTGCGTCGGCCCATGCCATCGACGTGCAGCCCACCACGGAGCAGATTCAGGCCGCACTTGAACAGGGGAAAGAGGCGGCGCAAAAGCGAAGCTCTCCGGATACCTTTTATGCCCGATTCGGCGCAACCGACGAACTCCACTCGAGCGGGTTTTTGATCACGAAGCTTGGCGGGCTGTCGGTCATGGCGACGCATATGGCTTTGCGGGGGCTCCAGCCGAGCGAGAACGATGTGACGCAGGTACTGGAAGGCCAGACCATGCTGGTCAGCACCGTCATCTTCGGGAATTTCCCCAACTTCGCGGTGGACAGTTATATGGTGTTCGATCAGGGAGGGAAAACCATCAAGCCTGTAACCATCCGCTTCGATGGGTTCGCCAATCGCAGCGCTGCCTGGCCGGAGAGCCCGCGATTCAAAGCGAAAGTTATCGCGTCATTCAACTATGCCGACTTCGACCCGAACGCCAAAACAACCATCACGGTGTTTCCGGCGAACGGAGGAGAGTCGAGTTTCGCCATAGATTTTTCCGGGATCCACTAGTTCATTCCGCGTGTCACGTTCCTATTTAACAATGGCTAAGGCGCGCGCAACTCCACCACTTGATGCAGAAACCATCGCTATTGGTACCGAGCTGTTGATCGGGGGCCGATCCGACTTGAATTCCCTCTTTCTCGCTGACGAACTCGGCGAGCTCGGCATCGCAGTTCGCTTCAAATCGGTCGTCGGTGATGAGCGGCAGGATATCGTCACGGCCATTCACACGGCCGTGAAGCGGGCCCAGGTGATCATCATGACCGGCGGACTCGGCCCCACCGTGGACGATTGCACGAGGGAGGCGGTGGCTTATGCGACCGGACACCGGCTCGGTCGTCGAAAAGAAGCGCTGGAAGCTATGATGGCACGACTCGCTCAATGGGGTCGCCGGCCAAGCAAAGGGCAGTTGCGCCAGGCGATGATTCCCTCCGGTGGCACAGTGTTGAAGAATCCGGTCGGCTCCGCGCCCGGGTTCTGCCTGACATGGAAGAAGGCGCTGATCATCTCGTTGCCCGGCGTGCCGCGGGAAATGGAAGAGATGATGCGGCAGGAGGTCTTGCCGATGCTGCGAGCTGCAAGTGAAGCATCGGGCCGGGCTCTTCGAGCGCCGATCGTTCGTCAGGTGTTTCATACGTTCGGCCTGGCGGAGGCGGACGTCGATGCCAAATTAGAAGGACTGACTCCGAAAGGAGGACCGGTCGACCTGGGTTTGCTCGCGTCGCCCATGGGTGTGCTGGTCTCGCTGACGACGAAGGGGAACCAATCGTCCTCGGAGAAGAATCGTGATCTGCTCCAGAAGCTGGCGAACGACGTCCGCTCACGACTCAGCGACTGGGTCTTCGCCGAGGGGCGCGACACGATGGAAGAAGTCGTCGGGCGGGAACTCGCCAAACGGGGGCTCATGCTGGCGGTAGCGGAATCCTGCACCGGCGGACTGATCGGCCATCGTCTCACGCAGGTGGCTGGTTCATCGGCCTATGTGGATCGTGGCGCCGTCTGCTACAGCAATCGAGCGAAGACGGAGATGTTGGGCGTGCCGGCGGATCTCATTGCCCAACAGGGGGCAGTGAGCAGGGAGGTTGCCGCGGCAATGGCCTGCGGCATTCGCGAGCGCGCCAACGTATCGGTGGGACTCAGCGTCACCGGCATTGCCGGGCCAGGCGGCGGGACTGAGACCAAGCCGGTCGGGCTGGTCTATATCGGGTTGGATGGTGGAACCGGCCTTCCGATCACACAGGAATTCCGGTTTCATGGAGACAGGAATGTCATCAAGCAACGGTCGTCGCAAGCAGCGCTAGATCTCCTTCGGCGCTGGTTGCTCGGTCTCGGTAAGGGGTTGAGGTGATCAGGGCATTCCTTGCCGTCGAATTGTCTCAAGAGCTGCGGGCCGAGCTTGCCACTGTCCAGCAGGAATTGAAGCGTAGAATTGACCCGGAGATGAAGCGAGACATGCGCATCTCCTGGGCGAAGCCTGCCTCGATCCATCTCACGATCAAGTTCCTTGGGGACATGGATGAGCAGGTGATCGATCCGTTGCTGGTTGCGGTCGAACGGGCGATCGGGAGTCAGATAGCTGTGAACGTGCCGCTTGAACGACTCGGCGTCTTTCCTCGTCCGCAAAGTCCGCGCGTGTTGTGGGTCGGGCCGTCGGAGAATTGGGAGAAGGGAGCGGAGGCGAAGCGCATAGCTGAGATCCATGGCGTGATCGAACAGGCTTGTGAAGGGTTAAGCTTTCTCCGTGAGACGAAACCGTTCAGTCTTCATCTGACCCTGGCGCGAATCAAAGTGGGGGAACGGCAAGTTGGAGTCGCATTGGCAAAGAGCGGAGTGCTGGACCGTCCGCTATCATTGGGCTCGCTGCTGGTGGAGTCGGTCGTGTTGATGAAGAGTGAATTGAAGCCGACCGGCTCGGTCTATACGAAGCTGTGGGACGTGTTGCTGCGGGGTTAATCGTCCGATCTGGGGGCCGGCGATGAGTGGCGGATCTCATCGGATAGCCCTCGAAGGACAACCGCCACATTGCGAAAGGTGCGATCAAGGTTGGTCATCACCTCAAGTTCATTCTCTCCCCATGCCCAAAATGACAACATGAGCTGCTGACCAAGCTGCAGCTCCGGCGGCCCTGGCAGGGTCGTAAATCTGACCGACATAATCGTGACGCCGATAGCCCCCCATTCGAATGCTGGGTCGGTTCGTCTCAAGGCATGAGCGGCGGCGTTGGCCAACCAATGAATCTGCTCTGGCGATGTATTCAACGCCAGGTCCCGGTAGAGAATCATCAGGCGGCCGGAACATTGCAGTCGCTTGGAGGACTGAGTGTTCGTATTGGCTGTGGCGCCGCTAAAGGCACAGTCATTGGACTCGAGGACCGACTCGGAGCCATTCAGCCACTCAAGGAGCTGATAGAAGGTCTCGGTCGCAGGGTATGAGTTCCAGCCCTGCATATCCTCAAGTGACCCCCGGATGAGTTCAGGCTTTGCTCGAAAATCGTAATACCTCTGTGTCGGATCCGATTGACCGTCGATCCAAGGGTGAGACCGGGGGCCCAAGGAGTCGGGATCGTTGTGTTCGTAAATCTTCATCGTCCATCCATCGTCATGAATCCTCAGGCCACGAGCTGACCTCTGTGCTGGGGCTTACTTTGCAGCATAGCAAGTAAGCCATCCGTTATGCGGAGGTCAATGGTGGATCTTGACGGTCCCCTGATTTCCCAGGTTTGTCTTAATCTGATGTCGGAATAATCTCGCCGCACGTCGCGCGATTCACGCGTGCAGTCTTGAGAGCGAGGCGAACAATGCTGACGGGGGCTATGTCAGTGCTGCGGGGGCTGCTCGCGCATGGTGCGGCAGAAGAGTTCGGTCAGCGTCGGTTCGAAGGCGGTACCGGCTTGCTGCTCGATCTGTTGCAGAGCTTCGTTGATGGGGAGCGATGTTCGTTCCGGTTTTTCGGCAGTCAGGTCGTCAAACGCCTGGGCGATGCCGACAATACGAGCGAGCAAGGGCGTGCCTTCCTCTCGTAAGCCGAAGGGGTATCCCGTTCCGTCCCATCGCTCGTGGTGGAGGGCGATAATCTGCACAGCGTCGGATGATAATCCCATCGCCCGGCCCATCCTCGCACCGAGGTCTGGACGATGGATCTGTTGGTCGGATTCCATGTTCAGCACGTTGTTGCCAGGAACGCTGATCAAATCGAGATCATGCACGAGTGCGCCGAGTGCCAGGGACTGTTGTTCGGCGATGGGGAGGCTGAGTCGATTGGCAACAAGCGTCGAATAAAAACTGACGCGGCTTCCATGGTTGAGCAGGTGGCGATCCTTAGCTTCTAAGAGGTCGGAGATGAGGGGAACCAACGGCGACGTCTCATCGCTATGTGACACGGAGAGTGATCCCGCGCGGTTCATGGTGGTGTAGTCATCGACGAGGGCCTGCCAAGCCTTGGTACAGGCTGGTTCTGGGCCCCAGAGTGTTGTCGAGTTGGTGAGGACCGGGCGCAGTTGATCGAGCCGCAGTTTCTTCTGGGCAGTCTGCAAGGAGATGGCCAGCAATTCTGAGGCATTGAACGGTTTCAGGAGGAAGCCAGCCGCGCCGTGCCGGATGCAGTCCATCGCCGATTGAAGACTGCCATAGGCCGTGACCATAATGACTTCGATCTCGGCATGCGCGCGCTTGATGTCATGCAAGAGGTCCGATCCGGAACGATCGGGCAATTTCAGGTCCAACGTGACGAGATCAACGCCGTGGTCGTCGAGGACGGCCAGGGCTGCGCGTGCAGTATCCGCGGTGAGTATGTGGAAGTCCTGCTGAAGGATCTGTGTGAGGGCTGCACGGGGGGCTGCCTCATCGTCGACGATCAGGACCGTCGGTCTATGGTCGGTTGTGTCGGGGACGAGAGTCGAAGGCATAGTGTCACTTGTATCTCTATCCCCTCCGCTGGTCAAGGAATTCGGCTGAATACACGTGTTTTCACCCGATGTTCTCCATGCTCGCGCCGTATTTTGGGACATTCTTCGCTAGGTTTCTTTCTCTCAACTTGGGTATAATCCCTCAATCTCTCTATTACCAGAGGAGTACCAATGGCTGAAAAAGACGACAAGAAGCGCGCACTGGATCTGGCCCTGTCCCAAATTGAGAAGCAATATGGGAAGGGGGCGATCATGAAGCTGGGGGGGGCCGATGGCCCGGTGGATATTCCGGCGATTTCGACCGGATCCCTCGGTCTTGATATTGCCCTGGGCGTCGGCGGGGTTCCCCGCGGTCGGGTGATCGAAGTCTTTGGTCCCGAGTCATCGGGCAAGACAACATTGACCCTACATGTGATTGCGGAAGCACAGAAGGCCGGTGGCACCGCTGCCTTTATCGATGCAGAACATGCGCTGGATTTGGGCTATGCGAAGAAGTTGGGCGTGCAGGTGGACGATCTATTGGTGTCGCAGCCCGATACCGGCGAGCAGGCGCTGGAAATTGCCGAGACCCTCGTCCGGAGCGGGGCGATCGATGTTATCGTGGTGGACTCTGTTGCAGCGCTCGTGCCGAGAGCCGAAATCGAAGGCGAAATGGGCGATGCACATATGGGACTGCAAGCGAGGCTCATGTCGCAGGCCCTTCGCAAATTGACGGCCGCTATTTCCAAATCGCAGACGACTTTGATCTTCATCAATCAGATTCGGATGAAGATCGGCGTGATGTTCGGCAACCCGGAGACGACGACCGGCGGCAATGCACTTAAGTTCTATGCGTCCGTGCGGCTGGATATCCGGCGCATTGAGTCGATCAAGGAAGGGCAGGAGGTGACCGGCAGCCGCGTGCGCGTGAAGGTGGTGAAGAACAAGATGGCGCCTCCGTTCAAGCAGGCGGAATTCGATATCATGTTCGCGCAGGGCATTTCGAAACCCGGCGAGTTGGTCGATCTCGGGGTCGAGAAGAAAGTGGTGGAGAAGTCGGGGGCCTGGTATTCCTATCAGGGCGAGCGGCTCGGGCAGGGACGCGACGCGGTGCGAGACTTTCTTTTGAATAATCAGCCGTTGGCGCGTGAGATTGAAGGGAAGTTGCGTGACCTGGCCGGTCTACCCGGGCGTACGCCTGAGAAATCTGCTGCCTTGCCGGTGAAGGACGAGAAAAAGATCGAGGAGAAACGCGAGGAGCGGCGACCGCACAAGGTCGGCGTCTAACAGGCTGCGAACCAGACGGTGGTCAGGCAAGTCACAGGCAAGTCGGCACCGTCTCCCGATCAATGGCTGCAGCTCTCAGTGCGGGCTCTGGCCCGCAGTGATCGCACCACAGCCCAGATCGAAAGATTGCTGGCAGCGAAGGGGGCGTCTCCCTCGCAGATACGAGCCACGGTTCGACGGCTGGCATCGTTGAGATACCTCGATGATGGAGCCTTCGCTGCGAGGTGGGTCGATAGGCGACTCGCCCGCATGCCGATGGGGCGTGCGCGCCTGCAAGAAGAGCTGCTCGCCACCGGCTGTCCTGAACACATCGTGCAGGCGACGTTGCGGGCCACCTACCGCAAGGTGAGTGAACAGGACCTCGCGCTACAAGTTGTCAGGATGGCTGAACGGGCGACATCGGTTCAGACGCTTGGCCGATTAGCGAAACTGTTGAACCAACGAGGGTTTGACGAAGACACGATTGAGACAGTGATGGGGCCGCTGCTGCGAAAGGAAAATTAGGGTGGCATGAAGAACAGTACTCAAGAATTGCGACAAGCCTTCATTCGATATTTTGAACAGCAGGGTCATCAGGCCGTGCCGAGTTCCGCCTTGATTCCTCAGGCGGATCCCACGCTGCTCTTTACCAATGCCGGGATGAACCAGTTTAAGCGGGTCTTCCTCGGTGAGGAAACGCGCGCCTACAAGCGGGCGGCCACCGTCCAGAAGTGTCTCCGTGCGGGAGGCAAGCATAACGATCTGGAAAACGTCGGCTATACCAGACGGCACCACACGTTCTTTGAAATGTTGGGGAACTTTTCCTTCGGCGACTACTTCAAGGAAGACGCCATCAGGTTTGGCTGGGAGTTTCTGACTCAGACGGTCGGCTTGGCGAAGGATCGAATGTGGGTGACGATCTTCCGCGATGACGACGAAGCGGATCAGCTGTGGAAGAAGATCGGGGTTCCAGCCTCGCGGATCGTGCGGTGCGGCGAGAAGGATAACTTCTGGCAGATGGGGGATACGGGACCCTGTGGGCCCTGCTCGGAACTCCATTTCGACCAGGGACCGTCGGTGCCGGGCGACGATCGGCCGAACGGCGAGGGCGATCGGGTCATCGAGATCTGGAATCTCGTCTTCATGCAGTATAACCGGGATGCGGCGGGTAAGCTCAATCCGCTTCCAAAGCCGAGCATCGATACCGGCATGGGACTCGAACGGCTGGCGGCAGTGGCACAAGGTGTCCACAGCAACTACGACAGCGATGCGTTCACGCCCTTGCTCAGCGCCGTGGCCATCAGGGCCGGGGTTCGGTATGGGGAGGAGGACCAGACCGATCGCTCGATGCGCGTGGTGGCGGACCATCTTCGCGCGATCACGTTCTTGATGGCTGATGGGGTGTTGCCGTCGAACGAGGGGCGCGGTTACGTGCTACGCCGGATTCTGCGCCGGGCTGCGCGCCATGGACGCCTGCTGGGCATCGTCGAGCCCTTCCTCTATGAGTTGACAGCGGCGGTCGTGAACCAGATGGGTGTGGTCTATTCGGAAGTCCGGGGCGCAGCGGCGACGATTGCCGAGGCGACGAGAGGCGAAGAGGAGCGATTCATCGCCACGCTCGATCAAGGCTTGCCGATTCTCAACGAGATGATCGCGAAAGCACGCTCTGCCGGGAGTCGGGTTCTCACGGGCCCCGAGGTGTTCAAACTGTATGACACCTATGGGTTCCCGATGGATTTGATGGGAGAGGCCTGCCGCGAGCAGGCGATGACGCTCGATGAGGCGGGGTTCGACCAGGCCATTGAGGAACAGAGGAATCGTGCGCGCAAAACCGGCGGGTTTGAACAGGAAACGGCCCGGCCGGCAGTCGCGGAGGTGGCCCGGCGTCTCGGGGCGACGAAGTTTATCGGCTACGATCGCCTGGAGAGCGAAAGCCTCGTGCAGGCGATTTTGAAAGGCGACCGGTTGGTCAAAGAAGCGGCGGAAGGCGATGAGGTTGAAGTAGTCCTGGAGGTGACGCCGTTCTATGCAGAAGGCGGTGGGCAGGTCGGCGACCAAGGCGTTCTAATCGGCCACGATGGGCGGGTGGAGATCAAGGAAACTACGAGGCCAGTGCCGACCCTGATTCTGCACAAGGGGACCGTCACGAAAGGACGGATCCGCGAGGGCGAGGTGCTGCACATAACTGTCAATACCACGACGCGGCAGGATGCGCAGCGAAACCACACTGCCACCCACTTGCTCCATGCTGCGTTGCGCGATTTGCTGGGTCCTCACGTCAAACAGTATGGGTCGCTCGTCGGGCCGAATCGCTTGCGATTCGACTTTGCCCATTTCAGACCGCTGACCTCCCGAGATATTGATGAGATCGAAACGGTCGTGAACAACGAGGTGCGGAAGAATGAGTTGGTCGCCACCGAGGTGATGAGCATTCAGGATGCGGTCGCCAAAGGTGCGCTGGCCTTCTTCGGCGACAAATATGGCGAGCAGGTCCGGGTGGTAACCGTCGAATCCTTCAGCAAAGAGCTCTGCGGCGGAACGCACTGTCGGCATACGGGAGACATCGGCCTGTTCAGAATTGAGTCGGAGACCGGCGTCGCAGCTGGTGTGCGCCGTGTCGAAGCCCAGACCGGCAGCGGGGCGCTCGCGCACATGAAGAAGCTGGAAACGGACATTCGGGAACTCTCGGACTTGCTCAAGGTCGGCCAGTCCGAGCTGGTGGCCAAGACACGCAAGGTCATGACGCAGCTGAAAGACAAAGAACGCGAGCTGGAAGAGCTGAAATTGAAAATGGCCAGCGGCTCGGCGGTTGAGGCCACGGCGAAAATGATTGCTGGTATTCAGGTGCATGTGCAACGGACCGATGGTCTGGATGTGAACGGCATGAGGGCGCTGGCCGATCAGCTGCGGGACAAATTGAAGAGCGGTGTCGTGGCTCTCGGCGCCGTCAACGACGGGAAGGTTTCGTTACTGGTCGTCGTCACGAAGGATCTGACCGTCCGACTGAAAGCGGGCGACCTTATTAAGGAGATGGCGGCGGAAGTCGGTGGTACCGGCGGCGGCAGGCCCGAGATGGCACAGGCCGGCGGGAAGGATCCGGCCAGGCTGGACGCTGCGTTGGAAAAAGTCTTTGGACTGGTCGAACGGATGTCGGAGCGGTAGACTAATGGAGTCTGGTAAACGAATACTCGCGCTCGATTACGGGACCAAGCGGATCGGGGTGGCCCTGAGCGATGAGCTGGGGTGGACGGCCCAACCGCTTGAGACGCTTAATCGGCGTACCTTGGACCGGGACATTGCCCGTATCGCGTCCCTCGTGGGGACGTATGAGGTCAGGCAAGTCCTGTTGGGCTTTCCACTTCAATTGGATGGCCGCGAGGGTCCGGCGATCGAGGCGATGCGCGAGTTTCAGGCTCGGTTGGAGCAGGGAGTGCCGGTTCCCGTTATTCTGTGGGATGAACGGTTGACGACGAAGGCGGCGGAAGACCTCTTGATCGCGGCCGATGTCAGTCGGAAAAAGCGGAAAGGTGTGGTAGATCGCATCGCCGCTTCGATTCTGCTCCAGAGTTATCTGGCGAGCCTTGAACCGGCGCCGAAGAGGGAGCCGGAAGAAGGATGGGCGGATGAGTATTCGAATACGGAAACGGTAGAATCAACGCATGAGTCTACGGATCATTCTCGGATTTCTGCTGGTCGCAATGGTCGCACTTGGCGTCGCGGCCTATCAAACGATTCACTGGGCTGAAGGCCCTGTTATCCCCGCGCAAGAACACCCTCCCTCGAAAGTCGTCGTGATCCCGGATGGCTCGACGTTTCAATTTGTCGCGTCGCTGCTCGAGCGAGAACGATTGATTAAGAGCCGTTCTGTCTTTGTCCTGATTGGGAAATCCCAAGCTGCAGACCGGAAAGTTCATGCTGGTGAGTATGAGCTCAATCCTAGCATGACCCCGGCGGAGATTCTCTCGAAGCTGCTCAATGGCCAAGTGCTGCTCCATTCCATTACTATTCCTGAAGGGCTCACCATCACCCAAATCGCCGATCTGGTCTCGCAACAGGGCCTCACGGATCGTGCGGAGTTTCTCCGGCTAGCGAAAGATCCGGCATTCGTTGCGTCGCTTGGGATCAAGGCGGAGACGCTGGAAGGGTATCTCTATCCCAACACCTATAAATTTCCTCGTGCCGTTAAGGCGCGAGAGGTCTTGGTGGCCATGGTCGAGCAGCTACGGCAGATGGTCGGACCGGATCTACTCGCTCGGATGCAGGAACTGAAGATGACGATGCACGAAGTGCTGACTCTCGCCTCCGTCATAGAAAAGGAGACCGGGTCTGGCGGCGAACGGGCGGAGATTTCCGCCGTGTTTCATAACCGGCTCAAGAAGCACATTCCGTTACAGAGTGATCCGACCGTTATTTATGGTTTGCCGGCATTCGACGGAAATTTGCACAAGAAGGACCTGTCCAGCCCCAGCCCCTACAATACCTATCGGGTGCGCGGACTGCCGCCTGGACCGATCGCCAACCCGGGCATTCAGGCGATTCGCGCAACGCTCTATCCGTCTGATTCCCGTTCCTTGTATTTTGTCTCGCGGAACGACGGAACCCACCAGTTTTCTGCGACGCTCATCGAGCACAACCACGCAGTGGAGAAGTATCAAAAGCGGCCGTTTCGTCGGGTCTCGCTTCCGCGAACCTAACCATTCATCCTGTCCACTCCATGCTATTCCCTCTTCATCTCTGATTCAGGACTTGCTATAAGAGTGTCATGATGATGACGCATGACTGGAATCTACCGACGCTGATCGACCATACCGTGCTTCGTCCTGACGCGACGAAGGCCGACGTGCTGCGGCTCTGTCAGGAGGCGAGAGAGTTCGGCTTCGGCGTGATCTTTGTGCCGCCCTGCTATATCGATGAGGCGGCCGAGGCCGTGGCGGGTACGAATATTCGCGTAGGCATTCCAATCGGATTCCCGCTGGGCGGCCATACGACGACCACAAAGGTTGCGGAGGCCATCGAAGCAGTCACACGCGGGGCCAGGGTTCTCGATATGGTAATCAACGTGAGCCGGCTGAAATCAGGCGACTACAATTTTGTCCGGACCGACATGGCCGAGGTCGTGAAGGCGACCACGGGAGCAGAGCACAAGGTCATTCTCGAGACCTGCTGTCTGACGCGAGATGAAAAGATCACGGCCTGCAGGCTCGCCGTAGAAGCGGGGATGGACTACGTAAAGACTTCAACGGGATTTGCCGCAACCGGTGCCACGGTTGAGGATGTGAAACTGATGAAAGAGACGGTGGCTGGTCGCGCCAAGGTGAAGGCCTCTGGCGGCATTAGAGACTGGAAGACCACGCTGTCTATGTTGGAGGCCGGGGCGGATCGGATCGGCACCAGCGCAAGTCTTGCGATCATGGCTGAGTGGACGGCCACCAGGCAGAAGGGGTGAGTCGCGATGATTGTGCGTAAGGACACCCGGTTTTCGGTTCGCTGCCCTGTGACCTACGTATTGGAAGAAGGGACCTGTCAAGGGACGATGTTCAATTTGTCGCGTGGGGGCTGTGCGATTGAATGTGAAGAGATGGTATCAGAAGGAGAGTCTGTGAGTCTCCAGATCGTGGCACCTGGTCAACCGACGGCGATACGTGTGGAGCTCGGGAAGGTATGCTGGGCGACCAGGCGGGAATTCGGAGTTGAGTTTCTGGTTATTCAGGGTGACTCGAAAGAACGGCTGAATCATTTTCTCACCGAGGTGGCGAAGCAGAGTGCTGTGTGACGATGCCGGCTGTCTCGCCCTGTTGTCGAAGAAGGCCTGTGCTATAGTGCGCCCATGATTACTCGTGTGATTGTGCTGGTCATTGATGGACTCGGCGTTGGGGCCATGCCCGATGCGGCGGAATACGGTGATGCCGGTTCCAACACCTTGACTCATCTGGCCAATGCCGTCGGGGGACTCAACCTCCCCACGCTCGAAGCCCTCGGGCTGGGCCACATCACGGAAATCAAAGGTGTGCGGATGATGGGGCAGCCGGAAGGGTGCTTCGGACGACTCGGATTTCTCTCGAAGGGCGTGGATTCCATGGTCGGCTATTGGGAAATGGCCGGCCATCTGACGGACGTTGCCGGGCCGCTGTACCCCAACGGATTTCCTTCTGACATGGTCGCGGTTCTCGAACAGGCATTTGGCCGTAAGATCATCGGCAATCGCCGCGCCTCCGGAACGGCCATGCTTCGCGAGCGTAAGGTCGAGCATCTGTCGTCGGGCTCGCTGATTGTCTGGACGGATGGACGACGAACCTGCCATGTGGCGGCGCATGAAAGTGCCATGCGTCCGGATGAGTTCTTTCAGCGCTGCCGGGACGCGAAAAAATTACTCAAGGACCCCTGGGGGATTTGGCGTGTTGCAGCCCATCCTCTCTTGGGTGATGCCGGTGCGGTTCAGTTCAGCCCACAACCCCGTGAATTCGTGCTTGAACCGCCCGGGCCGACCATGTTCGATGTGCTCAATCGTGCGAGCCAGATCCTGGTTGGGGTAGGGAAAGTCGGTGATCTCTTCAGTGGTCGCGGGCTCACTCGTTCCGTTCCCGTCGGACACTGGACGGCGTTGCTTGATGAGGTCAGGGGAATGTTGAAAAATGTTCCTCGTGGATTGATTTTTGCCGGGCTTAATGTGCTGGAATCGGATGCTGCACAGTCTGCTACGGCACTCTATGATTTCGATCGACGGCTTCCCGGTTTGCTGGAGCAGCTTCGCCCGGGCGATCTGCTCGTCCTGACGGGTGATCATGGACGGGACATCACGAAGGCGGATCAGGTCCCGACGCGGGAGTACGTGCCTATTTTGGCCAGCGGGCCGAAGTTGGCGCAAGGGGTCAATCTCGGCATCAGAGCTTCTGCGGCTGATCTGGGACATACTATTGTTGACGCCCTGCAAGGTGATCAACTCCCTGTGGGTGAGAGTTTCCTCGACGCGCTCCGCGCAGGGTGATTGATGTCGATTCGCACGTCATACGAATCCCGACTCGCAGAACTTCAGATCACGTTGCCCCCGCCTCCGCAACCGTTGGCGACCTACGTTCCGGCGGTCCGGGCCGGAGATCTCTTGTTCTTATCCGGCGTCCTTCCCATGCGAGATGGGCAGTTGGCGTTCTCCGGCAAGCTTGGACGTGATCTGACGGTGGAGCAGGGGGTGGAGGCGGCCAGGCTCGCTCTCCTGAATGCACTGGCGATTGCCAAGCAAGAACTCGGGACGTTGGACCGTATTACGCGCGTCGTAAAGATCGTCGGGCATGTGGCGTCGGTGGAAGGATTCGTCCAGCAACCGCAAGTCCTCAACGGGGCATCGGACCTCTTGGTTGAAATATTTGGAGAGGCCGGTCGTCATGCACGTGTGGCCGTGGGAGCTGCCGAGTTGCCTCGCGGGGCTCCCGTCGAAATTGAAGTGATTCTCTCCGTCTCCTGATGGCTCTTCCGAACTGGTCAGGAATGCCTTGCTGGCGCAGGCTCGCCGGCTTGACTCTCGAAAAAACCGCTTGCTATAGTTCGGTCGTTCCTTCGCTACGTGTGGTATCCACGTTGTACCCATTCTCGCAGGATGCTGAAAAAGTCCGCCAGCGTCGTTCTCGCCGCGCTCAGAGGCTCAACGTACCGAAGCGTACGCCTCGCGTCTTCGCTTGCTGCGGCCTTGCTGGACGGCGTTTTTGAGCATCTTGCTGAGTCCGGTGCGTGGGGTTCTCGTGCCCCGCACAGGATGACCGTTCGTCTTTCTTACCTGACAGGAGTCTATTCATGCATGCGTTCGTAACCGGGGTCAGTACGATGATGTTGTGGGTTAGTCTGAGCGCTGCGGCGTTTGCGGCAACTCCTTCCGCGCTCGAGCTACATCCGTCAACGGCGGTTCCTGGCGCCACCGTATCGATAGGCGGGAAGGGGTTCGGTGCATTTCGATCCGTGCAAGTCAATCGCGTGACTGTCGGTGGATTCTCTGCGTTGATTCAGCGATGGGAATCCGACCTGATCGAGGTAAAGGTTCCCTTCCAAGCTCAATCCGGTCCCGTTGAAATCATGGCTGGGAAGAAGAGACTGTCTGCTGGAATGTTGACGGTGGTGCAGCCGATGATTACCGCAGTGACGCCGGCAGAGATTGAGCCGGGCCATACCGTGCAGATTACCGGCGCACATTTCGGCACTACAGCTGGTCCTCGCGACCCCAATACCATGTTCGGGGTCAACGATGTGATGATTGGGGGTGTAGTCGTCAGGCCGCGCCGCTGGAAAGACGACATTATCGAAGTCGAGGTTCCCACGAATGCTGCGTCAGGCGATGTGGTGGTTCGATTGGCCTCGTCCGATCCCTTGCCGGACGGGTCCTGTTGCGCTCCGGTCCAGTACAAAGTGAGCAACGCCGTTCCTCTGAAGTTGATTCCGAGCATTCGCGTCGATCCTGTGAGCGGGCCAGTCGGGACTAAGGTGGTCCTTTTCGGCCAGGGTTTCGGCGCCGCGAAGGGAGCCGGTGACAAGGTGACGTTCGGAGGCCATCTCGCCACCATCGCCCTGTGGTCCGATAGCGCCATCGTCGTGCATCTCCCGATGGATGCGGAGACTGGACCTACCGTTCTGACCATGCAGGGGCGAGAGCGAACGGTCGGGACCTTTACGGTTCATACACCTAAAGTGATCGCCTTGACGCCTCCGGCTGCCCCGATCGGCACTCTGCTCAGAATCGGCGGCGAACATTTCGGATTCTACTCGGAGAGTGGCACGACGCCCTACGCCTTTACCGATTTCAATACGGGAGAGAATCGAGTCGATATCGGCGGGGTCCCCGCCGTCATCTATCGCTGGCAGGACGATCGCATCGATGTGTGGGTGCCCTTCAGTGCGAAGAGCGGGCCGGTCGTGATTTATCGAGGCGCCACGAAGCCTAACGCCGATGGCTCCTGTTGCGCGACGAAGGACGTCCTGAAAACTGAGGCGGGAATCTTTACGCTTGTGACGCCGAAAATCGATTCCTACAGCCCGCAATCAGGCGGACTCGATGAGTTGATCACCATCAAAGGGTCGGGGTTCGGCTCTTTCTTGAAAACAGCCGAGCATGCCAACTTGGGCCTTAACCAGGGGGTCTACAAGCACCGAGATGACTTGGAGTTGGGCGATAACGTGTCGCGGACCGAAGTGCTGTTCAGCAACGTCGCAGCGCAGGTGATGTCCTGGACGGATACGGAGATCGTCGTGCGGGTGCCCCACCGGAACCTGTACGGCGTGGGGAAGCGCAACGAGTTCTTGAATGAGCTTGCCACTGGCCCGCTGATCGTGCGGCGCGGCTCCTGGGATGTGCAGCCTGATGGAACCTGTTGTACCCCGAAGAAGTGGCTGACGTTGGAAGCAGGCACCTTCACCATCGAAGCCAAGGGCATGCCTGATCCGGGCTATTTCAACAACAACCGCCCCGACGCCAACACCAACCAGTGAAATACGGATCGTCAGGATTATGTCGGGTTTCCTCTTTGTCACGTGGTGAATGCCTCGTAGCCCTGGTGCTGGCGACGCTGTTGTGCGCGTCTCCCTCTTGGACCGCTGACTCTCCTCTTACGATTACCCCTCAAGTGAGCCATACAGAAGCCATCCTGATGGGGCTCTATTTTCACACGCCTCAGCTGGGCTGGGCCGTTGGGGCTGGCGGCACCATTCTGAAGACGGTCGATGGCGGGAAGAAGTGGAAAAAGGTCGTCAGCGGCACTACGGCAACCCTCTCGGGCGTCTCCTTTCTTGACGAGAAACAGGGATGGGCCGTCGGAGCCAATGGGACGATTCGCCAAAGCCGAGACGGGGGAAATACCTGGCAATCGCAGCTCGTCGATACCCAGGCCTCGTTCTATGGCCTCTCGTTCGTGTCACCCAACGAGGGATGGGTGGTCGGCGGCAACGGAACCATTCTTCATACGAAGGACGGCGGGGCCCACTGGGTCGATCAAGCGAGCAAGACGAGTGCAGCCCTCTACGCCGTTCAATTTCTCACCGCACGTCACGGAACGGCAGTTGGTGCGGTGGGAACTGTATTGATGACGGACGATGGCGGGATCACCTGGACTCCGCAAGAGACGCAGGGGGCTGTCACGTTGTTCGATGTGTATTTTTCGGATGCTTCGACCGGTTGGGCCGTTGGGAACGCCGGCGCCATCTTCCAAACGACCAATGGCGGCGATCAATGGATCGATCGCACACTACCCTGCACCCGCACCTGCACGAAGCTCACAGACCTCTTGCGAGTGCGCTTTACCGACCCTCAGACCGGATGGATTGTCGGTGAACGCGGCATGGTCTATCGGACCACCGATAGTGGTTTTACCTGGACAGAACAGGGTGCTATCGCGAAGGTCTCGCTGTTCGGCCTCTCGTTTCCTGACGAAACACAGGGCTGGGCCAGTGGAGAAAAAGGCACCATCGTTCGCCTGACCACGGGCCGTCGATAAGCGGCTGAAACCGTTCTCCACGGCTCGCAGGATGCTCGTCCTATCCCATCTCATCGAGTCTTGACTGGAGAATGCTGAGAGCTGCGATCGCCGCGGTCTCGGCCCGCAAGATTCGTGGCCCGAGGGTAAGCGGGAGGAAGCCCTGCTTCTGTGCAAGCAGCAGCTCGTCTGGTGCCCATCCCCCTTCCGGTCCAACCAACAAGACAATTGGATGCTGATGGTCCTGAGGTAACGCCATGGTGGCAAGCGAAGGGCCGCTGGATCGTTCCGCGAGCATGCCCTTCACAGGCGCTGAGGCGTATTGCCGGCAGATCTGGGTGAGGTCCACCGGATCTGCGATGGTGGGAATCGTCCACCGCTCGGACTGTTGAGCTGCGTCCCGCGCGATGCGTTCCCATCTGGATCGTTGATGTTCAAGGCGTTCCGGGCGGGGTTTGATGACACTGTGTGTGCTGTGAATGGGCACGATTGTATCGACTCCGAGTTCTGTGGCCTTCTGAATGACCCAGTCCATTTTGTCGCCTTTGATCAACGCCTGTCCCAGCACGATCGGTGAGCCACTGCGCGCCGGCTCGGTCTGTTGGTCGATGATGCGGCTGTCAATGGCTTGTGAGGTGACGTGGGTCACTTCCACGCGATAGCGGGTTCCGCATCCATCGTTCAGGGTGAGGGAGTCTCCCGGGTGCAGGCGGAGACTATTGCGAAGATGATGGAGGAGGTCACCGGCCATGCGGATCGTAGGGGGAGTGATGGCGTCAGGGGTGACGAAGAACGTGGACATAGTCCGGGTGTCGGGGCGATGACGGTCGGCGCTATTCGAAGAAGGTCTTCATCTTGTCGAAGAAGCCGTCGCCGTCCGCTTCCATCGTCATGCCGCTCTCTTTGGCAAATTCTGTGAGCAATTCCTTCTGACGAGCGGTCAGCTTGGTGGGAATTTGAATCTTGATGGCAAATAACTGGTCGCCGGTACTCTGGCTCTTGAGGCTGGGAATGCCCAGGCCTTTGATGCGCAGGATCTTATCTTGCTGCGTGCCGGCAGGAATCTTGATGACGGTATTGCCTTTGAGTGTCGGGACCTCGATTTTTCCTCCGAGCATGGCTGTGACAACATGAATCGGGACTTCACAGAGGATATCGTGCCCTTGGCGTTGGAAGATCGGGTGCGGTTTGACGGTAATCGCCACATATAGATCGCCTGGCGGGCCTCCATTGATTCCGTGCTCCCCTTCGTTCGAAAGGCGCAGGCGCATGCCTGACTCGATACCTGCCGGTATGTGTACAGCGATGGTCCGTTCTCGATAAGTGCGTTGCCGGCCCTGGCAGGCAGGACAGGGCTCTGTGATGATTCGTCCCGCCCCCTCGCATTGGCCGCAGGGACGGTTGATGCTGAAGAACCCTTGCTGGAACCGCATCTGGCCGGCCCCTTTGCAACTGGGGCAGGTCTTGACCGAAGCCGCGCTTTTGGCGCCGGTTCCTTTGCAGTCGTTGCACACTTCCCATCGCGGGATTTTGAGCTTGGCCTCTTTCCCGTAGACGGCTTCTTCGAAGGTCAGTTCCAGATTGTACTGGAGGTCGTTGCCGCGTTCCGCCCGACTGCCGCCTCGCTGGCCCCCGAAAAAATCCTCGAAGATGTCGTTGAAGGCATCGCCGAAGCCGCTTCCGCCAAACCCGAAACCATCCGGACCGCTACCCTGCTGCGTCCCTGCGTGGCCGAACATGTCATAGCGCTTGCGTTTGTCCTGGTCGCTCAACGTCTCGTAGGCTTCGTTGACTTCTTTGAATTTTTCTTCTGACGTTTTTTTCTGAGCCTCTCCCGTCTGGAGGTCGGGATGGTGCTGGCGGGCCATCTTCCGATAGGCTTTTTTGAGCTCGTCGTCGGACGCGGTTCGTTCGACGCCTAAGGTTTGATAGTAATCGCGCTTGGACACGGATGCCGTCTCTCTGGGTGGCAGTGCAGCAAGACCGAGCCCCGTGTATCGACGAAGCTCGGTCTCACTGACGATATTCTAACTTATTTTTTCTCTTTGTCTACTTCTTCAAATTCCGCGTCGACGACCTTTTCATCCGATTTGGTCTCGCCGGCTCCGGTTCCGCCTTCGGCGCTGGCGCCGCTTCCGGCTGCAGCGGATGCCGAGGCCGCCTTATACATTTCCTCTGCCAGCTTGTGGGATGCGGTTGTCAAGGCCTGGGTCGCAGACTCGATCGCCTCGGGGTCCGTTCCCTCCATCGCTTTCTTCAGCGCAGCCACGGCTTCCTCGACTTTGGTCTTGTCTTCAGCGGCGATCTTGTCGCCGTGCTCACTCAGGTTCTTTTCCGTCTGGTAGATCAGGGTGTCGGCCTGATTTTTGGCTTCGGCGGTCTTTCGGCGCTTCTTATCCTCTTCCGTATGGGCCTGTGCATCCTTCACCAGCTTCTCGACTTCTTCCTTGCTCAAGCCGCTGGACGCTGTGATCTTGATGGACTGTTCCTTTTGTGTGGCCAAGTCTTTGGCCGAGACATGGACGATGCCATTGGCGTCGATGTCAAACGTCACTTCAACTTGCGGCATCCCGCGGGGCGCGGGAGGAAGGCCGACCAAGTCGAACTGGCCGAGGAGCTTGTTGTCGTTCGACATCTCGCGTTCGCCTTGGAAGACTCGAATGGTCACAGCGGTTTGATTGTCTGCAGCCGTTGAGAAGACCTGACTCTTTTTCGTCGGGACGGTCGTGTTCCGCTCGATCAACTTCGTAAAGACACCGCCGAGGGTTTCGATGCCCAGCGAGAGCGGCGTCACGTCGAGGAGCAGCACGTCCTTCACTTCGCCTTTGAGCACTCCGCCTTGAATGCCGGCGCCGATCGCAACCACTTCGTCAGGATTCACACCCCGGTGCGGTTCTTTTCCGAAGAATTCTTTGACGGCCTGAATCACTTTCGGCATGCGGGTCATGCCGCCGACGAGGATGACTTCGTTGATGTCACGCGCGGATACGCCGGCGTCGGAGAGCGCCTTCTTGCAGGGCTCGATCGATCGTTTAATCAGGTCGTCGACCAACTGTTCAAGTTTCGCGCGGGTCAGTTTCACGACCAGGTGCTTGGGTCCGCTGGCGTCGGCGGTGATGAACGGCAGATTGATCTCTGTGTCCTGTGACGATGAGAGTTCGATCTTGGCTCGTTCCGCCGCCTCTTTCAGGCGTTGGAGGGCCATCCGATCCTTCCGAAGATCGATGCCTTGATCCTTCTTGAACTCGTCGACCAACCAGTCCATGACACGTTGGTCGAAGTCATCGCCGCCGAGGTAGGTGTCGCCGTTGGTCGACTTAACCTCGAAGACACCGTCGCCGATCTCAAGGATGGAAACGTCGAAGGTACCGCCACCCAAGTCATAGACGGCAACCCGCTCGTCCTTCTTCTTGTCCAAACCGTAAGCGAGAGCCGCGGCTGTCGGTTCGTTAATGATCCGGAGGACGGTCAATCCCGCGATCTGGCCCGCATCTTTGGTGGCCTGGCGCTGGCTATCGTCGAAGTAGGCCGGAACGGTAATGACTGCTTCGGTGACTTTCTCGCCGAGATAATCCTCCGCGGTCTGCCGCATCTTTTGCAGAATCATCGCGGAGATTTCCGGCGGGCTGTAGCGCTTGCCGCGCAATTCGACGTGCGCATCGCCGTTGTCTCCCTCAGTTATCTTATAGGGCAACCGTTTGGCCGCGTCTGTTACTTGCTGGCTGCGGAACTTGCGGCCCATGAGGCGCTTCACGGAGAAAATCGTGTTCTCAGGATTCGTAATCGCCTGGCGCTTCGCAATCTGTCCGACAAGGCGCTCGCCCTTCTCTGTGATGGCGACGACGGACGGTGTCGTGCGGGCCCCTTCTGCGTTGGCGATTACAACCGGTTCGCCGCCGCTCATGATGGAAACGCAGGAGTTCGTGGTTCCAAGGTCGATGCCGATCACTTTGCCCATGTCTCTACTCCTCCCTAACTAAGTCTGTCTTTGTTGTGGTTACGATGAACTGATCGTGTCGTCTGTTTCCGGTGACCCGTCGGTCCGCCCCTTCGATACGCTCACCATGGCTGCCCGCAAGATACGATCATGCAGGAGGTATCCTCGCTGAAACTCGTCCACCACGTGCTGCTCCGGAACCCTCTCGGACGTGACGGAGGTGACGGATTGATGCGTTGCCGGATCGAACGGTTGGCCGATCGTCTGGATGGGCGTAACATGAAATCTCTTCAAGGCTCCCGTCAACTGTTTGAGCGTGAGATCCACGCCCTGGATGAGGACATCGCTGCTCCCCCCCTCCCGCGAGGCCTTGATCGCCCGTTCGAGATTATCGACGACCGGTAAGAGTTCCTTGAGCAATTGTTCATTGCCGAACCGGATCTGGTCGCGCTGGTCCCGCTGGGTCAATCGCTTATAGTTATCAAACTCGGCGGCGAGCCTGAGATACTTGTCATTCAAGACCTTGACCTCTTCAGTTTTAGACGCGAGAGCCCGCTGAAGCTCTGCAGCCAAACTGGTTTCCTCTGTGGCCGAGGAGGTGCCGTCCGATGGAGCATCCAAGTTCTCGATTGTATTCGCGTTCTGGTGTTCTTCAGGCATTCAGACTCCCCTATGGGGGTAGAGGTAGCCACAGGCCCCTTAAAGTCAACTGGGCCTAGAAAAATTAATTACTTGTGCACAGGACGTCGATCTTTAGACCTGCAGGGTGGGAGGGGATGTACCCTGAGCTCGTCGGTAGAGGAGTTCAAGCCCTTCTAACGTCAGGAGGGGTTCAATTTTTTGGATCGAAGTCGTTTCTGCGGCCAGGATGGAACTAAGCCCTCCGGTGCCGATCACGAAGGCGGAGTGTCCGAGTTCCTGCTCCATTCGCCGGACGACGGTATCGACGAGTCCTGCATACCCGAATAGCAGCCCGGCTTGAATGCTACTGGCGGTGTCGGTGCCGATCACGGTCTTCGGACGGATCAATTCGACTTTGGCTAATTTGGCGGCGCGGGTGAAGAGGGCTTCCGCCGAGATCCCGAGGCCAGGGGCGATGACGCCTCCAAGGTACTGGCCCTCTGCCGTGATGGCGCAAAAGGTAGTGGCGGTGCCGAAATCGACGACGATGAGATCGCGGCGGTATTTATGATAAGCGGCGGCGGCGTTGACCAGCCGGTCGCTGCCGATTTCCTTCGGATTGTTGTAACGGATGGTGAGCCCCGTGTCCGTATCCGAAGTGACGACCAAGGGATGCTGATGAAAGTATTGTTCAAGCATCTCTTCGAAGGTTCCGGTCAGCGAAGGCACGACGCTGGAGATGATGGCGCCGTTGAGACGTTGGGAGGGGATTCCTGCCGCCGTGAGGAGGTTGGCAAAGAGAATGCCGTACTCGTCGGACGTTTTTTTTACGTCCGTGGCCAATCGCCAATGAGCCGCCAGGGTGTGGTCGGCATAGACGCCCCAGACGATGTTGGTGTTGCCGATATCGACGACGAGGAGCATGGGACCTATTCTACGTTTCGCCGGGTGATTTGGCTAGATTCTCACGTGGATAATATCGGCCACGCGCAGGTGGACAACCTCAGGCGTTCCTGAGCCAGGTTGGGTCGCCTGCGGTCGGACGCGCAAGGATCCATCCTTGCCGATTCCCTCGGCAAGTCCCGTGACCACGTCTCCATTGGCCAACGTCGCTTTGACCGTGTTGCCGATGGTCGAACAGCGTTGGTAATAGGCCATCGCGATACGCTTCGTTCCCTGAATGGCCAATTCATCGAGACATTGTTCAAGTTCGAGGAACAATTGCGCGAGCAGTCTGTTGCGGTCGACGACGACCTTCCGTTCCTGCCATATCGACGTTGCTGAGTCGCGAAGGTCAGTGGGCCAGTCATCGTGGTCAACGTTGGCGTTGATGCCGATTCCGATGATCTGGAAAGGGCCTGACTGTGTTCCTGTGCCGCTTTCACAGAGAATCCCGCCGACCTTACGTTCCGAGATCAGTAAATCGTTGGGCCATTTCACGGAGACGTGTATAGACGAGACTTGTTCGATCGCTTCGGCTGCGGCCAGAGCAGAGATCAGCGGCAACCAGGAGAGCCATTCCGTAAGGCGCTCCGGTGGGCGTGTTGTTCTGAGGATGACGGAACAGTAGAGATTGGCGCCGGCCGGAGAAAACCAGGTTCGGGACAGACGCCCGCGTCCAGCGGTCTGACAGTCGGCGACGACGACCGTGCCATGTTCCACTTCTGCCTGTGCGAGCTGAACGGCTTCTCGGTTCGTTGAAGGGAGGCAGTCGAACAGTTCGATGCGACGCCCCAGCCACGTGGTCGACAGGGTGCTGTGGATCGTGTCTCGTGTGAGTGGTGGCGAAGGTTGCACGAGTTACCGGTCAGGATGCTGAATAAGTCCGCCAGCTTCGTTCTCGCATCGTTCAGACCCTTCACGTACCCCAGAGGGTACGCGTCGGCCCTTCACTCGCTGCGGCCTTGCTGGACGAACTTTTTGAGCATCCTGCGGGAGTGTTTTCTTGTTGTAGTACATGTGCGGGCGGACCCTCAACGTTCTCGCGTGCCAACATGGTTTTTTCGTAACCTGCTAGGTCCGCGAAGCCGGTTCAGTGGTTCGAGTGTCAGGCTGAGTGTCGCAGCCGGGGCTGAATGGGTGAGGGCTCCAATGGAGATGCGGTCTGGGCCGGCCGCAGCCATCGCCCGTACGTTCTTCAAGGTGATACCTCCGGACACTTCCACGAGCGCACGACCCTTGATCAGCCTGATGGCCTGACGCACAGTCGCCGGGGTCATGTTGTCCAACAGAATGATGTCGGCTCGCCCAGCGAGGGCCTGCCGCACATCCGCCAATGATTCCACTTCCACAATAATATACATGCCGCGAGCGGTGTTGGGTTTCGCCTTGCGGCAGGCCGTTCGGATGGGCGTAGTTGTTCGGCTCAGGAGGGCCAGATGATTGTCCTTGATGAGGATGCCGTCGCTCAATGAATGCCGGTGATTCGTGCCCCCGCCGAGGCGGACCGCCCATTTCTGAAGCGCACGTAAGCCCGGGATCGTCTTTCTCGTGTCCAGGATGATCACTGGGTATCCGCGAACCGCGTCGCAGAATCGATGAGTCAAGGTTGCGATACCAGAGAGGTGTTGGAGAAAGTTCAGGGCCACTCGTTCAGCCTTCAGGATGGATCGCCCATCGCCTTCGATTTGGAGGAGACAGTCTCCATCGTCTGCTCGTTCCCCATCCTGGCGCTGGATGGATAAGACAAGAGACGCATCCACTGCTTGAAAGGTTCGCACGGCTGCGGCAAGACCCGCGACCACCAGCGATTGTTGGGCGACGACGCGTGCGAGGGCCGGTGCTGAAGAGGGAAAGAGGGCGGCTGTCGTGACATCGCCGAGGGGGAGGTCTTCTTGGAGTGCAAGTCGAACGGCGCGCCCTATGTCGGCAACCGGAGGCCTGACCATCGGTTACGCTCCCAGCATGGCGCGCAACTGTTGCTCGCTGCTGGCGAGCATGGTTTGATCTCGTCGCAGGCTTGTGAGGCGATACTTGTGATCGGTTATGACCTCGGGCGGGGCCTTGGCGGTAAATTCCTGATTGCGAAGTTTTCCCTCCAACCGCTCGATCTCCCTCGCCTGCTCGGATTGCTCTTTGAGGACGCGATCCAGTGCTTTGTTGAGATCGACGTCGCCCGCCACCACGATGCCGACGGACAAGCCCTCTGTGATGAGCCTGAGAAGATTGCTGGTTGGCCAGGTAGTCGTGGGGGTCAGATCGACGGTGCCACGGCCAAGATGGGCGAGATAATTCCGGAGTTGGTCCAGGTGGCCCTGCCGTTGTGGCTCTTCGTTCGCGGCGTAGAAGGTGATCTGTTGCCCCGGCGGATAGTTCAAGAGCACGCGGGACGCGCGCACCAGGCCGATGGTCTGCTCGAGCAGCGTAAACCGTTGGTCCATGTCTGGCGCAATCCACGTGGAGTCAGGTGTCGGATAGCTTTGAACCATGATGCTGTCACCCTGATGTGGGAGCGTTTGCCAGATCTCTTCCGTAACAAAGGGCATAAATGGGTGGAGCAGCCGCATCGTGGTTTCTATCGTGTCGACGAGAGTCTGTCTGGTCCCCGGTGCGTCCGGGCTAGCTGAGTTTTGGAGTGTGGGTTTGATCAGTTCGAGGTACCAGTCGCAGTACTCGTGCCAAATGAATTGGTAGAGCGCATTTGCCGCGCGATCGAACCGGTAGGCCTCCAGTTCGGACGTCACCAACTCAATAGTCTGATTGAGGCGACTCAAAATCCAGCGGTCGGGGAAGGTGCGTCCGGACGGCGCGGTGGCCGTTCGTGGTCCGTCTAGATTCATGAGGCTGAAACGAGCCGCGTTCCAGATCTTATTGGCAAAGTTGCGGTAGCCTTCGATCCGTTCCTCCGCAAGTTTGATGTCGCGCCCCGGTGAGGCCATCGAGGCGAGCGTGAAGCGGAGCGCGTCAGTGCCGAATTGCTCCATTACATGCAGCGGATCGATCACGTTGCCTTTTGACTTGCTCATCTTCTGGCCTTCGGCATCCCGCACGAGGGCATGGATATAGACATCTCGGAAGGGAACATCGCCCATGAATTTCAGGCCCATCATGATCATGCGGGCGACCCAGAAGAAGAGAATGTCGAGTCCTGTGACGAGAGTCGAGGTCGGGTAGTACGTCTTCAGCTCGGGGGTATGTTCAGGCCATCCAAGTGTGGAGAAGGGCCAGAGGGCTGAAGAAAACCAGGTATCGAGGACGTCGGGGTCGCGGATAAAATCAAGGCCTCCGCATGTCGGGCAGGTCGAGGGCGCGGTCTTTCCGACTATCGGCTTTGCGCCTTGGAGGATCGTGAGTCGCGTGGATAGAGTGGCTGGAGCTGTCGCTGCAGTCTCCTCGATGATCAAGTCTTTGTTGCAACTGCGGCAGTACCAGGCAGGAATCTGGTGCCCCCACCAGATTTGGCGCGAGATGCACCAGTCCTTGATATCCCGCATCCAGCCAAGGTAGTTGTTCGTCCATCCTTCCGGAATGATTCGGATTCGTCCGTCTTCGACGGCCTGGATCGCAGGCTCGGCCAGGGGCTTGATCTTCACGAACCACTGAGGAGACAGATAGGGCTCGACCACCGTCTTGCATCGGTAACACTTCCCGATTGCCATTTTGTGGTCGTCGACTTTCGTGAGTAGCTCACGATCTTTCAGGAGCTTCTCGATCTTGGGCCTTGCCTTGGTGGCGGGAAGGGCTGCGACCAAGTCAATGACGGCTTGTTCGACACCGGCGGTTTTGAGCCCCTGTGGATCGAGCAAGGCCTGATGGTCGAAGATGGTAAGTCGCGGCAATCCATGCCGTTCGCCAGCCTCAAAGTCGTTGAAGTCGTGCGCCGGCGTGATCTTTACGGCACCGGTGCCGAACTCGCGGTCGACGAGGATGGTATCGCCTACGATTGGAATAGTGCGATTCGTGAGAGGGAGATGGACTCGTTGGCCGATCAGTCGATTGTACCGGGGATCTTCCGGATGCACCGCCACCGCGGTGTCGCCGAATAGGGTTTCTGGTCTGGTCGTGGCAACGGTGAGGCGAATCGTCGGATCCTGTTCGAGCGGGTATTCGATTGTGTACAGTTTTCCTTTGATGTCTTCGTGCTCGACTTCGATGTCGGAGAGGGCGGTCAGGCAACGGGGACACCAGTTGATCAACCGTTCTCCTCGATAGATCAGTCCTTCCTCATGCAATCGGACAAAGACTTCGAGTACGGCTTTCGAGAGTCCTTCGTCCATCGTGAAACGTAGGCGTTCCCAGTCGCAAGACTCACCTAGCTGCTTTTGTTGACGGATAATGGTATCCCCGGAGGTGGCTTTCCATTGCCAGACGCGCTCGATGAAACCTGCACGTCCAATGGATTCCCGAGAAACGCCTTCGGCCATGAGCTGCTTTTCCACGACGTTTTGCGTGGCAATGCCAGCATGATCGGTGCCTGGCAACCAGAGCACATTGCGGCCTTGCATACGTCGCCAGCGTACCAGGATGTCTTGTATGGAATGATTCAGTGCGTGGCCGACGTGGAGTGAGCCTGTGACATTGGGTGGCGGAATCACGATGCAGTACGGTTGGCCGGGATGGGTCGGCGAGGCGTGAAAATAGCCTCGCTGGTTCCAGACTTGATACCAACGTGCTTCGACCGCCTTGGGATCATAGGTTTTGTCGAGTTGTGGTGTGCTCATCCAGTGTTGGTGTCCTTGAAATGCGGCGCATCTTAGCATGCGGGTGGTGGCCTCTCAAGGAAAGATGGAGGACACAGATAGCTTGAGGGGTGTAGAGCTGTGTGTTATACAGACTCGCACAAGGCGAGGGCGAGGGGTTCGTTCCGCTTCCACTTTTTACGATTTGGAGAGACTATGGCCACAGGGCGTGAAAAAGACCGCAAGACGAAAAAGAAGCATCGGAAGAATGTCGCGCGGGTGAAGGCACTGGCGACAGCCAGACGGGGTAAGAAGAGCAAGAAGGGCTAAGTCGGAGCGGGGGCGAGAGTCCTACGCAGCTTGTGTGAGCCGCGCAATCTCTGCTTTGATCTGTTCTTCGGCCAGATCGGGAACGAGACGTCGAACAGCCTGTTCGACTTGCTCTCGAGCCGTCGCCAGGACGAGGGCTTCGACTATTCCAGAGGTCTGTTTAACGGCTGCCTGTTGGATCTCTTCTTTCACGAGTTCCTCGATCGATCCTAGTTGTTCCCGAACCATATCGGGCAGTGTAGTGCGAATGGCGTTGGTTTGTTCGCGGACGAAAAGATCGATGCTTTCTTTAATCAGGGGGCTCGCGATTTCGAAAATGCTCTTCCGAATGATGGGTTCGAGGAGGGACATTTCCCGCGAGAGAACTTTCGGGAGCGCCGTGGTGAGCAACGGTTCAAGCACCTGTGTCAGTCGCTCCTCCGAGAGGGACGCACCCATCTGTGTACGCACCGCTGCTTCCACAGCTTTGGCTACGAGGGCGGTCAGGTCTTTTACCACCATCTGGGGGAGCAGGTCGGCAATCTTTTTTTCCGTCCGTTCTGACATGGACTGAAGGAGTTGACCGAAGAGGCCCTTCATTGCATCTTCCGGTCCGGTTGTCGAGGCCTGCGCTGCTGTGGTGGTGGTCACAGGTGGGTCTTTCGGTTGGAGGTGGGGTGCGATTGCCTGTTCTTCTTCTTCCTCGGACAGGCTGTCATCGTTGAAGGCATCATCATCGGAGTCCGTCGCGCTTGAGACCGGCGGCCAGGAGCGAGATTTTTTCTTTTTTCCGTTTGTGCTGGATGCCTGCTGTGTTTCCAAATCCTTGATCACATCGATGAGGTTTTCGGACTGAAATGGTTTTTTGAGAAAAGCCTTCACCCCCAGCGATCGCAAGTGGGTTTCATCCACACGGTCTGAAGGGCTGATCAGGGAGACAATATAGGTTTCTGCCAGGTTATCCAGCTTGTGGACTTCTTTGCAGAACCCCGAGAAGGTCATGTTCTCCAAATGATAGTCTGCGATGATGAGATTCGGGCTCATCCGGCGTGCTGCTTCCAGGGCTGCGGGGCCATCCTGGAATCCCACGACATCACACCCTTCCGGTGCCGAGATCTGCTCGACCAGCCGGCGAACGGCGGGACTGCTATCGACGACAAAGATGGTTGAAGGCACCTAACCCTCCAATGTTATTGAACTATCTCGAAGCTAGCAGTGAGGGTATTCTTTGTCAAGAAATCGCACGATAGATGTAGTTTTGACTTCGGATTTTTGAACTGACTACAATTCGACACCAGCAGGACTCGTACGACCGATGAAAACTCCAATCCAGGTCATCTTTTTTGATGCAGCCGAGACGTTATTTCATATTAATGGTTCGGTGGCGGACATTTATCTGCAGCATGCGGTCCAGCACGGGTTTCGGCAGACTCCCGACTCGCAGGCTATGATTGCGCAAGCATTTCAGCGTGCCTTCCGTGATGCTTCGCCGCCGGTCTTTGCCGTCACGGATCCTAAAGCGTTGAAGCAATGTGAGCGCCTCTGGTGGTTCGACATCGTACACAACGTGTTTTATCGCGTCGGGATGTTCGAGCGGTTTGATGAATTCTTCGAGGAGGTCTTTCAGGTGTTTGAAGATCCTCGCTCCTGGAAATTGTTTCCTGAAACCCATGCCGTGCTGACAAGACTGCGTGAAGAGGGGTTTGAGTTGGGGATCGTGTCCAACTTCGACTCCCGGCTCTTTCCTGTGATGCGGGGACTCGGGATCGACAGATTTTTCGATACTGTAACGATTGCAAGCTTGGCGAGGGCGGCCAAGCCTGCTCCAAGGATTTTCGAGATTGCCCTCGAGAAGCATGCAGTTGACCCAGATGAAGCGATGCATGTGGGTGACAGTGTCAGGGACGATGTGGAGGGCGCCACGAAGGCAGGGCTGACCGGTGTGTTGCTCGATCGAGCAGGGCGCTCTCAGGCGTCGGGCGGACATGTAATTCGGACGTTGGAGGAGCTCCTTCCCCTGGTAATGGCCTCAAAGGAGTAACGGGACCAGATCTTTCGCGCGACCCTGCAGCGAAAGATCAACAAACTCCGACTGTAGGGTGCTCTCGAGATTGATCTCGATGACCAGCGCACCGACCTCCTTCGCGACCGACGCAAAACCTGCTGCTGGATAGACAACTCCCGATGTGCCGATCACCAACAAGAGGTCGCAGGCCCGCAGGACCTCATCACAGCGGCGTACGTCTTCCTCCCGGAGCGATTCTCCAAACCAGACAATATGAGGCCGGAGCAGGGCATGGCATCGCTGGCACGTTGGCAGGATGGGGAGAGGGATCTCCCGGTTTTCCGAGATCACCCCACAACCAGTACAGCGAACTTTCCAAATGTTGCCGTGAATTTCGGAGAGGCGTTGTGATCCGGCGACTCGATGGAGTCCATCAACATTTTGCGTGATGAGCCACATTCGATCGGTCCATCGCCGTTCAATCTCCGCGAGTGTGTTGTGGGCAGGATTTGGCCGTTTCGTGGCAATCAATTCGCGCCGCCAGTTGTACCATTCCCAGACTAATCGTGGATCACGAGCAAAGGCCTCCGGGGTCGCGAGATCTTCTGCTCGGTAAGTGCGCCACAAGCCTTCTGCCCCGCGGAAGGTCGGCACGCCGCTATCGGCAGAAATGCCTGCTCCCGTGAGGATGGTCACGTTCCGGGAGGACGCGAGGTGTGTGCGGGCAAAGAGGATCTGATCGTCGGTGGCCATGGGCGATTGACGGAAGTCTACCGCATTTCGAGCGAATGATTCTGCGTGGTATAGTACGAATCCGTTGTTTTTGTGAGGGACATGATGAAACAGATTCTCATGGTAGGGGCTGGATCAGTCGGTGGGTTCTTCGGGGCGCATTTGGCGAGGAATAATCCCAATGTGTCGTTTATGCTGCGGCCCAAGACGCTCGCGGCGGTGAAGCAGAACGGCTTAACGATTCGTAGCGCAACCGGCACCTTCACCGTTCATCCGCCGTCTGCGTCCGATCCTCGTGAATTGCCCAAGCCAGATCTCATCATCCTCTCGGTGAAAGCCTACGATCTCGACGAGGTCATGGCGCAGCTCGATCCTGTGCTCACGGACCAGACGGTGATTCTAACCCTGCAAAACGGTGTCGATACGGAAGATCGCCTGATCGCCAGGCTGAAACGGGATTGTGTGGTCGGCGGCGTGGCCTTCATCTATTCCAAAATTGCGGCGCCCGGCGTGATCGAACATTACAAAAAGGGGGCGGTGGCGATCGGGGAATTGATGGGGCACAAGAGCCCTCGCCTGCTCGCCATTGCGGAGATCTTCAAGCAGGCAGGGATTCCCTGTCAGCTCACGGACGACGTGCGGAAAAGCAAATGGGAGAAGATGTGCTGGAACTGTGTCTTCAACCCGCTCACCGTCATTGTCGATGACAAAGTTGCGAAGACGCTTGAACATCCGGAGATGCTCCGCGTCATTCATCAAATTGTTGAAGAAGTGGCGGCCGTTGCGGCGTCGGTCAAGGTGCCTCTGTCGCCGGATATTGCAGAGAAGGTCGTGCGCTGGACGCAGGAGATTCGTGATATCCATACCTCCATGTACGACGATTGGAAGGCGGGACGCCCGACCGAGATTGATTACTTGAACGGGTACATTGTCCGCCAGGGACGTGAGCTGGGTGTGCCGACACCGGTAAATGAGGCGCTGACGGCGATGGTCAAGACGATTACGGAAAAGGAAAAGACTGGTCCCGGTATCGTGCGGATTGACGGGGCGGTGGTTCAGCCTGTCTCGTTTGATCGTGCCGCGCTCGCGGCCTTGCCGGCAGATCAGCAGCTCGATATCTCGATGGTGCTGCCCAGCATGAAGGGTAAGGGGATTCGCTTAAAGGCCTTGCTGGATGTGCCGGCCTTGGCGATGAAGGCTGATCACGTGACGGTGCATTCGGGAGACGGCAAGTATTCAGCTTGTCTCACGCTCGCGCAAGCCTTGGAGTGGGGGATTTTATTGTATGAAGTGGATGGAGAGCCGGTGCCGGAATCGAAAGGCGGGCCGTTTCGATTGGTGGCCCCCGGCCTGGGAGATTTGTGCGCAAATGTGAAGGGGGTCGCGCGGATTGAGGTGACCATCGGAACGGGAACAGATACGCGGCCATCCGTGAGGACGAATTGCTGAGGAAGTTTTTACCGAAAGACCTGAATCGCTTTCCACCGGTCCGATCGGTAGCGCCAGAGCAATAGCCCCATCCTAACCGTCCAATCTGCAATCATGGCGCTCCAGACGTAGAAAACATCCAGTGCGAGCCAGGGGCCTGCGAGGACCGCGAGGGGCAAGCGGACTCCCCACATGCCGATCGTCGTCGCCCACATGATGAATCTGGTATCGCCGGCTCCACGTAGTGACCCGGCCAGCACCATGGTGAGGGCGAGCGGAACTTGGAGGATGGCAACGATGCGCAGGAACACCGTCCCGAGTTCCACGACCGCCTCGTCATTGGTAAAGGTGCGGAGTAGCAGGTAGGGAAAGAAGAAAAACAACACGCCCATCGAGGCCATCGCGATGGTGGCCAACCGGTTCGCCTCCCAGTTTTCCATTTTGGCCCGCACATATTTCCCCGCGCCGATGCTCTGCCCAACCATCGTGGCTGCCGCGATCGCGAACCCATGTCCCGGCAGGAACGACAGGGATTCAATCGATAAGCCGACTTGGTGAGCGGCATAGGTCACGGTTCCATACAGCAGGACGATCTTGGTGTAGAGGATGATCCCGGCCTGTTGAAACATCCGTTCGCCGGAGACTGGCGCTCCGATCTGCCAGGTGGAACGCATGAGATCACGTCGTGCGTTGAGTGATTTTCTGAAAATCCTTCGGCAGGCCCAGAGGAGGTAGGCCACGCCTGTTCCTTCAGCCAGACCGGTGGCCACAGCTGCTCCGGTAAGGCCCCAGGCAGGGAAGCCCCAGCGTCCGTAGATCAGCGGGTAGGCGATAGTCAGATATAGTAGATTGACCGCGATCAAGGCGTACATCGGGGTTTTAGTGTCCCCGGTGCCTTGCATAATCGACGAGAGGACCTGTAGGAAGATTGTGCAGGGAATGACCAGGAAGATGAGGTTCGAGTAGGGAAGGGCCAGTGTAATGACATTGCCCTCTGCGCCCAACAGCTCCATGGTGATGCGATTCAAGGACAGCCCGAGCGCCACGAGCACGCAGGACACGATGGCTGCCAATCCGAGGAGATGTGTGGCTGCTTCTCCGACATCTTTAGTGCGGCGAGCGCCCCACAGTTGGGCTATGAGAACGTTCGCACCCACCGATAATCCGGAGACGAGCGTGGTGGCGATGAAGGCCAGCAATTGACCGAGTCCGACCGCTGCAATGGAGGTGGCGCCGAGACCACCGACCAGAAAGACGGCGGCGATGCCCTCGGTGCGTTGGAGCAGGCTGCTGACCGTGACCGGCAGGGCAAGGGTCAGGACGGACTTTCTGATCTGTGCAATGCGGGACGCCATGGCGGCCCATCCTAACAGGATGGTGAAAAAATCCGCCAGCGCAGGAGACCGTGGTGTGTGAAGCGCGAGACATGCGAGAAAGGCGCCATTCCAAGTTCGAAGTTCAGGGGCGAAGTTCCGAAAACTCCGAACTTCGCACCTTGAACCGTCGTCCATCTCGCCGGTCTTGCACGGCTATACTGTTAAACAAATGTGTGTCTGTCCTGTCAGGGTCGTCTCACCATGACTGAACTCAGCGATCTGTCACCAGTTCCTCTTCCGAAGGCCCCGCGCCTGTCAAAGTCAAAATTCCTGTCCGGCCTTCAATGCCACAAGCGCCTGTACCTTGAAGTTCATCATCCCTCCCTTGCGACCAAGCCGGATGCGGGGACTCAGGCGATGTTTGATATGGGAACAGAAGTTGGCGAGTTGGCCCGGAGTCGCTTCCCAGGCGGTGCATTGGTGACAGCAGGTTATCGCCAAACCGAGGCCGCGCTTGCGCAGACGGCCGCACTGATCCAGGATCTCACTGTGCCGGCCATTTTCGAAGCGGCGTTCTTGCACGGTGGGGTGCTGGTTCGCGCGGATATTCTGGAGCGTGTTCCGGCCGCGGAGGGACAGCCCTCTGGCTGGCGTCTGATCGAGGTCAAGTCTTCAACCAGGGTTAAGGACGTGCATCTCGAGGATCTCGCTGTTCAAAGCGAAGTGATACTGGGCGCAGGGCTGACGCTCGTCTCCATCGGTCTCATGCATATCAATACTGGGTATCTGTATCGAGATGGGACAATAGATCTGACAGAGTTATTTGCGATTGAGGATCTGTCCGAGGCTGTGGCTCACCGACGGGCTGAGGTGCCAGAGCGGTTGGCCGAGATGAACCGCATGTTACTCCAGCCTCAAGCCCCTGCCATTGAGCCGGACCAGCATTGTCATACACCCTACGATTGTCCTTTCTGGGAGCATTGCACCAAAGACAAACCGGCACGGTGGATTCATTACTTGCCGGGATCGAAGCAGGTGGTCGGTCAGTTGACGCAACAGGGGGTGACGACGATCGACGAGATTCCAGCCGGTACGAAGCTCTCGCTGGTTCAGCGTCGAGTGAAGGAGAATGTTGAGTGGATGTCCTCGAAACTGGGCCCTGTGTTGAAGGCCGTACAGTATCCGGTGCATCACCTCGATTTCGAGACGGTCATGTTGCCGGTGCCTCGATTCCCGGAGACGAGACCCTATCAAGCCCTCCCGGTTCAGTGGTCGAATCATATTGAGCAG
>Ga0209048_10000798_pt1 | contig 33524 bp, 39 predicted proteins | sample FrelakmetCRP12CR_FD_187146 | JGI IMG/M metagenome (GOLD analysis project Ga0209048, IMG submission 187146) | Freshwater lake sediment microbial communities from the University of Notre Dame, USA, for methane emissions studies - CRP12 CR (SPAdes)... | ecosystem: Environmental > Aquatic >...
CTCAAATTTATCTTGGAGATTGGGAATTTCCAAAATTTCGTCACGCTCCCGGGGTTCCGCCCCGCCGCATTGGTGACCCCGGTTAGGATAAGGAAGGATCTCAAAATCTCTGAAATTTCCTTGAATGTCCCAATTGAACCCTGCCAATGAATATCGTATCGGGTGTAAGGCATGGAGACGGTAAACCCATATCCTGTCTATGTATCTCCTCTTTTTTTTTTAAAAAAAACTGCATGAAACAATATGGCTTCGCACCGAAGCAATGAAAATTTGGGAAACCATTTTTTTCATCCACTGCGTTGTTGGATCCAAAATTTTCATGACAAAAAATCTGCAGGGTTTAATAGATCTGTAATTCCAGAAAAAAATAATGATATTAATACAATTTTTGGTTGTTCTGGGTTGTTATTTAGGTAAATGAACGACACTGAGCCCTTGGTTATCGACATTCGTCCTGATCGCAATTTTCAGCCCCAGGGGGTTAAGTACCGATTCAACAAATTCATCACTCCGGTTTGTGATGATGGCAATTGCCGGACCAACCGAACTCATACCCACAAACTCAAGCCCTGCATCGCGAAGCTGGCTCATGATATGGTAGATGGCAAAACTATGGTGTTCCACTTCTGCCCGTTTCGAACCCCTGAAATCTATCTCCCATATCACATCGCCAACTTTTTTAAGGTCCCCGGATTCGATTGCAGGGACCATATCCATCATGATCATGTAGGCCTTCAGTTCGCGGTCACGGTAGTCGAGCATTCTTGCTTTATTCATCAGGAGGTCAAATTCCTGGTCTCCTGCCGATGAGATATCAGTCGGGGGAATAACAATATACACGTGGCTCCCCTCGGCAAACGGGTGGTGATAGATCAAAGAAAGTTCGTCGCCCATTACTGCCATGCCCCCGTGGACACTCACTGCGGGACCGACCCCTGTCTCAAATCCGGATGCGATTCGTCCGTCTGCGGTTTCTTCAACATAGTTGTAACCTACGAGTTTCCGGAGCTGGTCATCGGTCAGCGGGGACCCGACAGACACATTGAGTGCTTTTGCAAGCGCAATCATTACGGTACTGGTAGACCCGAGTCCCACATGCTTATGCTCGTGGTCCCGTGCCCTGATGCGGAATCCTCCCGTATATCCAGTGGTCTTCCGGAACACACTGACAAAATGCCGGACCAATGCTGCACGGGAGTAATCTATCTCAAGACCTTCCCGGGTGCACTCAACTGAAACAGAACAATATACCTGGATTGCAAAACCGATCCCGCCTCCCCCCGGGCGATCAGGTGAGAACCTGTTCATATCCAGCACCGTGAGGTGAATCCTCGCCGGTGCATTGACAGTTATAACGTCATCGGCCGGTACAAGTGAATAGGACCCTTCATATCCCAGAGTCCTGATATTCTCGCCTGGAGAAAACGATGTAAATTCGTACTCGACGAGGTCAAGGTCCCCGCCGCGTATCTTCATTATTGCCATCTGGAAATCACCTTTGTTTGCAGTTATCTGTCAAAGAATATGTTCTTTCCTGATCCTTTGAGTGGTATACCATATACCGATGTGCATTCATTGAGCCACCCAAGGGTACGTGCAGCAACTCCGGCAGAATACATGATCCTGTTATCCATATTATGCACCTGGGCAGTCTTTACGGCAGAGCCGACGGGGATACCAAGATCTGCAATCCTTATAATGCAGTTAGGCCCGGCAAACGTAACATTGGCAGGATCTTTTTGGGCGAATGCATCCTGTAAGTCAGTACAGGTTGGAAAACCACATCCCTGGCAGTTGACACCTGCAGCCACCGCTCCCCTGACCCCGATAAGGACACAGGCATCGCTTACGGCCATGCATTTCCTATCCCGTATAAAAAACGGGGTGCTATTTCGTTCACCAGTGGCAACCATCTCGTCTGCGAGCTGCTTCAACTCCATATCCGAGACTATTTTAGTTTTAATTTCATCTACGCCCCGTGCTTTCGGGGCTGTCCTTGCCGAGAGGACCATCAGGCCCGCTACCGTCCTGATTGCCTCAGTCTCCTCAGTCATGGGGTATCGTCAGATTCACGACCATTTAAACGCGATCTACCTGTTTTCAATTGTAATAAAAAGAGTTGGTGAGCGATTATGAGGGATACCTTTAGAATTGACCCGGTTTACCTGCTGGGACCATTATTAAAAACCTTTACCAGGGTTGGACCACCATGCAAATCCTTTGCATAACCTAGGGTTCATCCGATGTTAGAAAACCGGGTATACCCGATGCTGGCAGTTCTGTTTCATTCAATCCTTAACAAGCCTGCAGAAATGAAATGCTGAAAATTTGAATGCGGGGCTTCTTGTCCCTGCATTGGTTGAAATGACCCCCATATAGAAACTATTTTATTACGAGCATGACGTATGGTTTCATAGTCGTTGGAAGACTCTTAATTATACAGGAGATTCGGAATTATGATGGAAAATTATGTTTGTCAGGTATGCGGGCATACCTATGATCCCGCAGAGAGAGATCCGGATGCATGGATAAGCCCTGGTACAGCGTTTACATTACTTATCGATACCTTCCATTGCGCGTTCAAGTGGATCCCCAAAAGAAAAATTTACCATACTGTAAACAGGAAGTGAAATAATGGTTTTCAGAACTGTAACCCCGGGCTGTTATTCAATTGCAGCGCTCGATTTTGATCGACGACTTTTTGATGCGCTTATCCCGCTACCTGACGGGACAAGCTATAATGCATACCTTATCAGGGGGAGTCAGAAGACTGCACTTATTGACACGGTTGACCCCTCAAAGGAGCTGGAACTGGTATCTGACCTGGTCCGTCTTGGCGTTGATTCGATAGATTATGTGATTATTAATCATGCTGAACAGGACCATTCGGGGTCCCTGCCGATGGTCCTCGAGTTATTTCCGTCATCAAAGGTGGTGACAAATGAGAAGTGTAAGGACCTGCTGATTCATCACCTCGATCTGGAAGAAGACCGGTTTATTACCATTAAAGACCGTGAAACGCTCTCTCTTGGAAATAAAACCCTCGAATTTATCATTGCGCCATGGGTCCACTGGCCTGAAACAATGCTCACCTATCTCAGGGAGGACCGGGTCCTTTTTTCATGCGACCTGTTCGGTATGCATTATGCGACGAGTGACCTGTTCCTGAAAGATGAAAAGACCCTGTATAACGCTGCAAAGCGGTATTATGCAGAGATTATGATGCCCTTCCGGGCCAGTATCAAAGGGCATATGGAGAAAATTGGCGCACTTGATATTGAGATCATTGCACCAAGCCATGGTCCGGTCCACAATAACCCAGGTTTTATCCTCAATGCGTATCATGAATGGATATCAGATTCGGTGAAGAATGAAGTTGTGATCCCCTATGTGTCGATGCATGGTAGTACACGAAAGATGGTCGAACACCTGACCATTGCATTAATTGAACGTGGGATTGCGGTGAAACCATTTGATATGACGGTTGCCGATACGGGCAACCTTGCAATGTCGCTGGTGGATGCTGCGACGGTGGTAATCGCTACCCCGACAGTTCTGTTCGGTCCGCACCCGCAGATTGTCTATGCAACCTACCTTGCGAATATGCTCCACCCAAAAGTAAAATTTGCATCGATAATAGGCTCCTATGGCTGGGGTGGTAAGACAACAGATGTATTGAAAGCCATGATGACCCACATCAAACCCGAGCTGCTCGAACCTGTGCTTATACAGGGATTGCCCGGAGAAGCCAGTATTAGGGGCCTCGACCGTCTTGCAGATGATATTGCCCGGAAACACAAAGAAATCGGCCTGCTACCACCATGATTACCGGTAGCAACAATCCACATCTACCAGATATACCCCTGTTTTTTTAATCATGTCATAGAAGTTACATCAGGATGTTCCCCTGTCTCTGCCCTGATGAACCCGATGGGTGACTATTGGCAGACATTGTTCCAGCGCAGTCATACAGAAAAGCAACTCTTTTTACTTTAACATCAGAAAATTGAATAACCTAACAGTCCAACCTGTTATCCCAATGAAGCAGATCGCCCTGTATGGAAAGGGTGGTATTGGCAAGTCCACCACGTCGGCCAACCTGTCAGCAGCACTGGCAGAGAAGGGGCTCGATATTCTCCAGATTGGGTGTGATCCCAAGCGTGACAGTACACGAATGCTGATGCAGGGCAGGTTCATCCCTACCGTAATGGACCATGTCAGGAAAGAAGGCGATGCGGACGTCCGGCTTGAAGATATTATGTTCACGGGGTACCGGGGGGTGCGGTGCGTTGAGGCAGGTGGACCTGAACCAGGTGTCGGGTGTGCCGGACGTGGAATTATTGCAACCTTCCAGATCCTTGAACGCCTGGGCGCGTTGAAAGGTGATATCATAGTCTATGATGTCCTCGGAGACGTGGTATGCGGTGGTTTTGCCATGCCGATGCGTGAAGGGTATGCGCAGGAGGTCTACCTTGTCACTTCCGGGGAACTGATGTCATTATACGCGGCAAATAATATCTGCAAGGCTATTCAACGCCTGTCCATGAGGGCGAAGAACCGGTGCCGCCTTGCAGGTGTTATCTGCAATTCAAAAAACATGGAAAACGAAGAGGAACTCGTACTAGAATTTTCGAAACGGATCAACAGCCGGCTTATCCATTTCATTCCCCGTGACAGGACAGTCCAGCTGGCGGAACTTCATAAAAAAACAGTGATTGAATATGCCCCTGAGTCTCCACAGGCAGGGGTATACCGGTCACTTGCAGGGATTGTTGCGACGAATGAACTGTTTACAATTCCCAACCCGCTGGATACCGATGAGCTTGAATCCCTTGCCTTTGAGTATATCTAGGACTGGCGGGTGCACCCTTACCGGGGCGCTTTCAGTCACTACCGGGATAAATGATTCAGTTACGATAATTCATGGTCCTGCGGGTTGTGCGCACCATAATTTTTCGCTGCTTCATGCGACCATCCTCGATAATGACTGCCATATCATTCCTAAAGTCATGTCTTCTGGTATGTCTGAACATGATGTGATATTCGGAGGTGAGGAAGCGCTTATGAGGTCGATCATGGAAGTGTCTTCTGGTGATCCTGGAATAATATTCGTACTCTCGACATGTATCACCGAGACTATCGGAGACGATGTTCTGGCCGTCACACAGAATGCGGGAGTTCCGGTCTGCATGGTACCTACCGGGGGCTTTTTAGGAGGAGATTTTGAAAAAGGTTTTTCCAGTGCCCTCATAGCAGTTTCAAATCTTGCCCTTCCGGTGCACCCCACTCCTGGCTGTAATCAGCAGGTTCGGGGCTCTGTTAATCTGATCGGAGAGAAAAACCTCGAATACGAGGTGGAACAAAATTTTATGGAGGTTAAGCGCCTGGTTTCCCTGCTTGACCTTACCATAAATCTCCGTTTTGCCCATAATATCACCCGCTCCGATATTAATCGTCTTCCTCTTGCATCGTTGAATATTTTAAGAGAACCTGCACTGTCTGGGGTTGGTGATCACCTGCAGTCCATGTTCGGGACCCCCTATATCAGTTCATTTCCTCTCGGTATCAGCGGGACGCTGTCTTTTATCAGGAATGTCGCCGTCCGGTCAGGATTATCACCAGATGAAGCGTTGGATAGTGAAAAAGAACATCAAGAGGAGATATTTGAAGGATTTTCAGACCTCCGTGAAGCCCTGGTACGACTAACTATTCCTGCAGAGAACCCTGAATACCCGCTGATTACGGAGATCTCCCGGGCAATCGGACTCAGGGAATCACCTGACGGGACCGTATTGCCGGTGCCTTACCCTTTTCCTGTCGGTACAAGTGGGATAAAAAGGATGCTCCACCTTTGGAGGAGGACTCTTATATGCCGGGCTGCTTAAACCCTGTATGGCCCTGTGCGCTGACCGGGGCTGTCACGGCATTGTCGGGGTTTTCAGGGATAGCCGTCGTAATTCACGGTTCAAGTGGTTGTTATTTTTACCCGGCCACGTTGTTGCATCATGATCTCCACAGCACCTTCCTGGTCGAGCAGGAAGTTATCTTCGGTACTAGTGAACGTCTTGTAGAAGTAGTGAAGGACCTTTCCCGGACCTACAAAAAAGTAGCAGTGGTCAATTCGTGTGTCCCCTCCATTCTTGGTGAGGATATCAGGGATATCCTGTCAGATTATAACATAATCTTTATTGACAGCCCTGGATTTACCGGGGAATTCGAATCCGGCTATCTAAGTGCAGTGAAGGATCTTCCTGTTTGCATGGGACAGGGGACCGACAGGGTGAATATTGAAGGGATAAACCTTATCGACCCGTTCGCCCGTGGCAACCAGCGGGAAGCAGAACGCCTGCTACAACTGATGGGGGTCCCTGTTGGTACAATATTCTGCCATGATTCATACGAGTCACTCAGTTCTACGGCAGGCTTTTCAGTCACGGTAAATCCGGACCTTTCTACAGGGTACGGGCAAGAGCTGGGTTCATTCCTGGGCCTTTCAGCAATAAAAACAACAGCATACTCCATTGCAGACAGGTTTTGTAAGGCAGAGACCCGTGGAATTGAAAACGAGCTCCTCATGGTCGAAGAACGGATTACCAAAGCAGCAGATAAGTACCTGAAACGATTTGATCCTCCCACGGCAGCCATTTTCTCGACATGTTCTTATTCCGGATTTGCAGCGGCCATATTGCAGCAGTACCTTGATGCCGATATTGTATACTGTGGGTTACGAAATGAACCCCAGATCTCATGTACCCCGGCTACAAAAGTTACTTCCCTGGCTATAATCGAGTCAGTGATCCGTGAGCTTGCTCCAGACCTGGTCATCGGGTCCTCATTTGAACGCTCCGTTGCAGGAGATGCCGCATTTATCGGACTTACCCCTCCAATCCGTGGTGAGTTCCGGCTTTCATCCAAACCACTCGCCGGTACAGAAGGGGAGCTGTCGTTCATGGAGGATATTCTGAACGCCTGTATGGACTACCAGCAGCGAAAACTCGTGAAATAGTCCCAAACAGGCGGTTCCATATTACCTGTTTTCTTTTCGGTGTTTCTTAATCACTTTCACCCCGCGCATATCGAGACTTTATATATCGCGATAGTAAGAGTGGATCTTTGGCAGATGAAATGACCATGATTTCAAAAGCGGGATACTTCCAGCAGAACGGCTATGCAGCACTTGATGACGAGGGAATGCCAAAACAGATCGCTGAGTTGAATATCCACGGTACAAAGTACGGTATCAGAATCGACGAATTGAAAGAAGCACTGTATGGGTGCAACCCGGCAAGGGTTGAGCGGGTGTTCCAGAACTGGCAGCAGTACCTGGGTGGTATCGCAGGGCTTGCCCGTATCTCCCGGTCGGGAAAGGCATTGAATATTGAACTTGTCGAAGGGGGAAGATATACTGTCGCTCTGGATTCCCTGGTTTCAGCACTATCACGGCGGGGCGTGTTTGCATCGGTTGGCGAGATTCCGGAGCCCGTTACTTCATGGGACCTCAGTGGACGAAGAATCGCACAGGGTCAGCAGACAATTCCGGTACCTGCGACATAATCCGGGAATATTACATGGTATGATATAAAAATGAGTGAGAAATCAGGCCTTTATGATAATCTCCGCAATGGCATCACCGACTCTGGAGGTCCCCAACATCCCCCCCATATCTTTTGTTACATCTCCTGAAAGGATACATTTCTCTATTGCGCTGACAATTGCAGCAGCTGCTTCATGTTCTCCGATATGGTCGAGGAGCATGGAGCCCGCCCAGATGGTGGCCATCGGGTTCGCAACCCCTAATCCCTTGTACTTTGGAGCAGACCCGTGAATAGGTTCAAACATCGAGGTTCCTTCAGGATTTATGTTACCGCCCGGTGCAAGGCCGAGACCTCCCTGTATCATTGCACCGAGATCAGTGATGATATCGCCAAACATGTTCGGGGTGACAACAACATCAAACCATTCCGGGTTCTTTACGAACCACATCGTGATGGCATCGACAAAATTGAACTCTGTCGTAACCCCGGGGTGTCCGGATGCCCGCTCGATGAAGACGTCCCTCCAGAGGCCGTATATATCAGACAGTACATTTGCCTTGTCCACTGAAGTTAATTTCTTCTTCCGTCTCTCTGCAAGGTCAAAGGAGTAATCAATCACACGACGGGCTCCCTCCCGGGTAATAACCCCAATCTGGTAGGCTATCTCCTCAGCATCACTCTCTACATCGAGACCGAATTTTACGTTATAGAGTTCACGGTTGATTAATAACTCAATTTTCTGTTGTTTTTTAAACCGGGAGCCAATTCCCACGTAGAAGTCTTCGGTGTTTTCTCTCACTACGATAAAGTCAATATCTTCCGGTCGCTTTCCGGCAAGTGGGGTTGTCACACCTTCCAGCAGGCGGATTGGCCGTAGATTAATATATTGATCAAAGTAAAAGCGGAGGTTTAAAAGGATTCCTTTCTCCAGGATTCCCGGTTTGACCCGCTCGTCCCCGATAGCTCCGAAATAGATGGCCGGAAAGGCTGACAATTCTTTTAAATCAGTCTCGGTGAGTAGTGTCCCTGTTTTAAGGTACCGGTCAGCACCGATATCGAAGTCAGTCCACTGTACATCAAAGTTAAACCGCTCGCCGGCTGCGTCCAGGACTTTTTTTCCTTCAAGAATAATTTCGGGTCCTATACCGTCCCCACCTATTGATGCGATGCGATACATACCGGCACCTCCTCAAATTCACGGGCATATTCCACAAGACCACCAGAGTTTACAATTCTCATCAGGAAATCAGGAATAGGCTCTATGGGCAGCTTCTCCCCCTCAACAATGAGATAACCCCCTGTTAAATCAACCATTACACTATTCCCTTCGATAATGGAACCCGCTTCATCACAGACTACCGGAAGCAGCCCGACGTTTATCGCATTCCGGTAAAAAATCCGTGCAAATGATTCGGCAATCACCATGGTGATCCCTGCTCCTTTCAATGCAATCGGTGCATGCTCACGGGATGACCCGCATCCAAAATTCTTACCTGCAACAATGATATCCCCTGTTTTCACTTCACTGGCAAACTCGTCCCTTATCCCTTCAAATGCATGTTTTGCAAGCTCACGGGGGTCGTAAATTGTAAGGAACCTTCCGGGTATTATTGCATCAGTGTCAATATTATCTCCAAATTTCCATACCCGCATCATTCCACCTCCCTTGGATCAGTTATTTCACCATAGATGCCGCTGGCAGCTGCTGTGGCAGGGGAGCAAAGGTACACTGATGCACCGGTACTCCCCTGGCGGCCCTTAAAATTGCGGTTGGATGTTGAAAGTGAGACCTCACCCGGGGCCAGGAGCCCGAATGCACCCCCCATGCAAGGTCCGCAGCAGGGAGCTTCAACAAGTGCCCCCGCTGTAACGAAACGTTCGATCAGTCCCGCACGCAGCGTCTTTAAATATTCCTGCCGTGATGCAGGTATGATGATGACCCTGACAGTATCAGAGAAATTCCGGTTTCCAAGCACTTCAGCAACCTCTACAAAGTCTTCAAACCGCCCGTTCGTGCACGAGCCGATAAATACCTGGTCAATGGTTGTCCCGGCAACTTTTGCCACATCGACTCCCAGGTCGACATTATGTGGTTCTGCGACCTGTGGTGAAAGATTTGTCACATTATAGGTACGTTCCCCGATGAAAGAGGCATTATTATCGCTTTCCAGTTGAAAAGGTACTATATTTCGTAACCTGCTGATATAGTCCCAGGTAATGGTATCCGGTGGTACTATCCCTGCCTTGGCCCCCATCTCGATTGCCATGTTACAGCAGGTCATACGCCCTGACATGTTCATGGCCTCCATTGTATTCCCGGTGAACTCAATCGCCTTGTAGGTGGCCCCGTCGGCACCGATATCCGCTGCCACAGAGAGGATCAGGTCTTTTGGCCCTACTCTTTTCTGGAAAGAACCATTCGCAGTTACCCTGATAGTTTCCGGTACACGGAAATATAAAGCTCCGAATTTCAGGGCAAAGCCCATGTCCGTGGAGCCGATACCTGTTGCAAAGGCACCTCCGGCTCCATACATACAGGTGTGGGAATCTGCACCTACAACGATCTCACCCGGTGCTGCTTTTCCCATCTCCATCGTCACCTGGTGGCATACACCCTCCCTGAGATCATAATTATAAATTCTCTGTTCTTTTGCAAAATTTCGCATATACACGTGATTTTCTGCAGCTTCTATAGAATCTGCAGGGATCTGGTGATCAAAGAGCATGGTGACCCTTTCGGGACTGTGGACCAGTTTCCCTCCCATTTCATAAAACTTCCGGATTGCAAGTGGTCCCGTAATATCGTGGATCATGGCGTTATCCACAGGTGCCATGACTACTTCACCTGCACAGACATCCTTTTTACATTTCATCGAAAATATTTTCTCAACTATCGTTGCACCCATGCTCGATCACCTGTTATGTTAGATTTTTTATTATATTCCATTTTGGGTTGACTCCTCTGCTTTCAGTCACAAAAAAGCTATCTGTTCTGGTAATGTCTTTATCCCTGTACATCGGGGACTTTTTTTTAGTTTTTTCTCACAGAATCCGGATAAATTTCCAGGATTGTATTGTTAATAACACTTTTAATGCTGAATGCCGTATCTTATCACGGATTTAAATAATGGAAAGAAATATCGGGTTCAAAGAGAGGAGATATATTGAGGAATTACGGATCCTCACAAAGTCAACAGCACTTGATTGTGTGATTGATGAGCGTTTCTGCCGGGTTATATATGTAGTAAAAGTTGGTGATATGGGTCTGGCCATTGGGAAAAAAGGTGAAAATATCAGGAGAATGCAGAATGTGCTTGGAAAACGGGTTGAGATGGTGGAATACGCCGATTCGATGGATGAATTCATAGCGAATATTTTCAGGCCTGCTGAAATTGATCATATCCAGAAAAAGAACGGCGAATTACAGGTTGACATATTTCTAAAGAATAAAAATGATCTTGGTATTGCTATTGGTAAAGGAGGATGCAATATCGAGAAAGGGCGTGTACTTCTGAAACGCTTTTTCGGTTCGGATTTATGCGAAGTGCTTGCGGAAGGTGTATAGAATGAGTGAGACGGAAGTCCTCGACGAACTGTTCAGGATAATCGATAATAGAATTGTAAACCCGAAACCCGGTTCATATGTGACCGGTCTTGTGACGGACCCGAAAGGTATTGACAAAGTCCTGGAAAAAGTGGGTGAAGAGACAACCGAGTTTATTATTGCCATCAAAAACGGTATCCCGGGTCGTACGGTTGAAGAGGCTGCAGACCTGCAGTTCCACCTTCTTATTGCACTTCGGGTTGCTGGAATTGATATTTCCGATCTTATGACCGAGTTGAAAAAACGCAGGCATTAGAGTTCTTCGTAAAAACCTGATATCGCATTTTTTTTAAAGATAACAATTTTCAAAGACAGGGTAGAAATATATCGATTTGTTATCAACCTGCAGTACTAAAATATGCAAATTATTGTTCAAAATTCGGCTCTGTTGACCAACTCTCAAATCTATCCTGGAGATCAGGGTATCCCCAAATTTACCCACGCTCCCGGGGTTCCGCACCGCCGCTCTGGTGATCCTGGTTAGGATAGGGAATGGTCTTTAAATCTCTGAATTTTTTAGGGATTCTGCAGTTGGACCATTCCTAAAGGATATCATATCGGGGGTGAGACATGGAGGGGGTGAAACCCTCTCCTGTCTACATATTTTTCCTTCTTTTTTCCAACTATGCAGGGCTTCAACAAGCCCGGAATTCAGGTTATTTCCCTGATATTCATCCATAGAGGTATGCCTGCAACCCAATAAACGGGGGGAGATCTGTAGTATATAACCCTGATGATTCTGCCACCGCACGTTCAATGAATATATCTGACTTACATCGTACTGCGATGGCAATCCCGTCACTCGGGCGACAGTCTATCATTTCCTCGTGATTGTCCCTGTAAAGCATAAGATTTGCATAATATACTCCCTCCTCGAGAGAGTCGATGTGAAGGGCCCTGAGTGTGACCTGGTAACGGTTTAGGAACTCAAGAAAAAGGTCATGGGTCAGGGGTCGTGGAGTAATTTCATTATGTAAGGCAGTATTAATGGAAATTGCTTCCCAAAGCCCGATATATATCGGGAGGCAGGTGTCACACGCCATATCAAGAATTACTGCAGGTGAAGTACCCGCCTGTGTTACAGCGACAAAAACCCCCCTGACACTACAGGGAATCAGATCCATGTGAGGATTCATCAATCTGATTGATGATAAGAGTTCGCGTCAGATCATATGTCTTACAATTCAGATTGCAAAAAGGTCCCGGTTTCCAATAATCCTGATAAGACCTACCCTGAGCGCGGCATCGAGCCACCCATGCCCATAGCTGAAACATGCAAGTGCATCCTCGTACCGTTCCACCTCCAAAAACATTTTCCCCCCGATCAGATAGGCCGTCGCCACGGCAATCACCCGCTCACCTCCTTCATACCAGTGGATACCTGTTTCAGAACCTGGTTTTGATGATGTAATGGCGCCATCGAGAAGTCGTTCGTACCGGCAGGCTTTTTCAATAAGCTGATGATGATAATGGCAAGGAATAGAGGTACCTTCTGATAAAAGGTTTCTGCAAAGTGGGCCGGATATAAAAATTCCGATGTAATGACCGGTGTCCAGCCAGCCCGCAGCATATGCAAAACTTGCAAGCGCGTTAACAGGGTCCTCTCCGCTCACAAAACGACCCCCGTCAGCCAGGTAGCATTGGGCCATCCCGAGGATCTCACTACCTGCGAGTGCAAGCAGGCTTCCCCGTGGAGCCAGGAGATCTGATTGTTCCAGGATTTCTGATAAATCCTTATGAAATGTGTTGAGTTCCATAACCTGCAAACACCTCCAGGTATTCACGCTCCATATCATGAAGACCTGCAGGGATTACCAGGATATGAAGTGGTCCGCCGAAATCCATTGTTCTCATGATATCTGCACCACCTGCCCTTACTACTGGTTCCCGTGAACCCGCCCGGGCTATCCCGATATAGCAGTAAATTTGAAATCCGGATTCCATAACCATGGGTTCGAGGAGATTTACTGCTTCCTGGATTGTCATATAGCGGTTCTCCTGGATATCCAGATAGACGATGGTGTGCAGGTTATCATCCAGATTTTTCCGAATCACCTGAGCCGGTGTTGCCGGGCACCATTTACCATGGGAAAATGGAAGTGAGCAGGACTTCCCAAACCTGTAATTCTGCAGCCCTGAAAGACCACAGACGGCCGATACAATTGATGAACCATGAATAATTTCTGTCTTCACACCCATATGCGCAGCCCGTATCCGGAGGTCGATGTGGGTGGTCGAGACCATCGGGTCACCTCCAATGAGTAAGACAACGTTCTTTGACAGGGCCTCAGACAGGAACCCTTCGGGATGCTGTTCAACGTCGTCCCTTTTCAGGACCTTCAGGTCTTTCCCATAGTAACGCACCATTGCTTCCTGCGAGGTCCCGGTGAGGAGTGAGGTATAAGCTTCAAGACAGACCAGGTCGGCACCCCTGATAGCCTTTAGACCCTTCGTCGAGACATCTTCAAGGTCATAGAGGCCCAGGCCTACAAATGTTAGCATATTACAATCGCCGCCGTTTATTGCGGGGTTCTGGTTGTAAAGAACTTCTGGATTTCGTTGGTTCAGTTGAAAATGTACAGCGTACAATCCTGATCCTCATCATTCATGTCCCTCCTCCTCGTTCTCTTCGCAGTGAAGGGCCGATTTTCTGGGTTCGAGATATTCCTGTTCTGTGCTCCATACTACAAAACGCGTAATGGCAGGGGAAAAGACTGGCGCCTCCCTGCCGGTAACCCCCTGCGTGATAGGTTCTGCTGAGATAAGGTGCCCGTTACGGATCACATAGAGGCGACGGAATGGCCAGTCCTCTTCAGGTTTGATCTCCCGGTCATAATAGATCAGCTTTGCAAAGGCCAGGGAACAGTAATTTCCTCCAGGGAATTCAAACAGGACGTCCTGCATGTAGCGGCGTACATACCAGCGCAGTTCTCCGGCAATTGACAGGCCGCTAACCAACGATTCAATAGGGATGATAACCCCTCCAGGCCATTCTTTCGGGTGATAAAACCGCAAGGTGTTCCGGGAGGTCTCAGAGGCAGAGAGTGTATGATAAAGGTTGATACCTTCACGCTGGAGGAAGAATATGTTCATTCGAGCTATTCCAGGAGAATAATCAGTTTGCAATAATAAAATACTGTGCTGTACCGGCAGCCTAAAATACCATACACCTGGAAAACGGGGTGGTTTACAACCTATGAATCCAGAATTTTATTGAATACCAGAGAGATATGGAAAAGGGAATGAAAATTTCTCAATGAGGTACTCAGGTATACATCCGGTCATCGAAGGCACTTTTATTCCTGACCTTCCGGACTGCTGCCAGAAAGTCTTCTGCATTTACGTTATCTGCTTCTTTCCGGACCGCAATCATTCCCGCCTCCCGACAAATTGCCTGGACTTCAGCACCGGTCGTGTTATCTGTAATATCCGCGATATCTTCAAGTGAAACACCCTCCAGACGGAGTTTTGAAGAGTGGATTTTAAGGATTTCCAGCCTGGAATCCCGGTCAGGTAGTGGGATCTCAATGACACGATCAAACCTTCCGGGCCTGAGAAGCGCCGGGTCCAGCATATCAACCCTGTTTGTTGCAGCCATTATCCGGACGTCCCCGCGGTTGTTGAAACCATCCATCTCGGCAAGGAGCTGCATCAGTGTTCTCTGCACTTCGGCGCTTCCTGAAGTCCCGTCATTTGTCCTCGTACTGCCGACCGCATCTATTTCATCAATAAATACAATGGAGGGTGCCCGTTCCCGGGCGAGCATGAACAACTCGCGCACCAGCTGGGCTCCTTCTCCAATGTATTTATGGACAAGTTCACTCCCTGACATCCTGATGAACGTAGCTTTGGCCTGGTGGGCCACAGCCTTCGCTATCAACGTCTTTCCCGTTCCCGGAGGTCCGTATAATAGAATGCCCTTTGGAGGTTCTACACCAAGCCGCTCAAAGATTTCCGGCTTGGTCAGAGGGTACTCTACAGATTCCCTAACCTCTTCGATTTCTTTTAAAAGTCCGCCAATTTGTTTGAACGTAACATTCGGGGACTCTTCGAGTTCCATTACACGGACACGCGAGTCAAAAACACTGCCTACGATTTTTACAATGGAGAGGGCGTTGTTAACTGCCACTTTCGTTCCAGGCTTTAATTCCTTCCCAATTTCTGTACTTACATGTGTCAGGTATTCCTGGTTGTTACCCTGCTGTCGTAAATAGATCTCTCCATTCTCAAGTATGTCCACCACGACAGCGATGAATAACGGCATCCGCTTGAGCTGGGCATTTTCGCGTTTCAGCTGGGTGTTATCCCGTAAGAGTTCGTCATTTTTTATTTTGACTTCCAGAAGTTGTGCCTCAATATCCTGGAGCCTAAGTTTTAATTTCAGCTCCCCTTCGTTCAAGGGATTATTAATGACGGTCTCTTCCATGTTACTATTATATCTCAATTTTCATACATATATCAGGTGCGATTGTGATATTTCGAGGCAGGGGGATTGCAAAAGGGTGTGCATCCGGTGAACTTCTGGTAAGCCCGGAGCCGATTTCGTTCCTGTCAGGTGTAAATCCTGATACAGGAGTGGTTGTGGAAAAAGGGCATCCATTAGAGGGCCAGAATATCTCAGGCAGGGTGATTGCGTTTGACTATGGGAAAGGGTCCACGGTCGGATCATATGTATTATATGCCCTTTCGAAAAACGGGCATGCTCCTGCGGCGATAGTGAATACCGAAGCCGAACCGATTATTGTGGTTGGGGCAATTATGGGGGGTATACCGATGATCGACAGGATAGGGTTCCCCGTTACGCAGCTGAAATCCGGCATACAGGTGACTGTAAACGGGGATACCGGGGAACTCATGTACGAGGAAAACAGCCCCGGATAACTTCAAAAGAATGAAGTAGTACCTGGCAGAATCCATTTTTATGAAACAATGGGTTTTCATTAGTATTCTGGCTCTTATGGCGATCCTTTTAGCGGGTTGCACGAACGTACCTGTACCTCCTACCGTACAGGGGCAGAACCCGGCCGGAACTCTGGTAACCGGCCCTGTTGTCACGCTCCCTGTAACCACGTCTGTTGATATCCAGGTCATGCAGAAAGATTCGGTCTATTCCACGGTCGATGTAGTATTTGGAGGTGGTAATGGACAGTTACAGGTCAGTTCCGGTGATGTGGTCCTTACACGGAGCGATGGGACTTCCGAAACAAGGAAGTTACAACCGGAAAAAGGGGCGACAGTTACCTTGCAGGGGACGAAGGGAACAGATCGTGTTGAAGTATCCGTTACCATGAAGGACGGAAAGACCTACAAGATTATTGACCAGCTTGTTCCGTACCGGACGCGTGGATAGGACATATTTCCTTACATCTTTGCCGGATGGTAGAAAGAGCCGTAAATTTTAAAATTTTTTTATGAATGTAATACACAGTTCATCAGTGCATGAAAATTATTATATGCAGGACTAGGCAGAGAAGGGCATCACGTAGCTGGCAATGAACAATGCAGTGGGGGATAATGCTCAGTTTATCTTCCGGGGGGTGTATCAATAGCTGTCTGATGCATTCGATTTTTTATCTGTGCCGGGATGAATAGATTACTAATAGGGAAGAACGGAAAGAGGCTGATGAAGACCTGCTGGAGGGATATAACTGCTGCCGGAAATTCTTATGCAGCACTCAGGGCGGCATGCAGTGTCCATGGAATCCATCTTTACCCTGTCCGCGCTCCTTCGGCGGATATTACCTGTTATAGTCTCAATTCTGTGACAGCCAGAAAATATGAAAACGAGATCAGGGAAGCGGAGTGTATCACCATCGCGGGCGGTCCCTATTCGTCCGCATGTTACCGTGAGGTTTCGCTCTATGCAGACTATGTCGTCGTTGGTGAAGGTGAACATAGCCTGCCAGCATTACTTCACCATATTATGGAACCCGAAAAAACGCCTCTTCCCCCAGGGGTTGCCACATCAAAGGCCTTCAATCCTCCGGATTCCAACGTCTTCCTTGATGCATATCCTCCCTTTCGTGAGGTGAAAGGATATATTGAGTGTTCACGGGGATGCCCGTTTCATTGTGGATATTGCCAGACTCCCTCGCTTTTTGGCAGATCAATGAGGCACCGGAGTATTGATTCAATTGTCGAATACGCTAACAGGGTCAGGGATGCGCGATTTGTTACACCCAATGCATTTGCCTATGGTTCTGACGGCAGGTCCCCGAGATTCGAAAAAATCAGGAAATTGCTCAGTAAGATAGAATCTAATATCTACTTTGGTACATTTCCAAGTGAAGTCCGCCCTGAATTTATCTGCCGCGAGGCACTGGATATTATCAGAGACTATTGCACGAACACGAAACTGCATTTTGGCGCGCAGTCTGGTAGTGACCTGGTCCTCAAACAGCTTCGTCGCGGGCATTCTGTATCCGAGGTGGTCTCGGCTGTTGAATTATGCCATGAATACGGCATAACCCCTGTTGTCGATTTTATCCTTGGTCTTCCCGGTGAAGACGAAGAAGACCAGCTGAAAAGCCTTGATCTTATCAGGTGGATTTCGAAATACGGGCTGATTCATGTCCACCAGTTCCTTCCGTTACCCGGGACAGCGCTATCAGGCGCATTACCACGTCCTATTATACGCGAGGTCCAGAAGGTCCTCGGGGAGATGGCACTCCGGCGAAAAGTAACGGGTTCCTGGTGTGATCATGAGATAAGGTTTTTTACAACCCCTTCGAATGATATTACATGATGGATGTGCTATTGTTAGCAGATCTGCATGGTCAATTTGGTAAAATTGATTCATTTTTGGATCTCGGGGCCGATGCAGTCTTTATTGCCGGCGACCTCACCGATATGGGACCCGCAGATTCCGTTGAACCCCTGATGTCCCGGATAGATGTACCCTGTTTTGTGGTACCGGGCAATTGTGACCCAAAAGAGATATTAGATGTCCTTGAACACTCTGACAGTGTCTGCCTTCATGCGTCTCAGATTAACCTGGGGAAGATCTCAATCGCAGGAATTGGTGGCTCTAATCCGACCCCGTTCAATACTCCGTTCGAAATGACGGACAAACAGATTGACAATATCTTGAATGAAATCATGCCGAAAATGGAACGGACTGTTCATAATGTCCTGTTAACCCATGCACCACCGTATGGTAGTCTTGATGTAATTAACGGGGAGCATGTAGGCAGCGCCAGTATCCAGCGCCACATGAAATCTTTCGACCTTGTATGTTGTGCCCATATCCATGAGCAGCGTGGCATAATTGAAGTCGAAGGTACTAAAGTGGTAAATCCGGGCATGGCATCAACAGGTAACTGTGCCATGATCCATTTCGGCAATGAAGCAAAAGACATAAAGATCGAGCTCCTCACTGTTTAGCGAGGATAAGCTCAAGGTATGAGGCGAGAATCTGTTCTCCCCTGACACCGATCTTTTCTGCAATGTTATCGATTATACTGGTATCCGATACATCGGACTCCGACCTTATTACCTCAATCTCAACGAAAGATCCCAAGCCCCGGACTTCATCAAGGGCGATTGAAGCATGTCCGAATGAATAATACTCACGGATTTTGTCGACAACAGCTGTTTTACGAAAACCGATAAGTTCGAGCATCTGTTCGAATTCCGGACCCCCTTCTACGGTAACATTCAGTTCTTCACGGGCCTTGAATGCCAGGTCCCTGCGCTTGGCGCCCTTATAGGTGATTGTGGTCCTGCCGCTGCTGTACCGGACCCTGAGGGCCTCGTCAGTAATGGCAAAATCCCGGTGCGGGGCATTGTAGTAAATATCGTGTTCCCCGGTTTTTTCTGTCATACGGGCGCCAATTGCCAACAGGCGTTCACGGACTGGCGCGAGATCAGCTACCTGGACTTTCAGTTCAATTTCAAGCATACAAGTGACACAGGTTTATCTATCATCGCCTCGACGTTATATACCAAGTGATAACGATGGCAATACAGGAAGGAGATTTTGTTAAACTGAGCTATAGCGGTGGCGTGAATGGAAGGATTTTTGACACCACTGACGAAGAGGAGGCTAAGACCGCCGGAATTCATAACCCCCAGGCATTATATGGCCCGATCGTGATCCGGGCCGGAAGTCACCATGTAATTCTCGGCCTTGATGAGGCACTTATCGGAAAAGATGAAGGTTTCGAAGGAGATCTCGAGATATCTCCCGAGAAGGGGTTTGGCCTTCATGACCCGAAACATGTTGAATCGTTCCCGAAAAACAAGTTCAAGGAGAAACCTGTAAAGGGCATGACGGTTAAAGTCGAGGAACTTGGCGAAGGGGTTGTCATCGATGTCATCGGCGGGCGTGTGATTGTTGATTTTAACCACCCGCTTTCAGGAAAAACACTCAGTTATCATGTCAGGATCGATTCTAAAGTCGACGATCTCGCGGAAAAGGTAAAGGGGTTGCTCCACCTGTATGCAGGCCGCGACATGGAAATCTCTTTCCTTGACGGCAACCTCACAATCAACCTTCCCCCGGGTATCAACTATGACCGCCGCTGGGTGATGTGGAGGAGCCGGGTTATTCATGAATCTTTTGAATTCATTACTGAAATCCAGGAGATTATACTTGTTGAATCCTTTAAAAGACCCGCGGAATCCGGAAAAGAAACAGTTGAAGAATAGATGTCCTCATAATTCTTTTACCTTTTTTTGCCGGGAAAAATTTAATTCATGTCATAGGAAAGATTTGCATGTTTCATAGGGTCATGGGACTGAGTTTTTGGATGACCTGTTCAACCTGCCGGACGGCCGTCCCGATATAATTGTCAGGGTTTAACAGCTCCGCAATCTCCCCGGGAGTTAACAATTCGAGTACTTTGATATGTGTACCCAGTACTTCGGCGAGTGCGCGTTTTCCTCCCAATGCCTCCATGCTGGCAATCCTGACAATTTCATGAGCTTCCTGACGGTCCATGCCTTTTTTTGTCAGTTCGATCATAATTGACTCCGCCATGTTGACCCCATGGAGGAAATTTAAATTCTCGCGAATCCGGTCTTCCCTGATGCATAACCCTTCGAGTACACGGGTCATCACATGGAGGACATGATCGGTTAATATCGTGGCCTCCGGGAATATTACCCGCTCACAGGATGAATTTGTAAGGTCACGTTCGTCCCAGAGGGTGTTATTGAGGAGTGCAGGTTCAACTGCAGCCCTTATAACCCGTGCAAGTCCGCATACCTGCTCGCTTTTTATCGGATTTCTTTTATGCGGCATCGTGCTTGAACCGACCTGCTGTTTTCCAAACGCCTCCTCGAGTTCACCGATCTCTGTCCGCTGGAGTGACCTGATTTCGACTCCGATTTTATCAAGGGTGGTCGCGACGTTCGCGAGGAACATAAAATACTCTGCATAACGGTCACGGGAAATAACCTGGTTGGAGACGTCGACATGTGAAAGGCCCAGAATTGACATCATCGTCTCCTGTACTTCGATACCCCTGTTGCCAAGTGATGCCTGCGTCCCGACTGCCCCCGTCATCTGGCCAACCGCCACGCGAGGCCTGATCTCATTCAGTCTCTCAATATGCCTTCCGGTTTCACTTGCCCAGATTGCAAATCTCAACCCGTACGTGGTTGGTACACCAATCTGGCCATGAGTCCTTCCGGCACAAACAAGGTTTATTGTCTCGCCGCTACGGGTAAGAAGGACTGATAGGAGATTTTTTAATTTTATATCTATCAGTTCCAGCGATTGTTTTAACTGGAGTCCGGTTGCGGTGTCAAGCATATCGTTCGAGGTTGCGCCGTAATGGACCCACCTGGCAGAGGACCCGCATTCTTCTGATATTGATTTTACAATCGCCATCATATCATGGCTGATCTCTTCCTCGATCTCTTTTGCCCGTGCAAGGTTTGCATTTTTTGCGCATTTCTCAATCTCGTCTGCTGCCGATGACGGGATCATGTTATGAACTGCCTCTGCGCGTGCTAGAGCAATTTCAGCAGCGATTATACAGTTGAACCGGTTTTCTTCGCCCCAGATGTGGCGCATTTCTTTTGTTCCATAACGGTATTCGATCGGGTGGACTGCCATCTGAAAAGATCCTCTCCTGCTATTCTAAAGCATTGTGAAACCTATTATATGTTAATGGATCACCTCGATGAATGGTTCCCCTACGACAGCTACCGGCCGAATCAACGGCAGATGCTTGAAGTGGTAGCGGCAAGGGCAAAAAAGGGGGGTATTGTCATGATTGATGCCCCCACCGGCAGCGGGAAGTCGAGCGCTGTTGCGGCATTACTATCCGAGCGGGGGAGCCGCAAGGTCATCATCGCCGTGAGGACTATCAGCCAGCTGACAACCTTTATTCGTGAATTATCACTTATAAAAAAAAAGAAACCGGCGCTAAAATTTTCATTTCTTGTCGGTAAATCCAACTTATGCCCCCTTGGTGGGGAGGGGGACGTCTACCGGAGATGCGAAGGGGTAAAAGGTCTCACCACCTCACTGATGCGCGAACGTGCTGAACAGGGGTCGCTGGTCCCTGCCTTAGATCCGGTCATCAAAAAACAGGTCGCACGGATCGACCATGATCACCCGATGATCTGCCCGTATTTTATTAACAGCAGGATTTACCTTAAGGCAGAAGGAGGTGCACTGAAGATGGCCCCCTCTCCCCCCCTCCGGTTGAAAGCAGACCGGGTGCTGCTCCCGGGTGTTCAGCCCCAGCAATTAACAGAGTTATGTGGCGAAATATGCCCGTACGAAACGATGCTCTATGCAGCGCAGAAAGCTGATGTTATTGTCCTCAATTATTATCACCTGTTTGATGATATGGTCAGGGAACAGCTCTACCAGTCGATTGGAGTTGAAGCATCAGATGTACTCCTACTCATTGACGAGGCGCATAATTGCGGCGAGGTATTACAGGATGTCCAGTCTGTCCGTTTAGAAGAACCGTCCCTTGAACAGGCTGCCCACGAGCTCCTGCTCCTGAAAAGAACAATTAAAGGTGTCGAGGCTGTTCATCACCTGATACCAAGGATCAAGGACTACATGCAGGGCCTGAAGAGTTCCCTTGAAACTGAAGACTGGTTTGACCCTGGAATATTCGAACGGATTATCCTTAAAGGTTCATTATATGGGTCCCTTTCTGAAATTGTAGAGGAACTTATGACCATCAGCGAGCGGATCAGGGAGAGTAATATCCGTGCGGGTGAGTTTAAGGAAACTGCTATTGAACGCCTCAACGCTTTCATGTTCCGCCTGGAACAGTCCGCTTCTGATACATCATACCTTACCGTTTATAAAAAAGATGAAGATTCAATCTTTCTTGAAGTGCGGAATATTGATCCGGGGCCAAAAATGCGCGAACTTGGTGGATCGCATTACAGTTGCACGATGATATCGGGAACCCTTTCCCCGGTAACCAGTTACCGGAAGTACTATTTTGGAGACACGGATGTTACGCTTTGTTCTCTCCCGAATTCTTTCCCGAAAAAGAACCGGAGGATCTTATGTGCGCGTGATATCACCACCTCTTTCTCACAGCGGCAGGACAAAGGAAATACCCAGAATATCGTGGATTATATAGGGGTATTCACAAAGCTTCCCGGGAACCTGGCCGTATACTTCCCGTCCTACCAGATCCTTGACCAGTACGCGGCCAGGGTAGTGTCAGGGATATCGAAAAAAAAGGTCTTTATTGAGCCAAAAGATGCCAAGGATGCGAATATTGCATTGAATGAATTTATGGCGCTTCCGGCCATGAATAAATCAGGAATAATTTTTGCAGTCTGCGGTGGGAAATGGAGTGAGGGCCTTGATTACCGGGGGGATTTGCTCTCGGGTGCACTTGTGATAGGATTGCCCCTGGCGCCTTTTAACCGGCCCAGGAGGATGGTTATTGATTACTTCCGCCACAAATTCGGGGAAGAGGGCGAATTCATCTGTTACACTCTGCCTGCCATCAACCGTGCGCAACAGGCCCTTGGCCGGGTCATACGGACTCCGGAAGACCGTGGTGTACTGGTATTCGGTGAGAAACGGTTCCTTGAGCAAAAGGTCATCCGCGGACTCCCTGCGTGGATCAGGGAAGAGATAATAGAATGCGACCTCAACGAATTCAGGGAGATGATGTCACATTGGAGGTTATGAGTGGTTCCTGCCGTTTCGGACTCTGGTTTGTGCATGTCTGGTGGTCGGGAGATACAATTTTCCAGGTAGTGTTTTCCAAATTCCCATTAACCGGAATGGTGCCCCCCTCCTTTGTCCGCTATTGTGCAGGCAAAGAAGAAAGTTTCCAGTCACAGGAGAGCGTTGCCACTGCATATCCAACGATTTACGGGCAAATTTACCAGGAGGTCAGGAAGGTTGCGTATGGGGAAACTGCAACATATGGCGAAATAGCCGGGAAGGTTTCCACGTCTCCGAGGGTGGTGGGCCAGGCGATGCGAAGGAACCCGACACCGCTGGTTATTCCATGTCACCGTATTGTTGGAAAACATGATGTCGGAGGGTTCACCCCATCGCCAGAAATTAAAAAAGCGCTGATATTGATGGAAAAAAAGACCAAGGATAGAAGAAAGTGAGGAGCACAAGGTGACGCGGTGAAGTTGGATAAATTTTTTTCTGAATTTTTGTTGATCCGGAGAAAAAAAGCTATTAAACCCGCTTAACCAAGCTAGTACAATAATCCTGATGGAGTAAATTGCAGTCTTTTCTGCATCACGTCACTGAAATGGTTTACATTGTAATAATAAATTAAACATGAATCTGAAACAGCGTAATGATAATCTGATCTTGGAAGACAGGAAAATTTTGATGAGGACTGCAATAATTCTCGTGGGAGGCGAAGCAAAAAGAGCAGAAGGGCGCGAGAAATATTTTTTTCTCCATGAAGGGAAGACATTTCTGTCGAGATTACTTGATTCTCTTGTACCGGTAGTTGACGAGGTGATACTTGTTGCAAGAAATCCTGAGCAATGTATCCGTTTTAAAGACTATGAGAATATTTTTTGCGTTACCGATATCAGGACAGGTATTGGTCCAATCGGGGGAATCCATGCCGGTGTTCTTGCTGCAAAAGGGGAGAATGTTTTCATATCCGGGTGCGATATGCCATTTGTTTGCAGGGAAATTGTAAATCAGCTCTTTTCACGGATTAATGGATACGATGCAATCATACCCGCCTGGAATGATGAAAAGTTTGAGCCCCTTCATGCCGTTTATAAAAGAGATGCCTTATTACAATACCTTACATCCCACGAATCTTTGTCTCTTCGTGCAATGATCCGCAGCCTTTACACGTATTATATTAATGTTGATGAATTCAGAAAGGATGACCCTAATCTCCGCACGTTTGTGAATATAAATAAGGTTGAGGACCTCTCGACACTCAATAAATTATAAAAAAAACCTCCCGAAATTTCCTATAAAATGGTAGACTAAAAAAATGGGGTAAAGTTTTAGCATTAAATTCCATTTGATATAATTCACTAATCCGGAATACTGCTGATATGTTATCACTGACTCTTCTTCGGAACAGGGAAATGATAGGAAATGATAGGAAATGAAAAAGAAAACTGTTGGTTGATATTCAGGCGGTACCGTTGATAATATACATCCTGACAGATACATTCACTTTATTTCCCGACATTTCAATCTGGTAGTTCCCGAAACTACGTATGCTGACTGTCTTTTTCGTATTACCACCGAATGTTTTACCAAATCCGTCATCAAGGACAACATTTCCTGTAGTTTTATCCAGGACTTTAATTTCAAACCATGCATCAGGACTTAATTGGGTTACCTGTGTATATACATCCGCCCGTTTCGGGTCCACAACACCCCCACCCGACCCGGTTGTTGCACCCGATAAGCTTCCACTCCTGCTTTCAGACCATATTGTCAGATCATCCATCTTGGGCTTTACGTCAAAATCTATTATTAGTGGTGGATTTTTAAGATCGTAGGCATAAGCGACGGTGTAATCTTTTAATGAAAGTTCATTTTTGTAGATATCCTGATAATTCCGGATGATCTGGGTCGGATCTGCATATATCGACAGGTTCCTGTAGACAGGGCCGTTGTCAGAAGATACCGGATATGTCGGGACTTGTGTAAGGTACCGTGTATCATCCGGCATAGGGGTAGGTGTGGGGCTCAGGCTGACGGCCGCCTGATTTTGTGAGGTGTCCTGGGGTTGCTGCTGGGGTGAACTTCCTGTACCGGGCACTAAATAATTGGTGCCCCCTGGCTCGTTGCCTGCTGGTTTTGGTTTATCCTTTGTCGGGACTATACAACCAGATGAACATACGATTGCCATTATGAAGAGTATCAGGATACAATATCTGATGGTCTGGTTCATTGATCCCAACTTATTCTGGTTCCTATATATTCCTTTAGAAACAACTGCAGTATAGTACCTTTTTATACTGGTTACACACCCGAAATAATTCTTAATCCGGGTTCACTTTGGATTGAGGTTACAAAAAAAATGCAGTGGTATTTACAACCCCACGTTGATATCAGCTATCCAGTCGCTTGAAAACACCCTTTTTAACTTTTAATATTTTACATTCAGGACATCGCCAGGTGTCAGGAACTTTTTCGAAGGGTGTCCCGGGGGGAATATTTCCCTTCAGATCACCTTTTGCAGGGTCATAGATATACGCGCACTCAAGGCAGATATAACGGCAAACTGATCCGGTCTCACTCATAGGTAATTATTTTCCCGGAAAGGTTAAAAAATTCTTCCAAAAAAAACCAAACGGTCCCTTCTAATCCGAAAGTTTTGCATCCGCCAGTATTTCCTGCCATATTATTGTGAAATACGTCGCAAGGCCAAAATAAACAAATCCTGACTATGCGCTGATGAGTGGTCCAAATACCTGGTACCGGGTTATTGTTAACTATCCCGCCAGAAATTTCCATATCCCGAACATTCATATACTCAAGTTGCAAAAACGATTAACAGGAGCTGACTAATATTTCTGAAGGAGTAAAAAAATCCTGGAATAAAAAAGAGGATCTCCTGAATCTGTCAGATGAAATGGCACTTAAAGCAGATCTCCTCGCATTTGAGAGCCGATACGAGGAGGCTGATCAGTACTATGAAAAAGCACTGCAGCTGAACCCTTCGAATGCGAACCTGTGGGCATTTAAAGGGATCAACCTGAGTGGGGGACTTAACAGGGATGACGAAGCAAGGAAGGCATGGGAACATGCAAAACGACTGGACCCGGTCCTTGCAGATGCCCTTGACGTGAAGAAAATAGAAAAAGACGAGGGTGAGGAATTCAGTAACCCTGTGTTATGTGGGATGCCTGATAATATCCGGGATAAGATCAAGCAGCTGATGCAAAAACAGAAAGAACAGCTGGATAGCTGTAAATAATATTTTTCCTGTACTCAGGATCTTTATTTCTTCATTGGTTCATCAATATCTACATCTTTTACATAGCCCATCTGGTGGACTTTTTCAAGCTCTACGAGGACCGGTGCGATTGTACCGGAATCTATGCAACGTCTCGCAATTCTTGTAATCTTGCGCACGTGGTAAATATGTGCCATCTGGAAACTGATTAAAAGTCCAAAACACAATGTGACGATGCAGATGACCAGCTCCCCCAGAAGATCAACCATGGTGAGCACCTCTTAATGTAATTTTTTTGTTCATTTAGGATTCCCTCTCAAGTTCGGCGATAAGTGGTGCAATCGTCTGCACTTTTTCACACTGTTTGGCTACCACCAGGAACCGCTTTGTATAATACCGCACCGTCACCTGGTATCCGACAATAACCCCGATGATAACCATAATCACGCCGCTCATCAGGTAAATTATAACATCGTCCATTTGATCTTCCTTATACAGAGTCATGCACGAACGATCAGATAAAATTATCCCAAAAGCGTCAAAAAATCTTAATTTTAGTATCAGAATGGAATTCCTAACAATGTTTGTAATTATACATCAGGCCGGGAAGATAATCGTGGAGGAAATATGATTATGTATGAGGGATATTATGCATTCCTTCTATCATTGGCAGGATGTTCCAAACAGGTAACTTCTGTCAATAATAAGTGGTTGAAAGTTCAAATCTGATATATTCAAATCAGATGAAAGATGTATATTCACGTTGAGGTGGAACGGATCACGATCATCACATTTGCCCATCATAAGGGAGGTACAGGTAAGACGACATCCTGCCTGAATATTGCAGGATTTCTCGTAAAATCTGGTAAAAATGTGCTGGTTGTTGATGTCGATCCACAGGCCAATGCAACTTCAGGTCTTGGTATAAACCCGGATTCATTGCGTGTCAGCATGTATGATCTCTTCATGGGGAAATGCCCGGGATATCAGACAATAACAATTATTGATTGTATCCAGAAGACCAAATCGGGAATTGATATTGCCCCTTCAAATCTTGAGCTGGTTGGTGCCGAGCCGTTTCTTTATACAATTGAAGACCGGGCAAAAATGCTGTCTGAAATTCTGGTCCCGGTAAAAAACAGGTATGACTATATCCTGATAGACACGCCGCCCAGCATGGGACAGTTTGTGATAAACGGACTGGTCGCATCAGACCATACGGTAGTTACCTTTGATCGGGGGGTATTTGCACTACAGGGTCTGCACACGCTCATGACAATTTTTTCTGATATCAGGGAAATTGTTGGGAGCCGTATAACGCCTGATCTCGCAATCCTGACCCGTTGGGATTGCAATGTGGCTGAAAAAAGTGGAATACGGGCATTTTTTTCACGTTTCTCGCTAAGGGATTCATCTGACCGGGTAAAAGAAGAAGTGATGGTCCGGGAATTTGAGGAGGAAGTCCGGAAGTATTTCAACCTGGTATATCCTGTGCCCTACAGCAGGGAGATTTATGAGGCCCAGAAGGCCGGTTTACCAATTTCACATTTTGCCCCGGAAAGTCCTGCCGGAAAGGCGTATTCCGTTATAGCAGAGGTAATTCAAAAATGGTAACTATTATTTGAGGAGGGGATCCTGATGGTCGCAGACAATGCAGTAGAAGGTACTGGATCTGAGCTGAATGCAAAGGCGGGGAGGAGAGCACTTCTCATCGGAGTACCCTGCAGGACAGCCACCGGACCTGTTCACCCGGCAACGGGAGAAAATGTGATACTATCCAACATAGAAGAACAACTCTGGAAAGGACTTAAGGGGGATTTTTCAGGCCAGATTAACGAAACAAACGTTGATGAATCATGGAAACCTCTTGTTAAGGCAGTAAATGATGTTAACCGGAAAATGGAAGAGGAAAGCACGGAAATTCGTCGTCTCCGCAGGATTGAGGACGCCAGCAATTCAAAGGAATCTCTACTAACTGAATTATCTGTCATTAAGGAAAGTGTTTTTATTAAAAATCCAATGCCCCTGCTCCTCCTTGATCCGGTGCAGCAGATACATGATGTCAATGAGGCGTTCTGCCGTGTAAGTGGTTTTGGTCCTGAAGAATTAAAGGGCATGAATTACCAGGATTTAAAAATTGTGACCACTCGTGGAAACGGGGTACAAGATGTCCTGAAATTCAAACGTCATAACGTCAGTGACCTGATTATTGACTTTCCTTCGGGAGCACATGCGTTTGAGCAGTATAGTATCCCCATGATAACTGATTCCGGTTCATTATCCGGCATAATGGTGGTCTTTTATGATAAGACTGCCAGTCTGCAGGAAGAGGAGCAGATGAAGAGCGAAATCCAGGAACTGAAACTGCTCCTCGAAGAAGAATCTAAAAAGAAGGACCACTCCCCCCAACTGACAGGAATCCCCGTTATTCCAAATAAAGTTGTCCCTGCGGCTGAGCCCGGGATTACTGTCGTGTCAACAGTACCTGAAGATAAACAGCTAAATGCGAAGACCGATGCAAAAAAAAGCCTCACGTTTGACGTTGTTGAATTTGATCTGTGCGGAGAAAAATATGCCCTTGATATTAATCTCGCACGCGAGATTGTCGAGATGATGCCGATCACCCCGATACCGTGTTCTCCTGATTACCTTCGTGGAATTATGAACCTCCGTGGGGAAATAACCAATATTATTAATATTACTGCAATTCTCGGCCTTCCAGCCCGTGATGAAAATTCAGGCAGTAAAATTATTGTATTATCTGCAGAAGCAACAGGAGGAGAGAATATCGGGGTAATTGTGGACGATGTCCAGAGTGTCATCCAGATTAATGAACGTGATGTTGAGCACCTTGGCGAGGGGTTGTCGTCACAGTCCTCGATGCATATCAAAGGTATTATTAAAATCGGAAGCAGGGGATTGGACAAAAAATCAGAGGCAGATGAAAAAGACCTTGTTATCTGGCTCGATATGCTCAAGGTTATTGAGGATCTGTCCCTCCAGAAATCAAAATAATGCCAACGAATAGAGTACCTTTTTGGCATTGAAAAAAATACTCTCTATCTATCTTGTAGATTAAGAGTATTCAAAAATTGAATCATCTTTCCCGGGCTCTCCCCCGCCGATTTGGCGGCCATGGTTGGGATAGGGAATTGCCTTAAATCCAGGAAATTCTTGGGGATTCTACCGTTGAACCCTGCCTAAGGATATCTTATTCGGGATGGGACAGGAAGTGGGGGAGACCCCCCTCCCGCCTACATATTTCCTCTTCTTTTTTAAATACTCAAAATTTCCCATGTAAATGTTTGATATTACCCCAATACAAGAAGATTTTTAAAGGGCATTTTCATGGTTCGGGTTTGAACTTCCCGTTCGTATGTGTTTTTCACAAAACCCAAATTTTTAATTGTCTTGTAAAACGGATTTTCAAATCCTGCGTCGAATAGCAAGGAAATGATAACAAATATTTGTTATACCTTTTAAGCTGATCTGTTGTTTTTGCCCCTGCATTATTGCAGCAACTTCCAATAAGGATCCGGGTGCTGTAGTTCAACCTGGTTTTACCAGATGAATATTCGCAAAAGGCCTCTACCTTCGGGCAATTATATACCCGGAATCCTCTCAACCAAGGGTACCTGCCATGGAATATTTTTCTTGCATGGTGGTGGTTTCTTATCCCCGCGATGGTACGACTGTTCTTATCGTACGATCGAAATCCGGGGATAGCCTGTCCGCTATATCAATGTTATTAATGTGGCCACAAATTAAGACATAGCATGATTGAGACATTCTGCTCTATTGTGGGCAATTATTTTCTTAAGGAATACGTGAACCAAAGTATAAAAAATCAATAAGTCTATAATAGATGTATTCTGATGTAAGGTTGGTAAAAGATCCCTGAAAATTTTATTTCCAGCTGCATTGATTGATAATGTATTCATAATAAAAGGTATAAAATATTCAGGCGCTTATAAAAAACGGGTTTGAAATTCATGTGTCATACAATCCCGGGAATGATACACTATGGCAGAGACAAAAGATATTGTAGAGTTTGAAATCGGAAGCGGACTCTATGGGATGGATATCAGTCTGGTACGGGAGATCGTTGAGATTCTACCAATCACCCGCCTTCCGGGAAGCCAGAACTGCATCGTTGGTGTGATCAATCTCCGGGGAGAGGTGACCATGATCATATCAATCAACGAACTACTGAGCATTAAAGAGGAATCTGAGAAAAAAAACGGGAAGATAATTGTCATGGTACCGGACCTTACAGGGGGTTCCAACATAGGGATTATTGTCGGAGAAGTACACAGTGTCCTTTCAATACCGGTTGACGATATTGAACCCGTAACTGGCATACTTGCCACCGATTCAGGAGGATTCGTGAAAGGAATTATAAAAACTTCTTCAGGTGATAAGGAACGACTGGAAGAGGCAGGAAAAAAGTCACGTCTAATGCTTTACCTGGATATAGAGAAGATCCTTACTGATCTTCATCTACCCTGCAATATCAGGTAAGGACTGCGAAATGGATGATTTTCATACCCTCACTGCAACAATTGAACGGCTCCTTCACATACGGTGTGGAAATTATAAGGAAGATTATATCAAGCGTCGTCTTTCCTCCCGCATGAACGCCGTGAGCATCAAAGAATATCTGGCCTACAATAAGTACCTTCTGTCAAACCCTGAGGAACAGGAAAAACTTCGAAATGCCCTGACCATTAATGTTACAAAATTTTTCCGTGACAAGGAAGTATTTGAAATAGTGAAGCGGGAACTGATCCCCGAAATCCTGAAGAAAAAGCAACGGGTCCGCATATGGAGTGCAGGGTGTTCCTCTGGCGAGGAACCGTACAGTTATGCTATTGTTCTTTATGAGATCGGTCTTACCAACCCTACTATGGACGCATTGATTATTGCGAGTGATATTGACTACGAAATCCTAAAACGGGCAAAAGCGGGTGTCTATGAAAGACCGGCACTTGACAATATGACTGAACTGCAGATCAAGAAACATTTTACCCTTCAGCCTGATGGAAAATATGAAATTAAACCCCATATCAGGGAGAAAGTACGGTTTCAATACCATGATCTGATGCGGGGAGAACCTGTCGCAAAATATCTTGATCTGATCTCCTGCAGGAATGTAACGATTTATTTTAATGAACAGCAAAAAAACGATCTTTGCAAGGAATTTCATAACGGCCTCGTTGCCGGAGGGTATTATGTGATGGGGCTTTCTGAATATCTTGGAAAGGAAATGGAACCTCTCTTCAGGCCGTACCGCCCTCTCCTGAAAATATTTGTCAGGCAGTAATCTGCCTTTATAATCCGTTGTAATTACAGGGAGACCCGGTATTCAATAAGTGACTGTGCGGGTAATTTTAATTTGACGTGGGCACACCGTCTTGGATAGAGTTCATCCATTATCTGCAATGAACACCTGTCCATTATACCACCGAAAAGTACGTCATAACGTGCCTCTTCCTCCCTGAAAAATAAGAGGATTGCATCAAGTTTTTTTGGCCCTTTGGACTCAAGGATCTGGCCCGCGAACCTGGCCCCAATCTCAACAGGGATATCCTGGACATCGCTGTCAACAATGAGCCTGATACTATTCATTTCAATCCTGCCCCCCTCGATAATGGTAAATTCCATCTCTATATCAGCACGGTGCAGGACCTGCATACTGACACTGATAAAATTCAGAAGATAATCAAAAAATATCTTTTTATTCTCCTGTAATTCCGTGGACAATGCTTTGACCGCGAGGTCTCTGGCCTGTTCAGGGATTACGATCTCCTCGCGGATCGCACGGATAAGTTCAGCTCGCTGCTTCATACGATCCAGCATAGTCTGGACACCAGAGAACCGTTTCCAGAACTCATCGTCAGGTGTTGTGCCCCTGAGTTCGACCCGGTTTTCCCTCATGTTACTTCCCGTTATTCTTATCCCCTGGTACGCTATCCGGTTTCATAGCGGTAATATTCTTCATCATTTGTTCCTGTTTTTTATGCCCTCTCATTTCTGCGGCGACAAGGATGAAGTTAAACCCGACAACAATAAGGACGAGTGAAAGACCCACCCAGAGCATCATCCCTTGTGTCAGAAGGAATACCGCCCAGAGTAATGCAACAAAACAAATCAGGTAGAAAAAAACCCATGTCCTCACGTTTAGAATGTTCATAGAACTATGGTGTTCTATCAGCAAGTGGCAATATAAATGTATCATACTTGGCCGATCCCGGGCCAGGCGATGTTATCCTGATCAGCCTGATTTTCTGGTCTGGTTCATCGAACGACATATAAATATCGACATGGTAGCAATCATGGGTCCGGGTAATAAACTGGGAATTCCCCCGTTGTCTCCGTCATAATCTATAATGGGAAAGAAATTGTATTAACAGATGGTCTCACACGATCAACAGGACTGGACTCCTGACTGAAATACCCAGAATATCAGTAATGTCGGGTGACCTGAGTACCGGCTGGATGATAGGATTACATCGTGAAAATGAAATGATCACTCCACACAATAGTTCGCCTGCCCTCGATAAACTGGTAAGCCACATCGAGGAGATCCTGGATAGCGAGATTATAGTCCACCGGGAAAATGATGCCCCTGCCCATGGTATCCTCCTCGATACCTATTCATATACTACCAATAAAAATGTCATCGTTTTTTCAAGTTCACAACTTGGTTTACTAAAGGACTTTGTTATAGCCCAGAACAGTATCCGTTTGTTACTGAGGGGAATAGCTCAAAGGAGAGGAAATTACCGTGTCCTCTCTTATGATTCCGGTACAGCTGGGCTTGGCATGACCCAGATCTATCTTGATACACTAAAGGATGAAAAAACAAGAAATCTCGGGGTCTGGCAGAAAAAGAAGCTGATGTATTATCTGTACATGCTTTTCCACGAATCGATAACGGAGGTTCCATGGGAGATCTTATCCAACGTGTATATTGCGAAACGGTGCACGGTATTGCAGAATGCCCAGACCTACTTCCTGGTAAAAGAGAGCATGAAG
>Ga0209048_10000799_pt1 | contig 33468 bp, 31 predicted proteins | sample FrelakmetCRP12CR_FD_187146 | JGI IMG/M metagenome (GOLD analysis project Ga0209048, IMG submission 187146) | Freshwater lake sediment microbial communities from the University of Notre Dame, USA, for methane emissions studies - CRP12 CR (SPAdes)... | ecosystem: Environmental > Aquatic >...
GCTGAAGTTCCTCGAGCGCGGCAACGAACTCGCAGACGCAGACTTCACCTTCCACCGCCAAGAGCGCCAACATGCAACGCCGCGTAGGATCACCGACCAGATCGACGTTCAGATTCACATGAAAAATATAGCGCATGCGTTATATATGCGGCCGTGCATGCGATTGATCTGAATCAACGTTGCGGTTGATTTGACTCCGAGAAGGCAGCTGTCTGGGCGCACCTCGGAACAGCTGATCATGCGGATAGTCAGGTTCTCGGGCGAACTGCCGCTTGAATGGGAGTTCTCGAGATCCGTGGGCACGCAAGGCCGGATGTCGCCGGGCGCGCACGGTTGTACGTCTGGAGGCGCGCGCGAACAGTCGTGGCGTCCACATCGAGACTTGCAATCGGACAGTGGCTGTGCGCTTCAACCCGACCCTCCGGGCCCTACTGGACAAGTCTTTCAACCCCGCCATAATGGAAAGGGAGACAGTCGACGAACACGGTTTGCCGATCTCTTGGGAGGAATGACGGATGGTCGACCCAAGACTGCACTGGGAAAAGATCTATCAGACCAAGCATCCGACTGAGGTCAGTTGGTATCGACCCCATTTGGAAGTGTCGATTCAACTGATCGAGGAGGCGGCGGGGAATCTCGACGCACATATCATCGACGTGGGCGCCGGCGAATCGACCCTGGTCGATGATCTGCTCAGGCGTGGTTACCGCAATCTTTACGCCTTGGATCTTTCGTCGACCGCGCTGGAAGTCGCCAAGGTGCGGCTCGGTGCAGACGCGGTCAGGATCAATTGGCTCTGCGGCGATGTACGAACGCTTGCGTTTACCCGTCATCAGTTCGACCTCTGGCATGACCGCGCCGTCTTCCACTTCCTTACGGATGCATACGACCGGGCAGCGTACGTGCGTCAGGTCGCCCATGCGGTCAAACCCGGCGGGCACGTAATCGTCGCGACATTCGGCCCCGAAGGTCCTGCCAAGTGCAGCGGATTGGATGTCGTTCGCTACGGCCCGGAGGCGCTGCATAACGAATTCGGAACTGCATTTCGGCTGATCGGGCACCGAACCGAGCTGCACCGGACGCCGACGGGCTCGACCCAGCAGTTTACCTATTGCTACTGCAAGGTATCGGATTTGCCGGACTAGCCCCAAGCAGCGCGAACGTGGAACTTCCGCGCCCGCACGACTGTCCCGGTGGTGCCCATTGACGCGTCGCGCCGGGCTGTGGGCGGAGCGTAGCGCGCTGATCGCGTGCGTCCAAGTGGCGTAGAATTCCACCGGCCTCGGGGACGTTGGCATACTGCCGACGAAGTCCGATCGACAATCACCCCAAGAGCGCGTCAAGGAGATACTCATGTTATCCAGATTGCTGTGTTCCGCCGGAATGGCCGCGCTCGTCGCGGCGACATCGGCATCCTTCGTCCCGAACGCTTACGCGCAGGCCAACCCGCAGGCTCACATCGCCGCCTCGGAGACCACACTTTCCAACTTCCTCCGCGATCCCGACATGGACTGGCTGCAGCGAAACTTCAGCCGCGCCAAAGCGGTGATAATCACACCCGAAATCGTAAAGGCCGGTTTCATCTTCGGCGGCTCGGGGGGGCGTGCGCTCGTGGTCGCGCGCGACCCGAAGAGCGGCAAATGGGTAGGTCCCGCGTTCTACGCGATGGCGACAGCCAGTGTCGGCTTCCAGGCCGGCATTTCCGTGGCGGAAGGCGTAACGCTGGTGATGACCGACAAGGGCTTCAACTCGTTGCTGGCGACTTCGTTCAAGATCGGAGGCGACGCCAGCGTCGCCGCGGGTCCGGTCGGTGCGGGTGCGCGAAGCGACATCGTGGCCGATCTCATCACGTTCAACCGCGCCAAGGGCGTGTACGGCGGACTGAATCTGGACGGCACAGTTGTGACGGCCTCCGATGATTGGAACGCTTCGTTCTACGGCAAGAAGGTGCTTCCGCCCGACATCCTGGTGCGGGCAACGGTCCACAACGAGGCGGCCGACAAGCTGCTCGCGCAGGTTACCGCCGCCGCCGCCAGGAAGTAGGAGAACGGAGTGGCGGCCTGCACGATTAAGCCTCTGGTGACGGCAATCCCACGCCGGAACATCGGTTTGCCGGCGGCTATGCGGCTTGTTTCGGGGGCGCCCGTGCCTTGGCGCAGGTGACGCACGAGACCCTCGGCCCGTATAGCCATGCCACGCGCGGCAACATCGAGTTCGCCCTCGAGGCCGAGGGCGCGTAACCGGACCGAGGTGTCATCGATTGATTGAATTGCCCGGAGGCCGACGGATGCGTTGCTCGTGCAGGAAGGTGCTCGATGCTGTTCTAATTCTTGGCTGCTTCGCTGCGCCGACTGTTCAGGCACAAGACGCACGGCCCGACGGTGTCCTGTTCGAGAATGTTCGCGTCTTCAACGGCAGGAGCGACGGGCTGTCGGGACCATCGAACGTATTGATCGTCGGCAACGTCGTCAAGTCGATTTCCGTTGCCCCGATTGCGGATCCGCCGGGGGTGGGCGTCTCCCGGATCGCGGGCGGGGGTCGCACACTGATGCCGGGTCTGATCGATGCGCATACGCACATCATGTTCTCGACGATCCCGCAGATCGCCGCGCTCGCCAGCGACATCGGGTTCGTCAACGTGGCGGCGACCAAGGCCGCAAACGACACGCTGATGCGGGGCTTCACCAGCGTCCGCGACCTCGGTGGGCCGGTCTTCGGCCTGAAGCGCGGCATCGACGCCGGCCTGGTGCCCGGGCCTCGCATCTGGCCGTCGGGGGCGTTCATTACGCAAACCGGTGGCCATGGCGACTTTCGCCTCCCGAACGACATGCCTGCACGCCCGGGGGATTTCACATATACGGAGCGTGTCAATGCAGCGGCGATCGCTGACAGTCCGGACCTGGTGAGGCAGCGGGTGCGCGAGCAACTCGCGCTCGGCGCTTCGCAGATCAAGCTAATGGCGGGCGGCGGCGTCGCGTCGAACTACGACCCCCTCGACGTGACCCAGTACACGGTCGCCGAGCTGCGCGCAGCCGTCGAGGCCGCGGAGAACTGGGGAACCTACGTGACGGTCCACGCCTACACGCCCCGTGCGGTGCGGCAGGCGATCGAGGCGGGCGTCAAGTGCATCGACCACGGGCAGCTGCTCGACGACGCGACCGCGAAGCTGATGGCCGAGAAGGGCGTGTGGTGGAGCCTCCAACCGTTCCTGGACGATCGTCCGTCACCCTTCCCCGAAGGCTCGGCGAACCGCGCTAAGCAGCTCGAGATGTTCAAGGGAACAGACAATGCCTACGCGCTGGCAAAGAAGTACCGGATCAAGACCGCGTGGGGCACGGATACGCTCTTCGACGCCGCGGTGGCCGCGACCGAAGGGGCGCAACTCGCGAAGATGGTGCGTTGGTACAGCCCCGCGGAAGTCCTGAGGATGGCGACCGCGGACAACGCGGAGTTGCTCGCACTTTCCGGGCCGCGAAGCCCGTATGCGGGAAAACTGGGTGTCGTCGAGGAGGGCGCGCTCGCGGATCTGCTGCTGGTGGACGGTGATCCCTTGGCGAACATCAAGCTGATCGAAGATCCGGGCAAGAACCTGATGATCATCATGAAGGATGGCAAGATCTACAAGAACGCGCTGCGCCCGTGAGGAACAGGAAGGCGGTCGTGGCGTCGCTGTCGCAGCGGTGCGTTGGCGGACTGATGGCGCTGGTGGCACTGGTTGCGTAGGTTGGCGCCCGCAGCCATTCGACGCCACCGCCGTCCAACCAAACGGTGCGCGTACGATCGGCGAAACTGTCCACCCTGACAGGCCTCTACGAACCCGCCTGGATCAGCGGGACGCTGCGACTGCGCCTCGAGCAGAACTCCATGTACTTGGTTGACGGCGAGCTGGCCGTGAACTCGACCTACGCGATCGACGATGCGACCGTGGTGTCGGTGCAGACGAATGCCCCGGCTCATTGAGGTGCGGCGGATCTACGACATGCAGCAGGGCGTTCGCAACGGTCCCGGGACGGAACCGATGAGCTTGAAGTCCGTACGTGAATTCTTTTCCGCCCGCCACCTGGACATACCGATCATCGAATTGGAAGGCTGCCGTGCTCCACTGCCGCGATCCGAGCGGCCGCTTCAATGGGTACGAGCGGTACCTGCCGACCGATGTTACGGACTGGAACGGATCGAACAGCATCGCCCGCCATGAGTCCCTTCCTGACCGGCATAACCTGGCTGCTCCTTTTCCAATGTGCGGGGGAGGCGTTGTCGCGGCTTCTCGTGCTCCCGGTTCCGGGGCCGGTTACCGGCATGCTTCTGCTGTTCGTTGCGCTGCGCGTGCGTGATCGTGTCCCCGCCTCGGTTGGCGCGGCGGGTGACGGTCTCGCAAAGCACTTGTCGCTCTTATTCGTGCCGGCTGGCGTGGGCGTCATGATGCATTTCGGCCGCTTGGCGGGAGAATGGCTGCCGATAGCGCTGGCGTTACTGGTGAGCACGGTCGCGGCGATTGCCGCCTCGGCGCTGACTTTCGCCGCGCTTGTGCGAAGGCGGGGCGCAGCGCCGGGCGACCGCATGCCCGGGCCCGACAAGTGAAAGGCGACGCGTTCTTCGAGCTCTGGGTCTACCTCGCGGCGACTCCGCTCGCGGGCCTTACCATCACGTTGGTCGCCTATTGCGTCGGCTACGTGCTGTACGCGCGCTGCAGGTTTCACCCTCTCGCAAATCCTGTCCTCATCGCCGTCGTCCTGATCGTCGCCTGCCTGGAACTCGGCGCGGTTCCGTACGGCACCTATTTCGCTGGAGCGCAGTTCGTGCATTTCCTTCTCGGCCCGGCCGTCGTCGGACTCGCGGTTCCTCTTGCGCGGGAGTGGCGCAGCGTGCGCCAACTCGCCATTCCTGTTGCCGGCGCCCTCGCCGTTGGCTCCAGTGTGGCCCTCATCACGGCGGTCGGCGTGGCCTGGGCGCTCGGCGCATCGCCTGCCACGCTGGCCTCGCTCGCCCCCAAGTCCGTTACTGCGCCGATCGCGATGGGCATCGCGGAGCAGATCGGCGGGGCTGCCGCGCTTGCCGCGGTGTTCGCCGTTGCAACGGGAATTATCGGTGCCGCGCTCGGCAAATACATCCTCGACGCGGTGCACGTTCGCGATTGGCGGGCCCGGGGCTTCGCACTCGGACTCGCCGCACACGGAATCGGCACGGCGAGGGCATTCCAGGTCAATACCGAAGCAGGGACCTATGCCGGGCTCGCCTTCGGTTTGCACGGCGTGCTCGCTGCGTTCGCACTGCCGTTCATGTGGCGGCTCGTCCGATTCTTCGCAGGTGGCCAGTGATTGCGCCCTCCGCCGAGCCCATTCTCGTCCGGTGCCCGCGAGCCTACATCTGCTTGAACAGGTGATTGAAGGTGCGGCTCACTTCGAGTTTTTCCTCGCTGCCCTTGACATGCACGACCTGGTGGCCGCGGAAGTCACGGCTGACCTGCGCGACCGCGTCGACGCGAACCACGGTGGCGCGATGGATTTGCCAGAATTCGGCCGGGTCCAGCTCATCGATCAGCTCCTTGATCGGCTTGCGGATCAGGGCCTCGAAACTCTGGGTCTGCACGCGCGTGTATTTGTCCTCGGCGCGGAAGAACAGGATGTCGCTGGTCGGGATCATCCGTATCGTGGCACCCACGCTGGCCTGTACCCAACGCATGTATTCGCGGGGTTTCACGCCGCCAGCCCCGAGTCGTTGCGATAGCTGCGCCAGTAGGTCATGCATCGGGTCCGGCTCTTGCCTCAGCCGCTCGCGCAGGCGCTGGCACGTCAGCGCCACCCGTTCCGGTTCCGGCGGCTTGAGCACATAGTCGACCGCGCCGTGCTCGAAGGCGGCGATCGCGTACTCGTCGTGGGCGGTGACGAACACGATGTGAACGCGGCCGGCCAGCGCCTGGGCGGTCTGGATGCCGTCCATCCCGGGCATCCGGATGTCGAGAAAAACGATATCGGGTTCCTCGCGCTGCACGAGGGCGATGGCCTCGTTGCCGTTGCTGGCCTCGCCCACGATCGAGAGCTCGGGCCAGGCTTCCTTCAGGCGGCCAATGATTTGCTCGCGCATCAGGCGTTCATCGTCGGCAACGACGGCGGTGGGAGTGTGCGAAGGGGGCATCGGGGCACTCGTCGAATCAAGCGGGCGCAGGGGCAACTTCGTAGGGGATCCGGATGGTCGCACAGGTGCCACCCGCGGGCGGCACGCTGATGATCAGCTCACCTCGGCCCTTGTACAAGGCCTTCAACCGCTCGCGAATATTGGCCAGTCCCACACCCGCTTCGGCTTTCGGCATGAAGCCGACGCCGGTGTCGAGCACATGGACGGCCAACTTGCCATCGACGATCTCGGCGCCGATCTCGAGCCGGCCACCCTCGGGCTTCGGCTCCAGCCCATGTTTGATGGCGTTTTCCACCAGGGTCTGCAACATCATCGACGGGAAGACCGCCGATTTCAAGCCTTCCGGAACGCTCACGTCCGGCTGCAGGCGACCTTCCATTCGTACCGACATGATTTCCAGGAACGCGCGGCAAAGATTGACCTGCTGACCCAGTGTCGGTCGACTGCCTTCGCGCATCTGCGGCATGGCCGAGCGCAGGTAGCGGATGAGGCTCTGTTGCATCCTCGAGGCGCGCGGCGGGTCGGTCTGGATAAGCTGGTCGATGCTGCCCAATGTATTGAAGAGGAAATGCGGCTCGATCTGGGCCTGCAGCGCTTCCATGCGCGCTTCCAGCAGCATGCGCTCGAGCTGTTCCGTCTCGGCCCGCTTGGTGGCCTCGTTGGCGGTCCGCTCCGCTCTGCGCTTGCCGCCTGCCACCACCTTGATGATGAAGGAGGCGACGATGAGCAGAAAGGCCAGGGTGGGAAGCTTGAAAATGCCGCCACCGAGTATCAGGCCCAGGAACGAAACGAGCAGCAGCGCCTTCCACGACACTACGGCCACCCAATCGAAGAATCCCCACCACATCACGACGATGCCCTTGCGGATCTCGCGGAAGGCTTGTCGGATTCCCATGGGCCCCGGGGCAGGATCGCTCTTGCCGGGTCCCGCGGCGTTGTCGGTGCCTGGGGTACGTTGGTCGGTATTCATCGTGTGGCCCTCTGGTCGCCTGCCTGTCACAGGGCAAGATTACGGGAGGGGGCCACCGGACTCCAGCGCGGCAGGACAGAATGCGCGCCGGTAGGGGTGAAATGCCGGAAACCCATCCGCGCCGAATTCGAAATGGGCGCGGGGCGGGCTTTCGTACCGGGTGTTCCCGTCCCGCAAGGTGGTGTAGCAGTTAATATCTGACGACGGGTTTCGGTTAGCCTTGGAAATCCGTGTCTACGAACCGAAGCCGCGAAGGCACCGTCGTCGGGGCCGCCATTCCTGGGGGGAACGCTGATGAGTACGCACTTTTCACGGGCCGGGATCGGGCCCCTCGTTTCATGGGTGAGCATCTCGGGGGTCCCGCAATGATCTTCGATCGGCTGAATCCCCTTACTGGCGAGGTCGCGAGCCGCGCCGAGGCGATGCAAGCGTCCGACATTGGCGCGATCGTCGCGCGCGCCGCTGCCGCGTTTCCGGCCTGGGCGGCCACGGGGCCCAACGCGCGGCGTGCCGCGCTGATGAAAGCCGCCACGGCGCTGGAATCGCGCAAGGACGCATTCGTCGAAGCCGTGATGGGCGAAACGGGCGCGACGGCCGGCTGGGCCACGTTCAACCTCATGCTGGCCGCCGGCATGGTGCGCGAGGCCGCCGCCATCACCACCCAGATCGGCGGCGAGGTGATCCCCTCCGACAAACCGGGATGCCTCGCCATGGCGATCCGCGAGCCGGTGGGCGTCATCGTCGGCATCGCGCCATGGAACGCGCCGATCATCCTGGGCGTGCGCGCCATCGCGGTTCCCCTGGCATGCGGCAACAGCGTGATCCTCAAGGCATCCGAAACCTGCCCGCGCACCCATCAGCTGATCGTGGAGGCCTTCGCCGCGGCGGGCTTCCCGGACGGGGTCGTCAATATCGTGACCAATGCGCCCGCGGACGCCGGCGAAGTCGTCGGCGCCCTGATCGACCACCCGGCGGTGCGCCGGATCAACTTCACGGGCTCCACCGCCGTCGGCCGCATCATCGCCAAGCGCGCGGCCGAGCACCTGAAGCCGTGCCTCCTGGAATTGGGCGGCAAGGCCCCGCTGCTCGTGCTGGAGGATGCCGATCTCGACGAGGCGGTGAAGGCCGCGGCCTTCGGCGCGTTCATGAACCAGGGCCAGATCTGCATGTCCACCGAGAGGATCATCGTGGTGGAGCCGGTCGCCGACGCTTTCGTCGAGAAGTTCGCCGCCAAGGCGCGGTCGATGCCGACGGGCGATCCGCGCGCCGGCGCTACGCCCCTGGGCGCGGTGGTCGATCAGAAGACCGTGCGCCGCGTCAACGGCCTGATCGAGGACGCCGTGTCCAAGGGCGCGCGCGTCGTCGCGGGCGGGCCGGCCGAGAGCCTGCTGATGCCCGCTACGGTGGTGGACGGCGTGAGCGCGGCGATGAAGATCTACGGCGAGGAGAGCTTCGGCCCCGTCGTCGCCGTGATCCGGGCGCGGGACGAGGCCGACGCCATCCGCATCGCCAATGACAGCGAATACGGTCTATCGGCTTCGGTCTTCACGCGCGACGTGGCGCGCGGGCTCGGCGTTGCCCGCCAGATTCGCTCCGGCATTTGCCATGTGAACGGCCCGACGGTGCATGACGAAGCCCAGATGCCGTTCGGCGGGGTGGGCGCGTCCGGCTATGGACGCTTCGGCGGCAAGGCGGGCATCGATGCGTTCATTGAGCTTCGCTGGATCACCGTCGAGACGCGCCCGGGTCATTACCCGATCTGACGTTCGCCTGCCCCCGCGGGAGACGCGTGTTCACCTGAATGGGTAGAAGATATCAGCGCCACCAGGCCATCGATGATGCGCAGACCGCCACCTGCCCCGATTCCCCAAACCCGCCTCGGCCGGTTCGCGCGCATAGGCCTTGCGGTGGGCGAACTCGCTGCAGGCGCGGCCGCGGAAAGGTTGCGAAGATTCGCGCGCGGCGAAGCTGGCAACCTTGGAAGTGCGCTGTTCTCGGCTCCCAACGCCCGTCGGCTCGCGGCACGGCTTGGCCGGCTGCGCGGCGCCGCGATGAAGATCGGGCAGCTGGTTTCGCTCCAGGGCGAGGACATCCTTCCCCCGGAATTCGCTCAGGCTTTGGCAGTGCTGCGCGCGCAGGCCACTCCAATGCCGCCGCAACAGCTCCGGGGCGTGCTTGGTCGCGAGTACGGCAAAGGCTGGGAGCGGCGATTCTCCAGGTTCGATTACGAACCCATCGCGGCCGCCTCGATCGGGCAGGTGCATCGCGCGACCACCCCGGATGGACGGGACCTCGCGCTGAAGATCCAATATCCGGGGGTGGCCCGTTCGATCACGAGCGACATCGACAATGTCGCGGCGCTGTTGCGCCTTTTCAATTTCCTGCCGCTCGACCTCGACGTCGGCGGGATAGCGGCCGAGGCCAAGCGCCAGCTTGCCCAGGAAGCCGATTACGTAAGCGAGGGCCGTTTTCTCGAACGCTACGCCCGACTGGTCGCCGACGAACCGGCGCTCGTCGTTCCGAGGGTGCACTGGGACCTGACGACGACCCGGGTCATGGCCATGGATTTCGTGGACGGCGACCCGCTGGACGTGCTCGACGCCGCACCGCAGACTCAGCGCGATGCGGTCGGAGCCCTTCTCGAGCGGCTGCTGTTTCGCGAGCTGTTCGAGTTTCGCGTCATGCAGACGGATCCCAACTTCGCGAACTACCTGTATCAGCCGGCAAGCGGAAGGGTGGCGCTGCTCGATTTCGGGGCCACACAACGCTTTGGTGCGGCCTTCGTTGCCCGCTACGCGCGCATCACCGGTGCCGTGATCGATGGCGATCGCGACACTGTCGCGCGAGAGGCAACCCGGATCGGTTACGCAGCGGCCGACGACTCCCCGGAGCGCATCCAGGCCGTGGTCGACGTCATCTTCCTCGTTTGCGAACCGCTTCGGCACGTCGGCCGGTATGACTTTCCAAAGTCGGATCTGCCTTCGCGGGTTCGCGCGCTTGGATTGGATCTGGCGCTCCGGCGCGGGCTCCTGCGACCGCCGCCTCCCGAAACCATCTTTCTGCATCGCAAGCTCGTGGGCTCGTTTCTGCTGCTGGCCCGCATCGGGGCACGCGTCGATGCGCGCGCACTTGTGCTCCCGTTTCTGCCGATGCGCTGAATGGCCGACTCATGAATGCTGCGATTCCCCGCGCCGCCCGCAAAGCCGCCATGCCGTTCATCATGCTGACGGTGCTGATCGACATGGTGGCGATCGGCCTGATGATTCCCGTGCTCCCGGCACTGGTGGGCATCTTTGCCGGTTCGCAAGCCGATCAGGCGTTGTGGTACGGCGTAGTCACCTTCGCCTTCAGCATTGCGAACTTCTTCAGCTCGCCGGTGCTCGGAGCGTTGTCCGACAGCTACGGCCGCCGACCGGTGCTGCTGCTCGGATTCTGCGGCCTGGCATTGAGCTTCTTCGCTACCGCTCTCGCCACGGCCCTGTGGATGCTCATCGCAGTGCGGCTGGTCAGTGGCGCGATGCAGTCCAATCAGGCCGTCGCCAACGCCTACGTCGCCGACATTACGGCACCGCAGGATCGCGCAAAGCGCTTCGGCATGCTCGGCGCGATGTTCGGACTGGGCTTCATCATCGGACCGGTGATCGGAGGTCTGCTCGGCGCGATCGACCTGCGTCTTCCCTTCTTCGTCGCCGGCGGTCTTGCGCTGCTCAACTTGTTGTACGGGTGCTTCGTCCTGCCCGAGTCGTTGCCCGTCGAGCGGCGGCACGCCGTCAACTGGAAGGCGGTCAACCCGGTCGGCTCGCTGCGCGGGCTGGCAAACCTGAAAGGCGTCGGGTTGCTGGTTGCGGTGATCGCCTGCAACGGCCTCGCGCAGTTCGTTCTGTACACGTGCTGGGTGCTGTATACCACCTTCAAATTCGGCTGGGGCCCGCTCGAGAACGGCTGGTCGCTCGCGGCGGTCGGCGTCATGTCGGTGATCGTACAGGGCTTCCTGCTCGGGCCGCTGATCAAGCGCTTCGGTGCGCAACGGCTGACGTTGATCGGGCTGGTCTCGTCGACGCTCGCTTATGCAATGTGGGGAGCCGCCACGGCAGGCTGGATGATGTTCGCGGTCATCTTCGTCAACATCCTCGGGGCAACGGTCACGGCATCGATTCAGAGCATCATCTCATCCGCAGCGGACGTGCGCAGCCAGGGCCGGACCCTCGGCGCGGTGAGTTCGCTCAACAGTTTGATGGCCGTCGTTGCCCCGGTCATCGGCGCGCCGCTGCTGGGCACGGTCTCGCACCTGCCCATGGGCGACTGGCGCATCGGCGCGCCGTTCTATTTTTGTGCGGTGCTGCAGGCGATCTCACTGCTCCTCGCCGTCGTCCATTTCCGCCGCCATTTGGACTACGGCGCTAGCTGAAGGAGGGAACCCATGACGACTCCTGACCTGCGGCCGACCTCGCAAGACCACTCTGCCCGGACGCCGGCTACGAGCCGGGCGATCGACGCGTCGACGCTGCTTGCGCAATACGGTTGCGGCCAGATCCCCCTTTCGGGGTCCGACAACGCGCTCTACGAACGCCACCTCGTCTTCGACAACATCGTGGCGCCGGGCGCTGCGGGGCCCCGCGAGCGATTCGAGGCCTTGGCCCGGTCGGTACGCGACGTCCTCTCGCAGCGCTGGGTACTGACGCAGGAAACCTACGCGCGCGAGAACCCGAAGCACGCCTATTACATGTCGATGGAATTCCTGATCGGACGGTCACTGGCCAACAACGTCACCAACCTGATGCTCGATCGGGTCCTTCCGGATTTCGCCAAACGGAAGAACATCGACTGGTTCGGCGTGCTCGAGCGGGAACCTGATGCAGGCCTCGGCAACGGCGGGCTCGGGCGCCTCGCGGCGTGTTTTCTCGACTCGATGGCGACGATGCAGCTGCCGGCCATGGGCTACGGGTTGCGCTACGAGTACGGCATCTTCAAGCAACTCGTCCGCGATGGCTGGCAGCAGGAACGACCGGACCATTGGCTCCGGCGGCAGGACCCGTGGGAGATCGCTCGTCCCCAGGAACGAGTGGAGGTGCGGTTCAACTGCTCGATCACGATGCGCGACGGCCTCCTGCGCCTGGTACCGGGCCGGCCGTTCAGCCTGTATGGCATCCCGTACGATCGGCCCGTTGTCGGCTACGGGGGCAAGACCATCAACACGCTGCGGCTGTGGGGCGCCGCGGCGCCCGACTACTTCGATTTCCAGCGCTTCAGCCGCGGGGACTTCGTCGCGGCGCTCGCCGAAACGCTCGCCGCGGAATCGCTGACGCGCGTGCTTTATCCCGACGACTCGACGACGCGCGGCCAGGGCCTGCGCTTCCTGCAGGAATACTTCCTCGTCGCGTGCTCGCTGGCCGACCTCGTGCGACGCTTCCGGACAAACAACGCCGACTGGCGCGACCTCCCCGAGAAGGCCGCTATCCAGCTCAACGACACCCATCCGACGCTTGCGGTCCCCGAGCTCATGCGCATCCTGCAGGACGACGCGCGTCTCGAATGGGATGTGGCCTGGGACCTCACGCGGCGCACGCTCGCTTACACAAACCACACGTTGCTGCCCGAGGCACTGGAGAAATGGCCGCTCGCCTGGTTCGAGATGCTGCTGCCGCGCCATCTCGAGATCATCTACGAGATCAACGCGCGCCTGCTGGCCGGTGTTCGCGCGCGCTTTCCCGGCGACGAGGGACGCGTGACGCGGGTGAGCCTGATCGAGGAGGGACGGACCAGGCAGGTTCGCATGGCCAATCTCGCGATCGTCGGGTCGCACAGCACCAATGGCGTGGCGGCAATCCACTCCGAGTTGCTGCGCACGACGACGGTCCGGGATCTGGCCGAGATCTTCCCGGAGCGATTCAGCAACAAGACCAACGGCGTGACGCCGCGTCGTTGGCTCCATCTCGCGAACCCCGCGCTCGCCCGAACGATCACTGCCGCGATCGGCGATGGCTGGGTCACCGCTTTCGACGAGGTGTCGAAGCTGAGATCGCTCGCCGAGGATCGCGGATTCCGCGCCGACTTCCTGAGGGCCAAGCGCGAGACCAAGGGACATTTTGCAGACTGGCTCAGGGCCACGTCGGGCCAGGCGATCGACCCCGACACGATCTTCGACTGCCAGGTGAAGCGCATTCACGAATACAAGCGGCAACTTCTCAATGTGCTGCGGGTGGTGGTGCTCTACAACCGCCTGCGCGCGAATCCGGACCTCGCGGTGCCGCCCCGAACGTTTTTTTTCGCGGGCAAGGCCGCGCCTGCCTACCACCTGGCCAAGGTCACCATCAAGCTGATCAACAACCTCGCCGGCACGATCGACGGGGATCCGGCGGTGAAAGGTCGGCTCAAGGTCGTGTTCCTGCCCGATTACTGCGTGTCGCTCGCGGAGAGGCTGATTCCCGCCGCCGACGTCTCCAACCAGATCTCGACGGCCGGGTACGAAGCGAGCGGTACCAGCAACATGAAGTTCATGATGAACGGCGCGCTCACCATCGGCACTCGCGACGGCGCGACCATCGAGATGGCGGAGGAGGCCGGCGCGGAGAATTTCTTTCTCTTCGGGCTCACGGCGCAACAGGTTGCCGACAGCCGCGGCTGGTACAACCCGCGTTGGCACTACGATCACGAGCCGGAAACGAGGGCGGCGCTCGACCTCGTCTTCTCCGATTACTTCAGCCGCAACGAGCCGGGCGTCTTCGAGCCGCTGCGGGACACTTTGCTCACGCGCGGCGACTACTACATGCATCTGGCGGACCTCGCGTCGTATCTCGAAGCAGACCGGCGGCTCTGCGGGCTGTATTCGGACCCGGACGCATGGGCACGCAAGGCAATCCTGAACGTGGCAGGCTCCGGCAAGTTTTCGAGCGACCGCACGATTGCCGAGTACGCGGCCAAGATCTGGAACGTGCATCCCTGCCCGGTGCATTGATGGGGCGAAACAGTCCCCGGGGCTCTGCCGGCGCGGGAGTCGCCGTTCGCCCCGGCGTCACCGCCCGGATTGCGGGTTTGATGTAACGCAAGCACCGAGTGGTGGCGACTTGCGATACTTTGCTTGCGTGAAATGAACGAAGGAAGCGATACGCGAGAAGGGGGCGCACCGTGATGATGATCCAAGTGAGCGTGGCCGAGCGGGACCTGCTGAAGAAGATCCTCGATTCCTACCTATCGGAGTTGAGGCAAGAAATCGCTGCGACGAAACGCGACACGTTGCCCCTCCACGGGGAAGAGAATCTGATCAAGGAACTCCAGAAGAAGGTGTCCGAAGTGACGTGACGCCGCGTTGGTCGGGGAGCTTTGACCGACGCCAGGCGCAGGGAGATTCTGCCGACGCGGCGGATCGGCGTGGGAACGTCTTCAACCGCCGCCGACAGGCGGGATGGCCGATAGCTCGTCGTTCGGCGCGAGCACACGACTGCGATCGCGTTCGAACTCGCCGTTGACGGTGAAGACCCGGATCGTCTGTGGTGCGATTTCCAGGGCGCGCAGAACGTCGTCGATCGTCGCGCCGTCGGCCACCTCGAGGGCGCCGCCGGCGGGCGTCTTGGCCTTGAGCATTCCCATCAGCTTCAGGCGGATTTGCATGGCGAGGAGGGCGGGCGCCGCCCGGTCACGGCAGGCGGCGGTGAGTGCCCTTGGGCGGGCAGCGAACGCCGGGAGCGTCGGGAACGTTCATCTCACCTCCTGGCGACGAACACCGCATGCGCCGCGTTGGGCGGTACCTTTGGCTCGAACGACCCGAAATGAAATTGGCGCGCCTTGGCCGGCCGGCCCAGCAGCGTCATGCCGACCAACCGCCCTGCCACGCCGCAGGCGACGTACGCGCGCCGGATGTCGAAGGGGTTGTCCCGAAGGTACTTCTTCCACGGTCCCAGCCTGGTCTGCGTCTGCATCAGGCCCTTGACCATCCCGACGTCGGTGAGCATCCCCATGTCGTTGGCACGCCCGGCGAAGATGGCGCCGGAGATCCGGTCGTCGCTCCAGATCAGCTTCCGATAGATGAAACCGGCCGGATTGTCGATCGTCATCGCCTCGGCCGCTGCATCGCTCCACCGACCGAAGCTCGCGCCCTGGATGCCGCAAATGTCGACCACGTTCATCAGCAGGCTGCCCGGATAGTGCACCTCGTGGCCCGCGATGTTCGCGCCCGCGACTCGGCCGTGGTCCACCGCCGTCGGCTGGATCGGATGGACGGCGTTCCCGGCGCCGAACAGAACCGGGCCCTGGGCCACGTCGCCCCCCGCGTACACGTGCGGGAAATTCGTCTGCATACGGTCGTTGACGAGAATGGCCTCGGCGGTGGCGATACCGGATCCCTGGATGAGTTCGAGGTTCGGACGGATGCCCGTCGCCAGGATCACGATGTCGGCGGTGAGCGACTGACCGTCGGACAGTTCGACTGACTTCGCGCCGTCGGCCTGCTGCCGGATCTGCTGAACCGTCGCACCGCAGTGGACCGGAATGTCCCGTGTCACCAGCCAGCGGCGCACGTGGTCCGCGGCGGGCGCGTCGAGCATCCGCGGGAGGACCTGCCCCTCACGCTCGACCACGGCCAATTGCCATTTCCGCTTGTACATCGCGTTGAGCACGATGAAGCCGATGAAACCGGCGCCGACGAGCACCACGCGCGGGGTGCGTCCCGCCGGCCGCAGGGATTCGGCATGCCTGAGCACGGAATCGGTGTTGGCCAGCGACCAGAGCGGCTCGACCCCCGGCAGATCGGCGCCGGGGATCGGCGGACGCAGCGGCGAAGAACCGGTGGCGATCAGCAGGTTGTCGAAATCCAGCTTGTTGCCGTCGCTGAGCGTCACGGTCTTGCCTTGCGGATCGATGGCCGCGACGCGGGCGCCGAACCGTGTCGCGACCTTCAGCCGCTTGAAGTAAGCGGCGTCCCCCGAGTGCGTATGCGCTTCCGTGATTTGTCCCGCCAGCCAGTATGGCAGCGCCATGCGGGAATGAGCCGGTTCGTCGCAGATCAACGTGATCACCGATCGGCCGCCGTCGAATTCTCGAATAGTCTCGATCGCGTTGGTGGCGGCCGGTCCGCCGCCGATGATGACGTGGTGCATGGTTTCGGTTCCGATAAGTTGTGTGCGGCTGCGCAGGTCGGAGAATCTCGCCGGGTCAGGCGGATGCCAGGCCGAGTTCGGCCAACTTTTCGCGCGTGGGCACGCCGTCGTCCGACCAACCCCGCTCGCGGTAGTACACCGGAAGCATGGCGTCGAGGTCGACGACGACACCGGCCGACGGACCGCTCTTGTGGGCGTCCTTCAGCAGCCGCTGCGGCAGCGTGTCGTCGGCCTTCGTGAGCCCCGCCCGGAGATTGAACAGGCGTTCGAGGTTCCAGGTGCGCTCGCCGATCTTCACGAAGTCGGCCGCCGAATACGGAACACCGCGCACGGCGGCGGTGCAGGGGACGAGCGATTCGAGCGGTCCGCCCGAGCCGCCGATGAACAGGCAGGTGCCCGTGTTGTCGTGCGCCGTGGTGCGGTTCTGCTCGTGGACCACCCACTCGCTCTTTCCCACCGGCGTGTGCGGATCCATTTCGCCCGAGGATTCGACGCCCGGCGTCCAGGCGCGGAGGTGGCACGCGCCCCGATTGCAGGTGGCGTAAGCGATGCCCATTCCCTGGAAGCCGCGCGGGTCGTAGGCCGGGAACTCCTGGCCTTTGACGCCCATGAACACTTCGGGGTGCCGGAATTTCTCGCCCATGCGCTTCGAACCCTCGGCGATTTCATTGCCGAAGCCCTCGCGATAAGCCGTCGCCTCGACCATCCGCACGAGCGCTTCGGCCGAGCCGAAGCGCAGCGGCATCTCGACCTGCGCATCGCCGATCACGCCGCGTTCGTAGAGCTCCATGGCGGCAGCCAGCGAGGCGCCCATCGTGATCGGGTCGATCCCCAGGTCGTTGCACAGCCAGTTCGCCTTGAGGACGGCGTCGAGGTCGCCAACGCCGCAGTCGGCGCCGAGCGCCCAGGCGTTTTCGTACTCGGGACCTTCGCCTGCGGGCTTCCAGTTGCGCGGGTGCATGTTGACCAGATACTTGCCGGAATGCTCGCCCAGGCGTGTCACCCGGCCGCACGCGATCGTGCAGGCGAAGCACGCCTTGTTGGCGACCATGCGCGTTTCCTTGATCGTGGTGCCGCTCAGGTTCTCGTATTGCTCGAACTGCCCTTGGAGGAAGTTGCGAGTGGGCAGGGCGCCGAAAGCCTGAGTCATGTCGATCGTGGCGGCGGTCCCCAGTTCCGTGAACGCCATGCGTCCCGGGTTGTCCTGCATGTTGTCACGCATCTCCCAGACCGCCTTCATGAACGCTGCCGGGTCGGCGACAGGAACGCCCCCGGTCCCGCGGACGGCGATGGCTTTGAGGTTCTTCGAGCCCATCACGGCGCCGACGCCGCTGCGTCCCGCGGCGCGGTGCTTGTCGTTCATGATGCAGGCGAAGCGCACGAGCCTCTCGCCGCCCGGTCCGATGCACGCGACCCGCAAGCCCGGAATCCCGAGCTCCCGCCGCAGCCCGTCCTCCGTCTCTCCGACCGCGCGTCCCCAGTACTGCGACGCGTCCCGCAGCTCCACGTGGTCATCGTAGATGTAGAGGTAGACCGGTTTGGGTGCGCGCCCTTCGAGGATCACCATGTCGTAGCCCGCGAACTTGAGCTCGGGGCCCCAGTGGCCGCCCGAGTTCGAGGTGGTGATGGCGTTGGTCAGTGCGCCTTTGGTCACCACCATGTAGCGGGCGCCGCAAGGGACCGGCGTGCCGGTCAGCGGCCCGGTGGCGAAGATCAGCTTGTTGGCGGGCGACAGCGGATCGACCCGCGCATCGAGCTCTTCGTAGAGGTAGCGGGCCGCCAAACCGCGACCGCCGAGATAGTCGCGCAGCCAATCGGACCGGATTTTCTCCACCGCAATCCGACCGCTCGTCAGGTCGACTCGCAGCAACTTGCCCGTGGGTGCCGGCATCTTTCGCTCCTCTCGTGGTACGTGGCGTGAACCTGCGCCCGGGTTGGCACGCGCGCTAGGCGCCGAAGGCGTCGACGTAGTTGCGATGGACCTTCGCACCCCAGGGCTCGAGCCATTGCCCCGTCTGCGGCGACTCGCCGTACACGATCGCCTGCGTGGGGCACGCGGCGGCGCACGCCGGTTGCCCGCCGCACAGGTTGCACTTCGCGGCCTTGTCGGTCTGCGGCAGCGTGAACACGGTGCCGAATGGACAGGCGATCGTGCACAAGTGGCAACCGATGCACAGCCGATCGAGGACGACCTTGGCGCCCGTCTCGGGATCCAGGGCGATCGCATTCACCGGACAGGCATTCATGCACCACGCCTCGTCGCATTGCAGACAGGTGTAAGGGGCGTAACTGGCCTCCTCGTCGAACACGCTGACGCGGATCAGGCTCTTCGACGGCGCAAACGTGCCTGTCTGGACCCACGAACAGGCCAGTTCGCATTGCATGCAGCCCGTGCACCTGTCGGGCACGATGTTCAGCGCTTTCGTCACGGCAGACTCCTGTCAACGACCATCCGCACGATCGACCCTTCGGCGTCCGTCAGTGTACCGAGCATCGGTGCGGATGGGTACCTCCGCTCCTGCGCGGACCAGCCGCAGTTCGACGCTATCGCGCGCCCTGCAGGGTATCCTGGACGATCGCATCAAGCGCGGCGCCATCGTTGCCGTGGTAGGCACCACTCTCGCAACTTCCCTGCCGGCCAACGGTCGCAAAGGCTCGTCTGCACATCGCCTGCAAATCGCCCAGATAGTTGCGCAAGGCGTCCTTGTCTGCGGAACCGCAGTCGGGAATCGCGTCGGCGACGCGGATGAGCACGTGTTGCAGCCAGACGGTCAATTCGAGGCTGTCGGCATAGTCGAAATGACCGTTGACGTTCAGAGGGCCATTGCGGCGGTACGGGTTCCAATCGTTGCCGATCTTCTCGATCATGCCGCCGACGAGCTTGCGGCATTTGTCCGATCCCGACGCCGATGCTGCGGTGGCGGGGGCCGGGGTGGGCGCGGGCTGCAGTGCGGCCAGTCGTGCACGCTCGGCCGCATCGCGTTCACGTACGCCCTGGATCACCTGCCGGCAAGCCGCGACGTCGAACCGGTAAGTGCAACTCGCCAAATCCGAATCGGGAACCCCCATTCCAGCCAGTGCCTGGCTGAGCGAACTGTCCGATACGCCTTCGGTACCCTGCGCGCCAACCTGTTTCAGCTTGACGAGGAATGACTTGCCGGAGCCACAGGCATCGAGCATTGCAAAGACACGGTGGCAACCGGCGTGGGCCTCACAGTACTTGAGCTGCTCGATCTGGTCGGGCGTCATTTGCGGATCGCAATCGATGGAGGCGGCCCAACCCGATGGCACGACAGAGAGAAACAGCAGAAAGACGGCTGGGGGGCCAAGCTTGCGAACCGAAAAGCTGAGATGCCGTATCAACATGGGCGCTCCGTCGACGAGGGGGGGTACATTGCTGCTCGCAGCTGAAATTTCCCTGCAATGTTCCCGATTGTGGCAAATCTGGCTTGTTCAGCGCAAACAGTGTCGACGCCGGCCCCGTTTCGAGACAGTTCGAAGCAGGAATTTGCGACCTCCTTCGATCCGCTTCTGCTGACCTTGCCGGGCGAATCCGTGCGGGGTCAGGTTGCCCAACATGCTTCCATCATCGTGCGTTCCCGATCGCCGAATTAAGGAGTACCCGTGACCCGTTCAAGTTTGCCCATCATCATCCGACTCCTCCTCGTCGCCGCATTCCTCGCTCCGCCCGTCGATGCATTCGACCTCCAGGGCCATCGCGGCGCCCGGGGTCTCGCGCCGGAAAACACGCTGCCCGCGTTCCAGAAGGCGCTGGACATCGGTGTCGACACCCTCGAATGCGACATGGCGATCACCAAGGACGGCGTGGTCGTCATCCATCACGACCTCTGGCTCAATCCCGACACCACGCGCGGGCCCGATGGTCAATGGCTGGACAAGCGCGGCCCGGCCATCAGCGATCTGACGTTCGCGGAGCTGCAGAAGTACGACGTCGGCCGATTGAAGCCCGGCACCGACTACGCGAAGTCGTTTCCCGATCAGCAGCCGGTCGACGGCACGCGGATCCCGAAGCTGGCGGACCTTTTCGACCTGGTCAGGAAATCGGGCAACACGAAGGTGGGCTTCGACTGCGAGACGAAGGTCTCTCCGCACGAACGCGGCGCGACGCTCGCGCCCGAGGCGTTTGCACGGAGGGCGATCGCAGAGATACGCGACGCCGGCATGGCCGACCGGACGATGGTGCAGTCCTTCGACTGGAGCACGCTGCAGGTCATCCAGAAGGAGGCGCCGGAGATCCGGACGATGTATCTCACGTCGCCGCAGACGCTCAAGCGCAGCGGCAACGCCGGTTACTCACCCTGGCTTGCGGGCTTCGCTCCCGAGCTGCACGGGGACTCGGTACCGCGGGCGGTCCACGCGGCCGGCGGCAGGATCTGGGCGCCGAACCATGCGTTTCTCACGCCCGCGTTGCTCGCCGAGGCGCGCGCGCTGGGGATCGTCGTCATTCCCTGGACCGTCAACGACGCCGCGACCATTGCCAGGTTGCTCGACATGGGCGTTGACGGCATCATCTCGGACCGTCCGGACCTCGTCCGGGTCGAGGTCGAGAAGCGTCGTCGAGGGGAATCATGCGTCGCGTCCCACGGGGATTCGCGGCCCCTTATTTGCCCTGGTTTACGCTGATCGGCGCGATTTTGCTCGACTGCAACCCATACTTGGCGAGCATCTGGTCGTAGATGCCCTTGGCCTGCAGACGATCGAGAGCCTCCTTCACCGCGTCGCGCAACTGCGCTTCGGTCTTGGCGACGGGGATTCCGGACAATCCTTCCGAGAACGGCACTCCGATCAGCACGATCGTGTTCGGCTCCTGCTTCTGAAAGTACGGAAGCGTTTCACTGCCCTGGACCGCGGCGTCGAGACGTCCCGACTTCAACTGCGTACGTGCATCCACCGAGCCCTCGGTGCCGACGACGACCATGTCTGGGCGGCCCTTGCTCGTACAGAGACTCTTGCTCAGGTCCTCCATCTGCCCCGGCCAGTTGGTGCTGCGGCTCGCCCCGACCTTCTTGCCGCACAGATCCTCCAGAGCCTTCAGTTCGCCGGCGCGGGCGGTGGTCGTGAAGAACTGCGGCCCCGTCTTCATGTAGTCGATGAAGTCGACGACTTCGCGCCGTGCGGGCAGATCGCTCATCCCGGCCATTGCAATGTCGACCCGGCCCGTCTGCAGCGAACTGATCATCTGCGCGAACGCGGTTTCCTGCCACTCGATCTTCACGCCGAGTTCCTTGGCGATGGCTTCGCCGAGATCGATGTCGAAGCCGGTCAGCTGGTTGGTTGCCGGGTCCTTGTAGGCAATCGGCGGATAGTTGGGCTGGGTTGCCGCTACGATCTTCCCGGCTTTCTTGATCCGATCGGGCAATTCGGCGGCCGCCACCGCGAAGGCGGCGGTGAATCCGATGAGAGCGACGAGCGTCTTCGGCAGAGCTTTCATGGTCTGGAGGTCCTTCGCGAGAAAAGTTGATTTTACGACAGTACTGCTGCGATGAATTCCCGGGTCCGCGGGTGGCGCGGCTGCGTCAGCACTTCCTGCGGGGACCCGATTTCGACGATCGAACCCTGATCCATGAACGCGACACGGTGGGCCGCTTCGCGGGCGAAGCCCAGCTCGTGGGTGACGACGATCATCGTCATGCCCGAGGCGGCCAGGTCGTGCATTACCGCCAGCACCTCACCGACGAGCTCGGGATCGAGCGCAGAGGTGGGCTCGTCGAACAGCATCAGCTTCGGCCGCATCGCGAGCGCGCGCGTGATCGCGACCCGCTGCTGCTGGCCGCCGGAGAGCTCGAGCGGATAGGAATCCCGCTTGTCGGCCAGGCCCACTCGCTCCAACAGTGACATCGCCTCGTCGACAACTTCGGCGCGCCGGCGCTTCTGCACGGTGATCGGTCCCTCGATGATGTTCTGCAGTGTCGTCATGTGGGCGAACAGGTTGAAGCGCTGGAATACCATCCCGCACACCAGGCGCTGCCGCGCGAGATCGCGATCGCCGAGTTCGTGCAGCGTGTCGCCGACGCGGCGGAAGCCGACCAGTTCGCCGTCAACCCAGATCGCGCCGCGATCGGCGCGCTCGAGCCGGTTGATGCAGCGCAGGAAGGTGCTCTTGCCCGATCCCGAGGGGCCGATGATACACAGAACCTCGCCGCGGGGCAGCGCCAGGTTGATTCCCTTGAGCGCCTGAAAGCTGCCGAAATATTTCTCAACATCGACGGCGTACACCATCGCGCCTCGGCCCACGTTCGGCATCAGGCCCCGCCCTCCGGCGCCGCCATCACTGTGCGGGCCCGGCGGTGACCCTTCGAAAAATGCCGCTCGAGGAAATGCTGGCCGATGGACAGCACAGTGACGACGGCGAGATACCAGATCGCGGCGACGATCAGAAGCTCCATTACGCGCGCGTTGGCATAGTAGATCGTCTGGGCATTGCGCAGGATTTCCGAGTACTGGATGACGCTCGCGACCGAGGTCAGCTTGACCATGCTGATAACCTCGTTGCCGACCGGCGGAATAATGACTCGCATGGCCTGCGGCAGCACGATCCGGCGCAGCGTGGTCAGGCTCGTCATGCCGATCGACCTGGCCGCTTCGGACTGCCCGACGTCGACCGACAGAATGCCGCCGCGAACGACCTCGGCCGTGTAGGCACCCTGGTTGATGCCGAGACCCAGCAGCGTCGCGATGAACGGCGTGATGAGATCGACGGTCCGTGCCTCCAACCATCCCGGAATGCCGATCGTGGGAAAGATCAGCGCCAGGTTGAACCACAGCAGGAGTTGCAGCAGCAGCGGCGTTCCGCGGAAGAACCAGACGTAGAAGCGGGCGACGTTCTTCAGCACCGGATTAGGGGACATGTACATGATCGCGAACAGCACGCCCAGCACGATCCCGAGCACCATCGCGCAGATGGTCATGATGATCGTGTTCTCGAGCCCGATCAGAATTGCCTTAGCCGTGAAGAACTGCCCGACGACCTTCCATTCGATCTGACCGGTGGCGAACGCCTGGATCACGAATGCGAACGCCAGCAGGATCAGCGCGGCGGCCATCCAGCGCCCGTAGTAGCGGCGGGGCACATGGCGCAGGTGCGCGGTCGTGAATTCGGGCGGCACCGACGTGTCGTCGGAACGAGGTACGGGCTGTAGGGTCTCGATCGAACTCATGCGTGCCATGCTCGTTTCATTGTCTGCCGCGCCGTCGGTCTTGATCGTGGGGCGACCGAACGGTCAACCAGCAGGCCCCGCGTAGCTCGCGGCCCACCGCCGCTGGACGGCGAGCCGGTCGGAGAGCCGCGTGATCTGGCGCGCGACCTCGACCGGCGCCGTTCCACCATAGCCCCTTCGCGCCGCCACCGCGGCCGCCGGTGTCAGGCTCGCCCGGACGCCCGCGGCGAGCCGCGGGTCGACGGCCGCAAGATCGTCGTCGGTCAACCCGGCGAGCTCGACGCCCCGATCCTCGCAGCGCCGGACCAACGCGCCGGTGATCTCGTGCGCCTCGGCAAAGGGCACACCCTGCCGCGCCAGCCAGTCGGCGACTTCGGTGGCCAGCGTGAACCCGTCGGTCGCCTGCCGCTGCAGCACGTCGACGTTGACGCGCAGCGTGCGCACCATTCCCGTCATCGCCGGCAGCACGACCGAGAGCGAGTCCACGGCGTCGAAGGCCGCGCGCTTGTCCTCGCTCAAGTCGCGATTGTACGAAAACGGCAGCGCCTTCAGCAGCGTCATGATGGTGGAGAGATCGCCGATCAGGCGCGCCGCGCGGCCGCGCGCCAGTTCGGCGATGTCCGGATTCTTCTTCTGCGGCATGATCGAGCTGCCGGTGGCGAACGCGTCGTCCAGCTCGATCCAGCGGAACTGCTTCGAGCACCAGAGCACGAGCTCTTCGGCCAGTCGCGACAGCTGCACACCGATCATCGCCGCGACGAATACGAACTCGGCGACGTGATCGCGGCTGCCCACGGCGTCGATCGAGTTCTCGCAGGGGCCGTCGTAACCGAGTTCGGCGGCCGAATGTTCCGGATGCACGGCGATCGCCGACCCGGCCAGCGCGGCCGCGCCCAGCGGCGAGCGCGCGTGGCGTCGGTCCCAATCGATGCAGCGATCGACGTCCCGGGCAAAGACCTGCGCGTGCGCGAGGAGCTGATGCGCGAATACGATCGGTTGCGCCGGCTGCAGATGCGTGAAGCCCGGCGCCAGCGTCTCGACATGCCGCGCCGCCTGGCCGAGCAGTGCATCCTGCAGATCCAGCACGCGGACCGCGAGGCCTCGCGCCTCGTGACGGAGATAGAGCTTGAGATCGTTGGCGGCCTGATCGTTGCGCGACCGGCCGGCACGAAGCTTGCCGCCGAGGGGCCCGAGCCGCGCGGTCAGGACGCGCTCGATGAACGTGTGCACGTCCTCGTCGCCAGCCGACGGCGCCAGCGTGCCGGCGTGGAATGCGGAGGCGATCGCGTCGAGCTCGGCAACGATGGTCGCGGTTTCGGCCGCGGTCAGGATGCCGGCCCGCTGCAGTTCGCGTGCATGCGCCTGCGACGAGACGATGTCATAGGGCGCCAGGCGAAAGTAGCTGCCCTCGGCGCGTGAAAGTCGCATCAGCGCGGGATCGGGCGGCGTGCGAAAGCGTGCGCCCCAGAGACGCGGGTCCGAACTCATGCGCGGGCTCCTGCGGTCCGGGCGAGGGCGTCCAGTTTCCTGCCATCCATGGCGTCCACCTGCGATGCGCGAGACCGGGGTCACGTCGATGGCGTGATTCTAGCGGACGGGAATCCCATTTCCCCCAAGAGCGCACCGCGGCAGCGTAACACGTGCCGGCGCGACTGACCCAACGGGGTGTTCGCGCCCGTGGGCGACGCCTCGGGTCAGAAGCGCAGCCAGTGGAATAGAATCGGGACTTGGGGATGCCTGGGCGCCGATGAGGACGCCCGCGCACCGGCAGACATTGACCCTGGGGAAGCCGCTACCGAAGTGAAGCCGCGCATGAGGGCGTCCGTCGCCGACACTGCATGAATCTGCCATTCGAAAACACACGCGTCGCGGGCGATGCTCGGTTCGGTGCCGCCGCCATTGCGGAAGATCTTCGCGCCGTCCGGGATCGGGCGCCGCTGGTTCACAATGTCACCAATTTCGTGGTGATGCAGCAGACGGCCAATGCGCTGCTGGCGCTCGGCGCGTCGCCGATCATGGCGCATGCCGAGGCGGAACTCGACGAACTGCTGGCGTTTGCGGGCGCCCTCGTGCTCAACATCGGCACGCTCGACGCATCCTGGATCAGTGCGATGGAACGTGCGTTGGGCGCCGCAGCGCGCCGTGCGCTGCCCGTCGTGCTCGATCCCGTCGGCGCGGGCGCGAGCCGGCTGCGGACCGAAACGGCGCTGCGGCTGCTCCGACACGGCGGCGTGACGATCCTGCGCGGCAACGCGTCGGAGATTCTTGCGCTGGCGGGGGCTGCCGGAGCGACCAAGGGGGTCGACAGCACGCATTCATCGGACGCGGCACGCGAAGCGGCGCGCGGCCTCGCGGTCCGTCATGAATGTGCTGTCGTGGTCAGCGGCGTAATCGATTACTGCCTCGACCGTGCGCGTGAAGTGCGCGTGCACAACGGCGTGGCCATGATGGCGCGGATCACGGGAATGGGCTGCACGGCGTCGGCCCTGTGCGGCGCCTTCTCTGCGGTGCAGCCGGACGCCCTTCGCGCCGCGGTCGACGCCATGGCCGTGATGGGGGTCGCCGGCGAACTGGCACTGGCCGCGTCGCGGGGGCCGGGCACCATGGCGGCAGGCTTCTTCGATGCATTGCATCAGATCGATGGGGCCGAACTGGACCGCCGGTTGCGCATCGACGCGTCCGGGTAGGGCGAGCGTGGCGATGAAGCACCGCGAATTCGATCTCGGCGTCTACCTCATCACCGATCGCGCCTGCTGCGGTTCGCGCGGCGTCGAAGCGGTGGTGCGCGCCGCGATCGACAATGGCGCCACGCTGGTCCAGCTCCGGGACAAGAACGTCGATGCCCGACCGATGCTCGCGTTGGGGCGCAAGCTAATGGAGCTTCTGCGGCCCGCCGGGATCAGTTTGATCGTCAACGACCGGATCGACGTTGCGCAGGTGCTGGACGCCGACGGCGTTCACGTCGGCCAACAGGACATTCCGTACCCGGAGGCCCGGCGTCTGCTCGGTCCCGCGAAGATCATCGGGATCTCGGTCGGCTCCGAGGCCGATGCGCGCGAAGCCGCGGGCTGGGACGTCGATTATGTCGGGGTCGGCCCGGTCTATGCGACGGCGACCAAGTCCGATGCCGGCGCGGCGCTGGGTCCCGAAGAGACGGGCCGTCTTGCCAGGATATCCGGACATCGCGCCGTCGCGATCGGAGGAATCGACGCCGCGAACGCCGCGACGCTGTACGCAGCCGGCATCGAAGGCGTAGCCGCAATTTCCGCCATCTGCTCCGCCCCCGATCCGGGAGCCGCCACGCGCCGGCTTGTCCGCGTCATGCAGGAATATCGCGCGCGATAGCTTGTCCCGCAGGTCGATGTCGGTGTGGTCGAATCTATTCCGCCGTGCGCATGGGGCCGTGGTTGCGACGGCGGGGCGAACATCGACTTGTGCGGGGGCATCCTGGCCGCATCGCCTGCTCGGCATGGCGCTGCTCTGGTTCCTGTCGGTTTGCGGAGCCTGGGCCGATCCCGCGGTCGATGCCCGGACAATGGCGATCGCGGGGGAACGCGCCAACTCGGGATTGGCGCGGGCCGCCACGCCGATCGGGAGCGTCTGGATCGAGCGAGTCTATCCGCCGGCGCACCCTGGCCCCGTCTGGTTCACTCCCGACGGACCGCGACCTGCGGTCAACGGCGCGCTGCGTGAATTGAAAGCCGCGGCCGATCGCGGCCTCGCCCCGGAGGACTACGACCTCGGCTCGCTCGAACGCCAGATCGAAGCAGCGAAAGGGAGCACTCGCGAGCCGGATGCCATCGCCCGCGCGGACTTCGCACTCAGCGCGACCATGCTGCAATTCCTGTCCGATCTTCGCTTCGGTCGCGTGCGTCCGCAGCGGGTCGAACCCCGTTACTCTGCCCCGGCGAAGGAATGGGCATTCGCAGCCGAGCTGCGCGAGGCGGTTGCACGGGATCGTCTCGCGGCCATGATCGATGCGGCCGAGCCCGCTTTCGCGCAATACGCGCGGCTGAAGCGATTGCTGGCGGAATACCGGGCCCTCGCCGCGCAACCGGCGCCGATGCTGCCACCGCTCGCGTCACCGCGCAGCAAGATCGCGGCGGGGGATACCTATGCCGGTGTGCCGGCGTTGCGCGCGGCGCTCGTTCGGCTTGGCGATCTCGCGGCGGACCCGGCGAGCCCGACCGACGACCGGTATTCGGCGACGCTGGCCGAGGCCGTGTGGCGCTTCCAGGCCCGGCACGGCCTGCTGCCGGATGGCATTCTGGGAAAGGACACACTCGCTGCGCTCAACGTGCCGATCGCGACTCGGGTCCATCAGATCGTGCTCTCGCTCGAGCGCCTGCGCTGGCTGCCCGACTTCGCCCCCGGCCCGCTGATCGCCATCAACATTCCGTCGTTCCAGCTCTGGGCCTTCGCGGACACGCCGGATGCGGACCGCCCGACGCTGTCGATGCCGGTGGTCGTGGGCAGGGCGATGCGCAGCGAGACGCCGGTGTTCATCGGCGAGATGCGGTACGTCGAGTTCAGTCCGTTCTGGAACGTGCCACGCGGCATTCTGCGCAATGAGCTCCTGCCCCGACTCGCGAGCGATCCGTCCTATCTCGAGCGCGAAGACATGGAGATCGTGAGCATCCGGCGCGATGGGCGCGCGCTCGCGTCGGAAGACGGCGCGGGCATCGCGGCGTTGCGTTCGGGCGAGGCGCGCTTGCGGCAGCGGCCTGGCCCCAGGAACGCGCTGGGCGGCGTCAAATTCGTGCTGCCGAACACGATGGACATCTACCTGCACGCGACGCCGGCGCACGATCTGTTCGACCGCACCCGACGCGACTTCAGCCACGGTTGCATTCGCGTGCGCGAACCCGGCGCGCTCGCGCTGTTCGTGCTTCGCGGCCGGCCGGAATGGACGCCTGCGCAGATCGACGCGGCGATGACGTCCGGAGTGAACCGCACCGTGCCGCTCGTCGCGCCGGTCCCGGTGGTCGTCTTCTACACGACGGCCATCGTCGACGGCGAAGGGCGCGCGCTCTTCCTGCCCGACGTCTATGGCCACGATCGCAAGCTGCTCGATGCGCTGGGCGGGGTGGAGCGCCCAGCGCGGTAGGTTCACCGACGGCGGCGCGCGCCGGGCACTGCGCTGCTACCAGCGCCGCACGCGACCGGTATCGAGATGGACGAACTGCGATTGCGGGTAGAACCCGACACCGCCCGCACGCAGGGACATCGCCGCATCACGGAGATCGGCGAGCGGGACATCGGGGAGCCGGATGTCGATCGCGCGTCCTTCGAGATGAAGGCTGTGCGTGGCGACGCCGCCGCCTCGCCGCTGAAGCAGTTCGTTGGTCGCCGGCGAGCGATAACCGGAAATGACCTCGTACGGGGCCTTGGTGCGGGTCAGCGCGGACAGCGCATGCAATTGATCGAGGAGCTTTGGGTCGATCGCACTCGACTCGCCGTTGCGAAAGTCGCGCAGGAACCAGTTGACGCGCGCGAGCGCGTCGGTCAGGTAGGCATCCCCGGCGGCGTAGGCAAGGACCAGCGTCTCGCCGGTGTGGGTGTGCCGGAACGACAGGCTTCGCGCGGACTCGGCCTTCGCACGGACGTGCCGCGGAAGCGCGAGCAGGGGGGTTGCGAGAAATACCGCTCCAGCCCGCAACACGCGTCGGCGCGCAACCGCACCGGCCGCCGGTGAATCGGAACTCTCGCGTTGTCTCGACAAGATGCGCACGTGGAAATCCTGGTCGGTCGCTCGAAAAGTCCCGCCATCATACGCCGGTGCGACCCGCACTTTGGTCGGTCGGCGTCGGCAGGTGCCGGACGCCGCGCTTCCGGGGCGCGCGGAACGTCCTTCGCCGTGAAGCAGGGCCCGTTGATCTGCGTCAAGCCCGCGCAGTGCCAATCCCCTAGCATCGGTCATGGGGCCAGCGTGGGCGTATGCCTGAAGGTGCGGGTTCGTCCGATCCGGCCATGGGTCGGCCGGACTGCAGCGCTCCGGCTCTGGACGATGCGCAATGACTTCCGAGAATGCTGCGCAACTGGCCATCGTTGCCGCACCGTCCCGCGACGATACCGCGGTCGCCGTGCGCTGTGCCGGCGCATGGATCGTCCGCGGGATCGCTGAGCTCGACCGGCATCTCGAAACGCAATCCTGGCCGGCGAATCGCAGCGTAGTCATCGACGGTTCGGCGCTGACGGCGCTGGACACGTCCGGGGCATGGCTGCTGCACCGGACGATGCGCGACCTGGAAAAGCGGGGTTGCGCGGTCCGCATCGAGGGACTGCGCCCGGAATTCGGCTCGCTGCTGCAACTCATCGCGTCGCGCGAAGTGGCCATCGAGGTGCCGGCGGTTGCCGCGCCAAACAGGCTCGCGCGACTGGGCGATCGCGCCTGGGCCGGCGCCCTCGGGACGCTCGACTATCTGGCCTTCGTGGGCGAGACCTCGCTGGCCCTGATGCGTTCCGTCGCAGACCCGCGTCGCTTCCGCTGGCGGGTGATCCTCCACAACATGCAGGGCGCCGGGGTCAACGCGCTGCCGATCACCGGCTTCCTCTCGTTCCTGATGGGCTTCGTGATCGCCTATCAGGGGGCGGACCAGCTGCAGCGCTTCGGCGCCAACATCTTCGTCGTCGACCTGGTCGGATTGGCCATGTTGCGCGAACTCTCGCCACTGCTGACGGCGATCATCGTCGCCGGACGATCCGGATCGGCGTACACGGCGCAGATCGGCACGATGAAGGTCACCGAGGAAATCGACGCCTTGCGCACGATCGGCGTGGGGGCGCAGGAACAGCTCGTCGTGCCCAAGGTGCTGGCGCTGGTGTTCGTGCTGCCGCTGCTCACCGTCTATACGGACATCACGGGCGTGTTCGGCGGGATGATCATGGCGCGCGTCAAGCTCGACATCACGTTCGAGGTCTTTCTCGATCGCCTCGACGACGCCATTGCCCTTTCGTCGTACTGGACCGGCCTCGCCAAGGCGCCGGTGTTCGCCATGATCATCGCGCTGGTCGGGTGCTACCGCGGATTTCACGTCACCGGCAGCGCCGAGAGCGTCGGCGAGCAGACGACGTTGAGCGTCGTGCAGTCGATCTTCCTGGTGATCGCGACCGACGCCCTGTTCTCCATCGTCTTCATCTGGCTCGATCTGTGATGGGCACAGCGAAGCCCGGATCGGCGCGCGACGCGGTCATCGAGGTCCGCGACCTCAACACCCGCTTCGGCACTGCGATCATCCACGAAAACGTCGATCTCTCGGTCTATCCCGGCGAGATCTTCGCGCTGGTCGGAGGCAGCGGGACGGGCAAGTCCACGCTGTTGCGGGAAGTCATCCTGCTGCAACCGCCGGTTTCGGGATCCATCCGGGTCTTCGGCCAGGAGGTGGTCGGCCTCTCCGACGAAGAGGCCTTGCCCCTGCGGCGTCGCTGGGGCGTGATGTTCGAGCGGGGCGCCCTGTTCAGCTCGCTCACGGTGGCGGAGAACGTCGGGATGGTGCTGCGCGAACATACCAGGCTCGGCGACCGGCTCATCCGTGAAATCGCGGCCGTCAAGATCGCGCTCACCGGCCTGCCAGCCGACGCCGGGCCGAAATACCCGAGCGAATTGAGCGGCGGGATGCGCAAGCGCGCTTCGCTCGCCCGTGCGCTCGCGCTCGATCCGGAACTCCTGTTCCTGGATGAACCGACCGCGGGGCTCGATCCGTTGAGCGCGACCGGCATCGACGAACTCGTGCGCAGTCTGCGCGATGGGCTCGGCCTCACCATCATGATGGTGACGCACGACCTCGACCTGCTGTGGCGGGCCGCGGATCGGGTCGCCGTGCTGGGCAAGAATCACATCGTGGGCGCCGGCACGATGACCGAGCTTTCGCGGTCGGACGACCCGCTGATCAGGCAATACTTCTACGGGCCGCGCGGCCGGGCCGCGCGCGAGCAGGCGTGGAAACAAGAGTGAACCGCGTCGCCGTCGGTGTGTTCGTCATCGTGCTGACGGTGACGGCGATCGCCAGCGTGCTCTTTCTGACCAGCGGCAAGTACTACCGGAAGAGCTACGACACGTATCAGACGTACATGACCGAATCCGTGTCGGGACTCAATCTCAATGCCCCGGTTCGCTACCGGGGCGTCGACGTGGGTCGCGTGCGCGCGATTGCGCTCGCTCCGGGCGACGTCGAGAAGGTTCAGGTTACGCTCGACATCGAGCGTGGCACGCCGGTCAAGGCCGATACCGTGGCGATGCTGGAAACTCAGGGACTCACCGGCATCGCCTACATCGACCTGACGGCAGGGCATCGCGACTCGCCGCCACTCACGGCAAAGCCGGGCGAGGAGTATCCGGTCATCCTGTCGGGAAGCTCGCTCATGAGCCGCCTCGAGTCGTCGGTGCCGGTGCTCCTCACCGGCCTCACCCGCGTGAGCGACAACCTGAATGCGGTCATGGACGAGGAAAACCGGCGCGCATTGAAGCGGACGCTGGCCGATCTAGAGACCCTGGCGCGTACCCTTGCGGCACGTTCGGCGACCATCGATTCGGGCCTTAAGGATACTGCCCACACGATGCACAACGCCGCGCGCGTTTCCGACCAGCTCCCGCAACTCGTGCAGCGCGTGGAACGCAGCGCCGACGCGTTCGACCGCATGACGGGGCAGCTCGGCGGTGCCGGGGCAAGCGCCGGCGGCGCAATCGAGGCCGTGCGCGCCGACCTGCAGCAATTCACGGGCGAGACGCTGCCCGAAGTGCGGGAACTCGTCGCCGAACTGCGCGTGCTGACGGCTGCACTTCAGCGCGCGACCGACAAGGTGGAGCGCAACCCGAGCATCCTGCTCTTTGGCCGCCCGTCCCCGAAACGGGGCCCCGGCGAGTGATGCGCGCCGGGTCCTGCGGACCGCGACAACCCATGCCGGCAAACACGACTGGACCCATGAAGATCGCAAATAGCCTGCGCGCCGTTGCGTGCGCGCCGAGGGTGCTGGCCCTGGCCATGCTGATCGGGGGCTGCACCGCATTGCAGCCGGCTCCCGTGGAGAGCCCCAATCTGCACTTGCTCGAGGCGAGCGTGGTTGCCCGGACGGCGCCGGAGAAGCGGGACCTGGTCGTCGAAGTCGGCACGCCCCGGGCGTGGCCCGGTTTCGACACGCCGCGGATGGCCTACGTGCAAAGGTCGCACGAATTGGACTACTTCGCGAACAACCGGTGGGCAGATACGCCCGCACGGATGCTCGGTCCGCTGCTCGCGCGCGCGCTCGAACAGACGGGCAGCTTCCGTGCGGTGGTGCAGCCGCCGACCGTCGTGCCCGTCGATCTCCGGATCCAGTCGGAGCTGATCCGGTTGCAGCAGAATTTCGCGGTGAAGCCCAGCCGCGTCGAGTTGTCGTTGAGGATCCAGCTGGTCGATGTCCGCGGGAAACGCGTGCTCGGGACCAGGACGTTCGAGGAAACGGAGACGGCGCCGACCGACGATCCCCACGGCGGCGTGACGGCCGCCAACGCGGCTCTCGAGCGAGTTCTCGGGCAGGTGGTCGATTTCTGCATTGCCGAGTCGGGCCGACGACTTCCGCCGGTCGTCTCACCGCCGTGATGTCCGCCTACCTCGCCTACCCCACGGTCTGCGCGAGCACGATCCGCTGATCGGCCCGTAGCTGCAGCGCTGGAGCGAGCTTGCGGCGATCGACGAGGCCGCGCACCACGCAGGCGAGGCCGGCCGACGCGCAGTAGAGGTAGACATTCTGGGCGACGAAGCCGGCGTCGGCCGCGGCATAGAACGTCCGGTCCTCGGCGCTCGCATCCCCATCTTGCCGAAGTCGGCGGTGTACACGAGATTGGGCGGAGCGGTCGCGACGAGAATTCGCGGGTGCTTTGCCGGGATCGCAGCGCCTGCAACAGCGATACGGTGCCGGTGGTTTTCGGCGGCGGCAGCGCGATCGCGCTCCGGCCGTGGGCAAGCGCGGCCTTGGACATGAGCATGACCCCCACGAATTGGCGATGGTCGAGCATCACCGCTCGGTGCGGCCCGCGCCGCGCATGGTCCAAACGCTACGCCACCCAGCGCACTTCGATCTTGATTCCAGACAATCGCGGTCGACGCGGTCAAAG
>Ga0209048_10000800_pt1 | contig 33464 bp, 30 predicted proteins | sample FrelakmetCRP12CR_FD_187146 | JGI IMG/M metagenome (GOLD analysis project Ga0209048, IMG submission 187146) | Freshwater lake sediment microbial communities from the University of Notre Dame, USA, for methane emissions studies - CRP12 CR (SPAdes)... | ecosystem: Environmental > Aquatic >...
GTCGTGGGTGCGTTCCAACAGGGCGACAGTCGTTCGGGCGAGGTCCCCATCCGACCGACGTCCAACGGGCCGCTGACGACGATCGCGGTGCGACAGCTCGGAGCTGACGCATCGTGGTGGGTCGTCGGTGCTGCCACCCCCAACATCAACGTGACCGAGCCGCCGGCGCTCGCCACGATCACGTCCCCGGTCGCGCTTCGCGGCACCAGTACCGCGTTCGAGGCCACGGTGCAGGTTTCGATCCGCGAGGACGGAGGCGCGGCGCCCCTTGCCGAGGGCTACGTGATGGGCGGCGCGAACGGCCGGATGGGCCCGTTTTCGGCGACCCTGCCTTTCGCCCGCCCCACGAGTCCGTACGGCGCGATCGTGTTCACCACGGTCTCGGCCGCTGATGGGAATGTCTGGGAGTCCGGGGTGATCCGGGTCCGCTTCGCAGCATGATCCTGCCATGGATCGGGTGATCCGAGGCGGGCCGTCTCACCCCAACATTTGCCCCGGATCGGGCGGATTTCGGGTCGAGGGAGTTTCGGGTCGTGCCGCCTGCCGATCTCGCCGACAATGGTGATGCAGTGAACGTCGACCAACGCCCCGCGACCCCGCCCGAGATTCGGAAATCCGATCGCTCCGGGTTCCGTCGCGCCATGGGTGAGCTCATCCTCCCGGTCGATGTCAACGATGCCGCGCAATTCCGGCTCCAACGGCAGGCCAACCGGCTTCGGGTGGTGTTCGCCGGGATCTTCCTCGTACTGGTTCCGGTCCTGCCGGGACTTTCGGGGAGCGAGCGCGTGCGTATCGCCGGAGTGCTCGTGATCTACACCGCGTCGGCATTGGTCTCGATGCTCGTTGCCCGCCGAAGCATCGCGATCGCCGCCGCCCTCAACTTGCTGTTCGGACATCTCGCCGTCTTCGCGATCTCGCTGATCCTTCCGGACTCGCTCACCGTGATTGCGTTCGCCTACGGCATTGCGAACACGGCCAACGCCATGCTCTCGGGACTCCTTGCCGGCGTCGTTGCGACGGGCTTCAGCATCGTGCTGCTCGCCATCGCCGAGTGGAACGCCCCGGTGTCGTCCCGGCACGACGCCTTCACGTTCGCAATCTTCGTCGTGATACAGCTGTCCACCGTGTTCCTCGTCGACGTGCTCACGCGTGAACGGCGCCGTGTCGCCATGAACCTCGAGCGTCTGCACCTCGCGATGCGGGCGGTCTCTTCGACCCCGTCGTTGCAGGAGACGGCGGATTCCGTCGCGGACTCGGTCTCCGATTCCGTTGGCGCCGATGTTTCGGGGATCCTGTTGCTGGACGGCGACCAGTTGAGCTTGGTCGCCCCGCGCAACCTGCGCGCGGTCTGGCCGCGAGAAGACCTCGGCGCGCTCACGTCGGCCGAGCTCGCGGACCGCGAGACGAGCCCATTGGCCCATTGCCTGCGAACGGGTGAGGCGGTGCTGATCCCGGATGTGGCCGGCGACCGGCAGTATCCCGAGTGGTCGACGCGGTGGGCGGGTGGGATGCATCAGCTCGGACTTCGATCGATGGTCATGGTGCCGCTTCGCCTGAGTGGCGAACCGATCGGCGTGCTCGTCGCGTGCTTCACCTGGAAGGGCGCGATCGCCGAAGAGGAGGTGGAGTTGCTCCAGGCGTATGCCGATCAGAGCTCGTTGCTCATGGTGCGTGCGCAGGCCTATGAGCGGGAGCGGTTGGCCGCGGAGAAGCTGGCGCAGACCGATCGACTGAAATCGGAGTTCCTGGCCATGGTCTCGCACGAGCTGCGCACACCGCTGACCGCGGTGAAAGGGTTCGTCGACACGGTGTTGTTGCATTGGGACCGGCTGGACGACGATCGCCGCCGTGAACTGTTGCGCCGCGCTTCGGGAAACGCCGACGAGCTCGCCCGGCTCATCGGCCAGCTCTTGGACTTCTCGCGAATCGACGCCGATCGCATCGAGGTCCGCCCGGTCATCTGTTCCGTGCGTGAGCTCGTCGACAGCGTGTTGCACGACGTGTCTCCGGTCCTTGCCTCGCACACCGTGGTCGTCGACGTTTCGCCTGCGTTGCGAGTGTCGTGCGATCCGGAGGCGTTCGATCACGTCATCATGAACCTGCTGAGCAACGCGGTGAAGTTCTCACCGAAGGGGAGCGAGGTTCGGATCAACGCGCGAGAAGACGGTGAGCAGGTGGTCACGTCCGTCATCGACCACGGCGCCGGCATCAAGGAAGAGGATCTCGACCGGATCTTCGAGCGCTTCTACCAGTCGAGCGCGCCGGCACTCTCACGGCGGGGGACGGGCATCGGTCTTGCCATTGCGAAACGCTTCGTCGATCTCCAGGGCGGCCGGATCTGGGTCGAGAGCGAGCTCGGCGTGGGCTCGACGTTCTCGTTCGCGTTGAGCAACGCGAGAACGACCGTCCCCGATGGGACGTCAGGTGCGGTCGTCAGCCGGATCGCCGGAGATCCGGGCGCTCAGTAGCTGTAGAAGCCGTGGCCGCTCTTGCGGCCGTGCTTGCCGGCCGCCACCATTTGACGAAGCAGCGGCGGCGCGCGGAACGCGTCGCCATAGGCCTGGCGCAGATCGTCGAGGATCGCGAGCAGCGTGTCGAGACCGACGCGGTCCGCGAGCTCGAGCGGGCCCATCGGGTGGTTGTACCCGAGGCGCATACCCTTGTCGAGGTCTTCGGGTGTCGCGATTCCCTGTTCGAACGCGCGGATGGCTTCGCACATGAGGACGGTCCCGAGGCGCGTCGTGACGAAACCCGGCAGATCACGCACCTGCACGGTCTCCTTGCCGACGGCATGGCAGAACTCGAGGGCCGTGGCCATCGTCTGATCGGAGGTCTCCGTGGCGCGGATGACCTCGACGAGCTTCATCGCGGGCACGGGGTTGAAGAAGTGCAGTCCGACGACCTGCGACGGACGGCCGCTCGCCGCCCCGAGCACCTCGATGGGCAACCCGCTGGTGTTCGACGCCAGGACGGTTCCGTCGTTCGCGACGGCGCCGAGCGACGTGAACACCCGTCGCTTGAGGTCGAGGTCTTCCGATACCGCTTCGACGACGACAACCGAACGGCCGACCGCGCCGGCCAGATCCGTGGTCACCTTGATCGCGCCGAGCCCGGTGAGGTCGTCTCCCCGGCCGCGGGCCCGTTCGACGTAGTGCTCGACGCGCGCGGCAGCCGCGTCGACGAACTGCGCGTCGGCCTCCACCACGGTCGCGTCGTACCCGGCGACGCGCGCGACGTACGCGATTCCCGCGCCCATGATGCCACCACCGATCACCGTCACGTGCTGGCTCATCAACGCTCCTTGCGTCTGAGAGAGAGGGTCGCTGTCGCCTTGGAGACGATCTCGCCGTTCGCGTTGCGGACCGTCGACTCGATGTACGCGATCTGGCGGGTGACGCGCACGACCTCGCCGCGGACGCGCAGTTCGTCGCCGGCCGCCGCGGCGCGAACAATCGAGTAGTGGACGTCCAGCGTGGAGCAACGATCACCGGATTCCAACGCTGCGTTGGCCGCGAAGTTCATCGCCGCGTCGTGGATCACGCCGAAGACGCCGCCGTGCACCGGGCCGAGGGGATTGCAGGCGAGTGGCGTGGGAGTCCACGCGGCCTCGGTCCAGCCCTCCCCGTAGCGCTCGAACGATACGCCGAGTTGCGCGAGCAGGGCCATCCCGCCGTCACCGAGTGACCGATCCATGTTCCGCACGGCCACGCACCCTATTCGTTGCGCACGGCTCGATCCGAGCCGTGCGGCGCGGGCGCGAGCCGCGCCCGTCCGGCCCCCTGTTTTGACCGGAGCGCGAGGGCCCGGGACAATGGCCTGCTGACGCCGCCGAACCGCCGGTTCACCGGAACCCGTTGGAGGAAACGCATGGCCACCGCAGTGATCGTCGACGCAGTTCGGACCCCGATCGGCCGGCGCAACGGAACATTGAGCGATGTCCATCCCGTCGACCTGGCCGCGACGACGCTCGAGGCGATCGTCGCCCGCAACGATCTGGACCCCGCGCTCGTCGAAGACGTGATCATGGGATGCGTGATGCAGGTCGGCGAACAGGCGATCAACGTGGGGCGCAACGCCGCTCTCGCCGCCGGGTTCCCGGAGTCGGTCGTCGGCACGTCCATCGATCGCCAGTGCGGTTCCTCGCAGCAAGCCGCCCACTTCGCGGCGCAGGGTGTGATCGCGGGTGCATACGACGTGGTGATCGCCGCGGGCGTCGAGAACATGACCCGCATCCCGATGGGCACCTCGGCCACGGTCGCCGGGATCCCGTTCGGACCCAAGATGATGGCCCGCTACGACCTCGTGCCGCAGGGCATCTCGGCCGAGCTGATCTCCGAGCGGTGGGGGATCTCCCGCGAGGACAACGACCGGTTGTCGGTCGAGTCGCACCGGCGCCTCGCGCAGGCGATCGACGAAGGGCGCTTCGCCCGTGAGATCGTGCCGGTGCCCGTGACCACCGACGACGGGTCGACGGCGTTCACCACCGACGAGGGCGTTCGCCGCGAGAGCTCGATGGAAACACTCGCGAAGCTGAAGCCGGCGTTCAAGCCCGACGGTGTGGTCACCGCGGCCAACTCGTCGCAGATCTCCGACGGCGCCGCGGCGTTGTTGATCATGAGCGAAGAGAAGGCCGCGGCGCTCGGCCTCACGCCCCGGGCCCGGTTCCATTCGTTCGCGCTCGCCGGCGTAGATCCGGTGATGATGCTCACCGGGCCAATTCCGGCGACCACCAAGGTCCTCGAGCGGGCGAAGCTGACTCTCGACGACATGGATCTGATCGAGATCAACGAAGCGTTCGCGCCCGTCGTGCTGGCGTGGGAACGTGAGCACCGTCCGGACATGGCGAAGGTCAATGTGAACGGCGGCGCGATCGCGATGGGCCACCCGCTCGGTGCATCCGGCGCGCGCCTCATGACCACGTTGCTGAACGAGCTGGAACGTACCGGGGGCCGGTTCGGACTCCAGACCATGTGCGAAGGTGGGGGCATGGCCAACGCGACCATCATCGAACGATTGGGCTGAAACCCGATGGTCTGGACGATCGCGAGAATCGCGTTGGCGATCCTCGGCGCGCTGGTCATCTACGTCGTGGGCGCGGCAACGATCAAGAAGTTCACGATCCCCCCGCCGGCCGAACCGGATCCCGACGACACCGAGGCCGTGGACTTGCGCTACCGCTGCATCGTCTGCGGGACCGAGGTGACGATGACCCTGGCGCCGAGCGGCGAAGTACCCGAAGCGCCGCGGCACTGTCGCGAGGACATGGTGCTGGTGGTCGAAGCGGGCTCGGATGGACGATCCTGACGCCCGATTGTCACCAATCCTCCCGATATGGTGGCGGCCGTTTCGTCTGTCGGCTCAACGTTGTCCACTGTCTGTGGACAACGTTGTGGGAAATTACAGCCGTGAGATTTGTGGAGCGGGAGCGAATCGGGAGCAGATCAGCGGAGTTTGGTGGCGAAGACGAAGCCCGAGGTGATGAGGATGAGACCCAGTACCAGGTAGGCGTTGTCCGCCTCGTCGCCGGGCAACAGCCCCAGGTAGTTGAGCACCACGACCGCGATGCCGCAGATGAGCAGGGCGAACATCGTCGCCGGCACCCAGGGCTTGCTCTTCGGGGCCTTCTTCGCGGGCGGGGGGGTGTAGCGCGAGCGTCGCTTGGATTCGGGCACGGGCCGGAGAATACCGGGTCGTCCGGCGTGCTCCGCGCGTTACGTTGGCCGGGTGAGCCCGCGTGTCCTCGTCATCGACAACTACGACTCGTTCGTCTACAACCTCGTCCAGTACCTCGGCGAGTTGGGCGCGGACCCGGTCGTGCATCGCCACGACGCACTGGATGTCGCGGCCATGGAGGCGATCGCCCCCGACGCGGTGCTGGTGTCACCGGGTCCCGGGCGCCCGGAGGACGCCGGGTTGTCGAACGACGCGATCACGGTGTTCGGTGAACGCGGGGTGCCCGTGCTCGGCGTGTGCCTGGGGCATCAGTGCATCGGCCAGATCTACGGCGGCGACGTCGTGCGTGCTCCGCACGTGATGCACGGCAAGACCTCCCCGATCCATCACCGATCGCTCGGTGTGTTCGACGGACTCCCGAACCCCCTCACCGCCACCCGCTATCACTCGCTCGTGGTCGCGCGCGACTCCGTACCCGACGTGCTCGAGATCACCGCCGAGACGGACGACGGTCTCGTGATGGGACTGCGCCACCGCGAGTTCCCGATCGAGGGCGTGCAGTTCCATCCCGAATCGATCCTCACCGACGGCGGGCACCAACTCCTGCGCAACTTCCTCGGGCGCGTGGAGACACGTGTCGGCTAGCTTGCTAGGGCAACCGCGCCGTCGTGCCCTCGATGCGCGCGAGCCCGTCAGATACCAGCGACGCGAGTGCATCGGGGTCGAGCTCGCTCGTAGAAGCGACGCCGTCACGCAACCGAGCGAGGACCCGACCGCGCCGTTGACGGAACGAACCCTCGAACGGCGCCTGCCGGGCGCGCGCCTCGCCGGGTAAGGGACCGCGCGTCGCGCAGCGACGGCGCAGCGGGCATGCACCACAGTCCGGGTTCCGCGGCCGGCACACGAGCGCGCCCACGTCCATCAGGGCCAGCAGCCGGTCCCGTCCCCGCAACGGCCGGCCGACCCGAAGAGACGCGTGCTCCGCCTCGCGAGCTGTCAACCGGCAGCCCTCGACGCGTTCGGCGACCCGGCGGATGTTCACCTCGACGGCCGGTGCATCCACGTCGTCCACTTGCGCGGCGACGGCGAGCGCGGTGTACCGGCCCACGCCCGGGAGCGTCGCGAGATCATCGGGCCACCCGCACGCAGCCAACTGCGTCGCCGTTTCCCAGAGCCGCCGCGCCCGGCGGGGGTACCCCAACCGTCCCCACGCGGTGATGACGGCCCCCGCCGGTTCCGCGGCCATAGCATCGGGTGTCGGGAAGCGGTCGATGAAATCGGGCCACGCCGCGGCCACGCGCGGAACCTGTGTCTGGTGCAACATGATCTCGGAGACGAGCACGGCCCACGGGTCCCGGGTGGATCGCCACGCCAGGTCGTGGCGTCCGTGGGTGGCGTACCAGGCCGCCAACCCGGTCACGTGCCGGAGGTCGCCGAACTCGTGGAAGTAGACGACGAGGTGCTCGAAGCGCGGCCGATCTGGAGCGTGACCGTCTGCGACTTCGGGTACTTGTTGCCGTCGCTGGGGATCTGGCCGATCACCTTGCCGTCGTCCGCTTGCGTCGACGCCCGGTCGACGCTCGTCACGTTGGCGAAGCCCGCCTTGGCGAGGTCGGCTCGCGCCGCGGCCTCGGTCTCGCCCTGCACGTTGGGAACCACGGCCGCGTTGGGACCCGAGGACACGTAGATCGTCACGGTGCCGCCCTTCTCGACCTTCTCACCGGCCTTGGGATCCGTGCGCGTGACGTTCCCTTCGGTGACCGTGTCGCTGGCCTCGGAGACCTTCTTGGTGACGAACCCGTCGGTCCCGAGTCGATTCGCCGCTTCGAACGCGTCGATGCCGGTGACGTCGCGAACCGTCACGGTCGGTGTGACCGCCAGGACGACCCCGATCTTGGAGCCCTTCTTCACATGGGTGCCGGCGACCGGATCGGTGCGCAACACCGTGGACTTGGGTTTGTCGCTCTCTTCGAGGGTCAGCGGGAACTTCGGGTCGAGGCCCTTGTTCTGGAGCGCGATCTTGGCGTCCTCGGCGGCCAGCCCCACGATGTTGGGCACGGTCGTGTCGCCGACGCCACTACTGACCTTGAGCGTGACCGTCTGGCCCTTGCGCAGCTTCGTGCTGGGGCTGGGATTCTGCTCGAGTACCTGACCCTCGGGGACGGTCTCGTTCGGCGTGTTCTCGCGCGCCACCTTGAACCCGGCGGCTTCGATCTCCTTCTTCGCGTCGGCGTACTGCGTGGCCGAGCTCGTGACGTCGGGAACCGAGGCGGTGTTCGAATTGGATCCGGTGACCTGGCTGGCGATGAGCGCCACGATGACGCCGATCAGCATGACGAGGAGCACGACGGCGACCACCGCGCCGGCGCGCCGCTTCGTGAAGTCGGGCTTCGGTGGCGGGAGATACGAGTCGCCGGTACCGGGTTTCGTCGCCGCGTTCGCCATTGTCGGCGCGGCGGTCGCGGTTGTCGCGGTGGTACCCGTGACTTCGGTGACGACGGCAGTGACCGGTCGGGCCGAGAGTGGCCGGCCACGGTGGAAACGCAGCAGGTCGTCGCGAAGGTCGTCCGCCGACGCGTAGCGATCCTCGGGATCCTTGCGGAGCGCGGCGAGGATGATCTGCTCGAAGTCGCGTGGTAGCTCGGGTACCCGCTGCGACGGCGGCGTCGCGACCTCGCGGACGTGCTTGTACGCCACGGAAACGGGACTCTCACCCGTGAACGGCGGCACGCCGCATACCATCTCGTAGAGCACGACGCCCAACGAGTACACGTCGGATCGACCATCGACGGGAAGACCCTGCGCTTGTTCGGGCGAGAAGTAGGTGGCGGTGCCCATGACGGCGCCCGTTTGGGTGAGTGCTTCACCGGTCCCGGCGCGCGCGATACCGAAGTCCGTGACCTTCACCTGTCCCGTCGGCGTGATGAGGACGTTGCCGGGTTTCACGTCGCGGTGGACCACACCGTTGTGGTGAGCGAAGGCGAGGGCGCCCGCTATGTCGGCACCGATCTCCGACGCTTCGCGTGCGGAAACGAGCCCTTCGGCGCGCAGGACATCGCGCAGCGAGCGACCCTCCACGTACTCCATGACGATGAAGTAGGTACCGTCCTCTTCGCCCCAGTCGTAGATCCCCACGATGTTGGGGTGATTGAGATTCGCGGCGGCCTGCGCCTCGCGGCGAAACCGCTCGACGAACGACGGATCACGCGCGAACTCGGAGAACAGCACCTTGATCGCCACCGCGCGGTCCAGCAAACGATCGCGCGCGAGATAGACGTCGGCCATGCCGCCCCGAGCCAGCTGACGCTGGATCTCGTAGCGGCCCGAGAACACCTTGGCTGTCAGCGACATGACGACAAAACCCTACTCGTCACCGGCGCAAATGCCCGAGAATGGTGCACGGAGCGGTCACTTGCCGAGGAGCTGTCGGAGCACTTGTCCCGCAATTGGCGCGGCGACGCGACCGCCGGTCGCCTCGGTGCCTTTCGCGCCGCCGTGCTCGACGAGCACCGCGATGGCGTAGCGAGGAGCGTCGGCCGGTGCGAATCCGATGAACCAGGCGTGGGGCGCACCGATTGCGACCTGCGCGGTGCCGGTCTTGCCTGCCACCTGCACTCCGGGTATCTGGGCGCGCGTTCCCGTACCGTTCTCCACCACGGAGATCATGAGCGCTTTGACCTGCGCCGCGATGTCGGGCGTGGTCGCGACCGTCCAGAGCTTCGGCGTGATGCGACGGACGACCGCTCCATCAGGGTCGCGTATCTCCTGCGCGACGTGGGGCCGCATGACGACACCGTTGTCGGCGATCGCCGACGCCACCAGCGCCATCTGGAGCGGGCTGGCCGCGATGAACGCCTGCCCGATACCGGCCTGCGCGTAATACGGCTGGTTCTGATCGAACGGTCGACCCTCGAGGCTCGACGAACGCGCCGCGCCGTCGATGTCGAGGGGAGGGCGATCGCCGATCCCGAACGCCTTCATACCCGGCACGAACCGATCGCGGAGATCGAGGCCGAGTTGCGCGAACGTCGTGTTGCACGACACCCGGAAGCTGTCGGCCAGGGTGCCCCCGCACGCGACGCCGCCGAAGTTCTTGATCGTCCTGTTGGTGTTGGGGAGGGGCAACTCACGCAGGACGGGGAAGACGCGGTCCACGGTGGCAACACCGGTCTCCAACGACGACGTGGTGGTGACCACCTTGAACGTGGAGCCGGGCGGGTAGATCTCGCCGTACGCCCGTCCGAGGGCGGGCTTGGCGGGCAGGGCGTTGAGCAGGTCGTAGTAGGCCTGCACCTTGGCCTGGTCGTGGCCGGCGAGCGGGTTCGGATCGTAGGAGGGGTTGGAGTACATGGCGACGATCGCGCCGGTTGCCGGCTCGATCACGACGACCGATCCGTGCTGATCACCGAGCGCGTCCTTGGCCACCTGCTGCGCCTGACGCGTGAGCGACAGCACTACCGTGCCCGTCGTCCGGCGGTTGATGAGGAGATCAGCGGGACTCAGCGACTGCTGCTGGAAATCCCGGCCGACGAGCACGCTGTTGTAGCTCGCTTCGACGCCGGTGTTGCCGTGTACGAACGACTGGAATCCGGAGACGTGCGCGAACAGCTCACCGAGTGGGTACTCGCGCTGGAACTTGAACTCGTCGTGCGAGGGAACCGAGCGGGCGACGATCTCCCCGTCCGCGGTGAGGATCTCCCCGCGCGGACGCGAATAGTCACGAACGCGTGTGCGTACGTTGCGCGGGTCGTTCTCGAGCGCCTTCGCGTGGAACACCTGCAGGTAGGTGAGCTGCGCGACGAGCACGAGGAACAACGCGGTGACGGCGAGGCCGACGCGACGGATGCTCGCGTTCACGACACTGCCTCCGTCGAGCGTGGGACGCGGACGTCATGGAGGGCGGCGGCCTCGGCGTGCGCGCCGGACTCGTCGGAGATGCGCAGCAGCAGCGCCGCGATCACGAAGTTCATGATCAGCGAGGATCCGCCGTACGACACGAAGGGAAGGGTGATGCCGGTCAATGGGATCACCCGGGTGACGCCACCCACGATCACGAAGGTCTGGACGCCGATGATCGTCGTGAGTCCGGCCGCGAAGAGCTTCGAGAAGGAACGGTCCGATTCCACGGCGATGCGGTACCCGGCTCCGACGAACAGCAGGAACGCGAGCAGGATCGCGACGGTGCCGAGGAGGCCGAGCTCCTCGCCGATGGCCGCGTAGATGAAGTCGGTGGCGACGACGGGAATCTTCTGCGGACTCCCGAGCCCCAAGCCGGTCCCGGCGAAGCCGCCGGTGCCGAACGCGAAGAGGGATTGCACGAGTTGATAGCCCGTTCCCGATGCGATCTTCTGGGGCCAGGGGTTGTGCCACGTGGTGACGCGTACGCGGACGTGCTCGAAGAGCTGGTAGGCGATCGTCGCGGTCGACGCGAACATCACCAATCCAGCACCGAGGTATGCCGCTCGGCCCGTCGCCATGTACAGCATGGCGGTGAAGATCGCGAAGAACAGCAGCGACGATCCGAGATCCTTCTGCAACACCATGATGACGATCGAGACACCCCACGCGAGCATCACCGGACCGAGGTGCTTCGGATGCGGGAGTCGGAGCCGGCCGACACGCAGGGTGCCGTCGCGCAGGAGCTCGCGCTTCTCCACGAGATACGCGGCGAAGAAGATGACGAGGAACACCTTGGCCACCTCGCCGGGCTGCACCTGCAATGGTCCGATCTTCGCCCAGAGGCGCGCCCCGTGGATCTCCTGGCCGATCGGAGCCGGCGCGAGCGGGAGGAGGAGCGACGCGATGCCGAGCAGCATGAACGAGTAGCGGTAGCGCTCGAGCACTCGCACGTTGCGTATCAGGAGCAGGGTGAGCACGAACGCGAGGAGACCGACCGCGGTCCACGTTGCCTGGACGCGCGCGAGGTGCTTGTCGAGACGCGAGATGGTGACGAAACCGATGCCGGTGAGCAACGCGACGATCGGGAGCAACGTGGCGTCGGCGCGTGGCGCCAGACGGCGGACGGCGAGGTGCGCGGCCAGCATCATGGCGCCGATGGCCGCGAGCAGGGCCCAGAGGTCGGCGGGGATGTTCGGGGCGTCGGCGAGTGCCGTCAGCAGGTACCCCGCGCCCGTGATGAGCAGGGCCATGACCAGGAGCCCGAGCTCGGCCGTCCGCCGGCGACGGGCGACAACGTTCGTCATGGTCATGGTTTCGAGGTGGGAGGGGCCGGCGGGGCCGAGGTGGACGACGCGCCGCCGATCGTCGACGCGGTCGCCGTCACTGTCGTGGTGGCGGCAGTGCTCGCGGTCGCGGTCGTCGTCGGTGCGGTGCGCTTCTCGTACCCGGCGACGAGGCGGCGGACGAACGCCTCGGCGTCGTCACGGCTCGAGAAACGGTGACCGTCCGCGAGGTCGGCGCGTTCGGCTGCGGTCAGGTCGCTTCGGGTGAGCTCGTCGCGTCGCTCGATCGTCGGATCCCAGCCGAGCAGGCCGCCCGGTACGCCGCGGAACACGGTGACGTGATCATGCGAGAAGGCGACGTAGAACGTATTCCGTGCGTACCAGCCGGACACGCCGATGGCGAGGCCGATGACCAGGAGGGCGGGGAGCAGGTAGAGCAGCACGCGACGCGCGCCGCCACCGAATCCACGAAACGCGCGTCGACGCGGGCGACGGGAGTTCCCGCGTGCCGCGGTCGCGTCGGTGGGAATCGACGGTTCCGGGGCGCCGCCCGCGGCCATCACGGTCGTGCGTGGTTCGACGGGTGCCGCGCCGTCGTCGACGACGTCGATGACGACGGCAGTGATGTTGTCCTCCCCGCCGGCGGCGTTGGCCGCGTCGATGAGACGTTCGGCGGCGTCGGTCGGATCGGGCTCCCGCCGGAGGATCCCGGCGATCACCGACGGCGAGACCATCGTCGTCAGGCCGTCGGAGCAGAGCAGGATGCGGTCACCGACGGCGGGCTCGACCGGGTACACGTCGACCTCGACCGCGGCGTCGACGCCGAGCGCGCGCGTGATGATCGAACGCTGCGGATGGACGCTGGCCTGTTCCGGCGTGAGGCGACCCTCGCGCACGAGCTCCTCGACCAGGCTGTGATCATCCGTCAGCTGGGTGAGATGCGACTCGCGCAGGAGGTACGCGCGCGAATCGCCGACGTGACCAATCGTCACGCGGCCGTCGGATCCGGTCGTGACTGCCGTCACGGTGGTGCCCATACCGCGCAGTCCCGGTTTCGAACCGGCCTTCTCGTGGACCGCGCTGTTCGCGGCAACGAGCGCGTCGTGGACGGATCGGCCCGCCGCGGTCAACGCCCGAACCGACTCGAGCGCGGTCGCGCTCGCGACCTCGCCGGCTTGATGGCCTCCCATGCCGTCGGCAACCGCGAACAACCCGATGCGCTCGTCGATCACGAACGAGTCCTCGTTGCCCTCGCGAACCCGACCGACGTCGGTCACGGCGCCTGCGATCAATCTCATCGGGTGATCTCGACGAGCGTCTGGCCGAACTGCACGTGATCGCCGCGACGCACGCGGGCGACACCCGACAGGCGGGAGCCGTTCACATACGTGCCGTTGGTCGATCCGAGATCCTCGACGCACAGGCGGCTCTTGTCGGGAAACACGCGGGCGTGTACCTGTGACACGAAGGTGTCGTCGGCCAGGACCAGCGTGCACCCACCGGCCCGGCCGACGGTGAGCTCGCCGGTCACGGGGTACGTCTCACCCTTCCGAGCGGCCGGTTCGAGGACCACGAGAGCCCAGGTGCCGCGCGCGTCGCGCGGGTGGGGCGCGTCCGCGACAGGCGTTTCGTCCACCAGCTGCACGAGTGACTCCTGCGACCGGAGCTCGACGGCGACGATGCGAACGACGCGCAACAGGAACAGATAGACGAGCGCGAGGAAGCAGAACTTGAGGACCGTCAGCAGCGATTCCGACACCGGCTCGCCTTCCTGATGGCTACGACGCCTCGAACCGGATCGCGTGCGCGCCGATGCAGATCTCGTCGGCATCGCCCAGCACGTGGTCCCGAACGGTCACTCCGTTCACCGTCGTGCCGTTCAGTGATCCCAGGTCGACGATTCGATAGCCACCTTCGGTGGGACGGATCTCGGCGTGACGGCGCGAAACCCGCGGATCGTCGAGTGTGATGTCGCATTCCGCCAGCCGGCCGACGACGACGGTCTGGTCGAACAGCGGAATCCGTCGATCGCCGGGCAGCACGAGGCTCCCGGCCCGACCGCCCGGGCCTTCTTGGATCCCGGCTTCGATGTCGAGGCCACCGCGGTGCATGTCGTCGTCACAGACGAGCTCGACGGTCACGGGGCCGACGAACGAGTAGCCCTCGTCCTGCGCGTGGGCCCGGGCCGACTCGGCGAGCTCCTTGGCGAGGACATCGCCGAACGGCTCGAAGCGATCGAAATCGCTCGGAGAGAGGAAGATCTCGATGTGGTTCGGCACCACCGTCGCGCGGACACCGAGGGTGCGACGAGCGTCGAGCTCGCGCACCATTCGCCGGCCGATCTCGACGGGTTGGAGGCCGCTGCGGAAGGCCTTCGAAAAGGTGCCTTCGACGAGCCGCTCGAGCCGCCGCTCGAAGCTCTGGAGTCCCACGGAATCGATTGTAGGAGAGCGACCGTGCCGTAACCGGTCATCTCGTGCCGTGTCGGCGGCTTCATTCGGGCTTGCTACGCTCGGCGCTCCACGGGCGAGTGGCGGAATGGCAGACGCGCTGGCTTCAGGTGCCAGTGAGGGCAACCTCGTGGGGGTTCAAGTCCCCCCTCGCCCACCAAGACACGATCGTCCCGACTTCGGCGCTCGGCCCTCGGACTTCGAACCTCGGCCCTCAGGAGCCGCCGTACGTGAGGTTCCGGCGTGAAGCGCGCGCGTTGGCGGCGACGTCCCATGCCCGCACCTCGCTCCAGGACCAGATCAGCTTCTTGTTCTTGCGGCCGACGGGCTGGGGGAAGCCGAGATGATTGCGGGCGAGGTCCACCACGATGGCGTCACTGCGAACGCCGAGCCGTACGGCGACCTCTGCCGCGGTCATGAAGTCGGACGCGGGACGCTGCCTGGGTGCCATGGCCACTCCTCTCGACGGATCGTGATGGTCGAAGTGTGGGCGACAGAGGTTTCAGCGGCCGGTCGGCGGTGTCACGATTCGGCGTCGCGAGCGTGACGCGCAGCTGTCGGGCCCCGGAGCCGAGCGGAGGGTGCGGGTTGTTCACACGCGCGTTACAGACCCGTCGCCGTGCCGAGACGTTCGACCCCTACCGTTCGGTCCGTTGCAGCCGTCGCTGAACGGTTCGTGACGGTCAATCTTCGACCGGAGGAGCAATCGTGAAACTCGTTGTTGCTGTCATCAAGCCCCACCAAGTGGATGCCGTGTCGAACGCGTTGCAGGACATCGACATCGCGGGCATCACGCTGACGGAGGTGAGGGGGCACGGACGCCAGAAGGGTCACAGCGAGGTGTATCGCGGCGGCGAATACCGCGTGGACTTCATTCCCAAGGTTCGCGTCGAGGTGCTCGCGTCGGATTCCACGGCCGAGAAGGTTGCCAACACGATCGTGGACGCGGCGCGCACCGGGACGATCGGCGACGGCAAGCTCTGGATCACGCCGGTCGATGTGGCTGTGCGCATTCGAACCGGTGAACTTGGCGACGAAGCCCTCTGAGTCGCCCTCGGATTCGCCCTCGGAATCACCGGCGCGGATCCGAAGTCAGCGCGCGGCGCTCATCGATGACCCGTCGTTGCGTGGTGTTGACTTCTCACACCGCTACGGCACGGTCGTCGATTCCTGGGTCGGTGAACTGCTGGGCCCGATCGAGGGCGTCGCGGCGATCGCCGTCGGCAGCTACGGCCGGCAGGAGCTCTGTCCGGAGAGCGATCTCGACATTCTGCTGGTGCATGCGCGGCCGAGGGAGATCGCGCCGATCGCCGATCGGCTCTGGTATCCGATCTGGGACGCGGGGTTCCGGCTGGATCACAGTGTGCGCACGGTTCGAGAGGCGCTGCAGGTCGCCGACCGCGACGTGAAGGCGATGCTCGGTCTGATCGACGCGCGGTTCGTGGCCGGCGAGCGGAAGCTGGGCGCCGAGCTGCTTCTCCGCACGCGTGAGCTCGCGCACGAGCGTGGCCGACGATGGATTCCGCCCTTGCGAGAGGACGTCCGCGACCGCCATGCCCGCGCCGGTGACGTCGCCTTCCTGCTGGAGCCGGAGCTCAAGGATGGTCGCGGCGGGCTGCGCGATCTCACCGTGCAACGAGCGCTGGAGGCGATCGCGCCCAACGTGGAGTGCGAGCATTCACTTCACGGCTCCTCGTCGATCCTCCTGTCGGTGCGCGTCGCGCTGCATCGAGTGACGGGCCGGGCCATCGACCAGTTGTATCTCGAGCACCAGGACGCGGTGGCCTCACATCTGGGGTTCGGCGACGCCGACGCGCTGATGACCGCGGTTGCGACGGCGGCTCGCGAGATCGCGTGGCACCTCGATGAGGCCTGGCGCGCGGCGGATGTATGGATACAGCGTCCGCGGCGTCACCGATCGGCATCACCGAAGGCGCTCGCTCCCGGCGTCGAGCTCTGTGACGGCGAGATCGACCTCGCGTCCGACGCGGCGGTTGCCGAGCAGTGGGGCTTGATCCTCGACGTAGCACGACTCTCCGCGGAATACGGTGTTCCGATAGCACGGGGCGCGCTGCGGAGGCTCTCCGAAGAATCGCCCGACGTTGGAGATCAGTGGTCACGTCACGAACGCGACGCCTTCGTGTCGCTCCTCGGCGCGGGAGGTTCCGTGGTCGCGGCGTTCGAGACGCTGGAGCAGTACGAGCTGATGTCGCGCGTGCTGCCGGAGTGGTCGGCCGTGCGGGGCAAGATCCAACGCAACGCGTTCCACCGGTTCACCGTGGACCGGCACCTCGTCGAGACCGTCGCGCGGGCCGGCACCATGACTCGAAGTGTGTCGCGTCCCGATCTGCTGCTCGTAGGAGCGTTGCTGCACGACATCGGCAAGGGCTATCCGGGTGACCACACCGATGCCGGGATCGTCGTGGCCGACGCGATCGCGACGCGCATGGGGTTCGATCGCGACGACGCGGACACGATCGTGGCCATGGTCCGCCACCATCTCCTGCTGGCATCGATCGCGACCAGCCGAGACCTGCGCGATCCCGGCACCATCGAGAGCGTCGCCGAGCAAGTGGAGAACGTCGAGCTGCTGGAACTGCTGCACGCGTTGACCGAGGCCGACTCACTCGCGACGGGTGACAAAGCATGGAGTCGGTGGAAAGCGGAACTCGTCGAGGATCTCGTCCGGCGAGTGACCCAGGTCTTCGAAGGCCGGCACGACCGGTCCGAAGTAACGCTCGACGTCGACGCGGACGACGTGATCCTTCTCGCGAGGGCCGGCGACGCCGACATCTACGTGGAAGCGGACGACCAAACGGTCACGATCGTGACGCGTGATCGTCCGATGTTGTTCTGTCACGTCGTCGGCGTGCTCGCGCATCTCGGACAGAGCGTGCGTGGGGCGCGAGCGCGTTGCCGGGGAGCGCTCGCCATCGATACGTTCGACGTGGAATCTCCGGTCGGCCGCCCGCTCGACGCCGACCAGTTCGGGCGGGAGCTCCGGCGGGCCTTCGCCGGTGAGCTGCGGCTTGGTGAGGAGTTGGCGCGGCGAGCGAATCAGTACGAGCGGCTCAAGCGTCCGGCCGCGGCGCGTCCCGCCGATCCGCGCGTGCTGATCGACCGCGACCCGCGGGGAATCGCAACGATCGTGCAGGTACGCGCCGCCGATCGCATTGGCCTGTTGCACGCGATGACCACCGTGTTGGCCGAACACGGCCTCGATATTCGCCACGCCAAGATCTCGACCTTGGGCCATGAAGTCGTGGACACGTTCTATGTCGTGACGGTCGACGACGGCCACCCGATCGACGACGCGGTTCGACTCCACGAGCTCGTGCTTGCCTTGTTGCACGTCTTGCCGGCGTCGAGCGGGCCGCGCGAACCGCGGTCTCTCAGATAGCCGTCATTTTCTCGACCAACGCGCGTAATGCGCACCACATCGACTCGAAATCCTCGGTCGTTACGGTCGTCGGCATGATCACCCAACTGAAACTTCACGCCAAGAACCGAGACTCGCGCCGCTTCTTCGGGGCCTATCTCTCCGGGAAGATGCTCGGTCTCGGCATCGTCCTTCTCGCGTTCTTCGGCTTCACCTGGTACTTCGGTGCCGCCGCGTTCGGCGTCACCGGTCGGGCCGCAGCCAAGGAACCGAGCGCCATCAACCCGCTCAACACGACGTGGGTGCTCGTCACCGCGTTCCTCGTGTTCTTCATGCAGGCCGGCTTCATGATGCTCGAAGCAGGGTTCGCACGAACACGCGAGACATCGAACGTCCTCCTGGAGTGCATCGCCGACACCGCGTTGTGCGGGATGTTGTTCTGGGCGTTCGGCTTCGCGTTCATGTTCGGCACCGGCAACGGTTGGATCGGCTACCACAACTTCTTCTTGCAGGGCGCGGGTGCGACCTACGGGACGACGGGTGTGGCGTTCCTCGCCTTCTTCCTGTTCCAGTTCGCGTTCGCCGACACGTGCAGCACGATCACGTCGGGCGCGATGGTCGGCCGCACCGGCTTCAAGGGTGACCTGCTCTACAGCTTGGGTGTCAGCGGGTTCATCTACCCGATTCTCGGTCACTGGGTGTGGGGTCCGAATGGGTGGCTGTCGACGATGCACACGCCGTTCCGGGACTTCGCCGGGTCGACCGTCGTCCACACCGTCGGCGGGTTCATCGCCCTCGCCGGCGCGATCGCGCTCGGTCCCCGTATCGGACGCAAGTTCAAGCGTGACGGTGGCGGTCTGCCCCCCGGTCACGACATGACGATCGCCGCCGTCGGTGGTGTGATCCTGTGGTTCGGTTGGTACGGGTTCAACCCGGGCAGCACGCTCTCGGCCATGGACTTCGAGGGCATTGGTCGAGTTGCCGCCAACACGACGCTCGCGGCGTGCGCCGCCGGACTCGTGGCCATGTTCTTCGTGTATCCGCGATCGAAGAAATGGGACACCGGTATCACCGTCAACGGATTCCTCGCCGGACTCGTGGCGATCACGTGCCCGTGTTACTGGGTATCGCCCTTCGGGGCGGTGATGATCGGGGCAATCGCCGGCGTGGTGGTGGTGCTCGCCATCGACTTCATCGAGTGGCTCCGAGTCGACGATCCGATCGGTGCCGTCGCCGTGCACGGCATCGCGGGCATCTGGGGGACCTTGAGCCTCGGATTGTTCGCGGCGGGCAAATACGGTGCCGCGACTCCGACCGGGGCCGACAACAGCTTCGTCGTCAAGGGCCTCTTCTACGGTGGCGGCACGAAGCAGCTCGTGGCGCAGCTCATCGGCAGCGCGGTGATCACCGGCGCGACGTTCGCCGTTGCCATGCTGCTGATGTACGCCGTGAAGGCCACCAAGACCCTGCGAATCTCCGAACAGATCGAGATCGAAGGCATCGACATCGTGGAGCACGGCGCCCCGGCATATCACCCGGAGCCGGCCTACATGGGCTACTCGGCGCTGCCGGTCGGCAAGAGCGCATCTCCGAGCATCGATCTCTCGGCTCCTCGGTCGTTTGCCGGGGCGAGTGCAGGGGACAGCGCAACGAAGCCCTGATCCTTCATCACCGCCGCGCAGGGTGGAAGGGCAGGAATCGGTTCTCCGGTTCCTGCCCTTCCGCGCGGCCGGTCGCCGCGCGACTTCGCACCGTCTTGGTGTCGCGGATCACACGCGCTGAATCCAGGGTGCCGCCGCTCCTGCCGCTACGTTGCGGCAAATGTTCACTCGTTCGACCGTCGTAGGTGCTTTCCGCGAGGTGCGGGGCCGTCGACGCCTCGTCGTCGCCGCGGCGATGGTCGTGACGCTGGTGCTCGTTGCCTGGACCACGGACGTGGGCGCGCAATCTTCGGGACCGACCCGTGCCGTCGCGCGCCCGACCACGACTGCCGGTGCCAAACCGGGATCGAAGCCGGCTTCGAAGCCGCACTCGGCGATGGGAGTGCAGCCGGGTTCGGATCCGTCGGCGCTGCCCGGCCCATTGTTGATCGCCGATCGTGGGAACAATCGACTCCTGGAGATCGACCCGCGCGGCAAGATTCTCTGGGAGTTCCCCAGGCGAGGGGATCTCCGTCCCGGCGAGACGTTCAAGGTTCCCGACGACGCGTTCTTCACCCCCGACGGCAAGCAGATCATCGCTACCCAGGAAGACGATTTCGTCGTCACGTTGATCGACGTCGTGTCGCGCAAGATCGTGTGGCGGTACGGAACACCCGGTGTTCACGGTTCGGGCGACAACCAACTCTGGAATCCCGATGACGCGCTCGTGCTCCCCGACGGCTCCGTGTTGATCTCGGACATCAAGCATTGCCGGGTCCTGGTCGTCAGGAAGGGTGAGCACAAGCCGGCTCGCGTCTTCGGCAAGACCACGTCGTTGTGCAAGCACCTCCCACCCCAGCGCTTCGGGAGTCCGAATGGAGCGTTCCCGCTGAGCGACGGCTCGTACCTCGTCACGGAGATCAACCAGGACTTCGTGACGAAGATGGATCTGGCGGGCAACGTCGCGTGGTCGATGCACCCTCCCGTGATCCGGTATCCGTCGGACACCAACGAGATCAGTCCCGACCGGTTCTTGACCGTCGACTATTCGAGTCCCGGTCAGATACTCATCTTCGATCACCGTGGACACGAGTACTGGAGGTTCAAGCCCGGCGGCGACAACGCGCTCGACAAACCGTCGCTGGCGGAGCCACTGCCGAACGGCGACATCCTCTGCACCGACGACGACAACAACCGGGTGATCATCGTCGACCCCACCACGAATCAGATCGTGTGGCAATACGGCGTCAAGGGGAAGGCAGGCCGGGCGCCGGGTCTCCTGAGCGACCCTGACGGCGCCGACCTCGCGCCACCGAACTCGCTGGCGATCCGCCACGCGAAGACCATGGGTGTGCTGCCGCCAGGCTGATCAGTCGCGTTGGTACACCCACTCGTCGGCGTGCATGCGCAGCCGGTGGCGCGGTCCCGGCGCGTGGGGATCGTCGCCCGTATAGCCCGCGTCACCATGCCAGATCGCGACCAGCGCGTCGCCGTCGGCGGCGATGCGGGTCTCGAAGAACTCCGGTTTCGCGGCGCGGGCCGCGTCGATCGCGGCGTCGACCGTCTGGAACCGCGACAACTCGTGGAGCGAGACCCATGTCGGGGGCGCGAGCTCGATCTCCTTCGCGTCGCGGCGACGCAGTCCCTCCGTCGGCCTCACCCAGGCGTGGTCCTTGATCTCGCCGTCGTCGATGGTGACCGCGCCGTCGGGCGCCGGTGCGAGGAAGAACCACGTGGCGAAGCGCTTGCTGGCCGCGGCCGGCGGGGACCAATGCGAATACGGCACGAGTTCCGTCACGTCGACCGCGAGCCCGGCCTCCTCGGCGGCTTCGCGCACCGCGGCGCGACGGGCGGCTTCGAGCGCGTCGACGGCCCCGGCCGTGTCTTCGGCGTCCACACGGCCGCCGGGGAACACCCACATGCCACCCGCGAACGCGAGTTTCGAATTGCGCAGGAGCACGAGTGTTTCGAGCCCGTCGGGGCCGTCTCGCAACAAGATGACAGTGGCCGCGGGCACCGAGTCGACGGCGGCCTCCGACGTACCGCCGAATCGGCGGCCGGCGTCGCCGAACAGTGGATCGCGATGCTCGCTCATGCGGGCACTGTACCGGTGACGTTCCACGAGCGGACCACGCGGGTTTCGCGTTCGTAGCCCAACTCGCTCACACTTGCGGGGTCGAGGGCGAAGGAACGCCCCGATGCGGGCAAGAGTCCGAGCCAGCACGCGACCAGGACGCGCAGGAGGTGCGCGTGGGCGAAGATGAGCACGGCTCCCTCGGCAGATGTGGCCCGTGTGAGCACCCGTCCGGCGCGCGTTGCCACCTGTCCGATCGATTCGCCCGCGGGCGGGTCTCCGGCCCAGATCGTCCAGCCCGGCGTGCGCTCCCGGATCGAGGCGGTCGTGAGGCCTTCGTACTCGCCGTAGTCCCACTCGCAGAGATCGGGGTCGACGACGGCGTCGGGGAACCCGGCTCCGCTCGCGGTCTCGCGTGCTCTCACGAGCGGGCTCGTGAGGACGAGGGCAAACGTCTCGCTCGCCAGCCACGAGAGGGCGCGAGCTTGGGCGCGGCCGGCGTCGTCGAGCGCAACGTCGGTGCGGCCGGTGTGGCGGCCGGCCGCGGACCAAGCCGTCTCGCCGTGGCGGACGAGCACCAACCGTTGGGCGTTCTCAGCCATTCGCGGCCGGCAGGGCGGCGTTGCCGTTCGAAGCGAGATCGGGATCGTGCCAGCCACCGTCGGCGGCGATCAGCGCGCCGGCCGCGGCCGGGCCCCACGTGTGCACGTCGTAGGGGATCACCGGTGGGTGGGTGGCCAGCACCGGATCCACGACCGCCCACGCCGCCTCGACGCCGTCTTCGCGTGCGAACAGCAACCCTTCGCCCTCCATCGCGTCGTCGAGCAGCCGCTCGTAGGGTGCCATCTCCTTCGGGTGCTGGTTGCAGAGCAGGAGCTCGACCTCCTCGCCGACGAACTCCTCGCCCGGGGTCTTCGCGCGCGCGCCGATGGCGATCGCTACCTGTGGGTTGAGGCGAAACCTCAAGTAGTTCGTGTCGCCCGGCTCGACATCGGAGTCGGCAAACACCTGTTGTGGCGGTGCCTTCAGCTCGACGCGTACTTCGCTGCACGTCACTGGGAGGTTCTTGCCGGCGCGGATGTAGAACGGCACGCCGCCCCAGCGCCACGAGTCGATGAACAGCTTCACCGCGACGAACGTCTCGACGTCGGAGTCCGCGGCCACGCCGTCCTCGGCGCGGTAGCCCTCGAACTGGCCCCGCACCATTTCGGTCGGTGCCAGCGGTTTCATGGCGCGGAAGACTTTCTCCTTCTCGTCACGCAGCGCGTCGATCCCCATCCCCACGGGCGGCTCCATCGCGAGGAGCGCGACGATCTGGAGCAAATGGTTCTGCACGACGTCTCGCAGCGCGCCGACCTCTTCATAGAACTTGCCACGACCTTGCACACCGAAGTCCTCGGCCATCGTGATCTGCACGCTCGCTACGTAGTTGCGGTTCCAGATGGGTTCGAGAAACGAGTTCGCGAACCGGAAGTACAAGATGTTCTGCACTTCCTCCTTGCCGAGGAAGTGGTCGATGCGGAAGATGGACGACTCGGGGAACACGGAATGCAGGACGCGGTTGAGCTCCTGCGCCGACGCGAGATCGCGCCCGAACGGCTTCTCCACGATGACGCGCGCGTTCTGGGAGCAGCCGGCGCGCCCGAGCCCTTCCACGACGACAGGGAACAAGCTCGGAGGAATTGCAAGGTAGTGCGCCGGACGCGACGCGCCGCCGAGGGCGGTGTGCAGCGCGGTGAACGTGGCGTCGTCCTCGTAGAGCCCGTCGACGTGTTGCAGCGATCCCAGCAGCGTGTCGAGCGCGGCCGGATCGTCGACGCCACCATGGGTTTCGATGCTGTCGCGCGCGCGGGCCCGGAGCCGTTCGACGTTCCAGCCCGAGTGGCCGACCCCGATAACGGGCACCGTGAGCTGTCCGCTCTTCACCATCGCGTACAGCGACGGGAAGATCTTCTTGTAGGCCAGGTCACCCGTCGCGCCGAAGAAGACCAGGGCATCGGAGTGGGGAGGCGCGTCGGGCATGGTCAGCTCCGCTTCTCGTCGTGGCCGCCGAACTGTTTGCGCATCGCGGACAGCACCTTGTTGGCGAAGAGGTCCTCGTCCCGCGAGCCGAAACGATCTTGCAGGGCGGCTGTGAGGACGTGGGCCGGCACGCCTTCCTCGATCGCGGCGATCGCGGTCCAGCGTCCTTCGCCCGAGTCCGAGACCCGGCCCGCGAACTCGTCGAGCGCGGGCGACTCGTGCAGCGCGACCGCGGCGAGATCGAGCAACCATGACGCCACCACGCTGCCGCGACGCCAGAGCTCCGCAACTTCGGCAGTGTCGATGTCGTAGCGGTAGTACTCGGGATGTTCCAGCGGCGCCGTCTCGGCATCGGCGTCGTGGGCCGCGTTGCCGATGTTCGCGCGGTGGAGGATGTTGAGGCCCTCCGCATACGCGGCCATGATCCCGTATTCGATGCCGTTGTGCACCATCTTCACGAAGTGACCGGCGCCGTTCGGACCGCAGTGCAGGTATCCGCGCTCGGCGGTGGTGGGGGTGCCATCACGACCGGCCGAACGGGGCGCGGCGTCGAGACCGGGAGCGATCGTGGCGAAGATCGGATCGAGGTGCTCGACGATCTCGCGTTCGCCCCCGATCATCAGGCAGAACCCGCGCTCGAGACCGAAGACACCGCCGCTCGTGCCGACGTCGACGTAGTGGACGCCACGGGTCGAGAGCTCTGCCGCCCGCGCGATGTCGTCGCGGTAATACGAGTTGCCGCCGTCGATGACGATGTCTCCCGCGTCGAACACGGCGGCGAGGTCGGTGACCGTCGAGCCGGTAAACGCCGCGGGCACCATCACCCAGGCCGCGCGTGGCGCGCTCAGCTTGCTCGCGAAGTCGGTGAGGGAGTCGGCTCCGGTGGCCCCGTCGGCGACGAGCGCCGCCACCGCAGCCTGGTTGACATCGAACACGACGCACTTGTGGCCGTCGCGCATCAGGCGCCGCACAAGACCGGCGCCCATCCGTCCGAGTCCGACCATTCCGAGTTGCATGTGCGCACCTTTCGTCGATCGAGGGAGTGTCGCGCGGCGCGGCGGTACCGGACGGTGGTTGGGCCGAACTTGGGTGATTATGCGCTGCCGCGCCGCGCGCGGTAGTGGCGGATCAACGCGTTGGTGGAGCTGTCGTGGCCCAGGTCCGGTGCCGCCGTCGATTCGAGCTCGGGAACGATGCGGGTGGCGAGGGCCTTGCCGAGTTCCACTCCCCACTGGTCGAACGAGTTGATGTCCCAGATGGTCCCCTGCGTGAACACCTTGTGCTCGTAGGCCGCGATGAGCTGGCCGAGGACGTGGGGCGTGAGCTTGTCGGCCAGGATCGAACCGGTCGGGTGATTGCCGGCGAACACTCGGTGCGGCAGCTGCGCGGCCGGGATGCCTTCGGCCGTCGCCTGCTCGAGGCTCTTGCCGAACGCGAGTGCTTCCGTCTGCGCGAAGAAGTTGGCCATCAAGAGGTTGTGATGGTCGCCGACTTCGTGGTTGGCGCGCGCGAAGCCGAGGAAGTCGCACGGGATCAGCCGGGTGCCCTGGTGGATGAGTTGGTAGTACGCGTGCTGGCCGTTGGTGCCCGGTTGCCCCCACACGATCGGTCCCGTGTCATAGCCCACGGCCTCGCCGTCGAGCCGCACCGACTTCCCGTTGCTCTCCATGTCGAGCTGCTGCAGATACGCGGGAAGCTTCGCGAGGTACTGGCTGTACGGGAGGATCGCCTGCGTCTCGGCTCCGAAGAAGTTGATGTACCACACGCCGATCAGCCCCATGAGAACGGGGAGATTGCGATCGAACGGTGCAGTACGGAAGTGCTCGTCCATGGCGTGGAAGCCGCCGAGCATCTCGGAGAACTGCTCGGCTCCGATCGCGAGCATGAGGGAGAGGCCGATGGCGGCGTCGTAGGAGTAACGGCCGCCCACCCAATCCCAGAACTCGAACATGTTCGCGGTGTCGATACCGAACTCCGCGACCTTCTCGGCGTTGGTGGACACCGCGACGAAGTGCGACGCGACGGATCGATCGTCGCCCAGCGCGTCGAGCAGCCAGGAGCGGGCCGTGCGCGCGTTGGTGAGCGTCTCGAGCGTGGTGAACGTCTTCGAGCAGATGACGAACAAGGTCTCGGCCGGATCCAGCTCACGGAGAGCTTCGTAGATGTCGGTGCCGTCGACGTTGGAGACGAAGTGGAATGTCATGTCGCGTTGGCTGAAGTCGCGGAGGGCCTCGTAGGCCATCGCGGGGCCCAGGTCGGAGCCGCCGATCCCGATGTTGACGACGTGGCGGATTCGCCGGCCGGTGAAACCGGTGTGCTCGCCGGATCGCACACGGTCGGAGAACGCGGCCATCTTGTGCAGCACCGCTCGGACCTCGGCGACGACGTCGGTGCCGTCGACCATGAGTGACGTCCCCTCGGGCATTCGGAGCGCGACATGGAGCACCGAGCGGTCCTCGGTGACGTTGATGCGGTCGCCGTGGAACATGGCGTCGATGCGCTCGCGGAGGCCGGCCCGTTCGGCGAGCGCCACGAGCAGGGTGAGCGTCTGCCGGGTGAGCCGGTGCTTGGAGTAGTCGAACCGGAGGCCGTCGACGTCGAGCGCGAGGGTGTCGCCCCGGGAGGGATCGTCGGCGAACAACGTCCGGAGGTGGACCGGGCCCAAATGGTCGAAGTGAGCGGCGAGGGCCAGCCACTCCGAGGTCTCGGTGATGCTCGTCATGGACCACGCTCCGGATCGGTTGGTCGAGCGCAACGATACGGGGACCGAGGCGGCCGGCCGGACCGCTTTCCGGGCCACGTGGGCTTTCCGGGCCACGTCGCCGCGTCGGCATGTCGTCATCCGCCCGCTCGGAGCGTCGATACTGGAGGTATGGCGAAGATTCGGCTCGGCATCGACATCGGCGGCACCGGGATCAAGGGCGCCCCCGTCGACGTGACGACGGGGAAGCTGGCCGCCGAGCGCCACCGCGTGCTCACTCCGCAGCCGGCCACTCCCGACGCGGTTTCTGCCGTGGTTCGCGAGCTGGTCGAGCATTTCGAATGGAAGGGCACCATCGGCGCGACGTTTCCCGCGGTCGTGAAGGCGGGGGTGGTGCACAGCGCGGCCAACGTCGACGAATCGTGGATCGGAACGGATGCGGCCGGCCTGTTCGCCGAAACGTCCGGTCGGACCGTCACGGTGATGAACGATGCCGGTGCCGCGGGTGTGGCCGAGATGCGGTTCGGTGCGGGGCGAGGCCATGAGGGCGTCGTGATGGTCGTCACGTTGGGAACCGGCATCGGGACCGCGCTCTTCGTCAACGGCACGCTGGTCCCCAACACCGAGCTGGGTCACATCGAGATCCGGGGCAGGGACGCGGAGGAGCGGGCGTCCGACGCCGTTCGCGAACGCGAAGACCTCTCGTGGAAGCAGTATGCGAAGCGTGTCGACGAGTATCTCGACGCCATCCAACGTTTGTTGTGGCCGGACCTGGTGATCATCGGCGGCGGTGCGAGCAAGAAGGCCGACAAGTTCCTCCCGTATCTCACGTCCGCGGTGGAGGTCGTCGCCGCGCAGCTCCTCAACGATGCGGGCATCGTGGGGGCGGCCCTCGCGGCCGGCGACGAGTAGCAGCCCCGAGGCGGAGGTTCGACGTAGGCGGCGAATCCGTCACCGTTCCGCCGAATGGCGCCAGTACGATGCGGCCGTGACCCTCGCCTATTTCGGCCCCCCGGGAACGTTCACGGAGGAGGCGGTGCGTTCCCAGCCCGACCTCGCCGGACTCGACCGCGTGCCGTACCGGTCGATCCCCGACGTGCTCACGGCGGTGGAGTCCGGCGAAGCTGCGATCGGCATGGTGCCGCTGGAGAACTCGATCGAAGGATCCGTCACCGTCACGCTGGATACGCTGGCGTTCGAGAGCGACCTGTTGATCCAGCGCGAGGTCGATCTCCCGATCACGCTCGTCCTGTGCGCCCGCCCGGGGACCGAGCTCGGCGACGTCACGTCCGTCCTCGCGTTTCCCCACGCGAGCGCCCAGTGCCGCAGATGGCTGGCGAACAAGCTGCCGAACGCAGACGTGGCCGCGGCGAACTCCAATGCCGACGCCGCCCGATCCGTCTCGCGTTCGAAGAAGAGCGGCGGCGCGGCCATCGCCAACGCGTACGCCGCCGAGCTCTACGGCCTCCAGGTGCTCGCATCCGAGATCGAGGATCATCCGGGCAACCAGACCCGGTTCGTGCTCGTCGGGCGCGGCGTTCCCGCGCCGACCGGTCACGACAAGACGTCCATCGTGTGCTTCCAGCGCGAGGACAAGCCGGGGTCGCTTCTCGCGATCCTGTCGGAATTCGCCTCGCGTGCGATCAACCTGACCAAGCTCGAGTCGCGACCCACGAAACAGAGCCTCGGCGACTACTGCTTCGTGATCGACTTCGAGGGCCATGTCGCCGACGAGCTCACGAGCGACTGCCTGCACAATCTCGCGGCCAAGCAGGCTGACGTGAAGTTCCTCGGCTCGTACCCGGTGGCCGGTGAGGAAGAGGCGCGTGCCCGGCGTCGCGCGCACGGCAAGGCGTGGAAGCAGGCCGGCGCGTGGATCGAGGGCCTCCGCGCGCAGGTCCGCGGTGGGGAGCTCGACGCGTGATCGACCTCAAACGGCTGCGGGACGAGCCGGCGTACAGGGCCGGAATCGTTCGCAAGCGCGTCCGGGACGGCCTGCTCGACGAGCTGCTCGACGTGGAGGACCGCCGCCGCCGGGCGCTGGGTGAGGTCGAGGAGTTGCGGGCCGAGCAGAACCGGGCGTCGAAGGAGATCGGGAGGGCGGCACCCGAGGACCGGCCGGCCAAGATCGAGGCCGCGGCGGCGTTGAAGGATCGGCTGGCCGCGCGGGAGCCGGTCCTGGGGGAGCTCGACGCGCAACTTCGCGAGCTCGCCGTGCAAGTGCCCAACCCCGCGCACGAGTCGGTGCCCTCAGGTGGGGAAGACGACTTCGAGGTGGTGAAGGTTGTGGGCGACACGCCACCGAGCCCGCCGCTCGATCATGCGGCGTACGGGGAGCAGATGGGTTTCGTCGACACGGAGCGCGGCGCCGCGGTCAGCGGTTCTCGGTTCGCGTACCTCATGCGCGAAGCCGTGTTGCTGGAGCTCGCGCTGGTGCAGTGGGTGGTGCGAAAGGTCGGCGAAGCCGGCTTCGTACCGGTCGTGCCGCCGGTGCTCGTTCGCGAATCGGCGATGGAGGAAGCCGGTTTCTTCCCGACCGACCGCGCGCAGGTGTACGAGGTCGACGACGGCGAGCTGTTCCTCGTGGGGACCAGCGAGGTGCCGCTGTCGGGGATCCATCGCGACGAGATCCTCGACGCGTCGTCGTTGCCCGTGCGCTATGCAGGGCTGTCGGCGTGTTTCCGGCGCGAAGCGGGAACCTACGGCAAGGACACGCGCGGCATCTTTCGTGTGCACCAGTTCGACAAGGTGGAGATGTTCTCCTATTGCTCGCCCGACCAGTCGTGGGAGGAGCTCGAGACGATCCGCGCCATGCAGGAGTCGATCGTGGCGGAGCTCGCGTTGCCGTATCGGGTGATCAACGTCGCGGCCGGGGATCTGGGGAACCCCGCGGCGAAGAAGTACGACCTCGAGGTCTGGCTGCCGTCCGAAGGCCGTTACCGCGAGCTCACCTCGTGCAGCAATTACACCGACTACTCGGCCCGTCGGCTCGGCACGCGCACCCGTGGTGATGACGGCACTCGGCTCGTCCACACGCTCAACGGCACCGCGTGCGCGGTCGGTCGCACCCTGCTCAACATCTTCGAGCATCACCAGCAGGCCGACGGCTCGCTGCGCGTTCCCGAGGTGCTCGTGCCGTATTGCGGATTCGAACAGGTCGCCGCCCGCTGAGCAGTAGCCTCGTCTGCTTGGAGGGGTGCCAGAGCGGCCGAATGGGACGGTCTTGAAAACCGTTGAGGCGCGAGTCTCCGTGGGTTCAAATCCCACTCCCTCCGCTCGTCGACATCGCGCGAATGCGCGTCGTTGACTTCGCGCGACGTTTACGCTCTGCGCTATGGCGAACGACGCGAATAGATGGTGGCGCGAAGGAGTGCTGTACCAGCTGTACCCGCGCTCGTTCGCGGACTCGAACGGCGATGGTGTCGGGGATATCCGCGGCCTGACGGCAAAGCTCGACCACCTGCAGTGGCTCGGCATCGAGGGCTTCTGGACGTGCCCGATCACGGTCTCGCCGAACGCCGACTGGGGTTACGACGTTGCCGACTACTGCGACGTCGACCCGACGCTCGGCACGCTGGCCGACGTCGACGAACTGATCGCGGAGGCCACGAAGCGCGAGCTCAAGGTGATCCTCGACCTCGTGCCGAACCACACGAGCGACCGGCACTCGTGGTTCGTGGATGCCCGATCTTCGCGTGAAGCGCGCTACCGGGATTGGTACGTGTGGGCGGACCCGAAGCCGGACGGCTCCCCGCCGAACAACTGGTTGAGCAGCTTCGGCGGGCCGGCGTGGACATTCGACGAGGCGACCGGTCAGTACTACCTCCACAACTTTCTGGCGTCGCAGCCGGACCTGAACTGGTGGAACGAGGAGGTCCGCGCCGAGTTCGACCGGACGCTCCGGTTCTGGTTCGACCGCGGGATCGCGGGGTTTCGTATCGACGTCGTCCACATGGTGGTGAAGGACCGGGAACTCCGCGACAACCCGCCCACGACGGAAGACGATCACTGGTTCATCCAGCTTCGCGGGCAGCGCCAGACGTACAACTCGTGCCGGCCGGAGGTGCACGACGTGATCCGCCGCTGGCGAGCGATCGCCGACTCGTACGATCCACCGCGGATCCTGATCGGTGAGACACACGTGTTCGACACGAAGGAATTGGCGTCGTTCTACGGAGATGGCGATGAGCTGAACCTCGCGTTCAACTTCCCGTTCATCCACTCCGAGTTCGAGATGGAGGAGTTGCGCAGGGTCGTCGAGGAAACGGATCATGGACTCCCGTCGACCGCGTGGCCGGTATGGACGGGCGGCAACCACGACAACTACCGGTTCCCCACTCGCTGGTGCGGTAACGATGCCCGGAAGACGCGGTGTGCGTCGATGATGTTGCTGACGCTGCGCGGGACGCCGTTCCTCTACTACGGCGATGAGTTGGGCATGCCCGATACCGAGATCCCGAAGGAGCAACTGCTGGATCCGGTCGGCCTCATCATGTATCCGATCTACGGACGCGACCCCGAGCGGACGCCGATGCCGTGGACCGGGAGGGCGGGTGCCGGTTTCACCGATCCCGGTGTCGAGCCGTGGTTGCCCTTCGGCGACGTCGCCGCGTGCAACGTGGAAGACCAACGGCGCGACCACGAGTCGAACCTGTCCCTGGTGCGCGACCTGATCGGCCTGCGCGCGGCCATACCGGATCTCCGGAACGGCGCGTACACGAGGCTGGACGCGCCCGAGGGCGTCTGGTCCTGGCGCCGCGGCGAACGAGCCGTCGTGATCCTCAACCTCTCCGAGTCCCGTGCGGCTGTCCCCGATCTCGACGGACAGATCCGGATCGGGACGCGGCGTGCACGCGACAACGAACGCGTCGACGGGCGCGTCGTGCTCGAACCGTGGGAAGGCGTGGTGATCTGGCTCGACGGTCAACCGCTCTCCCGGTTCGGTTAGCCGGGTCCGCGGTTCGGATCATCGTCGGCAGGGTTTGCTTCTGTTTCGAGCAGTCGGCGCTTGCGCTCCGAACCCCAGCGGTACTTTCCGGGATCTCCCGACGCCCGGACCGCTCGATGGCACGGGATCACCACGGCGACCTCGTTCGCACCGCATGCCTGCCCGACGGCGCGCGCCGCTCGCGGTGAGCCGATCTCACCGGCGATCTCCCCGTATGTTCGGGTTTCGCCGATCGGAATTCGTTGGAGGGCTTGCCACACGCGTTGCTGGAACGCGGTGCCGCGGATGTCGAGCGGAAGGTTCCCCGTGGGAGCGTTTCCGGAGAGACGATGGGTCACCTCGACCAGCGATGCCGCAAGCGTGTCGTCGTCGCGCGTGATGCCGGCGGCCGGAAGTTCGGCGCGCAGCGCCTGCTCGAGCGCGTCGTCGTCATCGCCGAGCATCACCCGGCAGATGCCGCGGTCGGTGGTGGCGACCAGCACCCGGCCGAGACGGCAGGGCGCGGTGCTGAATCGAACCGTTCGGGATCCGCCGTCGCGGCGGTATTCGCCCGGTGTCATGCCGAGCCGCGAGTCGGCGTGCTCGTAGATGCGGCTGGTCGATCCGTACCCCGCGGCGAACACTGCGCCCGTCACATCGGGCGCCGCGCGCAGTTGTGCTCGAAGTCGCTCCACCCGACGCGCGTCGCCGTACTGGTGCGGTGTGATACCGAGTGTGTGTACGAACGCGCGGCGCAGGCGGTCGGGAGTCGATCCCGTCACCGCGGCGAGCTCCGTCAAGGTCGGGATGCGCTCGTCCGACGCGTCGATCAGTCGACAGGCCTGCTCGACGGTCGCGGCCTTGTCGTCCCGGTCGGCCTCGGGTGCACACCGCTGACAGGCCCGGAAGCCCGCGGCGCGAGCCGCGGCGGGTGTGTCGAAGAACCGCACGTTCTCGCGACGCGGACGCCGACTTGTGCATGACGGGCGGCAATAGACGCCGGTCGTGATGACGGCATAGAAGAAGCCGGCATCCGTTCGGTGATCGAGCACGGCCGCCCAGCGGTCGTCGTCGATCGGTGGGGTGGGCTCGGAGTCGTCGAGGAGCGGCATGGTGATCGTCATGGTCCCATTCCTACGCCGGTCCTGCCCGCTGTGGTATCCGGATCCGGCGGCGAATTCGGTTTCAGGAGTGCGATGCCGTCCACGCGAGCAGGTCGTCGACCGGCCAACTGTTCACGATCGAGTCGATCGGCACGCCACATTCGGCGGCGCGCTCGCAGCCGTAGGGCAGCCATTCGAGCTGGCCCGGCGCATGGGCGTCGGTGTCGATGCTGATCTTGCAACCCTGGTCCAAGGCGAGCCGGAGCAACCGTCGCGGCGGATCCAGACGCTCGGGACGGCAGTTGATCTCGACCGCCTTGTCGAGGTGCGCGGCCGCGGCGAAGACGAGTTCCGCGTCGAAGGAGGACTCGGGCCGACCCCGCCCGACGATGAGCCGTCCGGTGCAGTGGCCCAGGATGTCGACGTGCGGGCTGGCCAGCGCGGCGACCATCCGCTGCGTCATCGCGCGTTCGTCCATGCGCAGCTTGGAGTGCACGCTCGCGATCACGACGTCGAGTCGATCCAGGACGTCCTCACGTTGGTCGATGGAACCGTCCTCGAGGATGTCGACCTCCTGGCCGGTGAGGATGCGAAACGGCGCGAGCGCGGTGTTGAGCTCATCGATGACGTCGAGCTGCGCGAGTACTCGATCCGCGTCGAGGCCGTGGGCGACGGTGAGACGGGGCGAATGATCGGTGAGCGCCCAATACTCGTGACCCTGATCACGAGCGGCGCGGGCCATGACGTCGATCGGGGAGCCGCCGTCGGACCAATCGGAATGTGAGTGGAGATCTCCACGGAGCGCGGCGCGGATGCCGGCTCCGGCTTCCGTGGTCGGCGCCGGGTGTTCGGCTTCGGCGCGCTCGAGGTAGGACGGCGTCTTGCCCGCGAGCGCCTCGGTGATCACGGCCGCCGTCTTCGCTCCGATGCCGGGGAGGTCCTGCAGCGTCCCGTTCGCGGCGCGGCGCGTCACCTCGTCGGGCGTGAGGTCGCGGACGGTGTCGGCCGCGTGGCGGAAGGCCATGACCCGATGGGATTCGGCACGCCCGCGCTCGAGGAGATACGCGATCCGTTCCAGCGCCTCGACAGGTTCCACCCCATCGACGCTAGCTGTATTGGATGGTCGCCCTCACTCGGCCGCAAGGTACCTGCGGCCGCCCTGCGGGTCGTTCGGGACTCCGTGCTCGCTCGGCTCCGCTCGCTCGCCGGTGTTTTCCGGCCAGGGCCTTCGCTTCGTCTCGGGGTTCGATGGTCGAGCTTCGCTTCGGCCCTCCCGGCCGTCCGGCCAGGGCCTTCGCTTCGTCTCCGTATAC
>Ga0209048_10000801_pt1 | contig 33457 bp, 27 predicted proteins | sample FrelakmetCRP12CR_FD_187146 | JGI IMG/M metagenome (GOLD analysis project Ga0209048, IMG submission 187146) | Freshwater lake sediment microbial communities from the University of Notre Dame, USA, for methane emissions studies - CRP12 CR (SPAdes)... | ecosystem: Environmental > Aquatic >...
CAGTCAGCATCACCGTATGCCCCAAACACACGGCAAATTCCAGCGCTCGAACGCTTCACCCCACGGGGTCGCGCCGGGCGCGATGGAAAACTATTGAGCAGCGGCGCTCGCTTCCGGGCGCTGTGCGAGCAGACTCCGCAGAGCTGACTGGGCGGCTCCGCCCGTTCCGATGCGGAATCGCTCTGCACAAACGCTGCCGCCCCGGCCGGAGCGGCAGACAAAGCAGCGCGAAGTGGAGGTGCCCCCGCGCAGCGCGATCAGTTCCTCCAGACCGAGGACGGCCGCGACCGGCGCGCCGGCCACTCCTGTGTGCCGCGCGGTGGCCCTCACTGGCAGCGTGTGCTCCGGCGGGACACCGTCTGCCGATTGCGGCTAAGCTCGGGCCAAGGCTGAGCATGCACGGCCGCAGCCCCTCGCGGCCGCGGACGGGCACGACAAGCGGCCACTGCCGGCAAGGGGGCGATCGGTGTGGCAACAGAACAACGACGTTGCCCCCCCGTCCAGAGGGGGGCGGCGGCACTTCGCGGACGGGAGAATCCGCAACGGCCGGGGGGGAGCATTGGGCGCCACCTCGCGACATGACCAGAGTACTAGGGGGACTTCCGATGACTACCAGGGTTCCGATTTCGCCGCGGCGCAGTATTGCATCGAGATTCAGCGTTTTGACCGTGGCGATTGCAGCGGCGCTCATGCTGCCGCCCGCCGCCGGCGCGTTCGAGTACGACACCGGCAACGAGGATCTGTCGATTCGCTGGGACAACACGGTGCGCGCCAACATCCTGATGCGGGCCCAGCAGCAGGACAAGCATATTCTCGCCTCCGCCAACTTCGACGACGGCGACCGCAATTTCGGCAATGGCCATACCTTTGAGCGCCTCGACCTGTTGAGTGAGTTCGACCTGGTCTGGAAGAAGACGGCCGGGCTCCGGGTCAGTGCCGCCGGATGGTGGGACCCGGGCTACGGCCATCTGGATAACAATTCCCTGGCCACGTCGAATAACCTGGATACGAGAACGGGCTTGCCCGTCCTTGGCCTGACCGGCAACACGAAGCGGTACGCCGAGGGTCCGTCCGCAGAAATGCTCGACGCGTTCGGGTTCGTCAAATTCACCGTCGGCGATGCGCCGGTCAACGTCAAGCTCGGCCAGACCACCGTGTACTGGGGCGAGGGCTTGTATCTTGGCGGCGCCATCCACGGCATCGCCTACAGCCAGAATCCTATCGACGTCTGGAAGGGCCTTTCAACGCCCGGTGCCGAGGCGAAGGAACTGTACCGACCGCGCGTCGGGTTCAACGTGCAGTCGCAGGTCAGCAATACCGTGTCCCTTGCGGCGCAGTATTTCTTCAACTGGCAGAACTTCTCGAACCAGGCCTACCGTTATCCGGAGGCGGGGTCCTACCTGAGCGTCGGCGACCCGCTGCTCTTTAGCGGGGAGTCCTACATCATCGGCCACAATCCGTTCTATCCGGCGGTGCCGGGGTCCCCGGCGTACCTGCGGGCGTGGCGCGGCAAGGACATCGTGCCGGACGAAAACACCGGCAATTACGGCGTGGCGATGCGTTGGAGCCCGGCGTCGCTCGACGCGACCATCGGCTTCTATTACCGGCGCACCTATGACATGCAACCGCAGCTGATGCTCACGCCCGGTCTGGCCAATTCCCTGCCGAAAGGCACCTGTCAGGCGATCGGCGGTGTGTCGCTCGCACCCGCGGCGGCCCCGCCGGCGACCGCGGCGCCCTGCATCATCAACCAGAACGCCACCAACCTGACGGATCTGCGAACCAAGGGCAAGTTCGGCGAGTACAACGTGGCCTTCGGCAAGGACATCGACATCTTCGGCCTGAGCTTCTCTCAGAACATCGGCGACTACGCGCTCGGCGCCGAGCTGAGCTACCGCAAGAACATGCCGCTGCTCAGCGAGGCGGTGCAGGTTCTGCCGGCGCCCCTGGTGTCGAGCACGCCCGGCGCGATCGCGACGACCGCGGTGCCCAGTACGGGCACGCCCGGTGCCCTGGGTGACACGATGCACGGCCTCGTGAACCTGCTCGGAGTGATGGGCAAGGGGCCGCTCTGGGATACGGTCAGTTGGGGGACGGAGCTCACGTGGATGACGTGGCTCAACGTGACCCAGAACGAGGCGGTGTTCAAGGGACGTCCGAGCTACACGCAAATCGATGCGGTGTCCAAGAACTACTTCGGCCTCGCGATCAACGTCACGCCGACCTGGTTCCAGGTGTTCCCGGGCGTTGATATGTACGCACCGCTGGCGTGGTCGCAGGGTATCTCGGGTAATTCGGCCGTGACCTCCGGCGGGCAGTCCGGCGCCGGCACGTTTGCCGCTGGCGTGGCGTGGGACATCCGCCAGAAGTACCGCTTCGACCTCAAGTACGTCGGCTTCTACGGCAACTACTCGACGTGCCCGCGCCCGTACGTGACGGCCCAGCCGGGCACCTGCGCCGCCAACAGCGGCTCCGCCGACATCTTCAACGGCACCAACGCAATCTTGTCGGACCGCGGCTTCGTCGCGCTGACCTTCAAGACCACCTTCTGAGTGAGGAATCCAACATGATTCGCAAGACACTGTCTGCGGCGCTGCTCGCGGTCCTGAGTGCCAGCGCACTCGCCGCCGTATCGCCCGAGGAAGCGGGCCAGCTCGGCAAGAGCCTCACGCCGACCGGCGCGGAGAAGGCTGGCAACAAGGACGGCACGATCCCGGAGTGGACGGGCGGCCTCACCACGGCGCCGGCCGGATTCCAGGCCGGCTCGGGCATACGTCCCGATCCGTACGCGGGCGACAAGCCGCGGCTCCAGATCACCGGTAAGAATGCGGACCAGTACAAGGACCAGCTGACGGCGGTGACCTACGCGTTGCTGAAGCGTTATCCGACGATGCGGGTGGACGTGTACCCGACGCATCGGCCGTACGTGCAGCCTAAGAAGCTGCAGGAGAACGCGGCCAAGAACGCCGTGCAGGCCAAGTCGGTTGAGGGTGGGCTGGGTCTGGAGAACGCGCTGCCGGGCGTGCCGTTCCCGATTCCGAAGACCGGCAACGAGGCGATGTGGAACCACCTGCTTCGGTACCAGGCGATCGCGTATACCGCCAAGTACGATTCGTTCAACGTCGACGCCTCGGGCGGTATTACCCTCTCGACCAGCGGCGTGTCTTACGCGGAGTACCCACCCTACAATCCGGCGAACCTCGACAAGGTGATGAAGGCGTCGGACCCGTACCTGTTCTACAAGATCGAGTACACCGGCCCGGCGCGGCGCGCCGGCGAGGCGCTGTTGATCAAGGACGCGGTCAACCCGCTGGTGCAGCCGCGCCTCGCGTGGCAGTACCTGCCCGGTCAGCGCCGCGTGAAGCTGGCGCCGGACATTGCCTATGACACGCCGAACCCGGGCATGGCGGGGGCAAACAATTACGACGATGCGTTCGTCTTCAACGGCGCGATGGACCGCTTCGACTTCAAGCTGGTGGGCAAGCGGGAGATGATCGTCCCCTACAACGACTACAAGATGGTGTATGCGCCGGGCAGCAAGGAGAACCTCGCGAAGCCGAACCACGTCAATCCCGACCTGCTGCGCTGGGAGCTGCACCGCGTCTGGGTAGTCGAGTCGACGCTGAAGCCCGGCAAACGGCATAACTATCAGAAGCGTGTCTTCTACATCGACGAGGACAGCTGGACGGCCCTCGCCTCGGACATGTACGACGCACGCGCGCAGCTGGTCCGCGGCGGGTTCGCACCGACGGCGTTCAGCTACGACGTGAGCGCGATGCCCACGACAATTCAGCTGTTCTACGACCTGACCGGCGGTTACTACGGAGTCGGTGGCAACACCGGCTTCTATTACGGCACCAAGAGCCATGAACCGTTCCCGGCGCACTTCTGGGCGCCGGAAGAGCTCGCCGGGTCCGGCATTCGGTGATGCAATGAGCTGCCTGGCGCGCAAGGCGCCGGGCAGCTCGACATACCTGAAACTCCGACGCCGGCGCGATCCGGCGACGGAGCGCTGAGCGGGGGAGAGATGAACAGCCCACTGGCGATGACGCTGGCGGCCTTTATGGCTGCCCTGGCCTGTATGCCTGCTGCCCTGGCGGCGACGGATGCCGCGGCGCCGGCGGCCGGTCGCGTGGGCACCACCGATGTTCTCGAGCGTCCTGCGCTGGAGTCGGCGCTGGCGGCGAAGCGCCTTCTCATCGGAGTAGCGCGCGCGGGCGACCGCTTCGTGGCGGTTGGTCCGCGCGGCGACATCGTCGTGTCAGCGGATGGTGGGCAGAGCTGGAGGCAGGCGCGCGTGCCGGTCAGCAGCGACCTGACCGCAGTGTACTTCCCGAGCGCGACACACGGCTGGGCGGTCGGACACGACGGCGTGGTGTTGGCGTCGACGGACGGCGGCGATACGTGGGTCAAGCAGCTCGACGGGCGGATCGTGAACGAGCTGCTGCTCAAGGACCTTCGCGCGAAGCTCGCGGCGCAGCCCGACTCGGCGGCGCTGCAGGCGCTCGTGACCGAAGCGCAGCGCTACCAGGCGGAGGGACCCGACAAGCCGTTCCTCGACGTGTGGTTCGAGAACGAGACGACCGGCTATGTAGTCGGGGCCTACAACCTGATCTTCGTTACCACGGACGGCGGCAAGAGCTGGCAGTCGTGGTTCGACCGTGTGCCGAACCCCCGATTCATGAACCTGTACGCCATCCGTCCGGCGGCCGGTGGGCTGTACGTGGCTGGGGAGGCCGGCGTGGCATTCCGGCTCGACCCGACGTCGGCGCGCTTCCTCGCCGTGCCGGTCGACTACGCCGGCAGCCTGTTCTGCGTCGTTGACGCTGGCGAGGCGGTTCTGGCGGGCGGTCTACGCGGCCACCTTTTTCGCAGCGAGGACGGGGGCAAGAACTGGGCGACCGTCGACAGCGGGCTGCCGGCGACAATCGTGAGCGGCGCCTCACTCGGGAAAGGCGCAGTCGTGCTCGCCGACCAGGGCGGCCGCCTTGCCCTCAGCAATGACGGCGGCCGGAGTTTCTCCCGTCTCAAGCTGCCGAAGGCGGTGCCGCTCACCAGCGTCATCGATGCCGGCAACGGCCGGCTCGGGCTGACCGGACCGTTCGGCGTCATGGTGGTCACGCCCGGCGCCGCGCCGGCGCACTGACCGACGGATTCACCAGGACACCACGATGGTAGCCCCAACGCCCAACATCGAAGCGATGCCGGTGGTGCGCGACATCAAGGACTTCGATCTGAAGTCCGGCAACTGGCTCGAGCGGCTCGTCTTCAACCACCGCTTGGGCGTGATGCTGGCCTGCATGGCGGTCACAGCCGTGCTGGGTTTCATGGCGGTGAAGATCAGCCTGAACGCCAGCTATGAAATGATGCTGCCGGTCGGCCATCCCTACATCCAGAATTTCGCCAAGAACCGCAGCCAACTGCGCGGGCTCGGCAACACACTGCGCGTCGTGGTCGAGAACACCCGTGGCGACATCTTCGACCCGGCGTATCTCGAGACGCTGAAGAAGGTCAACGACGAGCTGTTCTTGACGCCCGGAGTCGACCGCGCCTGGGTCAAGTCGATCTGGATGCCGGTGGTGCGCTGGACGGAGGTCACGGAGGAGGGGTTCTCGGGCGGCCCGGTGATGCCGGATACCTATGACGGCTCCGCCGCGAGCGTCGAGCAACTGCGCACCAACATCATGCGCGCCGGCCTCGTCGGCAACCTCGTTGCCAACGATTTCAAGTCGGCGATGATCATCGTGCCGCTGCTCGATGTGGATCCGGCGACCGGCAAGAAGATCGATTACTGGGCGCTTTCGCGGGCAGTGGAAAGGAACGTGCGCGGCAAGTTCGAGACCGCGGACGGCAAGTACAGGGTCCGCGTCATTGGCTTCGCCAAGATCATCGGCTCGCTGCTCGACGGCCTGATGAAGGTGATCATGTATTTCGGTGTGGCGATCCTGATCGCCGCTGCGATCCTCTTCTCCTTCACGCGCTGCGTGCGCAGTACGTTTGCGGTGCTGCTGTGTTCGCTGGTCGCGGTGATCTGGCAGATCGGTCTGCTGCGCCTCATCGGCCTCGGCCTCGACCCGTTCTCGGTGCTCGTGCCGTTCCTGATCTTTGCCATCGGCGTGTCCCACGGCGCACAGAAGATGAACGGCATCCAGCAGGACGTCGGCCGCGGCACGTGCACCCTGGTCGCCGCGCGCTACACGTTCCGCCGCCTGTTCGTTGCCGGCGTTACGGCGCTGCTGAATGGCGCGGCCGGCTTCGCCGTGCTGCTGCTGATCCCCATCCCGGCGATCCGCGAGCTCGCCGTCGCAGCCACCATCGGCGTGTTCGTGCTGATGTTTACCAACCTGCTGCTGCTGCCGGTGATCCTGTCGGTGATCGGCGTGAGTCGCAGGGCGGCCGAGCGCAGCCTCAAGCAGGAGGCGCAGGGCGTCGGCACCAAGGGCGTGTGGGCGTTCTTCGACCACTTCGCGGAAAAGCGCAGCTGGGCCGCCTCCGCGATCCTCGTGGCGCTCGCGCTCGGGATCGGCGGGCATTTCGTGTCACGGCGATTGCAGATCGGGGACCTCGACCCCGGCGCCCCGGAGCTGCGCCCGAAGTCACGCTACAACCTGGACAACGCCTTCATCACGGCGAACTTCTCGCTGTCGTCCGACGTCTTCGCGGTGATCGTTAAGACCCCGGTCGAGGGGTGCCTGCGCTACGCGACCTTGCAGCAGGCGGACCGGCTCGCGTGGCAGCTGCAGCAGTTGCCGGAGGTCCAGGCGACGGTGTCGCTCGTCGACGTGGTCAAGCAGATCACGGCCGGTACGTTTGAGGGCAGCGCGAAGTGGCTGACGCTCTCGCGCAACCAGGAAGTTCTCAATTACGGCGCGCAGCAGGCGAACGCGAATAACCCCGACCTCTTCAACACCGAGTGCTCGGTGATGCCGGTCATCGCGTTCCTGAAGGACCACAAGGCGGCGACGCTGGAGAAGGTGTCCTCGACGGTGGAGCGCTTCATCGCCGACAACCCGGTCGCGGGCGTGCAACTGCTGCCGGCCGCGGGATCGGCCGGCATCGAAGCCGCGGTCAACCAGGTGGTTCGCACGGCGTGGCTCAAGATGCTCGCATACATCTATGGGGCCGTGGCCATCCTGTGCCTGATCGCCTTCCGCTCGTGGCGGGCGGTTCTCGTCGCACTACTGCCGCTTGCGCTCACCTCGGTACTCTGCGAGGCGCTGATGGTCGTGCTCGGCATCGGCGTGAAGGTGGCGACGCTGCCGGTGATCGCGCTCGGTGTCGGCATCGGCGTGGATTACGCGCTCTATCTGCTGTCTGTGCAGCTGCACGGGCAGCGGCGCTTAGGCCTGCCTCTGGCGGACGCGTACCGCGCCGCGGTGGCATTCACCGGGCGGATCGTGGCCCTCGTGGGCTTCACCCTGGCGGCCGGTGTGGTGACCTGGGCGTGGTCCCCGATCAAGTTCCAGGCCGACATGGGGATCCTGCTCGCCTTCATGTTCCTCTGGAACATGCTCGGCGCGCTCATCCTGATCCCATCGCTGTCGCGCTTCCTGCTGCCGACCTCCGCCGTGAGACGGCCGGTGTCGGCGGGGGCTTAGTAGCGGCTGCGCCGCACGATCCCCGAGCGCGAGCTGGAACGGCTCAGCCCGTGGCCGGCGGGCGGCTGAAGCCGAAAGAAGGCCGCAGCCCCTGATGGGGGTCCACGGACCGAGCGAACCGGTAGTTCGCCCGAGCCATGGAAATCCGCGACGAGTCCGTGAATCGGACCCTCAAGATCGTCGTTTCAGGCTGAACGCCGCGCGCGGGAGGCACGCGGTCGGCCGTGCCCGTCGGCTCGGGCCCCGGTACGGCTGCCCTTCGCGGCCGCCTGCAGTTCCTCGAACGCCGTGCGCGTCAGCTCTGCGAGCCGTGGCATGTCGGGCATCGTGATGCCGTCGCCCACGAATCCGAAGTCCATTCGGTCGTGCCCCGAGATCAGTGTGACGTTGAGTCCGACGCCGGCGGCAATGGCCGAGATCACGAGATTGGCGAGCGGGCGGGTCAGCCGGTCGACGCGTGCCATCGACGCCAGTTCCGCCAGCCCGAGTGCCGCGATCGCATAGAGCATCGCCGCATCCTTGGACATCGACCGCAACTCTTCCTTGGCCGTGGTGACGGACGCTCTGACCTGCTGCATTCGCTCGACCACGCCCACCTCGCTCTGGCCGAGCGGCGCGAACATGGCCGATGCCTTCGTGCCGCTGCCGGTGTCCGCCTCGTCGCGCAGGGAGATCGGCAGCATGGCAATGAGTCGATGCGGGAACGGCAGGGCGGTCTCATGCAGGTAGCGATGCACTGCGGCGTCGACGATCGTGACGGACACGTCGTTCAGCGTCGCTTCCAGGTGCTTTGCGACCTCGCGCATTGCACTGAAGGGCAGGGTGAGCGTCCCATACGAGCGAGCCATGTGCAGCGGCTCGTTCATCGGTGCGCCGTGTGCCTTGAACGGCAGGCTGCCGGCGGGCTCCGACTTGAACAGGTCGAAGAGACGCTTGCGCAGCGTGCCGAGCGAAAGATCGCCGAGTGCCACGGTCTGCGTCTTGGCCATCGTGCCGAGATTTGCGATCCGTTCGGCCAGGGCCCGCGGCGGTCGGGCCTTGCGTGCCGGGGCCTGGGAGGCGAAAGACGGCGGCGGGATGCGCCGACCCGGTGCGGTGGCCAGGCTCCCCTGGATCAGCCGGGCCGCGGTGACCCCGTCAATGATGGCGTGATGCATCTTCGTGTACAGCGCAAACTGATCGTCCGGCAGCCCATCGATCACCCAGGTGCGGGACAGCGGACGGTCGCGGTCGAGCATCGGCTCGTGCAGGTCGGCCACGAGGCGCAGCGCGTCGTCGTACGTCGATCCCTCGGGCAGCGCGAGATGCTGCACGTGGTACCGTGGGTCATACGCCTCCGCCTCGCGAAATCGCAGCACGGACTTTCCCGTCAACTCGGCGATGTAGTTGAACGGCGGAACCGGCCGGTGCGACCGCTAGGCAGCGACGATCTCCCGGACGAGCTTTGGGCGTCCGGCCGGCTTGCGAAACACCATGAACGCGCCGACGTGCGTCGGGCTGGCCGGCGTCTCCATGAGGAGCCACATCAGGTCCAGTGGTGGGATTACTTTGCTCATCGGTCTCTCTGTTCTGTGTTTCACTGCTCAGGAAGGTAGCCCGGCGCAGCGCTCGAGGCCCCCCCCGACCTGAGGGGGAGGAGGACGGCAGCGCCGGTGCAAGGATCCTGTGCTATAGGACAGGGTCAGCGACTCGGGGAGATGCACGTGAAGAATTGCCTGAAGTTCTACATCAACGGCGCGTGGGTCGAGCCGAGCGAGCCCCAAGCGTTCGACGTCATCAACCCGGCCACGGAGCAACCGATCGGCCGGATCATGCTCGGCAACGAGCGCGACGTGGGTGCGGCCGTGGCCGCTGCCAAGGCGGCGTTCCCCGAGTACTCGCGCACCAGCCGGCAACAGCGCATCGAACTGCTCGAGGCAATCCTGGTGCGCTACCAGGAGCGTTACGCGGAAATGGTTCAGACCATTTCGAGCGAGATGGGGGCACCGCTCTGGCTGTGCGAGCAGGCCCAGGCCGCCATGGGCGTGGCCCACGCCGGCGCCACGCTCGAAGTGCTCAAGCGTTACGCGTTCGAAGAGCAACGCGGCAACGTGACCCTGCGGCGCGAGCCGGTGGGCGTGTGCGGACTCATCACGCCCTGGAACTGGCCGATCAACCAGATCGCCTGCAAGGTGTTCCCGGCGCTGGCCGCGGGCTGCACGATGGTGCTGAAGCCCTCGGAAATTGCGCCGCTGAGCGCGGCGCTGTTCGCCGAGATCCTGCATGCGGCCGGCGTGCCGGCCGGCGTGTTCAACCTCGTGAACGGCGACGGGCCGACGGTCGGCGCCGCGCTCTCCGCCCATCCGGATATCGACATGATGTCCTTCACCGGCTCGACACGCGCCGGCATCCAGGTCGCCAAGGCGGCGGCCGACACCGTGAAGCGCGTGGCGCAGGAACTCGGCGGTAAGTCGCCGAACATCCTCCTCGACGATGCCGATTTTGCCACTGCGGTCGCAGGCGGCGTGCAGGGCATGATGCTGAACTCAGGGCAGTCCTGTAACGCCCCGAGCCGCATGCTGGTGCCGGTCTCGCGTCACGATGAAGCCGTGGCGATCGCCCGTGTCGCCGCGGCGGCCGTGAAGGTCGGTGATCCGAAGGCGGCGGATTCTGTCATCGGCCCGGTCGTGAGCGAGACGCAGTTCAAGAAGATCCAGCGACTCATCCAGACGGGGATCCAAGAGGGGGCCGTGCTGGTCTGTGGCGGCACCGGTCGACCGGCTGGGCTCGACCGCGGCTACTACGTCAAGCCGACGATCTTCGCCAACGTACGCAACGACATGACCATCGCCCGCGAGGAGATCTTCGGACCGGTGCTGTGCATCCTGCCGTATGCCGATGATGAGGATGCCATCACTATCGCCAACGACACCGTCTACGGCCTGTCGTCCTACGTCTCTGGCGGCGATCCCGCCCGGGTGCAGTATGTGGCCCAGCGCCTGCGGGCGGGCATGGTCCACGTCAATGGCGCCGGCCTCGATTTCGGCGCGCCTTTCGGCGGCTACAAGCAGTCGGGCAATGGGCGCGAGTGGGGTGAGTTCGGCCTCGAGGACTTTCTCGAGGTCAAGGCGGTGATGAATCCCGCGGCAGCCTGACTTGCCGCCCCCGCGTCGCGGGGGACCCGGCGCGGCTGCTCGACGCGGAGACCCTCGTCGCCGGGGCGGGGGGGGCGGGTCGACCAGCGGATCTCGGCAGGCGGGGCTCGGGAGAGGCGGGTCCCTTCGCTATGGGCCGCCGCTCAGTTCGTCGAGTCGGCGATCGCCGCGAGCGCGGCGGCCCGCGACGATCGCCCTGCGTCGCTTACTTCGCAACCTTCTCGAGCTGAATCGCCAGCGACTCGGTGTAGGTCACCTGGACGACAGCGCCCGGCGACAGCGTCTTCAGCTTCGCCTGCCCCTTCGGGTCCTGAACGGTGATCGACTTCGTCACGCCCTTCGCGGTGGTGCCCCACAGGACGTGGGTGTCGGGATTATACGCGTTGATCGTGAAATAGCTGGTCACCGTACGGCCGACCTCGCCACCGCCCGTGGTCCGCTGCGCGGTCTCCGACACGCCCTGCGACTTCTCGCCCTTGGGCACGACCTGGAAGGCGAGTGACTCGGTGTAGGTGACCGACACCACATCACCGGGCTTGACCTGATCGAGATGCTGCACGGCCGGGCCGGCCTCGACCTCGAAGGTCTTGCCGTCCGGGCCCTTGAGCGTGACCTCGCGCGTCGCCTGGTCGACGGCCACCACGGTGGCTTTCACTTGGGTCGACTGGCTCTTCGTGATGGGCTTGTCATCCGACATGGACACGGCGGGCAGTGCCAGGGCCGCGACCAGAACTATCGTCAATATCTTCCTGTTGAACATGTTCGTTCCTTTGCTGTGAAAATCGGACAAATCGGCCGGCGCATTGCTGAACCGGATGCGCATGATAGCGCAGCGGTGTCTCGAACGGCGGCGACCCAGCGGCCCGGCCAGCCCACGCGGGGCGTTTCGGTAGCGCTAGATGAATCCCGCGACGAGTCGGGCATTCCATGCTTTCGCGATTGCCGGCCCACCGAGTGGGCGTCGAGGCGGACGTCGACGCCGGCACCTCGGGCGGGCGGATGCCGGTGGCGCCGAAGCACTCGAGCCGTACATTTCGCCTTCCTTGCACTGCAGCGAAACACGTCCCAGCGACGCGAGCGGGTTGCCGAGCGCCTTCGCCAGAGCCGCTCGCCCGAGGGCAAGCGGCACGACGGGTGCCACCCACGGGACGAGTAGCCTGTCACAACCGTTGACGCAGGCCAGTAGGTACCGGCGCGACGCAGACCTCACCTGACAGAGCGCCCTTGGGCACATAAATGCGGTCCGACGGGATTACAATCCGCGCCAATTGGCGATACATCGACTACCGGCTCGAGGGCGGCGCGTTCGCTGACACGTTTACGAACGGGCTGTTGATCGGAGCGGCGTACCGCTGGTAGCGGCGGGCAGAGCGACGTGGCGTCACGATTACTGCCAGTCCGGATCCGCCTAGCTCAGGCCACCCGGCACACGTTTAATCAGAGCCAGACGAAAGGGGAACCAGGGGCATGAAGAACATTTCTCGCGACACGCGTATTGCCAAGACATGTGGACTCACCGTCCGCGTGACCCTCTCGCTGGCGATGCTCTTTGCCTCCGTGGGCCGGGCGGAGGACGCCGGCGGGTTGGACAAGGCGAAGGCGGAGAAGGCGTTCCCCGCGAAGCCGCTTTACTCGCCGTACGCCGGACGCGACTTTCCGACCCGCCCGTTCTTCGGCGATACCCACCTGCACACTTCATTCTCCATGGACGCCGGCGCGTTCGGTGCACGGTTGACCCCGAGCGATGCATACCGCTTTGCTAGGGGCGAGGAAGTCGTTTCCTCGTCCGGCCAGCCGGTCAAGCTTTCGCGCCCATTGGATTTTCTTGTCGTCACCGACCATTCGGACGGATTCGGCTTCTTTCCGCAACTGATGAGTGGCGATCCCGAGTTGCTCGCCACGCCGCAGGGCCGCAAGTGGTACGACCAGATCAAGGGCGGCGAGGGTGCGAAAGCCGCGATGGACATCATCGTGAGCTTCGGCAAGGGCCAACTGCCCAAGGGGTTCCCGCTGCCGGGCACGCGTGCCTATCACTCGGCGTGGCTCGAAGTCATCAAGGCGGCCGAAGCCTACAACACCCCGGGCCGGTTCACGGCGTTCATCGGCTACGAGTGGACGTCGAACACCGGCGGCAACAACCTGCACCGCAACGTAATATTCCGGGAGGACGGCGCGAAGGCGAGCCTGGTCGAGCCCTATACCACGCTCAAGCCGCTCGGCAGCGACAACCCGGAAGACCTCTGGAAGTGGATGGCGTCGACTGAGGAAAAGACAGGCAGCGAGGTGCTCGCCATCGCCCACAACGGCAACCTGTCGAATGGCCTGATGTTCCCGACGATTGAGGCGTTCGGCAAGAGCATCGACGCGCAGTATGCGCAGACGCGCGCCAAGTGGGAGCGTTTGTACGAAGTGACGCAGACGAAGGGCACGGGCGAAGCGCATCCGGCCCTCTCGCCGAACGACGAGTTCGCCAACTACGAGATCTGGGACAAGGGCAACCTCGACGGCAGCGTCGCCAAGAAGCCGGAGATGCTGCAGTTCGAATATGCGCGATCCGCGTTGAAGAACGGCCTCGTCCTAGAGGAGAGGCTGGGTACGAATCCGTTCAAGTTCGGCCTCATTGGCAGCACCGATTCGCACACGGGACTGGCCGCGATTGAGGAGGACAATTTCTTCGGCAAGACGACGCCGCAGGAGCCCAGTCCAGAGCGGCTGACCGCGACGTTCGTCAACAACCCCCAGACGGGCGTGAAGATCATGGACTGGGAAGTGTCCGCATCCGGCTTCGCCGCCGTGTGGGCGAAGGAGAATACGCGGGCGGCGATCTTCGACGCGATGCAACGGCGGGAGACCTACGCGACCACCGGCCCGCGCATGATCGTGCGCTTCTTTGGCGGCTGGGACTTCCAGGCTGCGGACGCCAACAACCGCATGCCGGCGGCCATCGGCTACGCCAAGGGCGTGCCCATGGGCGGAGACCTGCGCGATGCCCCGAAGGGCAAGTCGCCGACGTTCATCGCCGCGGCGCTCAAGGACGCGATCGGCGCCAATCTCGATCGCATCCAGATCATCAAGGGCTGGGTCGACAAGGACGGCAAGACGCAGGAGCGCATCTACGACGTCGCCGTCTCGGGGGGACGCAAGATCGGAGCAGACGGCCGCTGCAAAACGCCGGTAGGCGACACGGTGGACGTCGCCAACGCCACCTGGACCAACACCATCGGCGCGCCGGAACTGATCACCGTGTGGAAGGATCCAAATTTCGATGCCGGGCAGCGGGCGTTCTACTACGCGCGCGTCATCGAGATCCCGACGCCACGCTGGACGGCGTATGACGTGAAGCGCTTCGGTAACAAGCCACTCCCGGGCACGACCATGAAACTGCAGGAGCGCGCCTACACGTCACCGATCTGGTACACGCCAGGCAAGTAAGCGGCGACCCATGACCGACAACCCCCCGGCGGTTCGCGCCAGCTTCTGGCGCGAACCGCTGCTGCACTTCCTGCTCATCGGTGCGGCGCTATTCCTGCTGTATCGCGTGCTGAACGGTGGCGACACGGGCGCGCCGCGCGAGATCGTGGTTACGCCGTCGCAGGTCGCCGCGCTCAAGGAGAATTTCTCACGCACCTGGCTGCGCCCGCCGACGCCCGTGGAAATGAATGGCCTGATCGACGATTACGTTCGCGAGGAGGTCTTCTATCGCGAGGCGATCGCGATGGGGCTCGACCGCGACGACACGGTCGTGCGGCGGCGTCTGCGCCAGAAGATGGAGTTCATATCCGAGGACCTCGCTCAGGTCCAGGCACCGTCGGATGCCGAGCTGACGAAATTCCTAGAAAGCCATCGCGACCAGTTCCTCGAGCCGTCCCGTGTCAGCTTCGAGCAGGTCTACTTCAGTACGGAACGCCGTGGCGAGGGCGCGCGTCGCGACGCGGAGCGCACGCTCGAGGCGCTGCAATTCAGAGGTGCGGCGCGGGGTCCTGGGTACCCAGGCGATCCATCCCTGCTGCCGCCGACGATGGATGACGCGTCGCCGCAGGACGTGGCGAACGCCTTCGGCGAGGCCTTCGCTAAGCAACTCGACGAGGCCCCGCTGCAACAGTGGTCCGGGCCGCTGCAGTCGACGTATGGTCTGCACCTCGTGCGGGTCACGACTCGCACAGCGGGCGCTCATCCGTCGCTCGCCGAGATACGGCCGATGGTGCTTCGCGAGTGGCAGGCCGAGCAGACCCGGCGACGCGGCGACGAGTTCTACCAGTCGCTGCGAAAGAAGTATGAGGTCCGAATCGCGCCGGGCGCGCGAGCGAAGCCGTGAGGCGCGCGCTGCTCTGGTGCCTGGCGCTCGTATTTGGTGCCTGGCAGATCGCTGCCGTCGCGCACGAGATCCGGCCGGGCTACCTCGAGATTCGCGAGACCGGGGCGGACAACTACGACGTGCTCTGGAAAGTCCCGGCCAAGGGCGACTACCGCCTCGGCCTGTACGTCCGGCTGCCGACGGAATGCCAGGGGAAACCTGCGTCCGGGAACTTCACGGGATCAGCCTTCGTGGAGCGCTGGCGGGCGGTCTGCCTAGGCGGACTGGTTGGCAAGTCGGTCGAGATCGAGGGGCTCATGGCCACGCGCACGGACGTGCTGGTTCGCGTGCAGCGCGCCGACGGTTCGACACAGACCGAGCGGCTGACGCCGGATCGCCCATCCTTCGAGGTGCTCGCGGAGCCGAGCCGCCTGCACGTGGCTGGTACCTACTTCGTGCTCGGCGTCGAGCACATCCTGGGCGGCGTCGACCACCTGCTTTTCGTCCTGATCCTGCTGTTCCTGGTCGGTAACTGGCGGCTCCTTATCGCGACGGTCACCGCGTTCACGGTCGCGCACAGCATCACGCTGGCCGCAGCGACGTTGGGTTACTTGCGCGTGCCGCAGGCGCCGGTGGAGGCCAGCATCGCCTTGAGCATCATGTTCGTCGCCGCCGAGGTTCTGCAGGGGGCACGGGGCCGCCCGGGACTCGCGGCGCGCTCGCCGTGGTTCGTGGCATTCGTGTTCGGCCTGCTTCACGGGCTGGGCTTCGCCAGCGCGCTGCGCGCGATCGGCCTCCCCGACCGCGACGTCCCACTGGCGCTGCTGTTCTTCAACGTTGGCGTCGAAGCCGGGCAGCTGCTGTTCATTGCCAGCGTCGTCCTCGTTCTTGCCTCGATCGCGCGCCTCGTGGCGCGGCGGGCTGGCCCGTCACCACGCGGCCCGTGGCACACCGAGGCATTGATCCGCAGCCCCGTTGCCTACGTGGTCGGTTCGATTGCTGCTTTCTGGGTTGTGCAGCGCGTCGTGGCGTTCTGGCCCTAGACGTACTTCAGTCAGACCGGTGAATGGGCGGGGGCCATGAGGTTCGCAATGCGCTCGAGGAAGATCGGGCTGACGGCCCGTCTGCGTGCCGTCCTCGCGCTCGCCATCACTGTCGTTTCAAGCGCGGCCCCGCGTGGGGCTGGAAGGCGTGCCTTTGCGACCCTTCAGTCGCTCGAGGACAGGAGGTCGTGGCTGCTGCGAAGAGTCTCGGCGGGCGGTCATTTGTATTAGAGTTCTAGATTAGAGTTCGGGCTGGTCCAACGGAATGCCCTCCAAATTGAAGACACTGCACCGGCTGCTGATCCTCTTTCTCGTCGTCGCCGCTCTGGTGGGCTGCAGCGTGACGCCAAAGATCACCGGCCAGGATCGAAAGGCAGCGGAGCAGACCCGGCAACTGGCCGAGATCCAGCAGAAGTGCCAGCGCTACGCGGACGCCTATGCAGGCACGGTCCTCGAAGCGGTCGGCCCAATCAAGAAGCGGACCAGCGACCCAGAGGTCGTCAACCGGCTGCTCTCCTGGGAGATCGGCCAGCTCAATTCGGCGTATACGATCGCGACCGGGCCCAACCCGATCGTTTGCCAGCTCGATTTCGTGGTGCTTGCGACCCTGAGCCGCATGGTGACCGAGGACACGCTGGTAGGGGTCTACGGCGACCTTACGCGGCCGCTGCCCGCCGTGTACCGCGAGCTCGAGCAGCAGGCCTGGGCCAACGTCACGAGTGTCCTGACGAAATCTCAGTTGGAGGAGCTACGAGGATTGATCACGGCATGGCGGGCGAAGAATCCGCACGTGACGCTCGTGGGCTTCGTGCACTTCTCGGAGTTCGCGACGTCTGCCGGCTGGTCCCCCGAGGCCCGCGGCGCTTCTGGCGGCCTGTTCGCGCTGATTGGCTTAGATCCGCTCGCCGGCCTCGACCCGGCCGTTCGGCAGCTCGAGCAGACGCGCCTGCTCGCTGAACGAGTGATCTTCTACACGCAGCGCGTGCCCTACCTCGTGGACCTGCAGACGGAACGCGTGGTCGCCCAGGCCACAACGGCACCGCAGGTCGAGCGGGCGAACGCGAGTCTGGAGCGGGCAAGCCAGGCGATGTCCGATTACGCGACGCTTGGTGCGAGCCTGCCGGACGCGCTCGCACGAGAGCGGGATGCGCTGATTCGGCAGTTGTCGGGCGAGATGCTGAGGCACGAGACCGAGCTGCGCGGTCTGCTGAACGAGACGCAGACCACCCTGGCGGCCGGTTCCGAGACCGCGACCGCGGTGAACGCCGCCATTACCTCGCTTGACCGGCTAATGGCTCGATTTCCACACCACGAGCCGGGTGCGGGGCCCGCGGAGGGTCGGCCTTTTGACATCACCGAGTACACTGCGGCCGCCGAGCAATTCACAGCGACCGCGCGCCAGTTGAAGGAGCTGCTCGAGGCGCTCGGGCGTGACGGCAAACCGATGGCCGTGGCGGTTGCCGGTGGGGTAGAAGCCGGTCGAGGCCTGGTCGACCACCTGTTCTGGCGGGCTCTGTTGCTTGGTCTCCTCCTGATCGTGGGGGCACTTGCCGCGGCCCTGGCCTATCGCGCTCTGGCCCCTCGCCTCGGTCAATCGCGGCAGAGCACCTGACCGCCGTACCTCGGCGAGATTTCGCCTTGGCGCGGAGCACGGCGGCGGCACCATCGATCAGCCGTGTTCTGACGCTCCTGCTGGTTCTGCGGTCGGTGCCCGCAGGCCCAACAAGGCTGCGCTGGCTTACGAACCGAGGTGCCGCCGTGCCGAAGGTCGGCCTCTCGTTAGTCGGCAGATCGGCGAAGCGCGAGGCCGTCGTGCGGAGGACCTTCCACGGGAACGGGTCCGTTCAGGTCTTGGCACGCCTCGAGGGCGCGATTTCCGGCGCGACCTGATAGCCAATGCGACGCAAGCGTGGGATCTTCAGCTGGAGAAAGCGCTCGCCCCCTGCGGCACGCACCCACTCACGCACACTGGCGGCGTTTTCCGGAGGCATCGTCTGCAGCACGTCGAGAGTGCGCTGGGCCATCCACAAGGCGTACGGCAACGCGACGCGCCGGTATTCGGCACCGGCGTAGGGGTGACGCACCTGCGAGCCGAAGCGTGGGATGCGTTCTCGACCGGCCGGATCGGCGATGAACGCCTGGACGTCGCGCAGGCAACCCTCGAGGTAAGGCACCATTTCGTCGAAGACGCTGCGCACGGCGAGTCCGAGCGTGTAGGGAATCGCATCATCGGAAACGAATGCTCCGCCGGCAGCGAGCGGCTGGTCAATGCGCTTGACCCAGTCATGAAGGTGCCGGCGCGGCTGCGACAGCGTGCGGAAGCTGCGCACGTCGAAGAGAAAGTGGCCCCAGATCGGGCCCGACAGGGCGAAGTCGGCGAGACTCGGTCGCGTGCCGAGCAGGAAGGGCATGCTGGCGAAATGCCGGTCCAGGGCATCGAGATGCGCGTCGCTCCAGCGCTCAATGAGAGGAATCTGATCGGGGGTGGCGCCGACGTCGCGCGTGACCTTGAGCATGTAGTCTCGGGGCACGCCGGCAATCCAGTTGCGCATGAATCGCGGTAGCCAAGGCACGAATCCTGTGCCGATCTCAGCCTGCCACGTGGGAAAGTTCTCGGGGAAGTTCCATCGAGTGTGGATGGCGGTCGGGTGCCAGAATTCATCGAACCACATTTCCATGAGGTGGACGAAGAAACGCTGCCGTGGTGAGAACGGAATGACCGCTGGCGTCGGGAACCGCGCTTCCATGCGCTCGACGATGACGCTGCTGTCGGTGATCCATTCGCGCTCCGGGGTGACGAGTACCGGCACGCCGGAGGCGCCGCCGCGACGAGGCATGACGCGATAGAAGGTCCACAGGCTGGGCGCGACCTCCACGAAATCGATCTCCTTGAAGCGGAGATAGGGACGGATCTTTCCCGAGCACCAGGACAAATCCCACGCATAGAGGCTGAACCTGTTGGGCTTCACGATGCGGCCTTGCTTGCGGGTCCGGCCGTAAGTTCACTACTGTCGCGCTGGCAATGCTCCCCCCCGTGAGGAGGGGGCACCGCAGCACCCGCAGATGCGGGGAAGACAACGAAAGGAAAGGGTGCCCCTTCCGACCTCTAGGCGGGCACGCCTCGCGTGCACAACGAGCCTCAGTGGGAGCACCGGCCGCGGAGACTTGAACCGGTTCCGAGAACGGACGGCGCCGCCGTGCCCCTCGGGTTCAGAGGTCGCCACGAACTGAGCAAGTTCCAAACCGGTGACTCGCTGGTGAGAAAGCGGCGACATAACCGAATCGTAGGCGCTCATCGATTCTCGGTATTCGATTCTCGGCATACCGTCCCGTAGCCTGACCGCCCGAATCCCGCTGTCCCGCCGAGGTGGATCGCTGGAGATCCTGTGCTGGAGGAGGGGCGTGTTGGATCGCCACAGCCATTTGTCGTGTGAAGGAGAACCGAACCATGCCGCAGAAGACGACCTCACCACCCAATGAAGACTGGCTTGGGCTGACCAAGCTGGCGACTGTCCTCGTCGAGCGCCAGGCGGCGGCCGGCGCTGCGGTCGACTCGGGCGCCAGCGAAGAGGTCGTCGATCGCCTCCAGCGGATGCTCGAGATCCTGGCCCTGGTCGAGGAGAACGCGAGCTCGCTGCGCGTCCATGCCCGGGAGGCCACGGATCACGAGGTGATGCAGCTGGCGGTTGACCTGCGCAGGCTGGCCAACCGCCTGCAAGCCGTCGCAGATTTCCTCTCGAATGCGGGCCAGAGCCTCATCGAGTTGGAGGAGCAGATCCTGCTCGAGCTGGATGAGCGCTTCCGTGAGCAAAGCGCCCGTCACTATGCCGCCTGAGAGGCGCCGTGCGTGAGCCGACGCGGCTTTCGCACGACGTGGACTGTGAAACTATAGTGGACCGGTGGTTTGCGGTAGGGCGCCGCCCGCTGCGTCAATCGCGTTTCGTTGATCGCGTGCAACGGGTAGTATCTGTGGCCTCCGAGTGGCGCGCGGACCAACGCCTCCCTGTACCAAGTCAGAAGATCGATCAACGTGAAGAACTGGTTTCGCAACGAGCGCGGCACCCCGCCAGAGGAGGTCTACGTCGATTCCGCCCAGGTGCCGGAGGAGCCCGAAGGGCCGTATCGGGCACGCATGGCGCTGGCGACACAGGGACCCGCGACCGCGGAGGGCATCGACGTGAGCGAGCGGGAAGTCGTGACCGGCGTGCTGCAGGTCGTCTATCAGGTCAGCTGTCCCTGCGGCCACCGATGGCAGAGTGCGCAGTTCCAGAGAATGAGCCTGTGTCCTAAGTGCAGCCGGGCGGTGCTCCTTGAGCCCCCCACCCTGCCGACCGTGTAAAGACGCCGCTCGCCGGGCGCCGGTCGCCCAGGAATGCAGTCCCCCCTGGTGCGGCCCGAGACGGGTCGCTGCCTAAGAACGCCGAGGTCTCGCCGGCGGCCGTTTTGGCGGCCGTTTCGGTGGCTTGCGCAGCGGTTTCGGCGGAACGTGCGAGGCGGGGCTGATGCGCAGCATCTGCCCCGCCACCCGCGTTTTCCGTAGTTCAGCCATGATCGGGGCGGGCATGCCCTGCGGTAAGCCGACGAAGGTGTGATCCTCGCGGATGTCCACATGTCCGATCTGCCGGCCCTCGAGTCCGGCGACGTTGGCAATGGCGCCGACGATGTTGCCTGGCTTCACGCCGTGCACGTATCCGACCTCGATGCGGAACGTCTCGGTGTCTTCCTCCGCCAGTCGCGCCTGCCCCTGCGGCGCAGAGCCTTCCGGCGCGCTGATGGCTGCGCGAACCTCAGCCGCCGCGCCGCCGGCCTTGTCCTTGAGGAGCAGGGGGCTGCTGCCCTGCAACAGGCTCGCGAGCGCCGCGGCGATGTCGATCGCCGGCACGTCGTGCTCGCGCTCGAACTCCTCGATCAGGCTGCGGAACGGCTCCGCCTGTCCGGCGGCGATCGCCTCGGTGATGCGCTGTCGGAAGCGCGCGACGCGCTGCTCGTTGACGTCCGCAACCGTAGGTAGGTCCATCGGCTCGAGCGGCGAGCGCGTCGCCCGTTCGATGTAGCGCAGCATATTGCGCTCGCGGGGGGTGATGAACAGGATCGCCTCGCCGGCGCGTCCGGCGCGTCCCGTCCTGCCGATGCGGTGCACGTAGGATTCGGTGTCGTAGGGCACGTCGTAATTGATGACGTGGCTGATTCTCTCGACGTCCAGTCCGCGTGCGGCAACGTCTGTCGCGACCAGGATGTCGAGTTGTTTGCCTTTCAGGCGCGCCACGGTGCGCTCGCGGTCTTTCTGCTGCATGTCGCCGTTCAGGGCGGCAACCGCGAAGCCTCGTGCCTCGAGCCTTTCCGCCAGTTCGACGGTTGACTGCTTCGTGCGCGTGAACACGAGCATGCCGTCGAAGGGCTCCGCCTCGAGGATCCGCGTCAAGGCGTCCAGCTTGTGTACTCCGCTCACGACCCAGTAGCGCTGGCGGATGTTCGCGGCGGTGCTGGTCTTGCTCGTGATCGTGACCTCGACCGGCTCGCGCAGGTGCTTCTGGGCGATGCGACGGATCGGGCTCGGCAGCGTGGCCGAGAACAACGCGACCTGGCGGGTCGCCGGCGTCTTCTCGAGGATCCACTCGATGTCGTCGACGAAACCCATCTGCAGCATCTCGTCGGCCTCATCGAGCACCAGGGAGGTGACGCCGCCGAGGTCGAGCGTGCCGCGCTTGATGTGGTCCATCACGCGGCCCGGGGTACCGACGACCACGTGCGCGCCGCGCTTCAGGCTCATGAGCTGTGGCGTATAGCTCTGTCCGCCGTAAATCGGCAGCACGTGGAAGCCCTTAATCTTCGACGCGTAGCGTTGGAAGGCTTCGGCAACCTGGATCGCGAGCTCGCGGGTCGGCACCAGCACGATGCTCTGCGGCGGGCCGCCCCTGACCTGTATGCGACTCAATATCGGCAGCGCGAAGGCGGCGGTCTTGCCGGTGCCGGTCTGCGCCTGGCCGAGCATGTCGTGACCGGCCAGCAGCACGGGAATCGTGGCGGCCTGGATCGGCGATGGCGACTCGTAGCCGACCTCCGTCAGCGCCTCGAGGACCGCGGCGCTCAGGCCGAGGTCGCCGAAGGCGGTGGGCGTCGGTTCGGTCGTGGAACTCTTCATGGCGATGTGCTCGGAGTCTTCGGGGGGGGTTCCGTAAGCCTACGCCAACCCACGTGGAGGGAGAGGGATCTCGGCTCCGCAAGATCTGGTCACCTCGGCGGTCTGCGCGCGCCGGACTGTGCCGTCAGAACTGATATCCCGCGAATGCCTGCGCCGTGCTGCGATCGCGCAGGTTGTTGTAGGTGCCACCCCAGGTCGGTTGCCAGGCGATCGTGGCCGTCCAATGGCTGGCAAACTTGGCCTGCAGCGATACGTTCGCGACCATGCGTCCTTGGAGGATCCAGCCATCCGCCGACCAGCCTGAGATGTCTTGCCCGAAGGCAAGGGCGGGCAGCAGGTCGACGCCCTCCGCCACGTTGGCGTAGCGCAGCCCCGCCCGGAGCCGGTAGCCGAACGCATCGCGCGAGACGTAGCCGTCGAAAGAACACGACACTGGTGCGGCGGGTGGCGGGCACACGCCATTGACGGGTCCCTGGCCGAACACCTCCGAGCGACCAAAGCGAATGATCTTCGGGTCAGGGAGGTCCGGCACGCGCTTGTAGACGAGTTCGCCGCCGAAGCTCATGCCGGCGGCGCCGAGAATGTCTGGAATCTGTCCGCTAGCGCCGATCTGCGCTTGCATGACCTCATGTCGTTCCCAGCCGCCAAACACCGCGCCCGGCGCGAGCGCCTGGACCTGGGCCCGCAGCGGGGTTGGTGCCGTCAGCGACACCGCCGCGCTCAGGATGTCCACGGAGTTGTACTGCAGCGGCTGGTTGGGGCGGTAGGTAAGCTCGCCATAGACTGCCCCGCCGGGGAACTGGGTCTCGACGGTGGCGCCGAACATGCGGATGCCGGTGGGGTACTCGGTGAAGTAGGTGGGATTGAGGTTGCCGGGGTCACCGGGCAGGAACGGCGCACCGAGCCGCAGCGACTTGGTTCCGCTGTAGAACGCGGTACGGGACTCGAATCGCGCGGCATAGAGCCCGAACTCGGTCGCCCAGGCATCGACCGTGTGCTTGAGCGCGATGCCGCCCTGTGCCGAGTCGGACGGGTAACGGGTCCCGCTGCGCTTGATGTAGACGCCGGTCGCTACCGCCGTCCGGTCGGAGATGTTGCCGACCATCGCCTTGTTGCAGCCCTCCGCGAAGAAGTCGAGCTGCGAGTAGAAGGTGCCGCACTCGTTCGGCGCGGTCGGCTCGAAATGAATCTGGTAGAAGGCCTCGAGGCTCGTGGCGCCGGGCAGCCCGAGGCGGGCAAAGACGGCCGGGAACGGCACGCGCGTCTCCTGATCGCGCAGCGCGCCGGGTCGCAGTGATGCCGGCACGTCGAGCGGATTGAGATCGCGTAACCCGCCCTGGACCAGCATGCGCTTGCCCCAGTCGAGCGCCTGATATCCGAGCCGCCAGTCGAGCGAGACGGCCTCGCGCCGGTGATTTCCGTAGGCGTAGAGATCGTCGGCGACGATGCCGCCGAACTTCGAGCGCGACAGCGCGCCCGAGTCGCTCAGCGGCTGGCCGGGAGCGTACCCATTCGGTTCGTTGCCCCAGGGATGCCCCGAGCGGGCGGTCGCGTAGTCGTACCAGGCCTGCCCGCTCGCGGCGACGCCGTAGTTGTGCCACTGGTAGCCGAGGGCCAGGTAGCCTTTGAGCACGGTCGCCACTAGATCGCCGCGATTGAAGTTGAGATTGCCGTCGTCTCCGTTGCGGCCGGCGCTCGGGCTCACGGAGTCGCCGCGGATGCCGAGCACGGAGCTGTTGGCGTTGGCCAGCAGCTTCGGGTCCTGAGTGTCCGTGCGGATTGCTGTGCCGAGGAACGCCGAGCCGCTGACGGTGAGCTTGCCCTCACCGACGGAATAGTCGGCGGACTCGGCGGGCCGGAAGACCACGACAGCGGCCGCGAGCGCGATGCGGGCCGCGAAGTACCCGGCGCTCGGTCGTACGGCCATCGTTCGCCCCCTTTCGCAGCCGCTGCGTCGGGCCATGATGCCGCTGAGCCGGGGCCGGCGCATTGTGGTTAATCGCCGAGCCGGCCGGCGCGGCTTCCAGGGCTCGGCGTCTACTCGAGGCGGGCGTCCCGCCCGGGCCGGTGGCACCGAACATCCGCAAGCCGATGGGTTGACTCAGTCCCCGGGCAGCATTCCCCGGCGCCCTATTGCGCCAGTGTCAGCACCGAGGCGAACCCGCCGCCGGGCGTGCGGAAGTTCGTGGTCTGCCCGCGATAGAGGCGTGCCGCACGCAGCCACGTCGACCCCTGGCTGCAGTAGTTGCGGACGTCAATCCGCAGGTCGGTCTCCCGCCCGTCGCCGGCCAGCACGCGTCGTGTCGAGGTCGGTGCCAGCGCCTGTGCCACGTAACGGTGGCCAAGGATGTGCTCGAAGGTCGAGCGGGTCAGCTTGTCCCCGCGGTAGGCCGCCTTGCTGCCGTAGCCGTCCACCGGCTTGAAGAACAGCGTCTTGCGCCGTCGCCAGAGATCATCCGCGGCGCGCGGTTCGACGATCTCCGTGTGCGGAATCGTGCGCCGCAGGTGTTCGCGCTCGCCGGCATCGAGCCCGGCGGCCTGCAGCAGAGTCTCCTCGCGCAGCCAGGCCAGCAGTCGCTTGTCCGCCCAGCGCGCATGGGCCGACGGGTTCGGGGTGATGAGAGCGAGGTCGCCATCGTAGCCACGGCGCAGTGCGGCGTGACGCTCTTCAGTCATGTAGAAGTCGGTCACCCGGTTGTAGAGGAGGTCGATGCGCTCGCCGTCCGCCGCCAGGCCGTTCGCCTGAATCTCGAGGCGCGCCGCATCGACGATGCGCGCACGCCAGCCGGCCCGCTCGAAGAGCCGCTGGTACAGCAGGAACTCGGGGTAGAGGTACTGCTCCGCGGGTGCGTCGTCGACGATCGCGACGCTTGCGAGCGGCGCGGCGCCACGGGCGCTTCGCCACTCGGCGCGAAAGCCCTCGGCGATCCGCATCGGCAGCTCGTCGATCGACACCCCGCGCGCGGCAAGCGCCGCCAGGGGCCCGGACAGGTGCTCGCAGCAGGCCGTCAGCGCCCGGGCGAGCTCGAGGTTGATCAGCAGTCCGCCCGGGTTGGTGTTGATCTCGATGAGTTGCGGATCGTGGCCCCCGAGGTGGAAGTCCAGGCCGAGCAGGCTGCCGGGTGCAGTCCTCGGCAGGCGCGCGATGGCCGGCGCGTGTGCGTCGACGTGACGGAGGTATACCGGGCTCGACAGCGCCCGGTGGACGAGGGCCACCGTGCGGTCCATCGCCGCCGCCTCCTGCGGGTCAACGAACACGACGCTCCCGGAGGCGAGGCCGGGACGCGATTCCAGCAGCTGGCCGAGGCCGCCGAGGCTCGCCTCGAGCTGCGCGCGCAGCTTCGCGCGGTCGAGCCAGAAGCACTGGCAGGTCGCATTCAGCATCGGCGCCAGGCGCGCATGGGCCGTGAGCGGGGCGGGGATCTTCATGACGGTGCGGCCGGTCGCTCGTACCAGCCCTTGCTCGAGTTGACGACACGTACGACGAGCAGCATCACCGGCACCTCAACCAGCACGCCGACGACCGTGGCGAGCGCCGCGCCCGACTCGAACCCGAACACGCTGATCGCCGTGGCGACTGCGAGTTCGAAGAAGTTGGAGGCGCCGATCAGCGCCGACGGGCAGGCGATGTTGTGCCTCTCGCCGACGGCTCGATTGAGGAGGTAGGCCATGGTGGCGTTGAAGAACACCTGGATCAGGATCGGCACGGCGAGCAGCGCGATGATGAGCGGCTGCTCGATGATCGCCTTGCCCTGAAACGCGAACAGCAGCACCAGCGTCAGGAGCAGCGCCCCGGTCGACCACGGACCGATCCGCGTCATGGCGGCGTCGAACGCGCCCTGGCCCCGGGCGAGCAGCGATCGCCGCCACCACTGCGCCAGGATGACCGGGATCACCACGTACAGCACCACCGAGGTGACGAGCGTCCCCCAAGGCACGGTGATCGCGGCAATGCCGAGCAGGAAGCCCACGATCGGGGCAAACGCGAACACCATGATCGTGTCGTTGAGCGCCACCTGCGTCAGGGTGAACAGCGGATCGCCACTCGAGAGGCGGCTCCAGACGAAGACCATGGCCGTGCAGGGCGCGGCCGCCAACAGGATGAGTCCCGCGACGTAGCTGTCGATCTGCCCGGCGGGCAGCCACGGCGCGAACACGTGGCGGATGAAGATCCAGGCGAGCAGTGCCATGGAGAAGGGCTTCACGAGCCAGTTGATGGACAGCGTGACGCCGATGCCGCGGACGTGCTGGCGCACCTCGCGCAGCGCGGCGAAATCCACCTTCACGAGCATCGGGATGATCATCACCCAGATCAGCAAGCCGACCGGCAGGTTGACCCGGGCGATCTCCATGCGACCGACCGCCTGGAACAGCCCGGGGAATTGCTGCCCGGCCGCGCTGCCTGCCAGGATGCAGAGGAAGACCCAAACGGTGAGGTAACGCTCGAAGACACTCAGCGGCACGCTGGTCACGCGCTTCGTGGTCACTTCGCCTTGAGAGGTCATGCTCCGGTTCTCTTACGACACCTGCGTGCCGATGCGATCCAATTCGATCTTGAGCCGCTCGGGGTCGGCCCGGAGGTCGGCCAGGGGCAGGGCTAGGAACGCCTCGATGCGACGGCGCAGGGTGCGATAGGCCGCGACGAAGGCCGCATCGATCTCGGCGTCGGTACCTGTGGCGTGCGCCGGATCATCGACACCCCAGTGAGTGCGTAGCACCGGCCCGAGGTATGCGGGACAGGCCTCGCCGGCCGCGCTCGCGCAGACCGTGATGACGATGTCCGGCGTCTGCGGCAGGTCGTCCCAGGACTTGCTGCAGCAGCCGGCGGTGGGGATGCCCTCACGGGCCAGCAGCGCGAGCGAACGCGGATGCACCGTGCCGGTGGACCGACTGCCGGCGCTCATGGCACGCCAGCCCGCCGGGGCCAGGTGGTTGAACGTCGCCTCGCCCAGGATTGAGCGACAGGAGTTGCCGGTGCAGAGGAACAGGACGCGCAGCGGCGCCGCGGCGCGCGGAGTCGCATGCGTCTGTGCTTGCAGCGACTTGGCCATGCACGTCGCCGAGACCGGACACAGCGATCGGAATTCGGTACTCGCCCGGACTAGCTCCGGCGCGCGGTCCCGGTCGACGATGCGGTAGTCGCGAGACTCGAAGAAGCGCTCGGCCGTCTGCGTGAGCAGATAGAGTTCGCGGACCCCAGCCGACCGGGCACCGCGCTCTGCCGCTTCGACCAGCACGGTCCCGAGTCCCTGCTGGCGAGATGCGGGCGCGACCACGAGCGAGCGGAGCAGCCCGGACTCGCCATACCGCTCGAGCCCGACGGTACCAAGCGCCTGGCCGTCGGACTCGGCGACCCAGAACTCGACGCGCCAGTCGCCCAGGTCCTCGGTCGACAGCGATGCCTCGTGAAGCAACCGCAGGATTCGGCCCCGATCGCCCGCGGTGGCGGTGCGAACTTGAACGCGGTTCATGAGGCTCGCCTCCGGCGGTGACCAGTCGCGGCGGGCAGGCACAAGCGCCCGCCGCAGCAGTTCTCGCCCAGGAACGCGATCAGGGCGTTCATGGCGGAGAAGCTCGCGGAGTAGTAGATGAAGCGGCTCTCCTGTCGGGACTCGATCAATCCAGCCTGCGACAGGGCCTTGACGTGAAAGGACAGGGTGCTCGCCGGGATGCCGAGACGTTCGGCGATTTCGCCCGCTGCCAGTCCCGGCGGGCCGGCCTGCACGAGCAGCCGAAACACCTCGAGGCGGCTGTCCTGGGCGAGAGCGGCCAGGGAGCGTACGGCTGATTTGGTATCCACGTTTCCAGAATTATCGAAATGATAGTTGGCGTCAAGCCGTGCAAACCGCAGACGTGGGTGCCTAGGGGCGGCTGGCCTGCGTTCGCGTGCGACCTCGCCGAGTGACAGGCGGAAGACCCCCGCTCACGAGGGCCGCAGGCCACCGCTTGCACCAGGCGATCGATGGGGCCGGGGAATTGCCAGTCTCGATCTCTACGAGGGCATGCCGCACGTCTTCCGCTCGGCGCTCCCGCAGGCGCCCGACTCGCGGGCGGCATTCAAACGCACGGACGCGTGGCTGAAGCAGTACCTCGGCCGCTGATTTCTCAGTGGCGAGCGGAGATGACGATGGCGCTCACGCCGGCGGAGTCAGGTCGTCTCGAAGAGATCCACCAAGAGCGGCACGGGCATCGCCTCTGCATGAGGCCGGATGCCGTCCGTGGCCGGGAATGCCGGGCCACTCCTGGTGGACATAGACCTACTTGCGGTCGTAAACCACGACGTTGTCGTAGGCCATTCCCTTGGCGTCCGTGCCCTTGCTCGACAAGGTCAGTACCTTGCCGTCCTTTGAGACCGTGCGGGTCGTGTGTGCCACGACCTTGCCGGCCTTCTTTTGTGTGCTCTCGATGGTGTTGCTGTCGACCTGCTTCAGGGCGAGCGTGTCGAAGTCAGCGGCACCCGTGAATGGGTAATCCTTGCCGTCGTATTTGAAGGTCGAGTGCTGGGAAATCTCCTTGCCGTCGGCAGTGACACCCGTGACCGTCATGTCGATGCCATCCATGGAGGCGGCATATGTCCGCGTCATCGACTTCGGGGCGGGACCCGGCGTGAACTTCGACTTGGCCGCGTTCAGCGTCCAGGTGCCGACCACCGGGTCCGCTGCACCTGCGGCAGACGCCACGCTGGGCGCTCCCAGGGCGAGCACGGTTCCAAGCAGCAGCGTCCCGAAAAGCGTCTTCATGATCTCCCCTCCATACCATCGGGTCTCTTGTTGTTCCTTCCGCGGTCGGGGCGCCGCACGGCGGCGAGCGCTGACCGAGGCGAGACTATGCGCCTGCGGCGGAGTGCGAGCAACAATCATTCGCGTGTACTCATTTTTGCTGCGGCGCCGCAGGCTGGGCATCGTCCCGACAGGACCCCATGTCGCATTGGCTTCCGGCGGCCGGTCCGCTAACTTCGGTCGGGACTGCGCGGTCGAGTAGAGGCCTCATGCCATGGATGCGATGAAGGGATTCATCCGGCGCTGGACGGTGCCGCTCATGTTGCTTGCGCTGCTCGTGGGCCCATCGTCGTCGCTGCCTGCGGCCGCGCCGGAGATCAAGGGCCTCAACATCTGGAAGGCGGGCGCGGTCCCCGAAGAACTCGAACGCGCCGCGGACCTCCGGGTGGCGATCATCCGGGTCGAGCTCCCGTGGGAGCAGGTCGAGCCGACGCCGAACGAGTTCGACTGGCGCAAGCCGGATCGCGCCGTCGAGGCCGCCGCCGCGCAGGGTGTGCACGTGCTCTTCACACTGCGCTCGCTCTCCGGGTGGGCCACAGTGACGCCGGCCGACGCCGACGACTTGAGCCACGGTGCCTCGCGGCCGAAGTCGATGGAGGACTGGCAGCGTTTCGTCACGCTCCTCACCCAGCGCTATCGCGGCAAGCCGGTGAGCTACGAGGTCGAGAACGAGGTCAACGCGAACTTCTGGGCGGGCTCGCTACCGGACTACCTCGCGTTGCTGCATGCCACCTACGCCACGGTCAAGCAGGTTGACCCGGGCATCCGGGTGCTGGCGTCGGCGATGGCCTGTGGGACGGCCTTCGATCTGCGCACGAACAAGGCGCGGGAGAAGTACTTCGAGCGTCACGATGCCTGGCTGCGGCCGATACTCGAGAGCCGGGACTTCGACGTGATCAACGTCCACGACTACTACTTCCCGGCGGGCGCGGAGGTGAACGGCTGGACGTTCCGCAGCTACCTCGAGCACGTGCGGGTGCTCGCCTCGCGCGCGGGCGCGACGGGGAAGGCTTTGTGGATCACGGAGACGGGATTCGTGAGCCAGGCGGTGCATGTCGGCGGGCGGCTCGACGCCGGCACGCCAGAGTCACAGGCAGCCGCGCTCAGGGCGGCGTACGAGCAGGCGGCGGCCGCGGGAGTGGGGCGCGTCTTCTGGCTGTTCCTGCGTGATCACCCGGCGGCGCACTACTTCGCCACGATGGGCCTGAGCGATGCGGGCGGGACGCCGCAGCCCGCCTGGCGAACGTATCGGGAGCTCGCCGCGCGCTGAGTGCGCGAGCTCAGGGCACGAGCGCCTGGGCGGCAGCGCAGGCCGCCGTGCCCTTGCAGGTCGCGTTGGCGCGCAGCGCGTCGTGCCAGCGCTTGCGCTCCGCCGGCGCCAGCGTTGCCGCGATGTTCCTGAGCTCGAGCGGATCGCTGGCGAGATCGTAGAACGCCAGCTCCGCGCCGCCCTCGTATTCGACGTAGAGCGCGCGGGCCGTCCGCAGCGCCTCGTAGGAGGGCGGGTTGCCGGAGTGCGGCTGCGGTGAATCCGGATCGGTGTCGTCATAGCCAGGGTGGCGGTGCTCGACAAGCGCCGCGCGTCGCCATTCGACACTCGTGCGGTTGGCGGATGGGTGCAGCAGCTCGACGAGACTGCGCCCGTCGACGCCGCCCGGTGTCGGGGCGCCGCCGAGCTCTGTAAACGTCGGGCAGAGGTCGATGTTCTCGGTGATCTCCTGCACGATGCGCCCTGGCTCGATGCCGGGCCCGACGATCACGAGCGGCACGTGGATGTCGGTGTCGAACGGCGTCATCTTGCCCGGGCGCAGCGAGTACTCGCCCATGTGGTAGCCGTTGTCCGAGCTGAAGATGACGTAGGTGTTGTGCTCGATGTGCAGGCTCGCGATGAGCGCGCGCGCCCGGCCGATGAGGTCGTCGATCGATTGCGTCGACCGCACCCGCATACGGAACCCCTTGTCGATCTCGGCGACGTCCTTCGGCGTGAGCGGTGCGATGGCTTTGAGCCAGTTGGGCGCGCCCTCGTCGGCCTTTAGGCCGAACGCCGCGTTGCGCGGATAGGTCAGGCCCGGAAAGTTGCGGGCGTGCCGCGGCGCAGGGATATAGGGCGAGTGCGGCGAGAACGTCGCGAACTCGATGAAGAACGGTCCGGCGGCGGAGTTGCGGATGAAGTTCTCGCCCAGGCCCGCGATCACGTCGGTGAGGTAGTTGCGCGGGTCCTTGTCACTGCCGTAGTGCATGACCTTGCCATCCTGGTTGAGGGCGTAATTGAACTGCCCGTAACCGTGGCCGGCGACGTCCCACCCGCTCCAGCCAGCCGGTGCGCCCTCGTGTTCGGGCTTGTAGCCGTTCAGGTACTTGCCGAGCATCGCCGTGCGGTAGCCGACGCCCTGCAACGCGACCGCAAAGGTCTGCGACTCGTTGCCGTGGTGCGTGAACGCCTGCAGGCCGCCGAGGGGCGGTGTGTTGGTGAACACTCCCGTGTTGTGCGGGAGCTTGCCGGTGAAGATCGAGGAGCGCGACGGGCAGCACAGCGAATCGGTAACGAAGTAGTTCTCGAACGTCACCCCCTCGCGCATCATCGCCGCGAGGTGCGGCATGTGGGCCTCAAGCGTGGCGGGCGCGACGAGGTCGAGCGAGAGGTCGTCGACCAGGATCAGCACGATGTTGGGCCGTGGGCCGGCGGGCGGCGACGCGAGTGCCGCGGCGGCTGCCGGCGATGCAGGCATGGCGCTCGCGCCATCGCTGGGCTTTTCCGCGTGGAATGCGCGGCAGGCCGCGATGACGGACGGGTCGACGTTGGGCAGCGGACGGTTCGCGCGCCGCGGCTGGGCCGTGCCCTCGAGGATGGGCTTTAAGCAGTCGGCGTTGATGCCCTCGCCCTGCTTGGCGCCGCCCTTGGTGAAGCCCGCCTCCGCGCACGCCTTGCGGATCTGCTGACAGGGCGCATCGGCCGCGGCATGGGCGGGCAGGCAGACGGTGAGCAGCAGCAGGACCGTCGTGACCAGTCCGGCGGTCGAATGGTGGCTTAGGATTGCCATACTTCGATCCTCCCGGGTCCATCACAGGACCCGATCGCTCATGAGCCTCGTGTGAGGGCCGCCCGCAACGGTGGGCGCCACCCCCGGGCGCGGCCGGGAGGCAGGCGAATCGACACAGCGGCCCCGGGGGTCACTGACCTACGGGGCCGCCGTTTCATTGGGGTGGGCTATCGCGTTCATGCGGATCGCCAGGCGCCGTCACAGTCCGGTCGTGTCCCTCACTCAGCATCGCAGCGCTCGGGAGGCGAGGCTGTCTCCCGCGGGCCAACCACAAGAATTTCCCGGAGGATCCATGCTCAAGCGACTGCTCCCCGTCTGCGCCGCCGCACTCTACGCTGCCGCAACCCCGGCCCACGCCGAACGGTTCGACCACGTGTTCCTGATCATGATGGAGAACCATGGCACCGGGCAAATCATCGGCAACACGGTCGATGCGCCGTTTATCAACTCGCTCGCGAAGACGGCGCAGGTGGCGATGAACTACCACGGCGTGACCCACCCGGAGCCTGCCCAACTACCTGGCGCTGCTGTCGGGCTCGCAGCAGGGCATCTTCGACGACTGCAAAGCAGGTCCCACCGTGACCTGCGCGCCTGAGGAGTTCGTGCCGGGGTCGGGGGACTCGACCGACGGCGCCTACCTCACAGGGGCGCAGCTCACCGCCGCGACGAACCAGCCGCATTGGTTCGATGGGCTCACGCTGGTCGACCAGCTCGAGTGACGCGGTCTCACCTGGAAGGCCTATATGCAGTCGATGTCGGCCGGCGGCCATAACGTCGAGTGCGCGCCGGTGATCGGCGGCACGACCGTGAAACTCTACGCGCAGAAGCACAACCCTTTCGACTACTTCAGCAACATCCGCAGCAACGCGCAGCGCCTTGCGCGCATCTTGCCGTTCGAGAACAACTTTGCGGCGGACCTGACCTCGGGCAACGTGGCCTCCTTCGTCTGGATCAGCCCTGACCAGTGCAACGACATGCACGGCGTGGCGGCCGGCTCCGCGGCGCTCATCAACAACCCGACCTGCGGTTACCCCTCGGCTGGCCTCGACCACGGCGCTATCTCCTTGGGCGACGCGTTCCTGCGGAACACCGTCACGGCCATCCAGCACTCCCCGTCATGGAAGCAGCGCTCGGCCATCGTCATCGTCTGGGACGAGGACGACTACGGCGGCTTCGATGGCTGCTGCCGCAGTCCGACCGGCAACGGCTACACGCTGGGCGGTGCCCGCGCGCCGGCGATCGTGCTCACCTCGACCGCACACGCCCGTGGCGTGACCTGGCAGCCCGCCAACCACTACTCCCTGCTCGGCACGCTGCAGCGGCTCTGGGGCCTCGACTGCCTGGAGAACACCTGCAAGCTCTCCGATCAGGACCTGCTGCTCGGGATGTTCACCGGCGAACGGGAGGACTGAGTCAGCGGGTCCCG